>Ga0208686_1000945_pt1 | contig 12528 bp, 9 predicted proteins | sample June2015DPH_6_50_FD_184694 | JGI IMG/M metagenome (GOLD analysis project Ga0208686, IMG submission 184694) | Peatland microbial communities from SPRUCE experiment site at the Marcell Experimental Forest, Minnesota, USA - June2015DPH_6_40... | ecosystem: Environmental > Terrestrial > Soil >... | reverse complement strand
AGCAAGCGTTTGGTGAATTTAGGAGGATAGTAGGCGAAGAGTTCGTTCTGGACAACGTTGAAAAAATCAGAAGATATCACCGCTGCACTATTCCCGTGGAACGGGTGATCGATGGGGTCTTGCTGCCCGGTGGGGTAGAAGAAATACGGCGTATTGTAGCCATCGCCAACAGGTTCAATATCAGACTTTATCCAATAAGCACCGGAAAAAACTGGGGATATGGTTCCGCGAACCCGGTCCGGGACCGCAACGTCATCCTCGACCTCAGCAGGATGAACCGGATCCTCGAGGTAAACAAAGAACTTGCTTACGCAGTCATTGAGCCCGGTGTTACCCAGCGCCAACTTCACGATAAATTAACCTCGGGGAAAACGGGGCTTATGATGGACCCGACTGGCTCCGGTCCTGCCTGCAGTGTGCTGGGAAACGCCCTTGAGCGGGGATATGGGATCACCCCATACGGCGACCATTTCGCTGCAACGTGTGGCATGGAGATCGTTCTGGCCAACGGGGAGGTCCTTCGGACCGGTTTTGGGCACTTTGGGACGGCCAAGGCCGCCAACGTGTACAAATACGGTGTGGGGCCTTACATAGACGGCCTTTTTACCCAGTCAAATTTTGGAATTGTAACCAAAATTGGCGTCTGGCTCATGCCTGAGCCGGAACGGTTCGAGGCCTGCTATTTTTCCTGTGACAAAGAGAGCGACCTGGGCCGGCTGATAGATGCCCTAAGATGGCTGCTGCTCAACAGGGTGGTTAAGGGTTCCATAAACGTAGTTCACCGAAACCGCGCACTTACCATGCTGACTCGCTATCCGTGGGAAGAAATGTCCGGAGAAACCCCGCTAAGCGAGGCCGTCTACAGCCAAATGGCAGCTGAAAAAAGGGTGGGCGCATGGAACGGGGTGACCGCGCTCTACGGCGCCAGTGAAGAGGTAAGCGCAGCAAAAAAGGTCATAAAGAGATTGTTGCGCGGGAAGGTAGCAAGGATCAATTTTGCTTCCGAGCAGACGCTCCGCCTGGCTGAACGGTTTCCAAAACTTATCGGGCTCCTGACAGGCATGAACATTTCCGAGGTGCTCAAGGTGCTGAAGCCATCCTTTGCAATGATGAAAGGGCGGCCAGGCGAAGTTTCTCTTCCGACCCCTTACTGGAGGATGAAAAAACCCGTCCCGCCCCGCGACATCGATCCTGCCGAAGACAGTTGCGGACTTATCTGGCTATCTCCCGTCGTGCCCATGACAAAAGAAAACGCAGAGGAATTCATCGGGATAATTCGCCCTATTTTCGCGAGGCATGGTTTCGAGGACTGCATAACCTTTACCGCCGTAAACGAGCGAAGCTTCGACTGCACCCTACCCATCCTCTACGACAAGAGCGATCCGCTCGAGACCAAACGTGCGGCTGAATGCCACGATGAATTATTCAGGGCATGCATGGACAAAGGCTATATTCCTTATAGATTGGGCATTCAGTCCATGGCCGGGCTGGTGGGCGGAGGCGATGTTTTCTGGGACGTGGTCCAAAAGCTCAAACAGGCCCTGGACCCCCAGGGAATTCTCTCTCCGGGGAGGTACTCCACGATTTAGTCCTGCTAATTCCCTTTATCTCTATCCGCTTATTCATTCTATACGTGTCTCCTTGGCTGAACCATGATCCTTCCTCGGATTAAATACTTCAGGGGCAGGCTTCGCATGCATCAGCATACCGTCTATCCATCCGGCCAACGGGAATAGAAATCTCCGCCCCAGTATCCCCGCACTAAGCCACATCGTCGCACACCAGTAAGGAATACCCATAAAATCCGGTTGGGGATATGACCAGAGCCCGGAGGAAACTCCAAAAAGTTCCACGACAAAACCGAGTCCCAGCGCGTAAGCAGCGAAATAAAGATCCGGGAGGTCGTGAAACATGATAAAAAGAATTGCCGTGGAGCCCATACTCGTCAGTAGAAGCAGGCCGGACGACCACGAAAACAGGGGAAAAACGAGAGCTGTTACCAAAAAGCCAAAGAGACTTCTTTTATCGAGCACCGTCCTCTTGTCCCCTTCACATATGAACCGTTTCATATTGATGTAATAAAATCCCCACAGAAACGGCTCATACCAGGGCATCAGCAATACGTCACGCTGTTTGAAAGAAGATCCTCCGGACCTCCCCATTGCATAGTCCTGGATCAGGAAAAACACAGCGGCGATAGTGAAGCTTACGATTTCAACCCGGCTCCAGGGACGATAAATTATAAACCAGAGCGGCAAAAGAACGGCGGCCGCGAATAGAGATCGATCCACAGACCTGAGCACCGCCAGCGTAACCAGCAGGGCCAGAACGGACAATATTTTTTGATTCCGGCACAAAAGGTTCGGCTTTTGCACCTCTACCTCGGGACACCGGGAATCACCCCTCCGGCGAAATCTCCACCTGCGGTCTCATTATACTTCTATTTGCCCGCAGTTTGAATAATTTGCAATTGACGGAGCGCTTTTCTGATACAGGACAGGCTCGAATCGAGGTTATGGCATTCATGCGCAGTGGGAATTCCGCAACTAAGAGATTCCGAGGATGTGGCTATCGGGCTGCGACGTAGACCGGGGGTCCGCTACTCCGCGCTGGCGCCGAACCCCAAAAAGGTTAAACAACTACACTTTTATTTAATCATCTTTCTCCTCCATTCCGAGTATTTATTCGACGAAGAACACATACTGTGTACTGTAACTCTCTCGATTCTACACTGGCATCATTTATGGAGCCTATGAAGCTGTTCAGATTTACCATTGTCGGAAATTTGAGTGCAGACGCCCCGCGGCAGGTTGTCTACAGAGCCATATTGACAAATTTAATGTGCATCGTCAGCATCCCCAACCTGCTGGTGGTCGGCTCTTTAGACCTGGCCGCGCACCGGAATATGCAGGGCATGCTGGACTTCATCCTGGATCTTTGCCTCGCTCTTCTTCTTTTTGGCATTATTTGCTATCTCCGCCGCGGCGGCAATGTCGATCGGGCAAGCAAATTGAGCCTCTCCGTGACAGGGGTGTTCTTCGTATATTATTTCGTAATAGGAGGCATAGAAAACACGGTCTGGCTATTTATCTTCCCGCTCGCTTCCTCCTTTTTGCTCGGTAAAAGAAAAGGCCTGCTGGCCAGCACCCTTGTCATTGCCACTTCGCTCATTCTTTCGCTGTGCTTGCGGAAATTCTCTCCACCGGTGGCAGTTTATTCCGCCCCTTTCCTTGCTTGCTTCGCCCTGTCGTTCATTGTTGTGGCAATCTTTTCGTTTATTTTCGAGTATGTGAAGGATAAGGCACACCGTGAGCTGTCGGAGCAGCACAGGGAACTTGCTGCAACAAAAGAAGCAGCCGAAGCAGCGACCCTGGCCAAATCACAATTCCTTGCCAACATGAGTCATGAGATCCGCACCCCCATGAATGGCGTGCTCGGCATGGCAGAAGTGCTGTTGGGAACAGATCTGAATGATAAACAGCGCAATATCGCTAAAATTGTATTGCGGTCAGGCGAAGCGCTTCTAAGTGTGTTGAATGATATCCTGGATTACTCAAAAATAGAAGCAGGCAAGCTGGAACTGGAGGACATCAACTTTGACCTGCGCGAGTGCGTTGAAGAAACCACACAACTTTTCGCAGAGAAGGCACATAAGAAAGGTCTCGAACTGGGGCTCGATCTGCACAACGATGTCCCTGTGGCGTTGCGAGGCGACCCGGGCCGCTTGCGCCAGACACTGATAAACCTCATTAACAATGCCGTCAAGTTCACTGAGCATGGAGAGGTTTTCGTCCGCATAACCACCTTGGGAAAAGAGCAAGATCATGCACACCTGTGTTTTGAAGTCCGTGACACAGGGATTGGTATTGCCCCGGAAGTCCGGGAGCATATTTTTGAAGCCTTTTCCCAGGCAGACGCCACTACCACGCGGAAATACGGGGGCACGGGTTTGGGTCTCGGCATCTGCAAGCAGTTGTGCGAGATGATGGGTGGAAAAATCATGGTCGACAGCACGCTCAATAAGGGCAGCGTCTTCCGCTTCACAGTGCGCTTGAAAATCGCTTCCCATCCTCTGAGCCCAGCAGTTGCCGGACATCATCATCCTAAGGACCTGCGTGTTCTCATCGTCGATGACAATGCAACTTACCGCGATATCCTGCATCGTCAAGTCCTGTCTTGGGGCATGCGCAGCGGATGTGCCGAAAACGGCCAAAATGCTCTCGAAATGCTTAAAAAGGCAGCTTCGATGGGTGATCCTTATGATTTGGTGATACTGGATATGATGATGCCGGGGATGGACGGACCGGAACTGGCGCGCACAATCAAGGCGGATTCCGCCATTTCTTCCGTTCGACTCATCCTGCTGACTTCCATCGGCCAGGACAACGACACGGAAACCATGCACAGGCACGGCATCTCCACTTATCTCGTTAAACCCGTCCGGCAGTCCCAGCTTTTCAACTCCATCACTTCAGTAATAGCACCTTCATCTGTGAAATGCTCCCCATCGACATTTGCAGAGGTCGATAAGACCAAAGTGGCGTTTGGAGCACGGGTGCTCGTTGTCGAGGACAATGTTGTAAACCAGAAAGTCGCGCTGTACATGCTGGAAGACCTTGGCTGCAGTGTTGAAGTGGCTTCAAATGGGCGAGAAGCCCTCGAAGCCATCTCAAAAACTCCTTTTGACCTTGTGCTCATGGACTGCCAGATGCCGGAAATGAATGGTTACGAAGCCACACAGATCATCAGGGAAAAAGAAATACAGCAAATAAAGCATCGAAGCGAGCCAGGTCTCAGCATTCGCCGCACACCAATCATTGCCCTGACTGCCTACGCCATGCAGGGAGATCATGAACAGTGTCTCGCCGACGGAATGGACGACTACCTCAGCAAACCCTTCAATCGGGACCGGTTGTTCGCAGTATTGAAACGCTGGCTGCCATCTAAATCAACGACCGATATACCGGTGCACACCATTTGGGAAGATCAAACAGAACAGGACCAATCCAAAGCCTGCCGGTTGTCGGATGGAGGTAATGGAGGATCAAACCTGCATGGTGAAGGATTCTTAGATCGATTATCGCACCTGGACCATCTGAATTACGAAACCCTGGCAAGTTTGAGATTGAGAGTTAGAGAAGGCCAGCCCAGTCTCCTCCAGCAGGTCATCCAACTCTATATGGAGGACTCACCGAAGCTAATTGAAACAATCCGCCACTCCATAACCCTTGGTGATGCAGCAGCTATGCAAAGAGCGGCCCATAGCCTGAAATCCACCAGCGGAAACCTCGGCGCCATGATGCTCGCAGAGATGTGCAAGGAATTGGAGACAATGGGCCGAGCAGGCACTACTGATAACGCCATCCTTCTGCTGCCTGTGCTTGAAGACGAGTACGATAGGGTTTGTGAAGCTATAGTGGTTTTATAAAGTCTATGACGGTGTGGCCATGCCACAACATTGCCGACGTCATCACCCACATGCCTCAACTACTCTGTGTCTAACTTTGAACGGAACATCGGGCAGAAGTCTCCTTTCCCCACTGATTTTATCCAAGACGGCTGCATGGCTTGAAAATACCGACCCATTATCCGCAGACCCTCGAGTCCCTTTTTTTGAACGTGGCAACGATAGGGACTCTGAATTAGAAACTGATAACAGTTCATGGACTGAGGAAACAACCCCAAAAGGTGCCGGAAAGGGGACTAGGAAAACACCGCCTCGACCGCACTTAGTATTTAAAAGGCAGTGGTACTTCACAGGAGCCGATCCTGATCATTATCCGTCCGTACCTCACGGTCATCATTCCAGCCCCAATAGAAAATGGCCTAAACTAAACCCATATACCGGTAGAGTATTTGTGGAAAAGCACCAAGAAAGAATTAAGCAGAGATTGTCAAAGTTGGATATGCAGCTACTATGGCGAGATGAGAAATTTCGCAATTTCTGTCGTCAGCATATCCTTTGGTATTTGGAGGCACATCCGGACTATACTTTGCCAGTGAGGAGGCCGCTACGGCTTCCACGATGGTAAATTGAGCCTAAATCAATTTAGGGGAAACAATGATAGACACACTTATCAAGTACTTGACCTTCGTGGCCTTTCGTGTTCTTCGTGACCCGAAAAGGCCCTCAAATGACGAACAGAAATCAGGCTTAGACGTGATAAACTGAAAAGCCAATAGGGGAGACCTTATTCTGAAAGTGAAAGAGTTTTACATTTTTACGCTTTCCATTATCGGAATCCTGTTGACGCTGTTTGGTTTGAAAACAGCCCGGGACCTTCAACCGATGCCCGCTACGCTTTTGTTCGGCGACTCGGGGGTAAGGAAGCCCCAGCTTGTCGACCGAATCGGCAATCCGTTGTCGATCAGCTATCAGAACAGGTGGAGCGTTCAAACGGTTCCATTGCGCGAAATCCCGGCGCTGTTACAAAATGCGTTTATAGAGTCGGAGGACAGGCGCTTTCCGAGCCACAACGGGGTGGACTGGCGTGCCCGCGTTCACGCCCTGGCGCAAAACCTGCGGGCCATGAAAGGGATTCGGGGAGCGAGCACTATCACAGAACAGGTCGTGCGCATGCTTCACCCGCGGCCTCGTACGGTATGGTCCAGATGGCTCGAAGGGATCGAGGCGGTGCGTCTTGAGAAACGTTTTTCAAAAAGCGAGATTCTGGAGTTCTACCTGAACCAGGTCCCCTACGGACATCAGAGGCGGGGAGTCGTTGAAGCGGCCCGGTTCTATTTCGACCGCGATCCCGCAACCCTGAATGTGAAGGAAAGCCTCGCCCTGGCGATCCTCGTGCGGGCGCCTTCGGGTCTCGATCCGAGACGAGGGCGCAGGTCAATTGAAAGGCGGCTTTCGAAGCTGGCAGCACATATGCGCGATAAGGCTCTGCTAAGTGAAGCTGAAAATCAGGCAGCTCTTTCGGAGGGCTTTGAATTTGCTCATTCCAAAAGAGTGATCGAAGCGCCTCAATTCGTTCACTATGTATTGGATACCACCGGGGCCGAGGTGTTGAACTCCAGTGGCACGGTAACGACCAGCCTAGATGGGCGCGTGCAGCAAAAAGTGCGGCAAATCCTGTGGAACCGTCTCCAGGCGCTGGGATCAAGCGACGTGGGCGATGGGGCGGCCCTTGTCGTTGACAATCGAACCGGCGAGGTGCTTGCATGGGTGAGCGAAAGCATTTCAGCCGGAGAATCACAAGGGTGGGTGGATGCGGTCACGGTGCGGAGGCAGCCGGGTTCGACCTTGAAACCTTTTCTTTATGCCCTTGCGATGGAAATGGGCTGGACCGCCGCAACCTTGATAGAAGATTCTCCTCTTTCTGAAGCTGCCGGTTCGGGTTTGCACAGTTTTCACAATTACAGCAGGACTTATTACGGTCCGCTTCGGCTGCGGGTTGCGCTGGGAAATTCCCTGAATACGCCGGCCGTCAGAACGATCCAATTCACGGGGACCGAACGGTTTCTCCAGTGGCTGCGCTCGCTCGGGATATCGGGTCTCAATAGATCGGCTGACTTCTACGGACATGGCCTCGCTTTAGGAGATGGAGAAGTGAGCCTCTTCGAGCTTGTGCAGGCTTACTCGGCCCTGGCGCGCCACGGCGCCTTCCGGCCTCTGCGGACCCTGTCCGAGCGCCGCCTGCCCTCCGACGAAATCCGTCCGGTGATCGGTGCGAGTACGGCTGCAATAATTGCCGACATACTATCGGACCCACAGGCAAGGCGCCTTGAATTCGGAGAAGGCCATCTGCTGCGCTTTCCGGTCCAGACAGCCGTAAAAACCGGGACCTCCTCGGACCATCGGGATTGCTGGGCAGTCGGTTTTACCGAAGGATACACTGCCGGCGTGTGGATGGGAAATCTCGACCACCGGCCAACCAGGGGAGTAACCGGAGCCATAGGCCCGGCGCTCGTTCTTCGGGGCATCTTCGCGGAACTGAACCGTGACGCGGAAACAGCCCCTTTTCCCTCGTGCTCCGGTCTGCAGTCCGTGAGCATATGCGCCGTGAGCGGAATGCTTGCAGGCCCCGACTGTCCGCGTATGGACGAAAAATTCGAGCCAGGCAAAGTTCCTGTTGAAGTATGTTCACTTCATTCGATCCGGGCTGTAAACAGCGATGTGGGGCCGGAATCTGTCCCCGCCAGCCCGAGGTCGAGCATAATCAGTTCATCCCTTACACCGGCGCCCGGCCTGGAAATTGCCGGTCCAGGCTTAGCCGGAAGCCGGCACCAGGCATCCGGCATTCAGTTGCTTCAGCCCACCCCCGGCCTCCAGATCGCAATGGACCCCCGGATTCCCGCTGAACTTCAGGCTTTTGCATTTAGAATCTCTAAAAATATCAAGCCTGCGAGAGTCCAGTGGGTCCTGAACGGAAAACCGGCAGGTGAGACCGGAAAAGATGAGCATCAGTTCTTATGGCCGCTTTCCCGCGGCGAATACATCGTACGTGCCAGGGTGTGGCGTGGCGGGGAAAGTGAGCCGGTCGAAACCCCCGAGGTGGCATTCGTGGTGAAATGACAGCCTCCAAAACTAAAATTTTCGTTCTATTCTTTTTCCTTTTCCTCGCAGGAGCTTCAAAAAGCGCTTCTGCCTTCGATTTGGCGCTTATCGACCCCGCCGAGTTGGTTCAAGACAAGGGCAAATGGATCATTCTCGACGCCCGGCCTGAATCTGACTGGCTTGCCGGGCATATCCCGGGGGCGCTTTCCTTTTCATGGGAGAACTATACACGAACAGACGAAAAGGGCAGGGCTTATCGGTTGGCGCCGCCTGAGCGTCTTGCCGCTGCGTTTGGACAAATAGGGATGGTTGAAGACACTCCCGTGGTCGTTTATGGTGACGGTGACAAAAGTATGGGCGGAGAAGGCTGGATAACCTGGGTGCTTCTTTGGCTGGGCCATGAAGGTCCCATACGCGTAGCGGCTGGGGGTATCCAATCCTGGAAAGGGCTGGGCTATCCGGTTGCGACGGGTCCCGAGAGTTCAACCCGGCCCGCTTCTGTCTACAGGGTGCGTCTGAGACCGAGAATCAATGTGGAGACATCGGAGCTGGAATCAAAAGAGAGGTCTTTTACCCTCATAGATTGCCGCTCTGAACTGGAGTGGATAACGGGCCATATTCCCGGCGCAGTCCACATTGCGTGGACTGAATTTCGTACCGGCAGGGAGCGCAGGCCCATCGACCGGGCCGGACTCAAACATCTCCTGCAATCTCATGATATAGATCCTGAAAAGCCTGTTGTCTTTTATTGCACGGGCGGTGTCAGGTCAGGGTATACCTGGATGGTGCATCAACTGGACGGACTTTCCCCCGCACGAAACTACCTTGGAGGCATTGAAGATTGGAGGCTGCGGGATCGGTAGAAGGAAACCGGCCCCTCATTCGGGAATCGTGATACAGTTACACTAAGAGCTTTCAAACGGCATGATTTGTCAGTGGGCAGGCGGTCTGAACATAAGCACAAATAGAGGGCATCGTGGACGGTCAAGGTCCACACGCATTGGCTGGAGTTCGGTAAGACCTTTAGGTTGACGGCCGCCGCGCGTTAATCATGAGACTTTTTCCACTCTTTGGTCAGTTCTTGTACACGCGAAACATCTTCAGCGGCCATTTTACCGGTAAGCAAGTCACGAGATACGATTTCATTTTCTTCGCCTTGTTCTGCGGCGAGGCTCAACCACATATAGGCAAGGACGTAATCCCGGTCCACCCCGTTTCCATCGGCATACATGAGGCCGATCCTAAACTGAGACTCGACAAGTCCTTTTTCCGCGGCTTTGCGAAACCATTTGGCCGCCTCGCCGGCGCTTTGCTCCCCACCCCATGCGCGCTCATACATTACACCCAGATTGTGTTGCGCGGAGGCGATACCACCCAGGGCTGCTTTGCGGAAACAGGCAACCGCCTCCGCGTAATCGCGAGGACCGCCTTTGCCCTCATAGTACATTTGTCCCAATAAAAATTGTGCAATCGCTTCACCCCGTTCTGCGGCGCTGGAAAAGAGGCGTGCAGCCTCGGTGTAGTCACGGGGCGCCCCCGAGTCAGGTGTAGTACATGAACCCCAGATGAAACAGGGCCTTGGAGTTTCCTTTCGCTGCAGCCTTGCTGAGCCATTTGAAAGCCTTGTTATAATCCGTGCCGATACCCTCTCCTTTCAGGTACATATAGCCTATATAATACTGGGCCTTAACATTCCCTCGCTCCGCCAGCGGCGCGAATTTCCTGAAGGCGCCGCCATAGTCCCCACGCCTGTAAGCCTTGAGCCCCTCGGTTATGTTCGCGCGGCACTCGGGCAGCACAACCCGCGATATTGATAGAAGACATAGGGCAGCAAGAACCACTGCGAAAACTCGGCAGTTCCGAGACCTCATGGCACCGGGAGCACCGATTGGCGGCAGGGCCGCAGCCAAGGTCGCCACTGCCTTCGGCGGCGGCAGGACCTTCGCCAGCGGATATTCACCTGATAACAAGTGAACCAGGCCGCCGGGTGCGGGCATTTGCGCGGGTGTTTTCACAATCGGGCAGCGAATCATCTAATTCGATCATGGAACGCCTGCGAAACAGCAGGGGCATCATCCGGTTTTTTCTTAGGGGCCTCTGTCGAACCGGCCGGTTCTGAAGCGGGTTGGGAATGAAGGGCCGCCTGCGCCTTTTTCAGATTTTCACTCGCCTGCGCGTAAAAGGTGGGCCTTAGTTTAATCGCTTTCTCAAAGGCGCTCACGGCCTTTTCGTAGTCGCCCTGCTGCAGATGAAAGGAGCCGAGATTGTTATAAGCCTGGGCTTCGTCACCCGAACGCTTGAAGGCCTCGATAGCCTCAGTATCTCTTCCAAGCCGGCATAGGGCCAATCCCAGGTTGTTCCCCACCTGCGGGTCTGAATAGCCTCTTTTGATGGCGTCCTCGAATGCCACGACAGCCATTTCCCACTCTCCCTGCAGTGTCCGGGACACTCCCAGGTTGTTATAGACGGCCCCCCACTCAGGTCTTATGGAAATAGCAGCCTGGTAATGCTCGACGGCAAGGTCGGGACGTTGTTTGTAATCATAGATAATACCGAGGAAATTGTGCGACAGCCAAAGTTTCCCATCGGACTTCAGGGCAAGCTGAAACTCTTTTTCCGCTTCATCGGTACGCTTCAACTTGAAGAGCGCCTCGCCGGCGCCCTGGTGAAGAAGAGCATTGCCGGGTTCTTTCTTCAGCGCCTCCTGAAAATCCCCCAGCGCTTCTGTAGAGCGGTCCTTCACGAGGAAAACCATGCCTCTTTTGTAGAGAAGGCGGCCATTGTCCGGCTTCTTCCGGAGCAGCTTGTCGTATTGCATGAAACCTTTTTCGAGGTCCCCCTGCTGGACGAAGTTGTCTCCCAGTCTTTCATAGTCGTCGTCGGTCATTTCCGGGAGCTTTTTCGGCGCATCGAGCTCCTGGGACATCCTCTTCTGCTGTTCGATCTGCTTGGAATAGCCGGTTTGACCCGCAGCGGGTGAATTATCGGACGCGCACCCGAAGGTTCCCGATGCGGTCAAAGCGATAATTGCGAACCAGGCAAAAATCTTCCGCACCCCGGCGCCCCCCCTTGAAAGGTTGGAAACAGTGCACACCCCTGGCGGCAACGCTATTATATACATCTATGAGCTCCGATAATCTCCGGCCTGACTATTTGGCAGCTGAGCCTAAAAATAGGCGAAAAATTCTAATGGTCCCGGGCCCAAGGATCGCTATAAACATGGACGGAAAGATGAACAAGGCCAGAGGTATGAGGATTTTAACCGGAAGCTTCGCCGCTATCTCTTCTGCTCTCTGCGTCCTTTTAGCTCTGAAGGAGTCCGAATAGACCCTCAGGGAGTGGGCAATGCTGGTGCCGAATTTTTCCGTCTGGATCAATAACGTTACCAGGCTGTTGACGTCCTCGTGGTCGGTTCGAAGCGACAGGTTTTTCAAAGCGTCCCGCTTTGCCTTGCCCGCCCTCACTTCCAGGTTGAACAGCCTGAATTCGTCGCTGATTGCCGGGCTCTTGATCCTGATTTCTTCTCCCACCCTGTTCATGGCCGCATCAAGCCCCATCCCGCTCTCGACGCAAATCACAAGAAGGTCGAGCGCATCGGGGAGCGCGTCGCGGATTTGCTTTTTTCTGCCCGAGGTCTTCAGCTTCAGCCAGAGATCGGGGATGTAGAAACCAGCCATTACGAGGCAAAGGCTCAATACAAGGGTCACGGAGGGCTTCATCGGTTTCAGGAATAGCGGTGTCGAGAAAATAAAAGCGGCGGGGAACAGGACCCCCATTACGTACTTCGCCCCCCAGAACACAAGAGGCGCGTTTTCACTGCGAATGCCCGCCCTGAGAAAGGCGAGGCGCTTTTCTTTCGCATCCGCCTTGTCATCGGCCCGGACAATCTTTCCCACCTTCTGCAGGACCCCGAAAACGGCGCCCAGAGAGCTTGCCGGCTCGTTCCCGGCGGTCTTGCCCCCTGCGTCTTTCAGTGTGAATTCTATTGGCTCTGTCTTGATCCTTTCTATCACTCTTTTGCG
>Ga0208686_1000943_pt1 | contig 12534 bp, 13 predicted proteins | sample June2015DPH_6_50_FD_184694 | JGI IMG/M metagenome (GOLD analysis project Ga0208686, IMG submission 184694) | Peatland microbial communities from SPRUCE experiment site at the Marcell Experimental Forest, Minnesota, USA - June2015DPH_6_40... | ecosystem: Environmental > Terrestrial > Soil >... | reverse complement strand
TGGGCTCTGCGGACGGAAGCTCGGTATAACTTCGGTACAACTGAGCGAGAGAAAAGCTAGTTCGCTGACCCCTAAGCGACACCAGTTAAAGCACTTGGAGTTTGTACTGCGATAGTTCGGGACCAGGAGGCCAGGGGTTCGAATCCCCTCTCCCCGACCAAATTATTTAAAATCAGATAATTACAGGCACAAGAGATTCGCTTTAGACGCCTGTTTCGTTGGCTCCAAGTTTTATCCTCCAAGTCATATACTGTTTATAATCAGCGACTTAGAAGCTAAAATGAGCCCCTGGGGGGAAACCAGGTGGTCAGCCAGGGGATCCAGTCGACAAGCGCGGCTCCGGTCCGGAGCCGAACGCTCTAGCATGCCGCTCCCTGGCGACTTCACCCCGGCGCTCGCGAAACACTCGACGTCGTTCTCGCGTAATTGACGTTGTCGATCAACTCGTCATCGCGATCGGCCCTGGCGTGTGCAATGCAGCACCTGCGTCATTGCCTCTACCAAAAGCTGGTTTTCTAAGCGGGTGCGGACACCGATCCGGAAGTAGTGTTCATTCAACCCCTCGAAATTTGCGCAGGACCGGATGACTACGCGATGCTCAACAACAAGTGTTCGCCAGAGATCAAGGCCATTCCGGTCTTCATCGGTCTTGACTAGCAGGTAATTGGCCACGCTCGGGAAGACTCTCAGCCCAAGTGACTGCAGCCGATCGGCCAACCAGTCGCGCTCCTGTGCGTTAGTCTCGCGAGTTGCGGCAATTGAAGCTTGATCGTGCAACGCCAATCGCGCCGCTTCGGCAGCAATCGAGTCCACAGGCCACGCCGGGACGAATGCTTCTATCGCAACTCGCGTCTCTGGATGAGCAACTGCATAGGCAACGCGCAACGCAGGCATCGCAAAAAACTTGGTCAACGAGCGTAAGATCACCAGCCCCGGGAATTCAGCGGCTGTTTTGCACAGACTTTCTTCCGGCACATAATCGATAAAAGCTTCATCGACGATGGTGGTTACACCGAACGCAAACGCCACTTCGTACAGCCGTTCCAATTCTTCCGCGCGCGTAAGCCGACCGGATGGGCTTTGCGGATTGGCGAGCAGCAGAGCTTGCGCACCCGTGGCCTTCAGTCCGGCGATCACGCGTCCTATATCAATCGAGGATTCCTCTTCAGGCACTCCCGTCAAAGCACAGAATTCGATACCGCACGCCCCGAGAATGGTCCGGTATTTGGTGAACGCGGGAACCGGAACCATGCATTTGCGCAGGCCGAGCGCGCGGACAGCGGCGTCGAGCAGAGGCAACACTCCATTGCCGATTGCAATCGTCGGCACATCGACATGTGCATACTCGGCAATCGCCTGTTTCAGAGCCGAGTAGTGCATGTCCGGGTAGGTGGTCAGTATCTTTCGCGCACGGATGGCGTCGCAAAGTGTGGCAACGAGAGCATCGGACGGGGGCAGAGGATGAATGCTGGCACTGAAATCGACCAGCGACGACTCCGGTATATCAAACTCCGTGGCCAACTCACGCAGTTGTCCTCCGTGCGCGGGCAAGAAGTCGCTATCCATTTTTCTTTCTCAGCGCGACAAATAGCGCTGCTCCGAATCCCTATTTCTTCCCTCCCTTTTTTCCTATCAGACATGTTCCTTTTCTCCTTCGTCCACCGCTGAGCAATTTGCAAGTTCACGTCAACAAATGCGGATGCCACGTTTGCCTGCACGCAGATGGATTGGCCCCTAGAAGCCAAGGTCGGTTAGTGCCGGATGATCATCCGGACGGCGCCCTAGTGGCCAGTGATACTTGCGCTCTGTCTCCTTGATTGGCAGATCGTTGATAGAAGCAAACCTCAAGCGCATCAGCCCGCTCTCATCGAACTCCCAATTCTCATTGCCATACGAGCGAAACCAATTCCCGGAGGCATCGTGCCATTCATAGGCAAATCGCACGGCGATTCGGGTTCCCTCGAACACCCAAAGCTCTTTGATCAGTCGATATTCCAGCTCTTTCGCCCATTTGTGTCTGAGAAACGCAACGATTTCTTGCCTTCCGCTCACAAATTCCGAGCGGTTTCTCCAGCGTGAGTCAACTGTGTACGCCAGAGCTACCTTTTCCGGATCGCGAGAGTTCCAGGCATCTTCCGCCAGTCGAACCTTCTCAATGGCAGTTTCCCGTGTGAAAGGCGGCCATGGAGGACGTCGAGTTGTGTCTTCGGCGACGGACATTGCATTTCTCCTTTTCGAACTTCTCATTCTTTCGTTTTCTTGCGTTTGCCTTGTCCTCAGCGACGGGCCGATGATGGCGGTGAACGCCAGCAGAGCGGCCCGTCGCTTTTCGAGTTTCGTTCAGTCCGTGCCGGAATCGTGGGCTGCTCGCTCGATGAAACCCGCGACTTCGACGGGGTGCGAGAGCATAACGACGTGGCTGGAAGGAATCGTGATCGATTTCGCCTTCATTTCTTGTGCCTCAGCCTCTTCAAGCTTCGGTGAGATCATACGATCGTTGCCGGCGATCACAAACCAGGATGGCTTGTTCCTCCATGCCGGCGCAGTTATCGGCACCCCGAGTGCTGCACCCGCGATCGGACCTTGGGTCGCAAACAGAACCTTTCGGTCCACTTCGGGCAGATCCGGAGCGAAGTCCTCAAAAACTCCCTTAGCAGATAGTTTGAAAAATCCCGCAGTAGGCCTAAGCTCCGGGCCCACGGGAGTGGGGTTCGCGGTGATTAGATCCAGCGTCGATTCCCCTTTATCGGGTGCGAAAGCGGCCACGTAAACCAGGCCCGCGACATTCGGATCATTTCCGGCTTCCGTAATGACAGAGCCGCCGTAGGAATGACCCACCAGCAGGAAGGGACCATCTTCTAGCGCGAAGGCCCGCTTGACCGTTGCGACGTCATCCGCGAGTGAAGTGAGGGGAAGTTGCACCGCGGTCACATTCAATCCCTTTGCTTCAAGCAACGGGATTACTTTCGACCAACTCGACCCGTCAGCCCAGGCGCCGTGCACGAGAATGACGTTCTTGACGCCGTGGGATTCACTGCTTTGCGCGAACGCGCGACTTCCTGAACAGAAGTACAACGCGGTCGCGAGAATTGCGCATGCAAGGCCGCAGTGCGTGAAATAGACCGAAAGGCTGGACTTTCGTGTGGGTGGATTGGGGCTCGGTGTGAACCCCCGATTTGTCGCTTCGATAACTGCTTTTCCTGGTTTCATTTGTGTCTCCTATATTTTGTTCTTCTGAAATTCACAAAGGCCGTCATCCTTCTCTGTCCTGTTCTCTATCCATCCATTCGCGTATGTATGGCGAACAATGCCGGAGTTTTATTCCCCCCGCCTGGCACTCTCTCAGGAAACTGATCGCATCGATGTCCACCAGCGTGATCTCGTCGAGGTCAAGCACGACTGCTGGAGTGCTGTCTGCAATCAGCGACTTCAGTTCCGCAAGGTGCTCAGAGCACATACGGCCAATGAGCCGAATCGTGGTGTGCTTTCCGTCAAGAGTCCTTTCGATCCTTAGAGTCATTGTTCACTTCTGGGCAGCCGCGTCCGGCCCATCGATCACGAACATGCGCGCCATTCGCGCTCTGTCCGAATCGCCCGCACCTGACACATTTGCTAGTGCAAGACTTGGGCCACCTTTCAAACTCCAGAATCTCCATCAGATGTCGCGAAATATCTGAGTCTTTGCAGGGGGTGGCTGTGCCGGAACTACAGAAATTGCTGACGTTTCAGCATGGAACCGAGGTTTGTTGGAGCGGTGCTTGGCCAAACGATCTCGGGCGAGATCAGTTGGCTAACAATTGCAAACAACAAAGAACATCGAGACTGACGACGGCAAGCCGATCGCTATGTCAATCAAGATACATATATTCAACAGAACCCGGCCGTAGGCGATGGGCTGGCCGGAGTTCGAGCCCTGCAAATTCTGAATGGATACGTTAATCACACGCGTTTTGGATATCTGATTGCTCTCACCCAGGCAGATCTAGTGCATATCTTGACTCCGAAAGGATGAACCCATGATTCTAGGCATGACGACATCGACATTCACGCTCGTGCACGTGTTGATAAGCCTTGCGGGAATTGCCTCTGGATTCGTCGTCGTATACGGGTTACTGACCGGAAAACGATTTGACGGCTGGACCGCGATCTTCCTGGGGACCACCATCTTAACCAACGTGACCGGGTTCCTGTTTCCGGTCAAGCACCTCTTGCCGTCTCACGTAGTCGGCATCATATCGCTGGTCGTGCTGGCGGTTGCGCTTCTGGCGCGCTATGGTCGCCACATGGAGCGCTCGTGGCGCTGGATCTTTATAGTCTGCGCCGTGCTCGCTCTCTATTTCAATGTATTCGTCGCGGTGGCGCAGTCGTTTATGAAGATACCGGCTGTCCACGCATTGGCCCCGACGCAGAAGGAGCCACCGTTTCTCGTCGTTCAACTCGTGGTTTTGTTGATTTTTGTGGGGATTGGCATTTTGGCGGTGAAGAGGTTCGGCATCGAACCGCTCTCCGCCCACGCAGCATGGAAGAGTTCTTAGTGTGCTATGCCCACATCTGCGGACTCGCCGTCGCTACCTCCATCACCCTGCTCCTGGTTCCGGTCTTCTACTCGATTGTTGTACTCGATCTGAAATGGATCAAATGGGAAACCACAGGGAACGACGGGAGGCCCCGAATTCAGAGCCAACAACAAGGTAGCGACGGCTACGCAAATGAATTCGCAAAAAGGAGCGGCAAAATGAGTAATTCAACAACGCCTATCTCGCGTCGCCACGTTCTAATCGGCGGTGCTGCCTTGATGGCCGTTACAGGACTTCCCGTATCGGCTTTCGCCGGTCAACCCAAGCCTGCGAGCGCTCCCGCTCCGCAGAGAAAAAACCAAGGAGAAACTCAAATGACTACAATCACAACCAAAGATGGGACCACGATCTACTACAGAGATTGGGGCACAGGGCCGGCGGTCGTGTTTTCGCATGGATGGCCGTTGAACGCAGACGCCTGGGATGCACAAATGCTCTTCCTGGGACAGAACGGTTATCGAGTAATTGCCCACGACCGCCGCGGTCATGGACGTTCGAGCCAGCCCTGGAACGGCAACAACATGGACACATACGCCGATGATCTCGGAGCGCTTCTCGACCAATTGGATCTGAAAAACGTAGCGCTGGTCGGCCATTCCACGGGGGGCGGTGAGGTCGTGCGCTACATTGGCCGGCACGGGAGCAGCCGAGTATCGAAGGCCGTGCTGATCGGCGCGGTCCCGCCACTTATGTTAAAGACCGAGAAGAATCCTGGCGGCCTTCCGTTGTCTGTGTTCGACGGCATTCGGGCTGGCGTGATTGCCGATCGCTCGCAATTCTTCAAGGACCTTACCATCCCCTTTTACGGATACAACAAACCCGACGCCAAGATTTCGCAAGGTGTTAGGGATTCATTCTGGATACAGGGAATGCAGGTATCGATTATTGGAGCCTACGACTGCATCAAAGCCTTTTCCGAGACAGACTTCACCGATGATCTCAAGAAGGTCGATGTGCCAACTTTGATCCTACATGGGGATGCCGACCAGATCGTGCCTATTGAAGCTTCGGCGCTCCTGTCTGCGAGACTCATCAAAAACTCTACATTGAAGGTCTATCCGGGCGCGCCGCACGGGATGTGCACCACCCTGGCCGACAAGGTGAATGCTGATCTTCTCGAATTCCTGAAAAAGGCCGATCGAGCGGCATCATGAACATCGGATGGCACGGCCTTTCGGCTCTGCCCCGAAGGCCGGTCCCACGGAGTGTTGCCTCAGCGATGTGCAAATCAAGTCGCGAGCAGGAGCGTCAAAATGAGTGATTCAGTTAAGACTATGCGAGCAGCGCGAGGAATGCCTGGGTTACTCTGCATTGCATTGTTGCTGTTGAACTACTGCGCGCTCTCAGTGCAGAACCTCTCAGCGCAGAACAACAACAAGGAAGCGCATGGCGTTCGGAACATTGTTCTCGTTCACGGTGCCTGGGCGGATGGTTCTGGCTGGAAGGGCGTCTACGACATTCTCGTCAAAGACGGCTACAACGTCACCATCGTGCAGGAACCGGAGACGACCTTCCAAGAAGATGTCGCCGCGACGAAGCGCGCCCTCGCCCTACAAGACGGACCCTGCATTCTTGTCGCTCACAGTTATGGAGGAGCCGTAATCACCGAAGCGGGTACGGACTCATCCGTCGTCGGTTTGGTGTACATCGCTGCCCACATGCCAGACGCGGGAGAGAATGAATCTGACGACGGAAAGCGCTTCCCCAGTGACCTCAGCAAGTCTAACGCGATAAGGAAGACAGCCGACGGCTTCACTTACCTTGACCCCGGGCAGTTCCATGAATACTTCGCAGCCGACCTGTCGGCTGAGCAGGCCGCTTTTATGGCGCGATCGCAGGTGCTGAACAAAGCTGACAATTTCAAAGCAGTCATCACCACACCTGCGTGGAGAACTAAACCGAGCTGGATGTTGGTAGCCGGAAGCGACAAAACGATCAACCCTGACCTCGAACGCTGGTATGCCACACGAGCCAACAGCCACAAGGTCGAAGTCTCAGGCGCCAGCCACGCGGTCTATGTCTCCAGGCCGAAAGAGGTTGCCGCTGTAATCGAAGAAGCTGCATCGCACGCTTGGCAGTGATGCGAAGGAGAGTAAGGATGTCAAAGGTCTGGCTAATTACGGGAGCTTCCCGCGGCCTTGGCCGAGCCTTCACAGAAGAGGCTCTTAAAGCTGGACACCGCGTACTAGCGACGGCCCGCAATTCGAAGCATCTCGCCGATCTTGCTGGCAAGTTTGGAGAGAGTGTATGGACCGTTCCGCTCGACGTTACGAACGAAGAGCAGGCAAAGTACGCCGTCGATGCAGCGATTCGAACCTTCGGTGGCCTCGATGTCCTTGTTAACAATGCCGGCTACGGCAACGTAGGCTCCGTCGAAGATACGTCCCTCGCGGACTTCCGCGCACAGATTGAAACGAATCTATTCGGCGTCATTATTATGACGAAAGCTGTCCTCCCATACTTCCGTGAGCGGCGGGCTGGTCACCTTATCCAGATCTCATCGATCGGTGGCCGTGTCGGCCCACCTGGACGTGCGGCCTATGCAGCGGCGAAGTTCGGTGTAGAAGGCTTTTCAGAGTCGCTGTCCAAAGAGGTCGGACCGCTTGGCATAAAGGTCACAATCGTCGAACCGGGCGGCTTTCGAACCGACTTTGCGGGCTCTTCCACGGAGCTTCGCGAAGGCCGTCCGGACTATGACGCAACCGTCGGCGCTACAGTCCGTTTTCAGCGCGAGTACGACGGCAAGCAACCAGGAGACCCGATAAAAGCGGCGGAGGCGATCCTCTATGTTGCATCACTATCCGAACCGCCGCTGCGACTGTTGCTTGGAAGTGACTCTTATAATGCGGCTGAGAAACACACAAACCAAATCTTAGCGACCGATAGAGAGTGGAAGAATCTCAGCATCTCGACCGACCGATCCTTCTAGCACGATGACCTCTCGACGCGCTCTAATTAAAACCGGAGCAATAGCAGCTATTGCAGGGGCAGTACCATCGTCGGTCGCTTTTGCCGACCCCATGCCCGGGGCAACCCAAACCTGCCGCGCTCCTTCTGGCCTGACGGCACTCGCATGGTCATCTCCGTCTCTATGCAAATGAAGGGCGGCGCACAGCCGACCAGCGGAGCCGAAAGCCCCGTGCCGAAGATCGATTCGAAGTATCCGGATTCAATCTAAGGCGTCTTGAACCTGTGTTTGTCGATCTGCAGGACTTTGATTCTTGAGTCGAGGGTCTGTCGCGGTATTGCAAGTCGCGCAGCTGCCCCGAACGGCCCAGAGACTCGACCCTTGCATGCGAACAACGCAGCTTCGATCATTTCTCGTTCACGCTGGGCCAGTGCCCGCTGGCCCTCGGCCAACATGCTCGGGGATGCGTCAGTCGGCCCGGAAGGCCGAGTCGACTCCGGCTTCAACCAGCTCTCGTCAACCGCGAACTCTTCTCCATCGCACAGGATCACCGCTCGCTCAATCACGTTCTGCAGTTCGCGAATATTGCCGGGCCAATCGTAACGTTGGAAGAGTTCCAAGGTCTTCTTCTTTATATGTCTGATCTTCTTCCCAGCTTTCTTCGCGTAGCGCTCAATCAGGTATTCAACAAGCAGCGGAATGTCATCCGCTCTGTCCCGAAGAGATGGAATTTCTATGGGGAAGACATTCAATCGATAGAATAGATCCGCACGAAACGTCCCCGCCGATACGGCTGCTTTCAAGTCCCGGTGCGTGGCGGCCACCACGCGCACATCCACGGAGATTGGCTGGTTGCTCCCGATGCGTTCAAATTCTCGCTCCTGCAGCACTCGCAACAGCGCAAGCTGAGTCTCCCCAGGCAGGTCACCGATCTCGTCCAGGAATATCGTACCGCCGGCAGCAGCCTCGAACCTCCCCAAGCGCCGCTGCAAAGCGCCCGTAAAGGCGCCCTTTTCGTGCCCGAACAGTTCGGAAGCGATCAGCGAAGACGGAATCGCCGCACAGTTTACCCGAATGAACGCACGGGAAGAGCGGTTTGACCGCTTGTGTATGGCACTAGCGATGAGTTCTTTTCCCGTTCCGGTTTCCCCCAATATGAGAACAGTAGAATCGGTTCGCGCCACTTTCGCTACCTGCGACAACACGCGACGAAGAGACTCGGAAGACCCAACGATTTCGTCAAACATCGACGAATCCGCGATTACCTCGCGCAACGCTAGATTCTCGTTCCGCATCTTTTCTTCGGCTTGCTTGCGGTCCTCAATGTCGGTTCCGGTCGCATACCAGCGAATGACATGCCCGTTATCATCTCGCAGAGGGTTGTATCGGATCAGGAACCAGCGATATAGTCCGTCGTTTCGTCGGTTCCGTTGTTCGATTTCGAAGGGTTTTCCGATTGCGAGTGCCTTTTGGCGCTCCTCCCTAACCCGCTCCAGATCATGCGGGTGGAGTATCCGCTCGTGGAAGGCATCCCCTTGGACGTCTTCGAGCGTAAGGCCGGTGTAGTCGAGCGTAACTTGGTTCGCATAGATCGGTGTGCCGTCCGGTCGCTGCACGACAATAGCTTGAGGAATGGCATCCGTCATCCGTCGAAGTTCCTGTTCGTCCTGCCGGAGCTTCACTTGCGCCTGCTTTAGGTCCTCGATGTCGGTTTCAGCTCCATACCAATGGATGACATTCCCGGATTCATCGAAGAACGGTTCGACGCGTACCATGAACCAGCGGTATTCGCCGTCGAAGCGGCGCAGACGCGCTACAATTTCCGCCGCTTTTCTCGAAGGGAGGACCTGGAGCAGCCACTGGTCCATCGCCCGTTGCTTATCGTCGGGGTGGATGATGACCGTCCATCCCCACCCGTTCGACTCTTCTGGCGAAAGACCGGTGTATTGGTGCCAGCCTCGGTTGAAATAATTGATGCTGCCATCCGGTTCGCCTCGCCATGCCACCGTGGGTATCGTATTGAGGATAGTTTCGAGTTGGGCTTTCGAGTTCTTGAGCTCGTCGAATGCCTTTTTCAGCAAGGTACGGGATCGTTCTGTTTCAGTTGCAATGAGAGCGATGTGGCCGGCCCCTTCGATCAATTGCAGATCGCTGGCGCTGGGGCTTCTCGGCTCGGCATAGTACATGGCAAAGGTGCCGAGCAGTTCGTCGCTTTTCGAAATCACGGGCTGGGACCAAGCGGCTCGGAGGCCGTTGCGCAAGGCGATCTCTCGGTAGTCCTCGGCTGGACTTCCTGACCACAAAGGATCACTGGCAATGTCAGAACTAATTACCCGCTCCTTTCGGAATGCGGCTGTACCGCACGAGCCCATGCGTGGTCCGATTGGCAGCGGAGTAATCGCCGAAATCCATTCCTTGGGAACCCGTTGACCGGCTGTCGGCCACAACCGTTTCCCGTCAGGGTCCATCAGCATCACCGACGACATGACGTCTGGAGATTGAGCGTCAATCTCTCTGCACAAATTCTCAAGGACGTCCGCCAGGCAAGCTCCGCCGGCGATCATCTCCAGCGTTCGTCTTTCCACTGTCAGGAGAGATTCAGAGCGTTTCCAGTCCTCTAGATGTATGGTCGTCTCCATGCCATTGGACGTTCATTCCGGCTCCATCAAGCATATCCAAGCCCTGAAACAGGAGCCCGTGACACTCTTTCGTCAAAACGCTGAAGGCGCCGCCTTTCTCAATGATGATCCGAAGTCGGTCGTCCCAACTTTTGCTGCATAGTCTACACTTCGGCCGCGCCTTTCCCGAAGTCCGGTTCGGGAAGGTGGGCTCTCAGTCAGATGTCTTCCAGTCCCAGGTTATCGTTACCGCGTGTCGCAGCTTCTGTTTTGCATCCCAGATGTACTCAGTCTCCTCTGAAGCTTGATTGCTGGCGATTGGATGCATGGGGTCCGAAACGCCCGCCCGAGCTACGCCTGAGCGGCGTCCACCCGGAAGAGGGCGAAGTTGGCAGAAGGGAGAAGTCAGAGAAGCAGTACTTAAAATTCTGTTATCTCTTTGTTTATGAGTGAGATAAAGTACGATACGCAGTGAACGTAGTCTGTCATCTTAGTTCTATGATGGAACTATATTGACATTGACCCGAAAGACGACCATACTGCGATCATGCGCTCCCGAATCGAGGAATTACTTCCCCTGGCTGAGCAGAATGATGGCTTGGTGACCGCAGCTCAGGCCCGTGCGCTCGGCATTGCCGACTCGGTCCTTGCCCGGCTCACGCAGCGAGGAAAACTGGAACGGGTCGCGCGCGGGGTTTATCGCATTCCGTACTTTCCCGCGGATCGTTTGTCGCAATACCGGGAGGCTGTCTTGTGGGCACGCGCGAGCCACGGTCCCGAGCAAGTCGCCCTCTCGCACGAAACTGCACTGAGCGTCTACGGGACCTCCGATGTGAATCCGGCGCGCGTCCATCTGACCGTCCCCAAGAATGCGAGACTCCGTCGGCAGAAACCGAAGTGGATCGTCATTCATCGTGGTGAATTGCCGCCGACCGATGTGACGACCCACGAAGGCCTGCCGGTTACGACCGTGGCGAAAAGTGTCTTGGACGTGATGGAGACGACAGGAAGGTCGGGATTAGCTCGACAGGCGATTAAGGATGCACGCAAGGAAGGCTTCATCAGCGCGGCGGAATTGCGGCGACTCACTCGCCAACTGAACCAACATGTGCATGGCGTCGCTCAGAAGGCACAGGTAACGGCGTGACCGCACAGCCCGCAGAACGTTTGGAAAAAACTCTGGCCCGCGTCGCGCGCGAACAAGGCCTCGACCAGGAACGGCTGCGGCGATGGGTCTCGTTTCTCGCGCTCTGCGGCGTATTGGAGCAAGCGGTGGAACGCGGCGTGATTGACATCTACTACCTCAAAGGGGGCGTAGCGATGGAGCTGCGCTTCGCACGCGCGGCCCGCACCACCAAGGATTTCGACTTGGGCCTCGCGGGCAACCGGGCGGAGCGTATCCGCCAACTCGAAGAAGTCTTGCAGCTGGGGTTCGACGCCTTCACCTTCCGCCTGAAGCCGGAGGCCCACCAGATGGAAATGGCCGACACGGTGCGCGTCGAGGTGGCGGTGCAATACAAGACGCGGGCTTGGCAAACCGTGGACATCGATCTTGGTCCGAGTGAGGCGCGCGAAGTGGATCTGGTCACGCCGGCCATCACCGGACTTGCCGAGATGGGCCTGCCGGTGACGGCGCATGTGCGCTGCATCAGCATCCACGAGCAGGTGGCGCAAAAGCTTCATGCCTGCACGGGACCGCAACGCGAGGACCGCGCGCGCGACGTGCTGGATATCCTGTTGCTGGACATACTGGGCCAGCTCGACTACCGGCGGACGCGAGCCGCGGCGGAGCGAATTTTCACGGAGCGCGCGACACACCCCTTTCCTCCCAGTGCGGCGCTTCCCGTCGAGTGGCGGCGGGAACTGGAAACCCTGGCGCAGGAGCTGGGCTACCGAACGACGAATGCGGAAGAGATCGAAGCGGAATTCTCGATTGTGCTCCAGGCGATTGCAGCGGCCGTCGTGACCTAGCACGTCCAAAGAAGACCGGTCTCGCCAATTGTCGCGCGTGGGCGGACTTCTCTATCGCAAGGCTGCGAACCCGCTGCGGGAAGCTAGAATGAAAGGAAAAGAGGTCAGCGGAGGTCGCTGCCTCACATTCAATGTCCCGTCCCGAGCCATTCATGATCGCTTCGGTTGCCAAGACGCTCGCAGAAGCGAAAGCGCTTCCAGCCGCAGAGCAGGACATGCTTTTGCTGCGAAGACTCGTACACAGGTTCTCAAGCCCTCGGTACAACTTCGGTACAACTGAGCGAGAGGAAGAATGGTTTCTGACCCCTAAGCGACACCAGATAAAGCACTTGGAGTTTGTGATTTCATAGTTCGGGACCAGGGGGTCGGAGGTTCAAATCCTCTCTCCCCGACCAATCTTTTCTTTGATTTGCAGTTTCTGGTAAGTCCTCAGTTACCCCGTTTGTGACGTGGTTTGTGA
>Ga0208686_1000941_pt1 | contig 12557 bp, 10 predicted proteins | sample June2015DPH_6_50_FD_184694 | JGI IMG/M metagenome (GOLD analysis project Ga0208686, IMG submission 184694) | Peatland microbial communities from SPRUCE experiment site at the Marcell Experimental Forest, Minnesota, USA - June2015DPH_6_40... | ecosystem: Environmental > Terrestrial > Soil >... | reverse complement strand
CGGCCACAGCGCCGGATCCGTGTCTTCACCGAGTGCCGGTCCGCGCAACCCGTACGCACGCCGGACAGCAGGTATACGCTGCCGTGCAGGCCATTCGACTCTTCCGTCGCGGCTCGCCGGGCGCGAAGGATGGCTGGATGGATCAGTTCGTCGTGAACGCCCCCGGTGCTGTCCTCGCAGTACGGCAGAGCCGGGATGACGGCGAGCCGCTGCTTTTGCTGCACGGCGGCCCCGGAGTGCCCGACAGCATGCAGGCCACGACGGCTCCGATGCTGCCCGGGTTCCGGTGCATCAGCTTCGACCAGCGCGGGGTCGGCGAATCGGCGTGTCGCGACGGGCGGTATGAGTTGTGTGCCTACCTGGACGACATCGAAGCCATCCGGACTCGCGCGGGCGTCGCATCCTGGCACGTGCTGGGGCATTCCTGGGGCGGCCTCCTCGCTCAGGCATACACCTCGGCCTACCCGCAGCAGGTGAAGAGCCTGGTGCTGTCGAGTTCGTCGCTCGGCGTCGGAGAGGACTGGAAGCGCACCAAGCGTGAATCCTTCCGTATCGAACGGGCTCGGGCAGGATTCCGGGGCACCGTTCGGTTCTACGCCTATTTCCCGGGCATGGTAATTCCCGGTCCGGTCAGGGCGTGGTCAATGCGTCACGTGATGACCGAGGTATGGCACAACTATTTTCTGGACCCCCGGTCAGCCCCCGATCCTGACCCGGCGTGGCTTTCTGGCTGTTCCGCAGAAGCCATGATCAAGACAGATCGGGCGGTGTCGAGGGAACAGCCGGACGCGCTCGAGCGTGTGTCGGGCTACCAAGGGCCGGTGCTGGTCCTCTACGGCGCTTACGACATCTTCGGCGTCGCTGCTACCGAGATCGTCCGAAGGCGGTTCCCGCGAGCTGCCCAGATGACACTTGAGGGCTCCGGTCATCTGCACTGGCTGCAGAACCCTCCCGGCTACGCGAACGCACTTCAGCAGTTCTACGACTACGCACGCCACTCCCGCCAGTAGCCGGCCCCGGAGGCTTCCGGCCCGGCACGGATTGCCTGAATCTGAGCGTCACCGGCTGGACGTGCCAAAGAGGTGGCCGCGCGCATATCGAGGCGGGACACGGATCGTGAAGTAACAACCGGCGCCAAACACGGAGCGTTACCCAGCAGGTGTCCAGCGCCTGCCGACTATGGGCACTGGCTATCGCAGTGGGACGACATGGCTCGAACACACCGGACATCCAGATCTGCGTCCGCTGCGCGCCGTTGAGCCGTATCGGCTCGCGTCGCAGGCCGCGGAGAGTGCCATCGAACTGGCCCGCTGTCTGCGCGACCTGCCCACCGGCGAGGCCGCGTTCGCCGCGTACGAGTGGTTGCGCCGGCCACGCGTCGAGATGATCAGCGGCGCGGCGGCCACGACCAACCAGGCCAAGGCAGGCAAGGCGGCCCCAGGCAGCGGCATGCCGTCACCGGGGCAGATGTTCGCGCGCCGGCACGCAAGCACCGGATCGACTGGGACGCGCCGGCCGGGGCGCAGCACGGCGGCGCGCCCGCACTACGCGCTGCATGTCAGGGCCTGGATACCGCGGTATCCGGGCCCTGCCGCGTCACCGGCGCGGCGCCAGCCAGCGGGTGTCGATCCGGCCGTGCCGCATCCGGCCTGCCAGGCGGACGCGCAGCGTCTCCGGCGTGTTGTCGCCCGCGTCCCTGCTGATCGCCAGCTTGCCGTGCCGCACCGCCAGCTCGTTGGCGTCCACCACCATGCCCGGCGCGAGGACCAGCTCCACGTTGCCGCCGCGCACCCGCAGCTCGATGACCAGCTCGGGCCCGCTGCGCACCGCGCTGGTCAGGTCCAGCATCACGTCGCACCACGCGGTGCGCAGCGCCAGCCGGTGCGGCAGCGTCCACCGGCCGTCGCGGCGCACCGAGCCGTGCCGCTCGTGGATGGTGAGCAGTTCGGCGGCCGGCTCGGCCGGCGTCCCGGCGAGCGGCAGCGTGAGCGCGCCGTCGCTGCCTGGCATCGTGATCAGATCGGCGGTGAGCGGGGCCAGCGCGCCGATGGTGCGGGCGGCCAGCGCCGCGTCCAGCCGCTCGTCGAACTCGGCCGGGTCGAGCCGGCCGTCGGCGACGGCGGCGCGCAGCAGCTCGATGACCCGGTCGCGGTCCGCGTCGGACGCGCGCAGCGCGGGTGAGCCGGGCGGATCTGCCGACATCCGGCCTCCCCGGCGGCGACGTGGCGGCGCCGCGCCACCGACATTCCACGTTATAGCGCAAGTCGGCAGCCATCAACGAGGGGTACGCCGACGCGGTGCCGGTCGATGGCCCGCCCGGATCAGGCGCCGGGCCGGATTACCCGGCGACATTGAATTCGCGGCGCAACCTCGCAACCTCGCCAGCCATACCGCGCAGACAGCAGGACACGTTAAGCTGAAGCGCTGCCCGGATCCGTCCTGGCGAACTACGAGCGCACCCCAGGACATGATCATCCGTATACGAAGGCTGCGCGAGAGAACCTATCCAGCCTGAAAAGGGCCGCCAAGGTTCATCGTCCAAACCGGCAGCGCGGCAACGCTGCGGCATGATCCGAGTTCAATGGTCATGCGCATTGCGGTCAGGCCCGCCGACGGAGCAGCGCTCAGATAGCCTATTCTGCGCGCGCTGCGGGTACAGCATCATCTTTTTCCAAACGTGCCTAACGGCGGCTCAGCGCGCGTTCTCCCTGATCTTCTCCATCACTCACCGTGATGCCATCTATCGGCGTGGGCCGGGGTGTGGGCCTTCGGATCGGCTCAGTGTGACCCCGGCCTGCTGGAGGCTGCTCCGGCAGCTACGTAGGTAATGCCCCCGAACCCGGCCAGCGATGTGCGAGTCGGCGCCGCTCGGCTGCCGGCATCCCGCCGGGTCCGGCGCTTCCGCAATCCGGAATCTGCGGAACCGGGTGCTGCAGGCGCGCGCTTTGGGCTCGCAGACTGCGCCGGACCAGATGGTGGGGCCAAGGGCGTGCTGGTGCCACGCGGGTGTGCATGGATCTGCAGCGGCTGTGGGAGGCGGCCGCCAAGAGCTGCGTGGACGTGGTGCTCGTCTGCTTCCCGGACCTGGCGCGGTCGCCGCACAAGCCGCATACCGGGGTTCCTGGCGCTCGGTCTCCGGCGATCCCTCGGATGGAAATTGCTCCCGTGATGTCAGCGGTCAGCTTTATCGAGGGCAATTTCCGGTGTTTATGTACACCTGTGTGGTTCGTCACACGTCTTATAACTGGCCTCTTCAGCCCGGAAGATAGCGATGATTGGGCTGATTTGCGGCTAATCCAGTGTTCGCTCGAAGGGGGAGGATCATGAGATGTCGTCGAGTGGCTCGCACAGCGGGCGCGCTCCTGGCGCCGGTCGTGGTCGCCGGCGCTTTGATCGCGCAGGCGGGTGCGGCTTCAGCCGATGCAAGCTGGCACGGCGGTCACCACGGCGTGCTGTATGTGTCCCGGCAGGGCAGCGTGTCGAACGCCGACAGGTCCTGCCATTCGGCCGCTTTCCGTACGATCCAGTCGGCGATCAACGCGGCCCCCAGACGGGGCACCGTCGTGGTGTGCCCGGGGGTCTATCCCGAGCAGGTGGTCATCGGCAAGCCGCTGTCTCTGGAGGGCAGGCAAGCGATCATCGAGGAGAAGAATGTCACCCCGACGCTGACGGTCACCGTGCCGGGAGTCGGGCCGCTGACCATCTTCGCCGGCGTGGTCATCCTCAGCTCACATGTCCAGTTCAGTGGCTTCACCGTCAGGGACGCCCTGGGCGAGGGCATCCTCGCTGCGGGTGTGACCGGCACCATCCGTGACATCTCGATCGAGCACAATGCCGTGATCCACAATGACCTCGGCGGCGGCGTCCCGCCCGTTTCGACATACTTCGAATGCGCCGCGGAGGGACCGGTCCCCGGTGACTGCGGCGAGGGCGTTCATTTCCTGAGCGTCGCGTACTCCAAGATCCGCGGGAACCTGATCAGAGATAACTCCGGTGGGATCCTGCTGACCGACGAGACCGGACCGACCGACCATAACGTGATCGAGGACAACGTCGTCACCAGGAACGCCACCGACTGCGGTATCACCGTGCCGGGGCACAACCCCAATGCCCTGGATGCCGCAGGCAATCCGCAGCCGTCGGTCGCCGGGGTGTATGACAACGTGATCGCGCACAACATCGTGACGTTCAACGGGCTGAAAGGCGACGGCGCGGGCGTGCTCTTTGCCAACGCCTCAGCTGGGACGGCCTCGTATAACAACCTGGTCGTGGGCAATTACATCGCCGGCAATGGGCTGTCTGGCGTGACCATGCACGCCCACACGATCGGCCCTGGCCAGTTCGAGGACCTGAGCGGCAACAAGATCATCGGCAACGTCATCGGCAAGAACAACATCGACGGCGATCCGCTCGACTCGCCTGCCTCCCCCGAAGATCTGCAGACGACCGGGGTGCTGGTGTTCTCCGGTGGCACGCCTGTCAGCGTCACGATCGCCCGCAACCTCATTTTCCGCGATGCGATCGGTATCTGGCTCAGCAAGCCGGTAACCGCCAATGGCCTGCTAAGCAACGTGTTCCGCCACGTGAAGACACCCATCTCCGCCGGCAACTAAGCGCCGCATCCAGCAACTGACATCGGCCCCGGCAGCGTCCCTGCCGGGGCCGATCTCGTTACCAAAGGGACGCAGGCGACCGGACCCAGATCGGCCCGCTCTGTGCGCCACCGCTGCCAACACTGCGTAGCCTCTGGGCGTACAGAACGGCAGATCTCGCGCGTCACGCAGCTTATAAGGCAACGACGCAGCGTGACGGGCGAGCGGCGTCACTGAGCTGCACCGGTCGGCGGCGGCATCCGCCGGTAAGGCCGCCCGGCGATCGGTGGTTCAGCCCTACCGTCGTGATATGCCTGCCAGGAAGCGGCCCACCCCCAACGACACCGTGACCGCCCGCCGGATCCTGCTCGACGGGCTCGCCCGCGACGCCGACATCTTCCAGCTAATGAGCGAGCTTGCGCCCCTGCACCCGCGGGACAACACCTTCCCCGGCGAGGTGTTCCTCCACCTCGCCGCGGACGCGCTGGACTGGTGCAGGGCCGGCCGGGCCGACCCGCTGCCCCTGGAGGGACTACGCGAGCGGTTCCTGCCCGAGCGCACCTTCCGTGGCCGGCAAAACACGAAGCTCCAGTACGCAGTGCTGGCCGCAGCAGCCCTCCATGGCGGGACCGAACCGGATCTGCTGGATGAGGTCGCCTGGTGGCAGAGCGACGACTTCTGGCAGTATGCGCTGTTCGCGGCGGTCGCCTACATCCGCGCCGCCGCCAGCCGGGCGGGCGTGCCGGTGCGCCAGGCATGCCAGGACCTGGCGCAGCGCCCTGGCCACCCAGCGCCATAACGACCACCTCGGAACGCAGCCGAAGCGGTCATCTGACGGTGGGGCGGCCGATCATAACGGCGGATCTGCACAGACCGCTTTCTTGATCAACATCAGGCATCAGCCGCGCCGAACGGCCGCTCTTTGCGCTGGCCATCACCAAGATTGGTTACGTTTCGTGACCTTCCGTGCATCGAGAAGCAGGCTAAGGTTCCGTGCCCGGCGGCGGGGGGCCGGCCCAGCTTGGCTGGATGCGCCGCCCGCTGATCCGGGTCGGCGCGATGCGCATGTACACGTCGCGGGCGCCGGCTGCCCACGGCTCGACGTGCGCTCCGTCCTCAAGGTGCTGCACTTCACGCTCATCCGTGACCTCGTGCGCGTGACCATGCACTAGGACGCTCCAGCCTTCATGCAGCGCCTCGTCGAGGCGGTCGACCTCGAAGCTGACCCGGGCATCGGCGCACAGAGCCAGCAGCGTGTCCGGTGCGGTGCGGAAGATAATGGTCTTTCCCGTTACGGCGAAGTTGACCGGCAGCATCATGATCCCGTCAGCGGAGGTGAACCCGACACGGCCGACGCCGCCCGGTTCCAGCAGGTCGAAGCACTCGGCTGGGCTGAGCGTCCGCAGGGCGCGCTCGCGGGCAGCGGGCTCGGGGGCGGGGGACTCCCGGTTGGGCAAGGCCCTCAGCGGGTCCCGGCTGTTCGCCGGGCCCCTCCCGGTTGTCATATATATTCACCTCCGCCATTCGCGGGCTGCCGGCTTGCAGGCGGTCACAATGTGCAGCTTCCCGTTCGTCAGCTTGACCAATTCGATCGCTTGGCGCGCGGCCTCAGCCGCCGCGGGAGAGCCGTCCGCACCCACCACCACCGTTTCGAACACCAGGCACCTCCTCCTCGAGCGGGAGCGTCCGCGTCAGGCGCTGTCCGGAGATCCCGTGGCGCGGTTTCTCAGGATCTGTCTGCGTGGCAACTCTAGCCGGGGGTCCGTCCAGGACCTATGACTTCAGTGCCGACGACGCGGACATGACCGCCGTGACCGGGAGGTACCGCAGGCCGCCCCATGATCTTGTCCCCGGCCTCGGAGCCGGCCCCGGCACCAGGCTGCGGCTCCGGACGCCGGGCATCCCGCGCCCGTCCAGGTACCCGGCGGCGCCCGGGGAACCGCCCTGCTTGACAAACTGAGCATATGCTAGTTATATTTAGCACCAGAACACTGAGGGCAGCTGGAGGACAAGATGACTGACACCATTACCGTCGGCCAGGAACTGGAAGGCCAGATCCTGGACACGGTCCGCAAGAGCCAGGGAATGGCATTCGAGGCAATCAAGGTCCTGGCCGACGCGATCCAGCCAGTGACAACGGCGATCCCGGCCGTGACCCCGCCGCTGGCCTACGACTTCGCCGAGAAGCTGATGGCCACCCAGCGGACGTTCGCCGAGGACGTGCTGCACCTGACAGCACGGTTCATCCCGGCCCCGGCCAAGAAGGGCTAGCTCACCCGCAGAAGTAACCCGCGAGCGCGCGGCGGGCCCGGTAATTTCCGGGTCCGCCGCGTCACCATGTGCGCCTGCCGGGTGAAGATCAAGTTCCGGCGAACTGGCTGCCGACTCGGCTATCGGAGGCCTGACGGGGCCTGCCTTTGGGCATCTAGATCTAGACGGGCAACACTAGAAACTGCACGCAAAGTTCCGGACGGGCTCGCCCGGAGACGGCTGCTCGCAGCTGGCCACGGCTCCCGCCCGGGGCTGCGGGACGCCAGAGATGCCCGTGGCTGAGCGCCAGGAGGTAGAAGATGGCTCGACAGCGGATCCTGGGCATCGTTCTCGCGGGCGGGGCGGGCACGCGCCTCGCGCCGCTGACCGCGGACCGGGCCAAGCCAGCCGTGCCCTTCGGCGGCCTGTACCGGCTGGTGGATTTCGCGCTGTCCAACCTCGTCAACGCCGGCTGCCGGCGCATCTGCGTGCTCACCCAGTACAAGAGCCACAGCCTGGACCGGCATATCACCACCACCTGGCGGCTGAGCAGCCTGCTGGACAACTACGTGACGCCGGTCCCGGCGCAGCAGCGGCTCGGGCCGCACTGGCAAACCGGCTCGGCGGATGCGATCTACCAGTCGCTGAACCTCATCTCCGACGAGCGCCCCGACATCGTGGCGGTCTTCGGGGCCGATCACGTGTACCGGATGGACCCGATGCAGATGATCGACCAGCACACGGCCTGGGGCGCGGGGGCCACGGTCGCGGCGATCCCCGTCCCGAGGATGGAGGCGACGGACTTCGGCGTGGTGCAGACCGCGCCGGATGGCCACAGCATCGAGGCGTTCCTGGAAAAGCCGGCCGACCCGCCGAGCCGCCCTGGCCGGCCGGACGAGGCATTCGCGTCGATGGGCAACTACGTGTTCGACAGCGATGTGCTCGTGGAGGCGCTGAGGAAGGACGCTGCCGATGATGGCAGCAGGCACAGCATGGGCGGCGACATCATCCCCATGCTGGTACGGGAACGCGCCGCGCACGTCTATGACTTCCAGCAGAACCGGGTTCCCGGCGCGGATGGGCGCGAGCTGGACTACTGGCGGGACGTGGGGACGCTCGATTCCTATTTCGAGGCGCACATGGACCTGTGCGCGCTGCATCCGGCGTTCAACCTGCACAACGACCAGTGGCCAATCCTGACCCAGGTGCCCTCGCAGCCGCCGGCCAAGTTCGTGCATGACGACGGCGACCGGGTCGGACGGGCGATCAACAGCGTGGTCAGCAACGGCGTCATCGTCTCCGGCGGGCTGGTGCGCAGCTCAGTACTGTCGCCGGGAGCCCGCGTTGACAGCTGGGCCAGGGTGGACCGGGCGGTGATACTGCACAACTCCCGCGTCGGCCGCCATGCCGTTGTCGAGAACGCCATCCTGGACAAGAACGTCGTCGTCCCGGAGGGTGCCACGGTCGGGGTGGACAAGGAGCATGACCGCGCCCGCGGTTTCGTGGTGTCCTACGGCGGCATCACCGTCGTCGGCAAGGGACAAGTGGTGCCGCTATGACCGGCGGCAGGCCGGACCACACGCTCCGCCTCGCGCTGCTGACCAGGTCGTACCCGCCTGACGAAGGATTCGGGCGGCAGCCCGCTGAGCCCTGGTGGGCGCGATGAGAGTCCTCACTCGCTCGCGCGATTGCGGTTCAGGCGGGCGTAGGCCTTGCGGTTGCGCCGGTAGAGCCCGACGAACTCCCGGAACACCTCGGTGTAAAGTTCGCGCGTCTTCGGGTCCGGCTGATAGCTTCGGTCGACCCGGATCCGGTCCGGGACCTCATCGAAGGTCAGCTCGCCGATCGCCACCGCCGCTAGCATCGCGGCCCCCCTGGCGTTGGCGTTGACCGGGTCGGCCACTTGCTGGATGGTCCGGTCGAGTATGTCGGCGAAGATCTGGCACCACACGTCCGATCGTGCCCCCCCGCCGATGAACCGGATCGGCTCGAGCCGGCGCCGGGTGAGCTTCTCCACGGCCTGCAACAGCCAGCGCGCGTTCAGCGCCACTCCTTCGAACGCGGCCCGGACGAGCTCGTCGCGGGTGACCGACAGCGACAGGTTGTGGAAGCCGCCGCGAATGTAGCGGTCTTCCACCGGGGTCCGTTCGCCGTACAGCCACGGCGTGAAGATGACACCGCCGCTTCCGGGCTGAGTCTGCCCGGCCATCCGGTCGAACTCGCGGTAGGCGTCGGCCGGCGCGTTGCCCGAAAACAGCACGCGGTCGCGGAGGAAGATCAGGGCGGCGCCGGCGGTCTCCTGCTCGTCGGCCACGAGATACCGGCCGGGTATGGCCGATGGCAGCGAGGCGATGTTCCGCCGCAGATCAGTCTTCTTGAACGGGACGTGGCAGGTCAGCCAGGAGGACGTGCCGACGTACAGGTGGGGCTGGAAGTCCCGGGTGGCGCCCGACCCAATGGCCGCCGAGTGCAGGTCGGGCGTGCCGACCACGACGGGGATGCCGGCCCTGACTCCGAGCGCGTCCGCCGGCTCGGGCAGCAGGGGTCCCAGGATGTCGGTCGCGGCCAGCAGCTGCGGAAGCTGGGCACGTTCGACGCCGGCCAGCCGAAGCAGCGCCGGGTCGTAGCGGATCCGGCCCGGGTTGCGGTTGTCGGTCACCCAGTGCAGCGCGATCGAGTCGTAAGACGCCGCCGGCCGGCCGGTGAGCCGGAGGTTCAGCCAGTCCTTGGGCTCGAGGAACAGGCGGGCGCGGCGGTAGACCTCCGGCTCCTCGTGCTTGAGCCACAGGATATGCGCGAGAGGGTCCTTGCCGCTTTGCGCGGGTATCCCGCCGGTCTTGCGGATCCAGCGTGCCAGCTTGTCGACGCCGTAGCCCTGCACCCGCACCGGCCCGCTGGTGATGCGCCGCGCATAGGGCCCTCCCCGCGCGTCCATCCAGATGATGGCGTCCCGGATCGGGCGGCCGCGCGCGTCGACCGGCACGGTCCCGGACCACTGCGCGGTGCAGGAGACGGACACGACCGACTCCGGCGGGATGATGCCGCTGGCTAGCAGCCGTGAGGATGCCCGGGCGATGAGGGTCCACCACCCCTCCGGGTCCTGCTCGGCGCCGCCATCGGGCCGGAGCTCAACCTGGCACGCCTCCTGCTCCGATGCGACGATCTGACCCGAGATGGACACCAGCGCCACCTTCAGCGCCGAGGTCCCCAGGTCAATCGCCAGGATGTGGCGCTCCATGCCTACACCTCGAACATCAGGTCGAGATAGGCATGCAGCAGCCCGCGGACGATTTCCTCGGGCAGTGCGGCGGCCATCCCGTAGATCGGGGCGAGTCCGGTGCGGACGTCGGGGCTGGCGCGGACTTCATCGACTGACGCCCGGAGGTCCTCGAGGAACCGGTCGGCGACCCCGGCCCGGGTGTGGCGGAGCGTGATCGCGATGTGAACAGCGGCCGGCCGCTGGAGCCCGTTCAGGCTCCATCCCCGCCGGGTCATGTTCTCCATCACCTGGAAAACGTCGAGGCCCTCGTCGGCCGCGAACGCGGTGACCCATAGCGGGTCACCGAGCACACGGAGGCCGGGGATCGCCCTGACCCCGTCGCGCACCCTTGCGCCGGTCTCGAGGATCCGGCGGGCCGCGTCAACGTAGCCGCGCTCACCGATCGAGACCATCGCCGCCCAGCACTCGGCGGACAGGGCCCCCGGCCGGCTTCCCTCGAAGGTGGGCGACAGGTACAGGCCGCCCGGCCAGTCGGCCGTGGTGTAGTACTGGAACTGCCGCAGTTCCTTACCCCGGTACAGCACGACCGACGAGCCCTTCGCCGCGTAGCCGTACTTGTGCGTGTCGGCGGACATCGACGTCACCCCGGGCAGACGGAAGTCAAACGCCGGCACCGGGTAGCCGAGCCGCTCCGCCCACGGAATGATGAACCCGCCAAGGCAGGCATCGACATGACAGCCCGCACCGCGCTCCGCCGCCAGCGCGGCCAGCTCCGGGATCGGGTCGATCACGCCATGCGGGAACGTCGGCGCTGAGCCCACCACGACCGCAGTCCGCTCGGTCACGGCGTCAGACACCGCGTTCAGGTCGGCCCTGAACCCGTCGTCGACGCCGACTCGCACCAGCGGCATGTCGAAGTACCTCGCGGCCTTGTCGAAGGCCGCATGGGCGGTGACCGGCGCGACGATCTCCGGCTCGGCGATTCCGCGCCGCTCACGGGCGAAGTCCCGGTAGGTCTTCATCGCCAGCAGGATGCTCTCCGTCCCGCCGGAGTTCACCGTTCCGACCACCGGGGCATCCGGCGAGGCGTGCTCAGCGCCGAGCATGTGGGCGGTCATCGAGACGATCTCCGCCTCGAACTTGGTGGCGCTCGGCCACAAGTCCGGGTGCAGCGGGTTGCTCTGCGACTGGGCCGCGTACACGCGGCTCAGGAACGCGATGTGCTCAGGGTCGCCGTGGTACACGGCTCCCGAGGCGAAGCCGTCCCGCCAGCGGGACTCCTCGACCGCGGCGAGCCGCTCGACAAGCCCGGCTACCTCGGCCCTGGCCAGGCCGTCCTCCGGCAGCTGCGGGAACGACGGGAACCGGCCCCGGTAGGGCTTCAGCTGCTGTTCCAGGCTGGCCATGAGGTCAGCAGGGTCGGTCATCATCGGCTCCTTTGGAGTGCGCCGCCCGCCGTCCGCGCGGGGAGTCTCGTGGCCAGCGCGGCTCCGGCCAGCGCCGCTGCCGAGAGGGCACCCAGCGACAGGTACGGATTCCCGATCAGGCCCTGGAGGATCAGCACCAGGACGACCCCGCCAAGGTTCCCGGCGAGCAGCAGGAACCCGACCGCAGCGCCGGCGCGCTCTGGCCCGGCATGAAGCTCCGACCAGTCAAGCACCACGGGGAGGGCAGCCAGCAGGAAGAACCCCTCCACGAACAGGACACCGCCGATGAAGGCCGCGTCGTGCACGGCGGCGATCACGAGGAACGCCACGGCCGTCACGCCGACCGCTGTCAAGAGCATGGCCCGGCGCAGGTCGCGCCTGGCGACGGGCTGCGGCAATACCGCAGCGCCGATGATCCCTGCCACGGTCATGATCGCGATCAGGTAGCCGGCCGCGCCGCCGCGCCCGAAGTGGCCGAGGATCGTTTCGAGCCAGGTCGCGACGGCGTTGAACACGCCCATCCCGACGAACAGCAAGCCGGCCAGCAGCCACATGAACCGATCGCCCCGAAGCCAGCCCAGCGACACCGCGACCGACGGATCACCCCGGAAGGCCGCAGGCGTGCGGACGGCGGCTATCACCCATATGGCTGCGGCGACGGCCAGGGCGGCCTGCACGGAGAGCAGCAGCCGCAGTCCTCCCGCGTGCAGCAGCGCCTCCCCGGACCCCACGGCAGCGAGGACCCCGGCGAACAGGGCTACGCTGCCGACCGAAATGGCAGCCGTCCGCTCCTCCGGAGGGAAGTACCGCGCGGCAACCTTCGTGATCGAGTTCAGCACGAGCGGCTGCCCGGCCGCGATCACGAACTGCCCGGCGAAGACCCACCCATACGACGCCGGGCCGGCCAGCCGCAGCAGCGCGCCGCCGCCAGTGAGAACAGCGCCGGCCCCAAGCGCCCGTCCGAACCTGACATCGAGCCACCGGCCGCTAGGCAGCGCCAGGATGACGTACATCAAGGGAAAGATCGCTGCGAGGTCACCGACAGCCCCCGTCGAGACTCCCATGACC
>Ga0208686_1000931_pt1 | contig 12614 bp, 12 predicted proteins | sample June2015DPH_6_50_FD_184694 | JGI IMG/M metagenome (GOLD analysis project Ga0208686, IMG submission 184694) | Peatland microbial communities from SPRUCE experiment site at the Marcell Experimental Forest, Minnesota, USA - June2015DPH_6_40... | ecosystem: Environmental > Terrestrial > Soil >... | reverse complement strand
CAATCGGCCAAGCTTCTCCAGAGAACCGAAACTTCAGTGGGCTGGATCTCGAGAAAGAAATCTCGCCTCCGGTCGAGGCAGAACTTTTTTCTTGACATCCCTTTTTATAGAACTCATTGACCAGGGTGGTGAGTGCAATCCCATCTGGTTACATCAAGCATCAAAGTTCGCAGCGCGGGATTCAAGAAGCGAGAGAAGGCCATGCTGTGATTGGCAGCGAGGGCGTGTCTGCAACCGGCGCTTCGGTTTCGGCGCAGAAGGCGCGGGAATGGATCACCTTTGGTGATTTGAATAGGAAGTACGGGAGAGGATAAAGTTAAGGTATTCATGGTCCTCCAATGCAAGTCTGGACTCATAGTTTTTGCGTTTGTCACTCTGGGTTGGACGTCGTCCTGCTTAGGACAGAGCCCTCAGCAAACGCCTGTGCCTGGTCCGGAACACCAAAGTTCGGAACAGCAGAGGATAGCCTCAGCCGGCGAGCAACTGCCCGGTCAGCCATTGCCCGGAAGCATCAGCGGAACGGTCGTTGATCAAAGTGGCGCGGTCGTCGCCGGAGCCCGGATGAGGCTTACTGGTGAAGATCAATCCCTAAACCAAGAGGTGCTATCAGGCGGCGATGGGCAATTCTCCTTTGCCAACATCGCTCCCAGACCTTTCCAGCTCACAATTACGTCGGCGGGCTTCTCGACGCAAACATTCTCTGGAATCCTGCATTCGGGGGAGATCTACATTGTCCCGCAGATCGCGTTGGCTGTTGCTACCGATATGGCTGAGGTGCAGGTCGGACTCTCACAGACCGAAGTGGCAGAAGAGCAGATCAAGGTTGAAGAGAAGCAGCGTGTGCTCGGCGTCCTTCCAAATTTCTATGTCAGCTACGTCCCCAATGCAGTTCCCCTCACCTCGAAGCAAAAGTTCAAGCTTGCCTTGAGGACGGTGGTGGATCCGTTTACCTTCGCATTTGTGGGGGGCGCTGCGGGAGTTGAGCAGGCACAAAATCACTTCAGCGGATATGGGCAAGGCGCACAAGGTTATGGAAAGCGCTTCGGTGCCGGCTATGCCGACGCGGTTACGGGCACGTTCATCGGAAGCGCCATGCTGCCATCGCTTCTGAAACAAGATCCGCGTTATTTCTACAAGGGAAGCGGTAGCAAGCGATCACGGATTCTGTATGCGATTGCCAATTCAGTTATCTGCAAGGGCGACAATGGACGCTGGCAGGCAAATTACTCGAATATCCTCGGAAGCCTGGCCGCGGGCGGTATTTCGAATTTCTACTATCCAGCAAACGATCGCAATGGTGCGGGATTAACTTTCGAAAACGCGGCAATCGGGATTGGCGCAAGTGCCGTCGCCAATCTGTTTCAAGAATTTCTCATCCAGAAGTTGACACCGAAAGTTCCTAACAACGCCCCGGCCAAACCCTAGGCATGGTACGCGCCTTGCCCTAACGCTGCCGATCTGCGTATTGTTACGGAGTGAAATTTCCGCGATGTAGTGGAATCCTGCTCCACTTCACTTCTCTGCCCGGCCGCTTCGGCGTCGGTGATCTCGGCCCCTGCGCCTACGAATTCGCGGACTTCCTCTTCGCCGCCGGACAGAAGTTGTGGCAAGTGCTGCCGCTCAATCCCACTGGGTACGGCGATTCTCCTTACCAGTGCTTTTCCGCTTTTGCCGGCAATCCGCTGTTGCTCAGTCTTGAGCGCTTGCGCGATCAGGGCTTGCTCCAAAAGTCAGACCTAGACCTGGACCTGGCTCAGGCGCCACCGTTTCCCGAAGACTTCGTCGACTATGGACCGGTGATCGAATTCCGGATGGCAACTTTGCGCCGGGCAGCGCAGGTTTTCTTTGCCGACGGTTCCCGCGCGGATCGTGCGGCCTTCGACCGTTTTTGCGAATGCGCCAGTCCATGGCTTGACGACTACGCGCTCTTCATGGCCTGCAAAGATGCACACCACGGAACGATCTGGACCTCATGGGACGCGCCAATACGCAACCGAGACGCGCATGCCGTGAGCGAGTGGTCGAGGAATCTGGCGCCGAAACTGAAAGCTTACAAGTATTGGCAATTCGAATTCTTCCAGCAGTGGGAACATCTCAAGACTTATTGCCAGCAGCGCGGCATCCGTTTCATGGGCGACGTCCCGATCTATGTCGCGCATGACAGCGCGGACGTCTGGGCTCATCCCGATCTGTTCTATCTCGACGATCAGGGCCGCCCGACCGTGGTCTCCGGCGTGCCGTCGGATTATTTCAGCGCCACCGGACAGCTTTGGGGGAATCCTATTTATCGCTGGGACTTGCTGGCCGCCACCGGATACAAGTGGTGGATCGAGCGCTTCCGTGCCTCGCTCGCGCTTTTCGATATGGTGCGGCTCGATCATTTCCGCGGCTTTGAATCTTACTGGGAGGTTCCCGGCGGCGAAACGACCGCCATTCACGGGCGCTGGATCAAAGGGCCGGGAGAAGATTTTCTGTCGGCACTGCAGAACGCATTTGGCGGACTGCCGATTGTGGCGGAGAACCTGGGCGTGATCACTCCGCCGGTGGAGAAGCTGCGGCAGCAGTTTGGTCTGCCGGGCATGAGTCTTTTGCAATTCGCGTTCGGCACCGATCCGCAGGGGCCATCGTTTCGTCCGCATAATTACAATCGCGACCTGGTCGCCTACACCGGCGGCCACGATAACGATACGACGGTGGGTTGGTGGACGAGTTCCGGCGCCGGCGACAGCACACGCACTCCGGAAGATGTCCGCAAAGAACACGACTTCGCTCGCGCGTATCTCAACTTCCATGACGATTCCGAGATCAACTGGGTCATGATCCGGGCGGTGATGGCGTCGGTCGCTGACGTTGCGATTGTCCCGTTGCAGGATGTGCTGGGCTTGGGCAGCGCGGCGCGCATGAATCTTCCCGGCACGGTCAGCGGAAACTGGAAATGGCGTTATCGTCTAGGTGCATTGAGCGGCGAGTTGAGCGCGAGACTTCGATCCTTGGTCACCCTGTACGATCGGTAGGAAGAATCCTCGAAGGGAACAGTCGTCAGCCATCCCGGCAGCTGAGCGCCCCGGTCCAGGTTGAATGCAACGGATCACCGGCCTGGCGTTAGGCACACAGTAGGATTCTACGGTTGTCACTTCATATAAACTTGCGTATTGCCCTGCTTTGCAGGGAGGTACTGAAATTGGTCCAGGAGGAAGCGGTTTGCCACTAAAGCGGGATGTGCTTTGGTACAAGGACGCGATCATCTATCAAGTCCACGTCCGCACTTTCCACGACAGCAACGGGGATGGCATCGGTGATTTTCAAGGACTTGAAGAGAAGCTCGACTACCTCCAGGAACTGGGGATCAGCGCAATATGGCTCATGCCATTCTTCCCCTCTCCTCTGCGCGACGATGGCTACGACATCGCGGATTACAACGCAGTCCATTCAAGCTATGGAACATTGGAGGATTTCCGGAAGTTCCTGGGGTCGGCCCACGACCGAGGAATCCGGGTCATCATTGAAATGGTGTTGAATCACACATCCGATCAGCATCCGTGGTTTCAAGAGTCGCGAAGTTCGCAGGACAATCCACGCCGCGATTGGTACGTCTGGAGCGATACCGACACCCGGTACAAGGGAGCCCGCATCATTTTTCTTGACACCGAAACGTCCAACTGGGCGTGGGACCCGATTTCGAAATCCTACTATTGGCATCGCTTCTTTAGTCACCAGCCCGATCTCAACTACGACAATCCTGCCGTTCGGGAACAGATGTGGAATGTGATGAAGTTCTGGCTGGAGATGGGTGTTGACGCCTTCCGGCTCGACGCGGTGCCGTACCTGGTGGAACGGGAGGGCACAAATTGTGAGAACTTGCCGGAGACCCATGAAATCCTGAAGGAGTTGCGACGAAAACTCGATGAAAAATTCCCGGGCAGAATGCTTCTGGCGGAGGCCAATCAGTGGCCCGCGAATCTTCGCCCATATTTCGGTGACGGAGATGAATTCCACATGGCGTTTCATTTTCCGTTGATGCCCAGGATGTTCATGGGGCTGAAGTTGGAAGACCGCAAGCCCATCACTGAAATCTTGCAGCAGACCCCGGAAATCCCGCCCTCATGCCAGTGGTGCCTGTTCCTGCGCAACCATGACGAGCTGACCCTGGAAATGGTAACCGACATGGAACGCGACTACATGTACGACGCGTACGCCGAACGCAAGACGATGCGGCTGAACCTCGGAATTCGAAGGCGGCTCGCTCCTTTGTTGGACAACGACCGCAGGCGCATCGAGTTAATGAACGGAATGCTGATGTCATTACCCGGCACTCCGATCATCTATTACGGCGATGAAATTGGAATGGGCGATAACATCAATTTAGGCGACCGTAACGGAGTGAGGACTCCGATGCAGTGGGACGGAGGAACGAACGGCGGCTTTTCTACCGCGGCCCCGGAGCGGCTGTATGCCCCCCTTATCCAGGATCCGGTATATGGCTATCCGGCCGTGAACGTCTTGAGGCAAAAAGCGAGCGAACATTCGCTCCTCAATTGGATGCAACGCATCATAACGGTTCGCAGATCGACCGGGGTGTTCGGCAGGGGATCGATTGAGTTTCTTTATCCAGCCAATCACAGAATACTGGCCTACGTGCGGCGACTGGGAAACGAGGCGGTCCTGGTGGTCAACAATCTTTCGAGCACCGCGCAAGCTGTCGAACTGGATCTGCGGCGCTGCAAGGGAAATATTCCGATCGAGATGTTTGGCAGGAATATGTTTCCGCGTGTGGGTGACCTGCCGTACCTGCTAACGATGGGGCCCTACCAGTTTTACTGGTTTCGGCTGCGACGAATCTGAGCGAATGTAGATAGTAAGAACGATGTCACATGACGCGCGTCTTCACCTGGGCACGCGGCGGTACTTCGCATGGAGATGAAATTGGCAGAGGAGAGCTATCTTACGGATGATTTTCTTCGCCAACTGATCAACGTCGGCGAAGTGGACATCCTCGTGGGCTTGCCCACTCACAATAACGCCAAAACTATCGGGTCGATCGTCCACACAATTCAGAGCGGCATCCTACGCGGGTTTCCCCGAGAGCGAGCCGTGATCGTTAATGCCGATGGGGGGTCGCGTGATGGCACTCCCGAACTGGTCACGGGCGTCTCTATCGATGACGTGCGCCCAGCCTCCAATCTGTACGCGCTCCGCACGTTGCACTCAATAAGCACGAAGTATGCGAGCAGCCCGGCGAGCGGAGTTGCGTTTCGGACTATTCTGGCTGCCGCCGAACTGCTCCGCGCCAAGGCCTGTGTGGTGATGTCACCCGAGTCCGCGAACATCGAACCCGAATGGCTCTCAAAGCTTCTGCGCCCCATTTATGACGACGGCTTCGATCTGGTGACCCCCACATATCGCAGACATAAGTTTGAAGGGTTGCTCATAACGAATTTGCTGTACCCGATGACCCGCGCACTTTACGGGTTAAGAATCCGTGAGGCATACTCGCCTGAGTTCGGATTCTCCGGCCGTCTCGGAAGTCAATTTCTTGGACAAAATGTCTGGAATGATGGAACCGACGGGGCCGGTGTCGAACTCCGCTTCACCCTGGCTGCGATCACGGGACGATACCTTATCTGCCAGTCCTTCCTTGGAAAAAAGGATCACATCGAGCGACATGCCGCTGACCTGGTGCCGGCGCTGCGACAAACTGTCGGCGCCCTGTTCTCCGCATTGGAGCCAGACTTTCCCGTCTGGAGTGCCGTGGCCGGTTCCCAGCCGGCCCCTACTACCGGGGCCGACCATGAAGTGCTTCTGGAACCACTGCGAGTAAATCGGAAACGATTGCGAGAGATGTTCTCGACCGGAGTTGCCGAATTGGAGTCCGTCTTTCAGTCAATTCTTTTCCCCTCCACTCTGGCAGAACTCCAGCGCATCGCCCGCCTGGGAGAAGAGGAGTTTCATTACCCTGCGGAATTGTGGGTCAGGACGGTTTACGAGTTTGCCGCCGCGTATCAGAAATCTGTGATCAGCCGGGATCATATCATCCAGGCCTTAGCGCCGCTTTTCCGCGGGAGAATGTTCACGTTCCTGATGGAGAACCGCACCGCTTCTGCGGACGGCGTCGAAAACAATATCGAAGCTTTGTGCCTTGAGTTCGAGCGATTGAAACCGTATCTGCTGCAGCTGTGGAAATCAAGAGAGTGAGGCAACTATGCGGGAATTGATTATCAGCGAACTGAGTCAGGCGCTGCACGAGATTGCCAGAGGTTTCGCCCACTTCCTTCCTCGTCTCATCGTGATGCTGATCCTGGCATTTGTGGGCTGGGTGATCGCGTATGTTGTAAAAGCGGTTCTGCGCAGCATTCTGAGGCTCATCAAGTTCGACAAGCTTTCAGAAAACGCAGGCGCCTCGCAACTGCTCACCCAGGCCGCTTTGCCTTCGGCGACGGAAGTTTTGAGCCGGTTCGTCTTCTGGGTGACCTGGCTCGGCTTCATTCTGCTGGGTGTGCAAGTGCTCGGGATACTGGGTCTGCAGGAGCAAATCGCAAGATTCTTTCTTTTCCTGCCGCGTCTATTCGTAGCGATGTTCATCATGTTTTTCGGACTGCTGGCAGCCAGCTTCTTTTCTCGCGCTGCTCTATTGGCTGCGGTAAATGCGAATGTGCCTTCACCCCGGGTTTTGAGCCTCGCTGTCCGCACCATCATCATTGTTTTCGTATTGTCGATCGTCTTTGAAGAACTGGGTCTGGCAGAACAGACCATGCTGGTTGCCTTTGGAATTGCCTTCGGAGCCCTGATGCTCGGCTTGGCAATCGCATTCGGCATGGGGGGCAGAGACTTGGCCAAACGTTTCCTGGAGAAGAGGTTTGTTCGCGGGAAGAAGGAGGAGAACGAAGACGAACTGTCGCCGCTCTAGTGCGGGAAATGCCAACTAGCCGCCCGTTGCGGTAGGATGAAATTTCCTCCCTGCTCCATGTTGGAGGCTAGTGCCATGCGACTACTCAGCATCCGGCTCATTGTTTCCCTCATCGTGGGCATCACGCTGGTCTCGCTCTCGTCCTCGTATTACGAGGCGTTGGGTGAGAAACGTGCCCTAAGCCGGGACCTGGAGCGACGCGCCGAGGTATTGGGCGAAAGTCTCGCGGGAAATGTGGAACGCGACCTGGAGCAAGATTCGGCGCAGGATTTGCAGCGCATCGTAGAGCACTTCGGGAACCGGGAGCATCTCTCGGGACTGGCGATCTACGGCCGGCAGGGCGATTTGCTGGCAGTTACACCGGAGCTGGCATCCACGCTGGCTACCGTTCCATCCGTAATGTCTCAAGCCTTGCGTGAGAACCATGGAGCAGGCGCGTTTCAACGAGTGGGCGATGCCTCGCTGCACATCTACGCTCTACCTCTTCACCAGTACGACGAAGTCATCGGCGGCCTCGCGATTGTTCATGATGCCGGCTATATTCGGGCGGAGAGCCTTCACATTTGGCGCGAAACATTCCTGCGAGCGCTGGCACATGTGTTTCTCATCGTGCTGATCACGCTGTTGATTGTCCGCTGGAGTATTGCCGGACCCATCGCACGTACGGCGCAGTGGATGCGCGCTTTGCGGACAGGGCGAGTCTCTTCACGCCAGAGCGCCACCGATCTGGATCTCTTTCGTCCCCTGGTAAGGGAGGTCGCCGCCTTCGCCGAAAGCCTTCACCAGGCGCGGTCGGCGGCCGAGACGGAAGCCCGCCTGCGGGACACGGGTGAATCTTTGTGGACGGCCGACCGACTGGCCGCGCACGTGCGCACACGATTGGATAATGGGCGTCTTTTTGTCGTGTCGAATCGCGAGCCTTACGTGCACATGCGGCGCGGTAAATCAGTGGAAGTGATTGTGCCGCCCAGCGGGGTGGTCACTGCCATCGAGCCCATACTCCGCGCCTGTGACGGAACCTGGATTGCCCATGGCAATGGCGATGCCGACCTCGAAACGGTTGATGAGCACGACCGGCTGCGCGTGCCTCCGGAAGATCCTCACTACAGCTTGCGCCGGGTCTGGCTGAACAAGGCGGAAGAAGAAGGCTATTACTACGGATTTGCCAACGAGGGAATCTGGCCTCTATGTCATATCGCGCACACCCGCCCCATCTTTCGCGCGGAGGACTGGAAATACTATCAGGCGGTAAACCTGAAGTTCGCCGATGCGCTGCTCGAAGAGATGCGGGACGTGAAGAAGCCCATTGTGCTAGTGCAGGATTACCACTTCGCGCTGCTGCCTCGGCTAATTAAGGAAAAAAGACCGGAGGCCAGGGTGGCAATCTTCTGGCACATCCCGTGGCCCACCCCGGAGGCATTTGACATCTCCCCGTGGCGGCGCGAACTTTTAGATGGTCTGCTCGGCGCCGATCTGATAGGGTTTCACATCCAGTCACACTGCAATAACTTCCTGCAGACGGTGGACCGGGTAGTGGAATCACGCGTCGATTGGGAACACTTTTCGGTGAGACGTCTGGATCATCTCACCCTGGTGCGACCCTTCCCCATCAGTGTGGACTTCACAGATGTGCCACCGCCGGAGTCGACGCCGGATTCCTACACCGAACGTTCCACTTTGCTCAAGGCCTTGGGGGTTGAGGCTACATACATGGGTGTGGGCGTGGACCGCGTCGACTACACCAAGGGCATTCTGGAGCGTTTTCTGGCCATTGAGCGTTTTCTGGAGAAGTATCCTTCCTATCAGGGCCAGTTCACATTCGTGCAGATTGGCGCTCCCAGTCGCAGCCACCTCAAACGCTATCACGATCTGATGGCGGAGGTGGAAGCGGAAGCCGACCGTATCAACTGGCGGTTCCAGACGGACAAATGGAAGCCCATCGTCTTTCTGAACCGGCAGCATAACCACCAGGAGATTCAAAGCTACTACCGCGCCGCGGACTTATGCCTGGTTACGTCGTTGCACGATGGCATGAATCTGGTGGCGAAAGAATTCGTGGCCGCCCGGCACGACGAAAGGGGTGTTTTAATCCTGAGTTGTTTCACCGGCGCCGCCCGCGAGTTGCGCGATGCCTTACAGATAAACCCTTACAATATCGACCAGACGGCGGAGGCGATTCGTTTTGCTCTTAACATGGAGCCGGAGGAAAAGGAATTGCGTATGCAACACATGCGGAAGACGGTCAGGGAACACAACGTTTACCGCTGGGCAGGAAGCCTCATCGCGGAACTCTGTGAACTGCGCCTGGACGCGTCGGACGAAAGCAAGGAGAAGCCCAAGGCGAGTACTGCTGCCCGGGGATGAGGAGCATGTGGTTGTCACGCACGGTCAATCCAATCGAAGTCGAGCAGTTCATGAACGCGGTGGCGCAGTCGCCGGTTTCCGCGCTTCTGCTCGACTATGACGGTACTCTCGCGCCATTCTGGCTCAATCGCCAGCAGGCTCTCCCCTATCCGGGAATGACCGCGCTCCTGCAGGAGATCATCGTCAATGGCCGCACCCGTGTGGTCATCATCACAGGTCGGAACGCCCACGAAGTGATCCCGCTGCTTGCGCTTCACCCCAGTCCCGAGATCTGGGGATGCCATGGGTTGGAGCGGTTGAGACCGGATGGAACCTGCGAGACACCCCGCGTGGAAGAGCCCGTGCTGCACGCACTGGCTGACGCAGATCGTTGGTTAAGGCATCAGGGGCTGCACAACCGGGCTGAGTTCAAGACCGGTACCGTCGCCATCCATTGGCGCGGGCTGGACGAAGCGACGGCGGCGGGAATCCGCGGCCAGGTTTTGCTGGGCTGGATCCCGATTGCTCAAAGTACGCCAATGGAACTGCTGGAGTTCGATGGCGGTATTGAAATGCGCATGCCGGGTAGGGATAAAGGGGATGCAGTCCGCACCATCCTGGATGAAATCGGCCCGGAGGTTCCCGTCGCCTACCTGGGGGATGACTTGACCGACGAGCGGGCTTTCCTCGCTCTTGGTACCCTAGGCCTAAGCGTGCTGGTTCGCCCCGAATGGCGCAAGACTGCGGCCGCCCTGTGGATCAGGCCGCCAGAAGGTTTACGGGAGTTTCTGACACGGTGGCTACAAGCCTGTCGTGAGGGGCAACATCGCGCGGGGACAGAGTCTTCTGGCCTTAAATGAGTAAGGGTGCGACCAATATGCCAGCGACGCCCTCGAGCATCCTAAGAGATGTGCGCTCCGAATTGCCTGAGCCAGGCGCGCGACATTTCCGGGACTTTCTCTAACCACGAAACCAACATCACTTCCGTTGCAGCAGCCAAGAAAAAGCATAATTTCGAGCGGGGCCGGACTTATTTCAAGCTGCGGCCCGGTTACCCGCAATATCCGGTAGCAGACGCGCCCCCTCCAGCCCAGGCATGATTTTGGACGTATCGTCGGCCACTCTTCCATAACCGAATTGTGGAAGAGTAGCCCGTGACTCGGGAGGAATCGCGCCTGGAAGGCGAAGGAGACTTTGCTCACCAAAAGAGCCCGATTCCCGCTATTGCTTCGGCGTCATTGTCTTGGCGGTGACCCGGTCTGCAATTTTGTCATACTCGGTCTTCGGCATGATGCGCCGCGTCACCACTTCGCCGGGTTCGTTATAGGGACGCCCCGCAATCACCCGGTCTGCTTCTGCCGCAGTCACGCCCGGCAGGCTCAGCAACTGCTCTTTTGTGGCAGTGTTCAAATCGAGTGGCTTGTCGCGGCTCCAGCCCTCGCGTATCCCTGCCGCCACAGCCTGGGCATCGCGCTTCACCTCCGCCGTTGCTTGCGCGGTTTTCTCCTTCAGTTCCTGCGTGTTTTGCTGTTGAGTGCAGCCCGCGAGCGCAGCCAGCAGCAAAATTGTGGAAACGTGCCGATATCTGAGGAAGTCCATTTTGATCAGCTTCTTTCCGCTCTCTTGGCTGATTATCTCAGCCCTGTCTGGTTGGCCATTCTTGTGGGGACGGGGGCCATCCGCCGCGGCGACGCTCAACCGCACGGGGAAACCTAGGCAGTCATCCGCCGCCGCGACTGGGAACGTTCTGGATGCTGCGGACGCTCTGGCACCTGGCACAACACGGTCACATACTGACGCCGGAAGCAGCGTTCACAACGCACCGGCCGGAGCAAAAATAACGGCAAAAGCACCCGTTCAAACACACCACGCTTACGTGAAAGATGAGCGTTGTTGTGGCGACAGTCACAGCACTGAAACGTTACCATATCGAATTTCCGATCGTGAAATCACCAGCGCACTCTTGGGACACTAACCCCAGGGTTCGGTAGCTGCGCGGGTCGGGTCCGTCGGTTCACTAAAGTACGGAAAACTGAGGCAGACGTAAGGGTCGAACGTCGACAACCCGGTCGACACTAACCCATGCCTGCCCCAAAGGGCTGTCCGCCTTTTCAGGGGACGCCGCGTTAAGCAGTCTTGTACACTAGTCTCCCCATCATCGTGTGACTGTGCAAAATTGCTCACTTCCTCAGATTGTCTTGAGAAGCTCAGCGGCCAATCACGGGCATTGTCATCTGCGATTTAACCGACCGGTTAGCTGGTGCAGCAGTTGGGGTAAAAACGGGGTTTTGCGCCGATTTGTCCTAAATAAGTCTTTTGTTTTCAGTAAGTCCAGGACGTCCTTCCAGCCTCCCAAGGTGGATGTCACGGGTTTGATCCCCCGTCTCCCGCTCCAAACCTTGGTTGATTCTTGCGGGAAATCAGAACTTACTTGCTAGCACTGGCTGCGGACGACTCGGCCCTCATCTGGATCAGGCCGATGCCCAGGCCTCCCACGGCGCCAGCGAGCAGCCCCAGCAGCACCAGCATGGGCACGCTCTCAAGAAGTGCATTTTTCACTAATTTCGCCATTCTGTGTTCTCCACTCGGAATTTGTTACCCAAGTCATTTTAGCATTTGCGGTTCCATTCGCAGCTCAGATACGGACGGCAAAAGGCTGTGGCAGCGAGAGATGGCGGGGGGAGGGTCTGCTCGCAAGGACGATTGTGCAGAGTTTTTCACCTAAAGGGAAGATGTCGCAGGAGTAGAATGCGGGGGTTTTCAGCAAAAACGGTGCTGCGCTGTCAACTCGACCAGCAAAGTACTTTGTTGCAAATTTTAGAGCCGGCGATGGCAGATGGTCGCCAGCGGGCGAGCGTGCTTCAGTCGAAATAGGCGGGGGCGCAGGACGCAACGACAAGCTGGGAAGGCCGCCTCGACGGAAGCCCCCTGCCACCCTATGATAAGAATGAATCATTCGAGGTGCCTTGATGACAGAACCAAGTTACGAAGAGTTGAAAGCTCGCCTTGCCGATCTGGAAAAGCAGGTGGAAACGAAAAAGAGAAGCGGCGCCATGGAGTTCCGCGTGAGTGAGAAGGGCGGCGTCAGCGTTTACGGACTGGGCCGCTTTCCGGTGACGCTCTACTACGAACAGTGGACGAGACTGCTCGACGCGGTCCCCGATCTTAAGGTTTTTATTGAAGAGAATAAGAGCAAGCTGAAGCTCAAGCAGGGCTAGATTTGTGCGGGGAGCGATCTCGTCAAATAGAGCCCCCGACCGTGCCTCGAACTCGCAGCTGATCGGTGGTGGCAAAGAAGATCTCTGCGCCCTCGGTTGGGGCACTGGGAAAGATCTCGGCGTCTTAGACGTTGGCCACGCCGGTGGCC
>Ga0208686_1000926_pt1 | contig 12639 bp, 10 predicted proteins | sample June2015DPH_6_50_FD_184694 | JGI IMG/M metagenome (GOLD analysis project Ga0208686, IMG submission 184694) | Peatland microbial communities from SPRUCE experiment site at the Marcell Experimental Forest, Minnesota, USA - June2015DPH_6_40... | ecosystem: Environmental > Terrestrial > Soil >... | reverse complement strand
CAGCAGGGCGCGGCGCCGGCGTACGCCGATCGGCAGGCAAAGCGCCGACGCTCCGGCCGGGATGAGGTCGGCAGGGAAGGATTGTCCCGCGTCGCTGCCGCGCGTGCTGCTAATGGCACGGACCCCACCGCGCAGCACGTCGGTGAAAAACGCTTCGCGCGGCCAACGGGCGCCAATCGCGCCGCTCGGCGCCGCCGCGATGCAGACGAGCGCGTCGGCGTCCTCCGCGAGGACCACCGCGTGATCGTGGCCGAAAACCCGCTGCAGCCGCTGGCACAGGTCTGCAAAGGACGCCTGCTCGCCCTCAAAGTTCAGCAGCGCTTCCAGCGCGCGCAAGCCGGCATGCACCGCATCGGCGTGCATCCGGTCGTGCCCCGTTGCCGGCGAGCGCGGCGAATTGTTGGCGTCTTTGGAAATTGCCATGCACCTTCGCGCGGTCGCCGGTTCCTCGGGGTGCGAACGGGATACCGAAATTAGGCGCAAGGCGTTGGCAATTTGTTTCGATATGCGAAGATAACGGCGAATGACGCGTTAACGTCTCGTTTACCTTTGCGGCGGGGCGCACATTCAATGCGCAACGCCGAGCTGCGTATGGTGGGTAAGTCGGGCGGGCAGCACTGACTTTTCAATTGTGACTTTATGGGATGGCGGTCCCGGCAAGACGGAAAGCCACGAGGACAACACATTGCTGTAACCACTATTTCATAAGGGTTGTTGCGTAGTCTAGCTATCACTAAAAACTGCTGCTACTATGGCCTACCGCTAACCCCGGAAGGCCCCCAATGCGTAAGCGTCGTGATTACCTATTCAAACGCAACGGTTCACAATACTGGCGAGTCCGGTTTCAGATGGACGGCCGTAGCGTCGAGCAGTCTCTCAAGACAACGGACAGGCGCGAGGCTGAATTAGCCGCCCTACCCATGATCGCGGAACACAAGCAACGGCTGCTGGTGCGGCGACCGCGCTTTGTAACATCCAGGTGGTACGACTATGCGCCCGGCCGCGAACACATCGCTGACGGCGCGATCTTGCAGAAGTATCCCAATGCAAAGCGAGTCCTGGCGACCGATGCGGACGACCTGTTCATTCTCGACCAAAACGGTTCGATCATTGGGAGGGAGCCGAACGGCGGGTTGCAGTATTCGCACCCGACGCGACTCAAGGAACCATCGTTCGAGCTTTTCGACCGGGAACGCGCTGGCGCGCCGCTGGCGACCAAGAACGGCGACGATGAACTCTTAGAAACCTATTTGCGGCATGCCAACGTCACCGGCTATTACGAGCACGAAGCGCGCGCGGTGTGGGCGCTCTACAAGCGGTTGACCGATAGCAAGCCATTGAAGGAAGCGGACCGCGACGACGGCCGTAAATTGGTAGCTCATTTTGAAGGCGAAGGACTTAAGAGCGCGACTATCGAGAAAAAGATCGGATGGCTGAACGCTGCGGTGAACCTTGCGATCAGAGAAGGCAAGCTAAAATTCAACCCGTTTTCTGCCGTCGTTCCCAAACGTAACGACAGGCAACGCCGCTTGCCGCTGAGCGACGACGATATGGAGGTGATCAAGCGCAACCTTGGCAAGCTCAGCGAGTCCGAGCAATTGCTGTTCCGCGTGCTGGCGAGCACTGGAATGCGGCTCAGCGAAGCCTTTGAGATTGACAGCGAAGAAAAAGAACGCGGTTGCCGGTTTGTCATCGTCGGCAAAAAGACGGAGCAATCATTGCGCCGCGTGCCGCTCCCGGCCGCCGCGCTGCCATTCCTGCCCAAGGCCATCAAGGGGCCGCTGTTTGCGAGCAGCGACGCGGACCCGGCGGATGCGGCCTCGAAAAAGCTAAACAGATTTTTGGACGACTGCGGTATCGTTGACCCGCGCAAGGTTGTTCACAGCTTGCGTCATCGTGCACAAGATCGGTTACGCGCGGCCGGATGTCCGGAGGATATTCGCTGGGCACTTTTAGGCCATGAAGAAAAGACGGTCGCGGCCGGTTACGGCGAGGGTCATCCCGTGCCGCTGCTGCGCAAGTGGATTGATAAAATTGGCTGTTAGGCAGCCCTGGTTAGATCGCGATGGGCGGGCGGCTCTAATGCTGAATGATTGGCGCGGGCGGCGGGACGTGGAAGGAGGAGCGGAGGGCGCATCTTCGAGAGGTGGTAAAGCGTAGCGTTCGGGTAGGTGCATCTATTTAAGCGCCTTTTCCCCCCGCCTGGCTCGATTGAACGAATGGACGGGCTTCCCTCCGACCGCACGGGGCCCTTGCCGCGGCTTAGCCCAGCAGCAGCTCCACTTAAGCGAGCAGCCGCGCGGTAATGATTATCATCAAGCAGATCTACGAATTATTCGCGGGGAAGCGCAGAACGAGTTGCCAGGTCGTCGTTGGTGCGGCGGCCAAGGCCATCCGCGGCAATCCGGGCAGCACAACCTTGCCAAGGTTGGGGTCGAGGGTTCGAATCCCTTCGCCCGCTCCAAAAATTCCTTATATTTCAGAGCCTATTACGCCAACTAGGGCGAGCACATTCGGCAGCTATCGGCAGAACGAAACACGAAGTCCCCGCCCCGATACGGGGAAATTCCGGGGACTTTGTTCGCACGCTGTTCGCTCTTCGGACTCGCTTCGCCGCCGATGACGCCGGGTTGATCACCGGTTCGACGCTGACGGCGAATGGTGGGCAGTAAGGGGAACTTTTCACGCGGCATTAATACTCAGCGGCGCAGCATGAAAATCGATGTTTGAGAGGATGCACGCGTGATACATTTTGCGGACAAAGAAGAAGCCTTGAGAGCCTCATCGGCCCGTCTTAGACTGCTGGTGCATGTTGCGGGCGAGGGATTGCACCTTGAGTATTGTTATCACGACTCCGATCTTGAAACGCCTGATAATGAGCTTGTGCCGTGGTTCGTGCTCAGTGAGGCGGCCTTAGTGGCTTTAGCAGATCGGTCGCTCAGAAACGAAGCCGACGCAAAGACGATTGCACGAGTGAATGAGACCAGAGTACGAAGCACAATCGCAAAATGGCTTCGGGACCGTGGCCTTTCATCCGTCGGCGGCCGACCGCGAGTGGTTCTATCTACGGACCTCTGCTAATTCACTCTCGACCGCAACATAGGACCTCGCGGTTGGCAGGGTCAGCGTGTTCACTGCTATTTTATGGGGTTTGGAAATCTTGATTCAAATTCCTCGGCGCATCGCAACCAGAGTTTTTCATCAAACTTACTCGACGATCCCGTGCAACGGACCATGTATTCCTTTTCCCTTGTCAGCCACGCATCGAACTCCTTCATTTTGGTTTTGCCGTACTTCGCAACGCTTTTCGCTCGAATCCACTCGCCATAGCCCGGGTCTTCCCCCGACAGATTAAAGAACTTCGATTCATCGTAGGAGAGGACGCGGATTTCACTGGAAGGCACCTTCGTCATCTCTTGGTACAGACGCTCAGGCATGCCCATCTTCGCCAAATAGGTAGCAACAGACTGAGACAATTCGTCGTATTTTGCCTTCGCCTGAGTTTGATCCAGGCCGGCAAAGAAACCCTGATCAAAATACGGGCGGTGTATTCCAACACGCGAGGCGTCTCCTAAAATGCGGTTGGCACCTGCGGCGAGGATTAACACACACGCGCTCATACATCCGTTAGCAGGCGGTTCGTCAGGAACGCTCGTCCAAAGCCAATCTTTGCGAACAATCTCTCCTATTTGCATTGCCGCGAACACATCCCCACCCGGAGAATCTAATTCGACATCGATAGTTTCAAAGATGGGGCGTAGGGCCCCTTCGAGTTGTGCAAATTTCTGCACATCAGCCTTAGTTATGGTGCCCGTTATTTCTATACGTGCAAAGCGCTCCTTATCGTCTGCCGAAGTTATTTTGATATCGGAGCGACACACATCTGTTCCCGTGATCACGAGACAAAAGGCAAAAATCCATTTCAGGTGTTTCCGAATTATAAACATGCACCGACCCGTTACCGTCCGGAGAGAAAATATATGAGCAAGATATCGCCAGATAACGGATAGGTAAATTACAGGCGGCCGACAGCAAGTACGAATGAAACCTTTCGGGGCTGGTGCTGCCGTCGATGCTGCCAATGTCCGCTTATTGGGGCAAGAGCCGACTTGCCAGCCGAGCGTTCAAAGTGAAGCGTTTGGACCGGTGGGGATAACCCGCGAGAGGTGGAGGCGAGCGGGTTATCATCAGGCAATGAGCGACGAACAGTCGCGAACGGACGCGAACAGTCGCGAACGTTCGCCGGACCACCAGTATACCCTCTCCGTCGAGCAAGCGGTCGAGCTTTACGCCAAGGCCGGCCACCCGCGCACCCCGCGCGCGATCCAAAAATACTGTGCTCTTTCAAAGCTTGATTGCCATAAGGTCGAGACCGAGACCGGCGAAAAATACCTCGTCGCGCCTTACTCCGTAGACCGCCACATCACCTACATCAAGGAGGTGCGAACAGTCGCGAATAGTCGCGACCAGACGCGAACGGACGCGAACGTTCGCACTATGGAAAATAAGGGCATCGAGGGGACGAACAGCCCCGAACAGCCGCGAACGGACGCGAGCGTTCGCAGCCCTGAGGATCGGTACGTCGTCCTCCTCGAAAAGGAAAATGAATTTTTGCGCGGCCAGGTGTCCGTGAAGGACACGCAGATCGAGGCGCTGCTTGAGCGCGACAAGGAAACCAACACGCTGATCCATCGCCTTCAGGCCATGCTCGCCCCGCTCTTGGTCGCACCGGGGGATCGTCGCGACCCCGCCACACCGGCAGACAGAACAGAGACACCATCCACCTCTCCATAAAGCCACCGAATACGGCCAAACCCTCCAGAATCCGTGACGTAGATTTTGAACGCGAACGGCAGCGAACAGACGCGAACGTTCGCCGGACCACCATCCGGCCGACTTTCTCCACAGCGTCGGCCGGACCCTCGGTTTTATTGCGGGCTATAATAACCAGACGTATGAAGGCAACCGCCAGGGCAGCGGAGACGAGCGAAACTGTCCAACAGACAGAAAAGCTCTACATGGAAAACACGCTGCTCCGCGTTGCCGGCGCGCTGTTTTGCCACGACGCCAAGAGAGCGCCCACCCACACCAAGCAAATTGAACTCAACAGCGGAGTGGCAGAGAAGAATATCGTCATCCGACCCGATCCCAAGCTCGGACAGCCTGGTCCGCTGGCCCACAAGATTTTCGTTGCGCTTATCAAGAAGCACTCCGGCTACGGCCGCCCGACCCAAGCAGACGTATCGTTCACCAAGCGCGAACTCATGCGCCTTATCGGCCGCGCCGAGTGGGGAGGCAGCGCCAGCGAGCAGCTCGCGCGCGCCCTCGATGAAATTCACTACACCTTTGTCCGAACGCGCTTCAAATCCGCGGACCGTTTTGTGGAGCACTCGTTCAATATCTTTCCGGAAATTTATGTGGAGCGGCGCGAACACGCCACCGATCCGATCGAGGCGTGCACCGTGACGCTCGCGCGGCCCATCATGGCATCGCTGCAGGATGGACATTTCACCTGCCTCAATCATGGACTGATGCAGCAGCTCGGCACGATCGGGCAGGCGCTCTTCATGCGGCTCTTCTTCCATTTCGCCAACCTCTACGACGGCCACCACCGCGGCCGCCTCACGTTTTCCAAACGCTATGACGACATCTGCGCCGAATGGCTCGGCGGGCTCGTGGTACTTAAGTACCCGTCGAAAATCGAGCAGGAGCAGCTGGGACCGCACCTGCGCCAGCTCGTGAAGGCCGGATTCCTCGCGTCCTACAAGATCACCGAAGCAAAAGGGCGCGGTGGCTTCATCATCACCTTCCGGCCCGGCTCGGCGTTCTTCACCGACTACGACCGATTTTATCGGCGCCGGCAGCGGGGAAGCGTCCAGTTCGATTTTCACACCGACCGACAGCAAATCGCGGAGCCGCTCAAGGTCGCATACCTCTTCGTCGAAAAGCGCAACGGCCGCGCAAACGTCGGCATCCCCTACGTGCCGTCCAAGGACGTGGAGACCGCCAAGTACCTTCTCACCCGGGTCCCGTTCGCGGACATCCCGGATTTTCTCGATTACGCGCTCGCCGAGGCTAAAAAGACCCGCTTCGACGTGCAGACCTTGGGCGGGCTAAAACAATACCTGTCTCACTACCAGGAACAAGGCACCCAGCGGTCCGCGGCAAAGGCAACCCAGGCCCGGCGCGAGGCCGAGGACAAGGCCACGGACCGCCGCACGGAATACGACCGCTTCCGACGAGCGGCAGCTGACCGGTTGTTCTCAAACCTACCAGCCAAAGAGCGGGCAGCGATCGAAGCTGCCGCACACGCCAAGGCGCCCCGCTTTGGGCGGGGAAGTGGGCCGCTCGCGCAGACCTTGTTCGAGATCGAACGCGCCCGCATCACGGCTGAGCGGCATCCGGGGAAGATCCCGCCGCTTGAGGAGTGGCAGCGCCGCGGTGCCTAACGATTAAGCACGCTACAAAAGCCCCATCCCTTATGCTCAGGGGTGGGGCTTCTGACCGAAGAGATAGGGGCTTCTGACCGAAGTAAGTGGGGCTTCTGACCGAAGAGAATTCACCCCAAAACTCTAAAATGCGTTGCAGGAAAACGCCGGTCCAGAAACGACCGGCGTGTCTTATATACTCCAATACATATTCACACAGAGACCGTGTGTTTTCTTAAATGGAAAAGGAAGGTCGCCGCGATCGGGTACAATGACCGGTACAATCCCGTTTGTACCCTCAGCGATCTACTCCGAACCCGCAAGTTCTTACGGGTTCTCACAATTTTCCCCCGCATTTGTCGGGCGTGCCGCCCGACCCCGTGCCACCACTCTGCCTGCAAACGCGATGCTTGAGCATCTTGCGTTTGCGAAAACAAGGCAGAGCTGGTGGCCCTCCGCTTGCTTTCGCCTGGCGGCTTCGGCGCTTCGGGCTGGTGTCACGGGGTCGGCCGGCAGAGCCGACGCCGTCGCATAGTCGCGCGCTGGGGCGCGCTCCTTGCTTTGGGCTGCCGACAAATGCGGGGGGGGTTAGCGCAGGTGCTCAACACACGAAGCCCGGTAGGGTCGCTAACGCTCCCCGGTACTCGCATGCGCGAGTGCTGATTGTTTTTTGTGCGGCCTAAAACTAAACCCCGCGAAGCGGGGTTTCGGGTCTGCCGGCGGAAAGGGAAGCGGGGTGCCCCGTGACTTTCCGCCGACGATATGGGCTGGCTCACTATCCACACCGAAGTTCGATTGCCGAACGGTATAATGCGCCGAGCGACCGTAGCTCGACAATCCGGGACAGCCTCTGTGTACCGCGCCGGCAACGCCAAACCAGGCACGCCCGGCGGGTCACCTCCTGCCAACTCCACAGGGCCGGATGACAGGTGGCCAGCGCTCCACCTATAGCGGAGCGCTTCGCACCGGAGGCTGCCCCGGACTTATGGAGCCGGAACCACCCATCATTGCAAGAAACGCCGTCGGCGGCGGGATAGTGTTCTCTCGCGAGGAACGCGAGCGGCACCTGTATATCGTCGGCAAGTCCGGCGCGGGCAAAAGCACCGTCCTGTTCAACCTGGCCATGCACGACATCATGGCGGGGGAGGGAATTGCGGTCATCGATCCGCACGGCGACCTTGCCGAGGCGATTATCGACGCCATCCCGCCGGAGCGAACACACGAGGTGTGCTACTTCAATGTGGCCGACACGGAGTACCCGGTCGGCTTCAATCCAATGGCTCGGGTACCGCGGAAGCGCCAAGCGCTTGCCGCCGCCGGCATCGTCGCCGCGTTCAAGCACCTGTGGGGTGGCGAGAGCTGGGGGCCGCGTCTTGAGCACTGGCTCTTTCACGGCGTCGCCGCTCTCCTTGAGAGCCCGCGGCCGACACTCATCGACCTAGCGCGGATCTATACCGACGAGGATTTTCGCTCCCGCATCGTGTCGCGCACCGCCGATCCCGCCATCGCCGATTTCTGGACGGGGGAGTACGCCAGCTACGACCACCGCTTTCAGGCCGAGGCCGCGAGTTCGATCCTCAACAAAGTAGGCCAACTCACCGCCTCGCCGGCTCTGCGCAATATTCTTGGGCAGATCGCGCCTAAATTCGACCTCGTGCACGCGATGGACCATCGCGGCATCTTTATTGCGAACCTGGCCAAGGGACAGATAGGGGAGCAGCCGTCGAATTTGCTCGGCTCGCTCCTGCTCTCGCACCTGCAACTCGCCGCCATGGCGCGTAGCGACCAGGCGCCCGAGAACCGGGCGCCGTTCTTCGTCCACGTCGACGAGTTTCAATCCTTCAGCACCGACGCCTTCGCGTCGCTGCTTTCGGAGGCGCGCAAGTTCGCGATAAATTTCTCCCTCGCGAACCAATACACCGAGCAGCTCAGCGATCCCGTGCGCGCGGCCGTGCTTGGCAATGCCGGCACGCTCATGGTCTTTCGCGTGTCGGCAGAAGACGCCAGACTGCTCGCTCCGGAATTTCACCCGCTGCCGGCGCACGAGCTTCTTGACCAATCGCCGCACAGTGCCTGGCTACGACGCGGCGACAGCGGACACCGGGCTGTCTTCGTCTCGCCACGCCTGTTCGGCTCTCGACATCGGCGCGACTCAGTGCTTGCCCAGAGCCGCCGAAACTTCGGTCGTCCTGCATGAAGAAGAAGGAACTGAAAGACCTTTTAACTCGCGTTGAAACTTGGCCGAAGGACGACCAGGAAGCGGCGTATGATTCGCTATCGACGATCGAGGAAGAGCGCCACGTCGATCCCGCGATCGCCGAGGACATCATTCGCTCCCGCGAAGATATCAAACAGGGGCGCTTGACCTCCCAGGATGACCTCATTCGCGACCTGCACCTATTTGGACATTGATGGATGTCTTCTACACGGACACCGCCAAACGGCAGCTCAAGAAACTCGAACACGATCTACAAGAGCGTATCGTCGATAAGGTGCGCTTTTATGCTGCGCAGCCCGCCCCACTTGAATTCGCCGAGCCTCTGACCGGTCATGATACATACCGCTTTCGCATCGGCGACTACCGGGTCGCGATCGATGTTGAAGACGATGCGATTACCGTGATTTCAATTCGCCGCCGCGACGAGGCGTACCGGTAAGCCACTCCCCTTCCCTACCTCTCAACCGACCGCCTCTGACGTCAGGAGAGTAAGTCGATTATAGTTACGGCAGTCAAACGTCGCGGGTCAAACACTTATTGATTCGAGCTTCCCTCCCCTTCTCTTCGGTGGCCTTATATTGCGCCAGCAATTGTGGCGACCTGGGCTTAGACCCCGTGTTGTGGTATCATGCTGGTAAGCTGACGCGCATCTGTTTTTTTATTTGGCGCGCCTAACAGAAGCGAAAACATGGCCCAGCAAGAACCTTCAGCGGAAAGCGACGCATCGCCATTCGCCTATGGGAGCGATTGGGTGCGCGCCGATTTTCATTTACACACGAAGGCCGACAAGGAATTCAAATACATCGGCACGGACAACGACTTTGTGGCTAGCTACGTCGGGGGCCTGGAAAAAGCGAAAATTCGCCTCGGCGTCATCACCAACCACAACAAATTTAATATTGAGGAGTTCAAGGCGCTGCGCAAACGCGCGCGCAAAGAAGGAATTGGCCTTCTGCCCGGCGTCGAACTGTCCGTCGCAGACGGGGCGAACGGCGTCCACACGCTTATTGTGTTCTCCGACGATTGGCTCGCGGACGGCCACGACTACATCAACCAGTTCCTCAACGTCGCCTTCGCCGGCAGGCCGCCCGCGCAATACGAGCAGGAAAACGGTCGCACCAACGACGATCTGCTTAAGACGTTAAAAACGATTGAAGGCTATAACCGCGATTACTTCATCGTGTTCGCCCACGTTGAAGCTGACAGCGGGCTCTGGAAAGAAATTGACGGCGGCCGGATGCAAGAATTGGCGACGAACCCGCTTGTTCAAAAATACTGTCTTGGATTCCAGAAGGTTCGCACCCACGATAAGGCCGACGCGAAAAGCCGGGTCAAAGTCAAACAATGGTGGGGCACGCAGTACCCGGCGGAACTGGAAGGCTGCGACGCCAAGACAATCGACGAGCTTGGCCGCGGCGAGGCGTCGTACCTGAAAATTGGCGCTTTTAGCTTCGACGCCGTCAAGTACGCTCTGACGGACTTCGAGTTTCGCGTAGCGACATCCGTGCCGAAGGTCACGCACTCGCGCATTGACGCGGTGCGGTTCGAGGGAGGGCTATTGAACGGGGTACGCGTTCCGTTTTCGCCGCTCCTGAATTGCCTCATAGGCATTCAGGGCAGCGGCAAGTCGTCGATCTTGGAAAGCTTGCGCTACGCGCTGAACATCCCGTTCGGCGATAAGGCGCAGGATAAGGATTACAAGGTCGCGCTTCTGCCCCACGTGCTGCAAAGCGGTGGCAAGATCATCGTCGAGGCAACCGACCGGCACGGTGCGAAATACGAGATCAGTCGGATTCTTAACCACGACCCTGACGTTTACGTGGACAGGAAGCTGCGGCCCGGCGTTTCCATCCGCGAGACGATCATCAACAAGCCGCTGTATTTCGGTCAAAGGGACCTCTCGGCGGCGGGCAAGGATTTCGGCCAAGATTTGGTCGAGAAGCTGGTCGGAGACGGCCTGAGAGTCCTCCGGCAAAAAATTCAAATCGATGTAAACGAACTCAAGACGGCGGTCGAAAACCTTCTTTCCGTCCAGAGCGACACGCAGGACATGGAGGGGCACCAAAAGGACCTGCAGGACGTCGCCTATAAGTTGGAGCAGTTCGACAAACACAAGCTCAAGGACAAACTCGACAAGCAGGTTGAATTCAACGCCGCGGCCGACTTCTGCGATGAGGTCGACGAAGCGGCCGAGAATTGGCGTGAAGCGCTGGATCATGTTATCAACGACGCCAAAGACGCCATCGACGATCTGCAAACCCCGGAGTCGAAGCACAACGCGCCGTTCTTCAAGAAATACGACGCCAAGATTGCGGTTCTGAAAAAGACCATCACCGACGCCAAAAAGATTGAGCAAAGCATTGTGGCGCTGCAGGGCGAGTTGAAAAAGCTGCATGACGAATTCGATACGACCAGAGGTGGCCTCAAGGAGGAGTTTGCCGAGGTCGAGCGCAAGCTCGTCCAATCGCTCGCCGAACGGGGCGTGACTTCAATCAAACCGGATGCTTACGTGAACCTCACGAAGCAGAAAGCTGATCTCAGCGGCAAGATTGCCGACCTGAAGAGGAAGACCGCCAAGAAAAAGGCCAAAGGCGACGCGGTCCTGGCGGCAGTCGCGACGCTCAATGAGAGATGGCTCGACGAATATAAGGACATCGCAGCCGCCTTGAGCAAAATCAATACAGCCAACATTCCGCTAAAGGTTCATCCAAAGTTCAAGGGAGATAAGGCCGCGTTCCGCGAAAAGATGGAACAGACTTTCCGCGGCAGCGGTATCCGCAAGGAAACCTTCGCAGTGCTGGCAGACGCGTACACCGATTTTGCGCAAATTTACAAGGACCTCGATAAGGCCGCCGAGCATGCGAAGGCCAAGGGGCAAGCTTTCAAGGATGGATTTTTGGACAATCTCTTTGAACTACTCAGCTTTCAGGTGCCGAACACCTATGAAGTAACATATCACGACAAAGCGCTAAAATCCCACTCGCTCGGGCAGCGTGCCTCGGCGATGATGCTGTTTTTGCTTAAACAGGAAGAAAACGACTTGTTCCTGATCGACCAGCCGGAGGATGACCTCGACAGCCAAACCGTTTATGAGGAAGTCGTGAAGCTGCTACGGACCATCAAAGCGAAGCATCAATTCATCTTTGCTACGCACAACGCCAATTTCCCGGTGCTCGGCGATGCCGAGAGCGTCGGGGCCTGTGATGTCGAAAACGATCAAATCGTGGTTCACTCCGGCAGCATCGATACGAAAGAATGCCAAGGCAAAGTTATCGACATCATGGAAGGTGGGGTCGAAGCGTTCGAACGCCGCAAGACAATTTATCAAATCTGGAAAGCTGGTTAGTCTCAGTCCCGTAAAAGATGGTCTCTTAGCCCGCTTCGAGTCTGCCCCCAAAACACGCGCACCGAGCCGCCCCCCTCCCTTTCTTTCCTGGTAGCAGCCGCAGCTCCCCGTCAAGGGGCAAGCCCTTGACTGCTCGCCTGGCCGACTGCCGTGCTGGTAGCCATGCTCTCGCTTGAGCGAGGCAGGTCGAATTACCAGCCAGTTCATTCACTTCGTATGAACAAGAAAGTATCGTTCGCTGAGCGCGTCGCGCTCATGAATACTGCTACTGCCGCCTTGCGCGATATCCTTCGGATAGTCGCCGAGGAAGCTTCCGCCATGGCGGAAGTGCAGCAGCGCTTCACGGCTAGGAAGCCGGCGCCAAAGCGCCAGGCGAACTCCGCCGAGTAGCGGCTCGTTCCCAAACCCGATCCCCTACCGGGGGTCGGGTTTTGGTGTGTTTGCGGGTGGTGCTCAATCCTGCTATTCGTCCACTTGTCGCCTCTGTCTTGTAACAAGGCCTAAGAACCTTAAATATTCACGCCATTTCCAGCGTCATCTCCTGAATGTCAGATAAAGCACCGCACCGAGGGTGAGCAAATGAAGGACGCAGACCTCGAATACGGGCAAATAGTCGCGACTATTAAGCCCTATACCGATAAGGGTCG
>Ga0208686_1000924_pt1 | contig 12647 bp, 10 predicted proteins | sample June2015DPH_6_50_FD_184694 | JGI IMG/M metagenome (GOLD analysis project Ga0208686, IMG submission 184694) | Peatland microbial communities from SPRUCE experiment site at the Marcell Experimental Forest, Minnesota, USA - June2015DPH_6_40... | ecosystem: Environmental > Terrestrial > Soil >... | reverse complement strand
CCTGCGAAGCTCCGCGCGGGACGCTGTTTCATCATTATAAGATTGACGAACAGGGCCTGATTCGCTGGTGCAACCTCGTCATCGCCACGGGACACAACAATCTGGCAATGAACCGCAGCATTCTGCAAGTGGCCAAGCATTTCGTCCGCGGCAACCACTTGACGCCCGGAATGCTGAACCGCGTGGAGGCCGTGATTCGGACCTACGATCCCTGCCTGAGCTGCTCCACCCATGCGCTCGGCCAGATGGCCCTTCGCGTTGAACTGCTCAGCCCCACCGGAGAACTATTGGACGAAATGACGCGTCACTAAGTCGAAAACGAAAATGCCTCGAGTGCTTATTGTCGCGTACGGCAACCCGCTGCGCAGCGACGACGGCGTGGGCTGGGTTGTTGCCGAGGAACTGCGCCGGAGCTTGGCATTACCGGAAGTAGAAGTCCTGCGGTTGCAGCAACTCTTGCCGGAAGTGGCGGAATCCCTCAGCCGTGCCGAGACTGTGATTTTTGTGGATGCGAGTTGCGAGGGCGAAGTGGGGGAAGTGCGCCGCCAGCCCGTCACGCCGCCGGCGGCGAAAGTGCAGTTTACCCATCAGCTCTCTCCAGCCGAAGTCCTCGGACTGGCTAGCCAATTATATGGCGCAACTCCGCAAGCCTTCTGCGTTACTCTTACCGGTCACTGCTTTGAACACGGTGAAGAATTGTCGGAGAGTGTTGCCGCTCGCTTGCCGGACTTGGCTGCCACCGTGGAACAACTCACTAAGCAGATCTTGTCAGCATCGCTCGCTTCTTCGCCTTCCTCGCACGAAGTTGAAGCCGCATCCCGAACGCGTCGACACTTACGCACTCATAACAATCTCCTGCACAAAAGTGGCGGATGAACCCCATGCGCCGCTGGATCGTTTTCGTTCGTCCGACGTATTCGCTTTAGGCGTGGAAGCACCGGAGAATGTGCTCTTTACGTAATAAGCAAGTATATTATTACCAACAAAACACTTGACAGGATATGAAAAATGGGAGAAAAAGAAGGTCCGCGTTAAGGTCTTTTCTGAAAGACGAGGGGGACATTTTCCGTGAAAACCTTTTGGGGCGCAGTGTGCGCCTCTGCAGTTTTTCTATTGGCTCTAGCATCGGTCGGCTGTGGTTCGGGAAGCTCAGCGCAGCCGGGTACATCAGTAAGCGCCACTTCGCAACCGTTGGTAGCGCAATACAACATCGGGCATTTTCACTCAGGATTGACCGCGTGGGTCGAATTTGGAACCGACACCACCTATGGTCGGCAGACGTCAGTCGTGACGGATTCTGCGCCGACGATTCCCGGGGGCCAAGTCCTCAATATTCTCGTTGCCGGAATGCTGCCGAATACGACGTACCACATGCGTGCCCACGTCGAATGGTCGGGTGGCTCGTGGGTCGATCAAGACCACACATTTACGACAGGGACCTTGCCAACGGCTCAGCCAGTGCCCCAGTTGACGATAGCGACGCCTAGCCAAGGCAATGCGAGTGCTGCGCTAGCGCCAGCGCCGGGAGTGGAGTTCCTCAGCCTCGTCAATGGCCCGACGAATGCTTATAACGCTGTAGCCGCCGACCTAAGCGGCAATGTGATCTGGGCTTGCCCAGGCGAAGCAATTCCCTTCAAACTTCTGCCTAACGGCCACATGTTTATGATGCGCGGCTCGGGCTTGGAGGAAATTGACTTGGCCTGCAAGGCGATTCGGCTAGTCACCCTCACGGAGTTGAATCAGTCGCTGCAGGCTCAGGGGTATTCTTTTCCTCCGGTCACCAATTTGCACCACGATATGCTCGTTCTCCCCAATGGCCACTGGATCGCGCTCGGGCAGGTAACAAAAGACGTCACTGCGGAGGGCTACGGGACGCTGGGCGTTCAAGGAGATGTTCTGATGGACATTGATCTCAAAGGAAACGTGGCGTGGGCGTGGTCGTCTTTCGATCATTTGGACGTCAATCGACATCTGTTTGGATTACCTGATTGGACGCACAGTAACGCCCTGGTGTACACCGCCGATGGCAACCTGCTGCTTTCCATGCGGAACCAAAGCTGGATTTTGAAGATTGATTATGAGAATGGCGCAGGCACAGGGAACATCTTGTGGAGACTGGGGAACGATGGGGACTTCACTCTGCAAGGCGATAACCCGGCTGATTGGTTTTATGCACAGCATTATCCGAACATTTTGAGCGTCAATGGTTCCCAGACGACGATGGCTGTCTACGACGACGGCGACCTTCGGATTGGTGCCAATGGACAGCCCTGTGAACCACCCATACCGCCTGTGACGAATTGCTATACTCGCGCCGCGATTTTCCAAATCGACGAGAGCACGATGGTTGCCAGCTTGCAATGGCAATATCTCCCCGGCTTCTTCTCGTTTTGGGGCGGCAGCATTGATGTCTTGAGCAACAACGACGTCGAATTCGACAGCAGCGCTGCGTTTGGCTATGCGACATCGTCCCTGATTGAGGAAGTGACTCAGACCGACACTCCGCAGACTGTGTGGCAAATGACCATTACCGGCAGTAACGCGTATCGCGGATTCCGTAGTCCCAGCCTATACCCAGGAGTGACGTGGCAGCAGTGAGACAGGCGAGCCGCGCGATTTTACGGGAAACGATAAGTCCCTGCGGTGTGCGAACGGACCAGTTCCTCCGAAATGTGATAGAAACGGGATAGATGGGAAGCTTGGATGACGCAGTGCGCTTGTTACGCACCGAGACATTCTCAAAACACTGGCCACTCGATGAAGAAATTCGTGAGATCTCCGCACCGGTGGCGTCACACGGCTTTCTCGCGAACCCGTCCGGCCAATATCTCTACGTCTACTTGACTCGTTTTGTAAAGGCCCTGTCCGAAAAACATTTCGGTTGTTCGTTCGGTAATCTGACAGTTCTCGACTGGGGGTGCGGCAAGGGCCACGTCAGCAAGTTGATCCGGGATCTGGGGCCAAAACATCTCGATAGTTGTGACATCTTGTCCGACCGGGGCGACTCCGCCTTTGGGCAGGAGATCCCGATCATCAAACGGTTTGACATCCAGGTGAAGCCGCTCCAGCACGAATATGTCTTGCCCTATGAGTCTGCGAGTTTCGATGCCGTGTTGAGCGTGGGAGTTTTGGAACACGTCTCCAACGAACGGGCATCCCTTGCCGAAATCTTCCGGGTTTTGAAGCCCCAGGGGGCTGTTCTTTTGTTTCTTTCTTCCTACCAGACTCTCATGGACGCAGCAGGTCTCTCGCTGGCGGGGCGTCGATTATCACGACAGACTTTATACAGAGGATCACGTGAGAGAGATGCTCAGCGCCGTGGGACTGGACCTCCTGGATGTGTGGTACCGGCAGCTTCTACCCAAGAATTCGCCTCGATATCCAAAATTCCGGCTCTTCAAAAGAATGGATCAACTCGTGACGGAATACACCCCGCTTCGCTACTTCGCGACAAACATCGAGTTCGTAAGCGTCAAGCCCACACCGACGCCTTGAAAAAAAGTCTGGACAGTACGAAGTTTTTCAGCTTCGTACTCGGTAAGCTAGCATTGGAAGAGGCTGCGGCAAAGCCGCACAACAATGAAGAAGATTTGGATCGGCATTTCCAGACTGTTTGAAGCGAATCCTGCTGGAATTGCGCTGCTCCTGATTGCTCGACGTTCCTGGAATGGGCTGACGAGCTCTGTCATGTCTCTCTTCCTGAGGGCTCCTAGCTTGCACCTGGGGCCGGGTTGCCGGGTCATTGGCGGACGACGGGTTTCTTTCGGAAGGAACATCTATGCAGAACGCAATCTCTGGCTTGAGGCCGTCACTTCGTATCGCGAGCAACGCTTTCATCCTCAGATCACGATAGGCGACCGCGTTTGTTTTTCAGATGGAGTTCACATCTCATCTATCGAAAGCGTCATGATCGGCAGTCACTGTCTTTTCGGCAGCAGGAAATACGTTTCCGACCACAATCATGGGATATATGGGTATAGTTTTAGATGTCGGATCGGGCGGTAGCCAGCGGTCTGTGGAGTATCACATCGGAGGGTGATCCTCGTGCGTCATTTGTCTCTCAGGCTGGTGTTTGTCGGAGCAGTGCTCATTATTGCGACGGGGTGTGCTACGTCCCCCAACAATTTTGCAGACGATAACCCTCCGATCGTCCACGCGCTCCCAGGTCAAACCGTGAAGCAGGTGGTCGATAGTCTTCCGCCTGCGGGAGGAACCGTAGCCCTGGGACCAGGAACATGGGTGAGCGGCTATGACATCGACTTCATATCAAAGCGAAACGTCACAATTCAAGGCTCAGGCATTCCAAACTATAACTCCGCGTTCACGGCAATGAGCGGTGGAACCATTGTGCTGGGGCGATTGGCGGCATCCACCGGAGCAGACCACTTTACGGTACGAGACCTGGGCGTCGATGCCGGTCAGGAATACATCAACGCCAACAACGGCGGCGTGCCCACGGACGCTCTTGCCATCTACAACGCTGGACAGGTCGTCGGCGCTCCGCAAGTCGAATCTCCCGTAATCGAGAACGTCTCGTGCCTTGGCTATAGTCCGACCGCCCCAGCTCACTGCATGCTGGTTGAGAACGTGAATCACGCTTACGTTCACGATGTCATCGCGGTAAAGAACTGCCACGGTCTTGTGCTGAAGGGGACCAACTCAACCGTAGATGGGGTTTTTTCTCGAGGTCACAGCATCACTTCGGTAATCGTCAAGTCGGATAACTACGCCCCAGCATCACAGGACAATCTTTCGAACATCAGCATAGTGCCACTCGTCACGCCTGGCGACACCAGGGGTATCAGCATTATCGGAGTAGCTGCACCACTGTCAGATATCAGCATTTCAAAGGCGCGAATCGAGAGTCCGCTCTCCTGGGGAATTCATATCGAGGGTGCAAGCGCGGCAACACCGGCATTTGATCTGAACCTATCTGACATCTTTGTTAACTATTGGGGTAATAGTCCGGCGGGTGAATACTGCGTGCAATTCATTCAGTACGTTAGGACTGTGCACATCAACAACCTGAACTGTTCCGATATGTGGGTGGGCTTAGCCCCCTATCTTCCAGCACCCGGTTCTTTTGGTGGCGTTTCCGTAGCGGGGTCTCAATTCACCAACATCGCGACCAATGCTATCGAAACGTATGGCGACTGGAACATCTCGAACGCCAGCTTCGCCTCCATTGCCGGGAACGGTATCGTAAATCCCTCTGGAGTAACTGCGGTTTATGGGAATACGTTCACTGACATTGGAGGGAGTAACATGGTCTCCACTGGCGGTACCTTTGTGGTGCAATCAAGTCCTTAGTGTCAGTTGTACGGCGACGTTCGGAAGGTTCCACCCCGACAACGGACATCGCTCCAACACAACCGTAAGATGAACTCCAGTTGGTCAGGATTGCCGTAGGGCTCGACTACACCATTAATTTTTATCGAAGGCAAGCCCGAGTTGGCCGAGATGTACGGTACCCCGTCGGCCATTACAGCGTCAGGGAACTCCCAACCAGTTGCCAGTACACCAGCCTTGATACGAGCCCGATATTCGAGAATTCAGGCGGAGACACAGGACTTTTGAAATTCGTGGAGTCGACCGAGTCGAGGACCACTTTTCCAATCGAGCCGCCGCCAACATCGAGCAGAACTGGCACTGGGGCGTAATTACCCTGCATGGCAAGTCCATTGACCGCCACATTTTCGATCCTTGAGTCGTTCTCGAGCACGACTGCAGCGCAATCGATGTCATTATTGCGGAACACGGCGCAGTTTTCGAACTGAAGGCTCGATCCGACAGAAGTCACTCTGCCATAGAGTGGGGACGATCGCAAAAAGCCGCTGACATGATTGGGTTGAGGCGGGACCCAGACAACATTTGATTGGGACGGTACATGGGTAACGTTCTTGAGAATAATCGTGCCGAAGTTCTCGGCAATGGCGAGTATGGTAGGGGCGGTTAACCAGCAATCTGAAACCGTCAAAGATGCCACCGAGTTCGGATTACTGCCATTGGTCAACCCGATCAGAAAAGCGGCCTCAGCAAGCCTGCCGCTGCAATTGCTCACCTTGACATCGTTGATCCGAAACTTGCTCGGGCTACCGTTCGTCGTATAGAGCCGCATCAAGGACCAGCTATTGAATTTGCAGTTGTTAACCACAACTCGCGAGATGTCGCCCGCATAACCCTCCGGGCGCAGCCACATCACTTCCTCATTGCGCTGGCACTCGGTTTCCAACCGACGCGAGGACCGAATCTGCCACAGATACCCGTACAAATACAGCTTCAGCAGATCGCGCGGGTCGTAACCAGGACGTCCCGTCTCAGCCGGTTCGGAGCGAACGAAACCCAGCTTCGCCATGTCCAGCCGGTCCACAAACGCCTCGATCACACGGCAGACATGATCTTTTGAAATCAGTTCGTCCAACGTGGTAGGAAACAAGGTGTGTTGACCGCGCTGCTCGCCTTCGATATAGGCCATGAATGACCTCGCTTGCAGGGCATCTTCGCATCCTTGTTATCGATTTCCCAGTGGGTTTCGTAACACCTTCAAACGCCATCCCTTGCCCCTCGCGCACCCCCATCCCGGCTTAAAAAGCGGATCTTTCTACTTTGCAGAGAAGCGGAACTTTCTACTTTGCCTTGACAGTATATTATTGCGAGGATTTCTATTGCGGCTTGTTGAGCGACCGGCTATTCTTCGGTCCCAAGTCTGTGTCGAGGATGCGGGCTCGATTGAGCAGTGTGTGCAAGAGCAGTTGGGCTTGTACGGCACAGCAAGAACACCGATGCAACACATCGCTACCGAGGCAGAAGGTTGATCGACAGACGCTGTTTCATTAAGAATGCGGCCCTATTGACGGTCGGTTCGGCTTTTGGATGCTCTCTACTGAGCTGCGGATCGGACTTCGTTATACCGTGCCTGGGCCCGGCCCCGCCGCCGGTGCCGGTCCCAGGAATGACTTACGTCCGGGCATCGGAGATCGGCTGCGCTCTCGATTGCGACCTGAGAAACGGGCGCAACAAGTACACCGGCGGCCTTGCTACTGACGATGGACCGCGTATCAATGCGGCCATGGCCGGCGCGACGGCGAACAATCCGATCACTCTTATCATTGACGGAAGCGCGCTGATCTCGGGCCTGTTCCTTCCAGCTGGAGGGTATTGGAGCATTGCGGGACTGGGTTGCGGCACCGGATTCTTCGTAACGACAGGCACCAACAACGACGGCATCCACAATGGACCTCCCAATGCGGCTATGCCGTTCGATCCGGGACCGCCAGCTCCTGCGCGAGGGATGAACGTCTCGCTCAGCAACTTCACGGTGAACGGCAATCAAGGAAACGGTTTTAACGGAAATTCAACGAGCGGATCTCGGCTGGGCAGTAAGTTGGCCTCTTACTGCGGTATCAACCTGATGAACTTAAACAACATTAGCATTGAAAAAGTGGTTCTGGTGAGGATCTCGGCCTACCATATACGGCTTTCGAATGTCGGGAATGCGCGCGTCTCTGGATGCGTGATGGAGAGCCAGTTTCCGGGCAACGACGGAGTCCATATCGACGGTCCAGCGAACGACATTGCGGTTTCACAGTGCGCCTTCAAGACGGGCGACGACTCCGTCGCTCTGAACTGCCCGGAGGGATACTCGGGCAACATTTCACGAGTCGAAGTCACCGATTGCATATTTAATAGCTGGTCGCTGATGCGGCTTTATACGACCAACGGGAGTCCTCGCAACTTCAGCATCGATACGGTGAGTGTGAGCAATTGCAACGGGACCCTTGCGGAGGCCGCTTTTCTGATCGGATTGGCAAATGGTAGCAGGCCAAACTCTATCGCCTCTTTGACCATCTCAGATTGTAGCTTGGCGGCTCCCACCGTACTCGCAGTCGCGGAAAATTTTGGGACCATCGCGCTCAGAAACCTTACGTTCTTCCCCTCTCTATCGAATGTTGTGTGGATCGAACCTCAATCAAACCACATCTGCGGCTTCTTGCGACCGTCACCACTCTATGGCGCTCCCTTAACGTACGTTGGATCAAGTCTGTCCTTCGACAATTGTCGACTCTACCGGACTCCGGGTATAGAGGTTGCGGGCCTGATCATAGAAAACGACTCCACGCTCGACAACCTGACTTTCAGCGGGTTTGGTGTTCAGGATGGCGAATCAAACGATCCGGTGCCGAACCTGCTTACGATCGGATCGGGATCAATCGGAGAACTGGTGCTCAACTCCTTGGACAGCACCAACATCCTTGCTCCCGTTTCAGCGGGTGGATTCTCGAGCGTCGGGTCCGTTTCTGGGGCAGGCGTGCTAGCAACAGGCTGGGAGTTTCCCGATGCCGTGATGGCAAACGGTGTGCCCTACATCTCGGCGAACTCGGGTGTGCCTTCGATAAAGGTGAACGGAGTGGTCGAGCCCTACGTGCAATCCTGATTTCGGCACCATATTCAGAATAGTGGTTCTCCTCACGGAGTAGTCGGGGTGAGAACAGGACGGGACGGAATATGCACCCCTGGGCTTGAGAGCCTCGTCCTTTGACCGAGAACTCCACATTGGGATTGGTACAGCTAACGGGGGCACTTCAAGATTGTTCAATCAACAAATGAGCACGTGTTGCGTGGGCGGCCATCTTTTATGGCCATCTTCAAGGCGTTAACACTACGAAGGATCCCCCAGCTGAGTACATATCGCTCCCGCCGATATTAGTGAATGCATCCTCTGAGACCGTTGTTACTCCAGTGTCGGCAACAATGCCGTTGCCCGCAATCGATTGGAAGCTGGTCCTGAAAACGTTCCATTGGCCATAGGACTCGATGCCGTTAGTCCCGATGTTCGTGAACTGCGAATTCGTCACGGTGAAATTACTGTATGCGCCCGTCGCTGGTTCGTAAGGCGCGATACCGGCCCACATGTTTGAGCAATTCAAGTTGCTGATGTTTACGACACTGACGTACTGCACGAATTGCATGCAGTACTCGGCCACGGGACTCCCGCCCTGATATTCAACTGTGATGTTCGAGAAATTCAAGCTAGTCGCAGATGTCGTCGGCCCTGTGCCCTGAGCATTGATTCCCCACGCTAAAGGACTTTTGATAACTGCATTAGAAATGCTGATATTCGATACGGGAGCATCGAAGCCCTCAACGATGATGCCCTCTGTATCGCCCGGGGCGATAAGTGGTTCGATTGTAATGTTCCACAGATTGTCCTGTGAGGCGGGCGCGTAATTGTCAGACTTGATGATGATCGAATCGATGCCATGACCTCGCGCGTAAACTCCGTCCACCGTAGAGTTTGTTCCCTTGAGGACTAAGCCGTGACAGTTCATGACTGTAACGACATTGTGCACATAAGCGTTGTTTACGTTCTCGACCAGCATGCAGTGAACTGCAGCGGTTGGGCTAGAGCCAAGGCATGAGACATTCTCGATACGTGGTGACTCGACCGGTGGAGCTGCGAGCACCTGGCCGTTGTTGTAGATCAAGAAAGCGTCGGTTGCGACGCCGCCGTTGTTGGCATTGATGTATGCCGAGCCAGCGTCTACGCCTAGGTTTTCGACCGTAAAATAGTCTGCTCCCGTGGATGCAGGCAAAGGCCCTTGCACGATTGTCCCGCCACTCATTGCTGTAAAGGTCGAGTTGTAGCCCGGCATGCCTGAGCCTTGAATGGTGATGTATGGCCTCGCGATAAACTCCCCGGCACCATACCCGCTGCTCCATGATCCGACTCCTAAAATTACTGCCCCTCCGGCAGCTGGAAGACTGTCAACTGCCTCCTTAACGGTTTGGCCTGCCTGCGCATAAACGACTGCGATATTCTTATCCATGCTATTCGGAGCTGTTTCACAAGCCAAACTGACAATCAGTGCCCCTCCACACAGTAAATCTAGAACCCTATTGCGCATGAGTGCCCCTTTTGAAGATCACTTCGATGGCTGAGTTTGCGGTCTACGAACCGATAAAACGAATCAACTTTGAGTGCGCAGTATCCGGCGATAACTCGTTCATACTTCCGTACTGCTGGACAGAGCAATCGAATTGTACGACATCATTTCCGAACCGGCACGCTGCGAACAAGATTCTTAAGAAGTCGCAATGATCTCGTGTGGACGGGCTGGCAACGGCCCGACGTCACTGCAGATCGGAGATGTCAACGGCGATGGCAAGCCCGATCTTGTGGTCTCGAATTCCCAGGACAGTACGTTTTCGGTCCTGATCGGCAACGGCGATGGCACTTTTCAGGGCCAGAAGGTGACGAGCATTCCGAATAATGCCTATAGTTTGGCGGTAGGAAATTTCAACGGGGATAGTTATCTCGATGTTGCAGTTCCGATTCCTTTCGCAGGTGGGAACCTTCGGCATAGGCGTTCTCCTGGGCAAAGGCGACGGGAAGCTTTCAGCCCTTAGTGAGCTACGCGCTGAATGCGCAAGCGATTGCCCTGGCGGCAGCTGATTTCAACAACGATGGAAAAACTCGACCTCGTAGCCACCACTGGCAATCTTAACTTCGAACGCTGTTTCGGTTCTGCTGGGCAACCTGCCCGGGGACGTATACAGCTACAGTCACCGCGACTTCAGGAAGCTTGAGCCATCAAGTCGCGCTCACGTTGAGCGTGCAGTAAGCCAGCGTATGTTCTTCAGTGCACCGTACGTTCCAGAAACTCACCTGCCGAGCCCGCACGCAATCGCTTTGCCAGGAAGATTTCGCAAACCGACCCAGAAACCGAATCCGCTCGCCGTCCGTCCGTGCAAATCGGGAAACGCTCCGACGAGAAGTAAGATTTCAAGAACTCCCCGCAATTCGAACCATTTGAGAATCCTTGCATGGGCCACTTGGTACAATTCTAGGTTTGAGTCTACACTCTTCGGGATTACGGGATTTCTGAATTGATCATGCAAAAATCGCTGCTACTCGCGTTGCTCATGGTTTTCGCCGTTGGAATATGTTCTTCGCAGTCCCTCAGTGATCCCTTATCTCAGGGCACATCGTCTCAGGGAACATCTGTGGATTGCTCCGATCCGACGATCGCCGCGACCCCGCTATGCAGCTCTGCAGAGCAACAACGATCCAGTAGCATTCAAGGAATTGGCGGCGGCTCGTCTCTCCCCATGCGCACGCCGGTGTTGTCCACGCCTTATGGCTTCAGTCCGGACCAGTACACTCCGACCAGGGCTCCGCTCAATCCCTCGCAAATCTGGCACCGCCCGGTGCCGACTCGGCCGGAAACCGAATTCGAACAGATGGTGGCCGACTCCGTTGGACGGCCACTGCCATTGTTCGGCCAGTCGTTGTTCGTCCAGGCTCCCAGTACGTTCTCTCCGGTCGATTTCATGCAGGTTCCGAGCGACTACATCATCGGCCCGGGCGACGAACTACAGATCAGGGTTTGGGGAAAAATTGAAGCCAACTTGCGAGTCATCGTGGATCGATCTGGCCAAATTTACATCCCGCAGGTTGGACAAATATCCGTTGCAGGCATCCACTATGGAGATCTGGAACAACACCTGAAAAGTGAGATTTCGAAGATATTTAAGAACTTCAATGTCACCGCAAGCATCGGCCGGCTTCGATCCATCCAGATTATTGTTGTTGGCAATGCTCGTTATCCCGGCACCTATACCATCAGTTCGTTGAGTACGCTGGTCAATGCGATTTTCGCTTCCGGCGGACCTACCCCCCAGGGATCGTTGCGCCACATCCAGGTCCGCCGCGATGGCGCTACCATCACCGATTTTGACTTCTATGACCTTCTGATCAAAGGCGACAAGTCAAAGGATGTCCGTCTGCTGCCCGGCGATGTCCTCTACATTCCCCACGTTGGCCCCTTGGTCGCGATCTCCGGTTCCGTTAATTCGCCGGCCATCTACGAAATGAAGGACAGTTCTACCCTGAACGATTTGATTGAGATTGCAGGCGACCTGAGCACCGTCGCCGACACCAATAAGATCACCGTCGATCGCTTCGTGGATCACCAGGCGCGTAAGACTCTGGAGTTTCCCTACGATGCGCAGTCCCGGGCTCTGCCACTTCAGGATGGTGATATTGTCCGCGTGTTTTCCATCGTTCCTCGTTTCGAAGATACCGTAACCTTGCGCGGCAATGTTGCCAACCCCGGGCGCTATCCCTGGAAGCCGGGCATGCGCATCAGCGACCTGATTCCTAACGCACAGGCATTGCTCACTCGCCGCTACTGGCGCAATCGTGCCGCCATCGTCAATGGCCGCGCCACCGAATATCCGGTTCAAACCACACCGCCATCGAGCAACCGCTCCACATCGAATCAACAACCGGCCAATGGCACCGCGCTCACCGGCACCGCAACACCTGGCGCTCCGGACTCAGCCCAAAATCCCAACTCTCCGGAGACTTTACCCGATGCAGCGAGTTCCTCAAATCTGGCGGATGCGATCTACGCGCAGAACGAACAAAACCCATCCGCAAGTGATTCTTCGAAAGCCGGCAATCCTCCGTCCGGGAATGAACAGCCTTCACAGCCCGTGAGCAGCAATCCGAACAATCCCAACCCCAACACGGTCAGGGACATTGCCGAGGATGTGCGCCGCTATGCCCCCGAGATCAACTGGGATTACGCCATTATCCAGCGCGTCAATCCTATCGATCTCTCCTCGAAGCTTCTTTGGATGAG
>Ga0208686_1000918_pt1 | contig 12714 bp, 5 predicted proteins | sample June2015DPH_6_50_FD_184694 | JGI IMG/M metagenome (GOLD analysis project Ga0208686, IMG submission 184694) | Peatland microbial communities from SPRUCE experiment site at the Marcell Experimental Forest, Minnesota, USA - June2015DPH_6_40... | ecosystem: Environmental > Terrestrial > Soil >... | reverse complement strand
AGGCCGGCCGCAATCAAATGATGCTGCGCCTCGTCCACCGCCTCCAGAATGTTGAAGGGCATCGGAAAATCGGTGTCGGCCGGATTCAGGTAAACAACATCCTGAATTCGGGATTTCGGCACGCCATCGAGCACTTCTTCGGCGAGGTCGCCGTGCGGGTCCAAGAGCGCGAAGCCGTGGCCGCGCGAAAGATCCTGCTGCATGAGCATCTTGAGGAGCGTTGATTTTCCGGTACCGGTCTTCCCAACGATGTGCATATGAAAAAGCCGGTCGGTATCGTCAATCCCGACCGCGTGCTCACTTCGCTCCCCTCGGATGTAGTCCGGCATGAAATCCCACGGAGAGGTGCTCGTCGCAAAGATAGTTTTGCCCGCCTGTGGCGGGCGTGGTTGAGGGTGCATGAAATTGGTACGAGACACACGGCAACCGAAGAGGAGCGGAAAGCGCCCGCTCCCCTCTCGGCCGCTCCGCACAGCGCTTCTGTCGCGGAACTGTCAAACCAACCACTCGGAACTAGACCAAGGGTGCCGACTGGTTGGGACAGAGCCGCCCTCAAATGAGCAGGTGGCCTAGCAGCTCCGTCCGCCCCACGCTCTGCCACCAACTGCAAAGCGTGGTGTTTGGACGCGGTGCGGCTGGAGGGTTGGTTCTGGAGGCAGGGGTTCGACCCAATCAGTATAGCTCGCCTATCGCCCTCGCCCTGTGCACTACTCGCGCGGAGCGTGTCCTCTCCCCCGAATTCCTTATCCAAACACGGCGCGCTTCTCGCCGACGGCGGTGGTCCAAACCGGCTGATAAAGAAATTGCTCCGGCGTGAGCACGTCCCATGCCTCTTCGTCCGCGAACCAGAAAAGGTTGAGGCCGCGCCCCTCTTCGTCCACGGCCCGCGCCGAAAGTCGCAAGGCCTCCGCGCGCTCCGCCGTCTTTGCGACGGTCAGCACAATCATCGTTTCGTGACGGGGCCGTATCTCATCCGTCCAATACTGCCAGTAGGCGGCGCACTTCCGAAAAAATGAACTCTGCAGCATCGTCGTTCGCCGCAACGGTTCGGTACTATTGTCCGTTTCGAGAAAAATCGTCGCCTCGCGGTCGCTGCGGTTATCAGAAACGAGAATCACCGCATCCGGAACGAGCGGCAAACTGTCACCGCGCACGCGAACTCGCCCCTTCCAGCCATTCTCCCCCACCCACTGCTCGATTTTGATGAGCCCCTTCGCCTCGGCAAGCCGAAGCGTGGAATAGACCCGCGTGATCATGAGCGGATGCTGAAACGCGCTCGGTCGGAGCCGGCCATTGTTTCGATTCCAGTCGCCCTTCAGCTTGAGCATATCCGCGCCACGCTGCGCGATTGCCCAGACATCCTCAGGCCGCCCTCGTGCCCTCTCGGCATCGAGGACCCGGTACTCATCCAGACGAGACCGAGCGATGCGGCGTGCGGGCCGGTCGAGAAATCGCGCCTCCGTGAGTTTCCGAAGGCGGCGGCGCAGCTTTTCCTCGGTAGGAAAAACCGCCGGAACGAGTACGGCAGCCAGGTTGCTCGTCCCGGCGAATCGGATCGCGCTGAAAAACTCCAAGACCTTGCGGTCCCGTTCAGTCAGTTGGGGGCTTGGGGAGTTTTTTCGCCGCGCGGCGCGGTCGGGTACTTCGGACTTCGTCATTGGAGCGGTGTCCTTCAATTGTATCCCCGTTGGTTAAGCGCGCCAGCCAGAGTCGGTCGCGCTTCTCGGTTTCCTCCTGCGCGATCTGCTGTGGCGAGGAGTAGTAGGGCTGAGAAAATACTCGCGCGAGAGCACGGTCGCGCGCGCTGACCGAGAGCCACGGTTCCTTGACGAGCGGTGCACGCAGGAACACCGCCCGCTTCCCCGGAACCTTGAGCGCAAAATGTCCTCGCGGCTGAAGGCGCAGCTTTTGGAGGCCGAGCGTGAGGAACTCCGCCTCGCTGAGGAAGGTGCGCGCGGACACTACCCGCCGTTTCTTGTACTCATAGAAAGGGACCGCCGTCATCGAGAGCGCCTGCCCCGTGCTTTGGCCGGTGCTGTTACTCACTTGCTCGCCGATTTGGCTCCCGACGCTCTCGCTCTCGCTGTCGGCTTCGCTGTGCGTGCTCGCGTAGCTCTGGGTCGAGGATTCTGAGAATGTCTGGCCGCCTCCGCTCGTCGTGTTCGTTGACTGAATGACATCGCCTTCCGGCGATACCGAGACGCCCATTCCGCTGCCGCTGAATTCCGAAACCGAAGATCCAGACGTGATACTTCCGCCTTCCGTGTGGCTCATGCCCTCGGAATGGCTCCACCCTCTCTGATGACTGCCGCTGCGGCTCTTGCCGGTGCTCGTTCCTGAGGAGCGGCCGAAGGACAAGCTTCCTCCAAACACGAAGCGTCGGGATTCGACCGGCTCAAGTTCAAGATGTTTGATTTCGTCCTTGACCGTATAGGGGTCGAACTCGTCGATGAGCATCTTCGTCCGGGCGCAATTCATCACCGAGCTCAGCAGCCGGCCGCTCTGGTCTTCTTCGATGAGCTGGCTGGGATGCTGATGGGCCATCAGACAATGAAGCCCAAGCTCGCGGCCTTGATCGAGCGCGGTGCAGAGATCGAAGGTCGCAAACGTCTGGACTTCGTCCAGAATCAAATACACCGGGGTCCGATGGTTCTCTGGTCGAGCAAACACGTGCGCCAAGACATCGTTCATCAGCAATCTGCCGAGTAATTTCACATCGTCCGTGCGGAGCGGTCGAAACTGTTCGAGATTGATCAGCAATATTTTGTTTCCTCCGATCACGGCATCGAGGCTCAGTCCGCGATTCTGCTGCACGACCATCCGCCGAATTGTCTCGTCGAAGATGAACGGTTCCAGCCGAGCCAGGGTGCTCGCCGCAAGTTCCTCTTGCCGCTTGTCAGTCATGGAATCGAAGTACGCAAGCGCGTCTCGAAGTGGCCCCGCGGAAAGGTCGCGCAACGCGCGCCGACGGGTCGCTGAGCGCGGTCGAATGAGCTGGACGCTGTCAATCAAGGTGAGCTCCAACACGCGCGCGACCGCGAGGACGAGGAACAGGAGCCGGGCAAGTTGCGGGGTCTGATCGAACGAGGCCTGCCCCCACGCCGAGCGAAGCGCCTCCCGCACGGCCTTCGCGTGGGTTGCGGCCGCAAGGCCGTTCGCGGCGAGCGGATTGTACCCGATGATTGCGTTTTCCTCGCCGGGATCGAAGAGGACTAAACGCTCGGTCAGTCCGTCCGCGATCGCCCAATCGCGCGCCATCCGAAAGAGAGACCCTTTTGGGTTCATGAGAATAACGGTTGCCTCGGGCTCTCTCGCGAGCGCCTTGAATATCGAGAGCATCAATCGCGTTTTCCCGGTACCAGGCGGCCCCACCATCTGCACGTGCGTTTCCAGCCAATCGTGTTTCAGGGACACTGCTTGTCCCGATGTTCTATCGGTACCCATCAAAAGCGGTTTACGTTTTATCGGTAACATGGAGTTGTCCTCGTCTGGATTTCGCGCGTTATAAGGCGTTTGGTCCGTTCGGGTCCTCGTCATCGATGATTTGCCCAATAACTTCGCCTTCGAGACGAGCACGTTCGTCGGAATCGAGGTCAAATTCATCGAGCATTTTTCGGGCTTCGATGATGCCCTCAAGTCGAGTTCTCGACTTCTCGATTTTGTCCCAACTGCGAGTTCGCTCGCGCCGAATCATCCGGTCGCGAAATTCCTCCGGACTCGGTTTTCTTTTTGGCACGAGTACCGGCAGTGGTTTCGGTTCAGGACGCTCGACGTCGAAACGCTCGGCCAAGTTCAACGCCTTCATCTCCCAGATTGCGATTCGGTAAATTTCCGGACGATCTCGTTGCAGCATCGAGATGAGCACCGCGTCCTCATGCAGGCGTTGGTAGTTCTCAATGATGCGACCGCGCTCTGCCAGTATCTTGTCTTTGTTTTTTCGCGCGTAGTCCGCAAGAAATCCCTCGTCTCCCAGATGCTTTCGAATCTCGAAGCGAAGGCACGCGGCTCGGAATCTGCCACGGCATGCCTCCTCTTGACTCAGGCGCCAACGCTCCAATCGCCTCGCTTCGTGTTCTCGCGCCGCCTGAGCCCGCTCGATTCTTTGGATACGGACCTGCTCTTGATACGACGCATCCTTCCTCCGCCTCTCGGCGATCGCTTCGTCGACCTGAATCATCACTACGGCGAAGACAAAGAGAGTTCCGAGGATCCAGGGCACGGCCATGGAATCACGAAACCAAATCGACCATGGATTCGGAGGCGAAGGCGCTATGCGCGAGATCTCGGCGCACAGAAGTCCCGACACCTCGCCGGACTGGTCGAAAAGGAGATCCAGTCGGTGCCACCCGAGAAACTTCGCCGATAGCGGATGCCCGTTTCCGTTCACCCGAAAAGCGTACTCATGGGTGGCGCGTTCGCTCTTTACGACCGTCGCGTCGGGTTCAAACGCGACATTCTGCCCCGCATACGTAAAGTTGCGAGCCGCGTCCGTCGAGTAAAGCGCGTCCGCCTGGACTTCGTGCCGTTCGCTTCTATACGTCGCGATTCCGGTGACTGTCACGAGGTAGGACGACTCGGGATCGAGAATGGTCCTGCTGAAAACCTCCTTCCCTTGTGCTCCCAGGTACATGATTTCGGGTTGTTCGTTTTCCGCTTGCGCTCCGCAAACCGATGCACCTGCAAGGAGACTCGCGGCCATAAGCAAAACCCCGAACTTCGTCCGTATTGTTCTTTTAATTTTAGGGTCCATATGCCCTCACTTGACGATTCTCGGAACCCATTTACACTGAAGTGCGTAGGGTCTCGGGGTTCCTAAGAGGCACAGCGAAGGCCGGTAAGCTTTCAACGCTGTTCCTCAACTCGAGGCCCTTTTTCTATTTCCAACGCCTCGTGACGTTTCACGGGCGGAGGTCGCGGCATCGCATCCGGGTTGGACAGCGTCCACTTGACGGCACGCGTTGCCGTTTTACGATTGAGGAAGCCGGTCCCAGTTGACGACTCTGGAGCTCGGTGGGCGTACGGGAAAGACGGGGGCCGGCGCGCAGCCTGATAAGTGCAAGCGGCTGGGGTCTGCCACGAGACATCCCGTAAGTTCCCCTCGCAGCCTCTCGCTCGCCGGCTCCCCCACGCCTTCGTCTGTTCGACACGCTTCCCGGTGCTCGAAGCAAAAGTCGTGACCGTCCAAGCCCTGCTCAGCGCGGGGCCTTTTTCTTTGGTGTCAGTAGCGGTGCCAGTACAGGATCGAAAACGGTCGAAAATGGCGCAACGTGGCAGAAAACAAATTTGCAAGAAAGGGCTCATTTTGCTGGCCTTTTCCTGGTGTTTGCAGAGGTTTTTGGGTTTGGTAAATCAGGCTTACAAGCCGGGGGTCGCAGGTTCGAAACCTGCACCGCCCACCAATAAAATCACCACTTAGGTACTGCCACGCTTAGTCAGGCCGCTAAGCGATCGTAAGGCGCTTCAATATCGGGAATTTCGCTACATCGGCGACGAATGCGAAGGCAACCGCCGCGGCCAGAGTGCCGGCCACAAAGATGACCGGCAAAGCCGTCATTGCGATTCCGCAGACGGCCAACGCCGAGGCGATCAGGACATCCGCTACGGACGACAGAACCAGCCAGCCGCTTGGCGTGGACCACAGGCGCTGGCGTGCGCGGATGGCATAGAGCGACGCCTCATTGCCGAACACAATGGCGAGAAAGGCGATGGTTTGCAGCGCCTCGATTCCAAGCCCCAGCCGGAATTTGCCGACGGCCAAAACGGCCGTGCAAAAGGCTAACTCGCAGAGTCCCATGAAGATCCCCACTATCGTCAGGTTGCCGATTCGCCACGCATTGGACAGCCGCGAGGGACTCACGTTGTCGGTCGTCAGCGACATGCCCAGGAAGTCGCCGGTGAGCATAATGATAACCATCAGCATCTGAGTCAGGATTGCGTGTCCGGTCATGACCAGACCGACCACCAGGAAGAGCACCTGCACGATCTTTTTGTTAACCGAACTCAGCGTATAGGTCAGGATGCGCTGAAAGGTCATGCGGCCTTCCTTGACCGAGGCCACGATGCCGCCGAGTCCTGGCTTGGTCAGCACTATGCCGGCCGCCGACTTGGCAACGTCGGTGGCGGTCGACACCGCGATTCCCATCTGTGCCTGGCGCAATGCGGGCGCGTCGTTGGCGCCGTCGCCGCACATCGCAACATTGTGGCCACCCTTCTGGAATACCTTCACGAGTTTGTACTTGTCCTCCGGCAGGACGCCGGCGAAGACTGCGAATTGCTCGGGCTTCACAGTTTCGCCGATCGGCCCGGGCGGACAAACGGCTCCATCGAGGCCAACCGCACGAGCCACGATTTCAGCCGTCGCAGGGGCGTCACCCGTCACCATCACCGTGCGCACGCCCAGAGTGCGCATCTCCATGACCAACGCCGCCGAGTCAGCTCGCGGCGGATCGCTAAGCGCGATCAATCCCGCCAGCCGCATCGCCGCGGCGGGGCCGGCCGCGACCGCGAGCAACCTGAAACCCTTCGCCTCCAGTTCCTTTGCCGCCGCGGACAACTCCGCCAATGGCGGTGCAAGGCCACTCACCGCGGCATAAGCTCCCTTCACGATCCGCATGGCGCCGCCTCCGCTTGGATCCACGGCAGTCGCCTCGGACGTCTTCTTTGCGGGATCGAAGGGGATGAACTTAGTCAGTTTCGGCAGCTTGGCGCCCTTGGTCGAGGCGGCGGAGCGAATGGCGGCATCGACAGGATCCTGCCCACCGTCCGCGCTCGCTACCGCCGCAAGCCCCAGCAAACTGGCCTCGTCGAAGCCCGGCGCGGGATGGACGGCAGTCACCGTCAATTCGTTGAGCGTCAGCGTGCCGGTCTTATCCACGCATAACACGTCGATACTTGCCGCTTCGTCCACGGCCGAGAGCCGCGTCGGAAGCACGCCGAGGCGCGCTAGCGCGCGGGCGCCCAAAGCAGCCGCAACGGTGAAGGTTGCAGGCAAGGCCACCGGTATCGATGCGAGTATCGCGGTCAGCACCAGCGGTATGATATCGGCAAGCGGCATCGCGAGCCGGTAGGCATACGCCACCAGCATGACGATGACGACGCTATTGAACATCGCGAGATTGCGCACGACGCGGAGCACCGCCTTCTGCTCCGAACTCGTGACATGAGCGGTGCGGACCAGCTCCGCAGTGCGTCCAAACTTCGTGCGCGGTCCGGTCGCCGTGACCTCTGCGACCGCCTCACCGCGCCGCACCAGCGCGCCAGCATAGGTCTGCGCGCCTGCACCACCTTCTATAGGTATGGATTCGCCGGTGAGCATGGACTGATCGAGAAGGACTGAGCCCTCGACAATGTGCACATCGGCCGCAACCACGGCACCCAGCGACAGCTTCACAACATCGCCCGGCACCAAGCCGACCGCTGGCACAGTCTTCCATACACCGTCGCGCCTGACGGACGCGTTCAGGGCCAGCCGCGACTTCAGCGCGGCAAGAGTCGCCTGTGCGCGCGACTCCTGGAAAAACCCGAGCGCGGCGTTGAACACCAGCAGGGCCGCGATGACCGCCGCCTCGACGTACTTGCCGAGCGCAATCTCGAGCACGATCGCCGCCTCGAGCATCCATGGAACGGGCGTCCAGAATTTGCGCAACGCGGAACGCAACGGATGCACCGTCGCGTCGGGCATCGCGTTGGGGCCGAATTTCTTGAGCCGGAGGTCGGCCTCGTCACTGGTAAGGCCGGTCGTCGAGCCATCGCTAGCGCTGGAAGAACCAGCCCTGGGCGCATCTGCGAAAATTGACGCCTCTGCCTTTTGCCAGTCGCCGATCTCGCTTCCCGGTCCGCCGTGGCGCGCCTGGAATATCTCGTAGGCGCGCGTGCGAATCTCGTCCGCGCTCGGCTTCGACTGATTGGACTTGGTAACACTTGCCTCGGACCCATTTTGCGCGGAGTCCTTTGAATCGATTATGGTCTTCGCCTCTTCCGCGGAACTCTTTTCAGTAGCCATCTCTTAGCCCCTGCCAAATTCATTCCATACCGCGCGGACCGTCGCGACCATTTCGACATCTGGGTGGCGTAGGATAGCCCTCGAACACTTGTTACCTGTGCAACTGTGAAAGCTAGCGGAGCATCAGTTGTGGACTGTAAGCCGAATGCATCTCCTAACACCGTGAGCTAGAACTGCTCGGTGGAGTAGCAAAGGACCGTTTCTCTATTTTATCTTAGCAGATTCACAGTCAGGCTCCGCTGGCGATCGGTACTATTGGTTCTTCAGATAACTACCCGATTTGTCGTTCCGATGCCGTTGTACGCCACACTCCGCCTGGGGTGTTCATGTGAATGCGACCATGGCTCGCTCCTTGACTGTAGCTCGTCACAAAACGATTCGGTTGGTCAAACAGAAGGCTAGGAGTTTATGTCATGACGACAATAAACTCGGTTGTAGCCATCGACAAGACTCACATTCAGGCATAGCAGGCTGTTAGGAACCTGCAGAAGTCCGGATTTGACATGAAGATACTGTCAATCGTCGAGTGTGATATTCGCGTCAGCCCGCAGTGAAGCGAAATCCAGATGAAACACTTTTGACCATATGCCCGGCGCGGACGCGGGCAATGCGACTCGCGACATAACCTTTGTCTGCTGACTCCGCGGTGAACGCATTACAAACCGTCGTTTGCTGAATCTGGAATCTTCGCGGACACGAAGCAAATTTGTATCCCCTTGCATTCAAACTGCGGTACGCTAAAATACCGTTTCGAGTGATACTTCCCCGCCGACATTTGCAACTGGTTGCCACGATTCTTGTCGCGTTGAGCATGGTGGCCTTCACGCCTCGATTGCAGCGTACGCACTTACGCGTCTCCTGCGGATCGACCGAGGGCACAACTCTCACCGGGGCACAGCGGTTCACCAATGATTCGTCACGTCTGCCCGATCTCAAGGCTGGATGTGAGGCAAATAGCGTTCCGTTACCGCAGCATCTGAAGCTTATAACCGACGATCAGTCCGCCACACCATCACTGAGTTTCAGAATTACGACTCCTTCCGTACGACCAATAGTAAGACGGTACAAATTGCTCCCCACGCGCGCGGAAAGCCAGGACCCGCTCTAAGCAAACTTCATACTCGTGATTCGCTAGCACGCGAGCAAGTATTCGCGGGCGGTTGTGGTCAAGTTTAAGATTCACCGGCGCAAGCACTTAGCCGGGGATCGGGAGTTTGCATCGTGCCAAGTTTCTCGCTGCGCAATCCGTACACAATCATTGTCGGAGCGCTTGTGATCGTGATTCTGGGTGTAACCGCGTTTTCGCGGATGGCCGTAGACGTCTTCCCCGACATTAAAATCCCCGCGGTTGTGGTGGCTACCTTCTACCAGGGCATGCCTCCGCTTGACATGGAAGACAACATAACCTTCCGCTACGAGCGATTTTTTACACTGGGCAGCAACATTGAGCATATAGAGTCGCGTTCACTGTCAGGCGTGAGCATCATCAAAGTGTTCTTTCAGCCAGGCACCAATATCGAGTCTGCGGCTGCGCAGATGGGAACGCTGGCGATGGCTGATCTCGGAATCATGCCCCCGGGCACGCTTCCACCGCTGGTGCTGCAGTATGACGCATCTTCTCTGCCGGTGGTGCTGGTCACCCTTGAGGGGAAGGGTTATGACGAGACGCAGCTCGAGGATCAAGCGCGTTACAACATTCGCAACCAGCTCGCTACGGTGCCGGGCGCGTCCGCGCCGATTCCCTTTGGCGGCAAATTTCGCCAGGTGATGGCGTACGCAAATCCTCAAGCGCTGCAAGCGCGTGGCCTGTCGTTGATGGACGTCGTCCATGCGCTCGACACCTCCAACCTCATCTTGCCCGCAGGTGACGTCAAGATCGGATCCAAAGATTACTACATCTACTCAAACAGCATGATCGAAAAGGTGCCCGATATCGGCCAGGTACCCGTGAAGATCGGACGTGGTCAGGCACCAGTGCTGATCGACGATGTCGCCAAGGTCGAAGACTCATCTCAAATTCAGTACAACAAGGTGCTCATCAACGGGCAACCGTCAGTATATGTCCCGGTTCTCCGGCAGGTCGGCGCGAATACCATTTCGGTGGTGGATGGCATCAAGCAACTGCTTCCGAAGGTCTTCGGCCTTCCAGCCGGGATGAAGCTTAAAACCATCTTCGACCAGTCCATTTACGTCAGGCAAGCGGTGGCTAGTCTGGAACATGAGGCTATATCCGGTTCGGTTCTGGCCTCGCTTGTGATTCTCATATTTCTCGGCAGCTTCCGATCGACCTTTGCGATCTTTCTGTCGATCCCACTTTCCATTCTGGCCGGCGGATTCGGTCTCTATATCAATAATTCGACCATCAACATCATGACGCTTGGCGGGTTCGCGCTTGCGATCGGCCGGCTGGTCGATGACTCGGTGGTTGTGCTCGAGAACATCAATCGCCATCTGGCAGACGGCAAACAGCCGCAAGCGGCCGCACGAGAAGGCGCTGAGGAAGTCGCTCTGCCGGTTCTCGCCTCGACGATAACTACCTGCATCGTCTTCTTCCCTGTCATGTTTCTGTTTGGAGTCGCCAAGTATCTTTTCAGTGCACTGGCGCTGGCGGTGGTGTTATCGATGGCCGCGTCGTACCTGGTCAGTATGAGCATAATACCGCTCTACTGCGCTCGCTTTCTTACCAGCGAACAGGCGCTCGCGTCGGAACATGGCGAAACATCCGGTATATTCGCGGCCTTCAATCGCGCATATGAGCGCTTCGCCTCCGGTTATGAACGTCTTCTTGAAAACGCGCTGGGCCACAAGTCCGTGGTCATCGCCGGCGTCGCGATCCTGTTCGTAGTCAGCATCGCGATGTATCCGCGTCTCGGTACCGAACTGTTTCCCGAGACCGACGCCGGAACCTTCACGATCAATTTTCGCGCGCCAGCCGGCACTCGTATCGAACTGACCACTGATATGGCGCGTCAAATCGAAGTCATTGTCCGCAAGGTGATTCCACCAGACGACCTCGACATGGTCGTTTCGAATATCGGAATTGCTCCCAGCATATCCGCGATTTACTCACCTAACGCGGCCCAGGACTCAGGTTTCATTCAGGTTGCACTCAAGTCCGGTCACCGGCGTCCGACCAAATACTACGTAGCCGAGTTGAAGCAACTTCTCCCTGCACAACTTCCGGATGCCCGGACCCTGTTTTCCTCGGGGAGCATCGTCGACTCGGTTCTCAATCTCGGGATGATGGCCTCGATCGATGTTCAGTTTGCCGGTAACAGCTTTAGCGAGCTTAATAAGACGGCCAAGGAACTTGAGGAGAGAATCAAGCATTTGCCGGAGGTTTCGCAAAGTTTCATCGTACAAGAGTCGAACTATCCGACACTAAACATACAGGTCGATCGCGTCAGAGCGGCGCGCTTGGGCGTCGCACAGCAGGAAGTCATATCGAATGTGATCACCGCACTCGATTCAAACCTTTATATCAAGCCATCGATCTGGATCGATCGCGCAAACAAAGACGACTACTTTCTAACGGTGCAGTATCCAGGTTCCGACAAGGGCTTTGATTCTCTGGAGGTCCTTCAGAACATTCCAATCGAGACCGTTAACAAGGAGACCGGGCACGCGCAGAGTCTGTTGCTACGAGATGTGGCGTCGATTTCTCCTGAATTCCACCCTTCCGAGGCAGATCACTACAGCATTCAACGTGTTGTCGATCTGCTCGTCGCGCCCAGCACCGAAGATCAGGGTGGCACGCAAGAAAAGATTCAGGACCAGGTCAGCAGGATGACCCTGCCTCCCGGAGTCTCTGTTAGGTATCGTGGCGCGGTAAGCTCGATGCACAAATCCTTCTCTAGCTTCGGCTTCGGGCTCTCGCTGGCGGTGATTCTGCTATACTTGGTGATGGTGGCTCAATTTCGGTCTTTCCTAGACCCCCTCATCATCATGTTCGCGGTCCCGATGGGATTGATAGGAGTCATTTGGACGCTTTGGTTAACCGGAACCACGCTTAACATCGAGTCATTCATGGGGATCATCGTGATGGTCGGTATCGTTGTGTCGAATTCGATTTTGCTCGTAGACTTCGCCAACGAAAGACGTCGCCAAGGACAAGAGTTAAGACGCGCGACGGTCGAGTCGGCTCGCATAAGAATGCGCCCAATTTTGATGACCGCCCTGGCGACAGTGGCTGGCCTTATGCCGATCGCGCTGAAACTAGGCGAGGGATCCGAAGCGTCAGCTCCTCTGGCAAGGGCGGCAGTGGGCGGTCTGATTGTTTCCACCGGGCTCACGCTGTTTCTCGTCCCTTGTGTCTACGAGTTCTTCTATCGGCGGATTCAACAGACAACGGCCGTGCGGGCGCCCAACGGGAACTGACGCCGATGGCCATGATTTTTTTCAACGGAGCGGCGGCAGATAATCGGTGACGACGCAACGAAGTCAGCATAGCGGACGGTCGCTTACGTGAGCGCTGTCTTGATCGCGAATACTGACGTGCGTGATCCGCGACAATAACGAGGTAGAGCAGTGAGGAGTATTGGTTGGGCGGTAACGGCTATTTTGTCAATCGCCGTTTTCTCGGCGGGCGGGTGCAATGCGCCGGTTACCATGACGATACCTCAACGAGCGACGGTGGACGTTGTCCATCCGCGTCGCGGTGAAATAGCCAAGACTATCGACTTGCCAGGCGATGTAGTGGGTTTCTATGAAGC
>Ga0208686_1000906_pt1 | contig 12864 bp, 12 predicted proteins | sample June2015DPH_6_50_FD_184694 | JGI IMG/M metagenome (GOLD analysis project Ga0208686, IMG submission 184694) | Peatland microbial communities from SPRUCE experiment site at the Marcell Experimental Forest, Minnesota, USA - June2015DPH_6_40... | ecosystem: Environmental > Terrestrial > Soil >... | reverse complement strand
CGTGCGTGCCTGCAACCACCAGGACATCTTTGCCCACGAGAAATTCGTCATGCAGAATCTGCGGCAGCGAGCAGAACGGAATGCGCTCATCAAGCACGCGCTCCAGTTCGACATTGCCGCGAGAAAGCGCGTTGCCCACGACCACCAGATCGGGCCGCGAATCGGAGTGAGAACCCTCGGAGTGAGAACCAAGATTAGCTTCCGCGAACGGCTGTGCGACCGGAATGCCCAATGCTTCAAGAAACGTCGACATGGGCGGATACGCCGCCGCATCGGAGCCGGTGACGCGAAAGCCGCGCTCTTGCAGCATGCCCGCCAGAGACGCCATCGCCGTCCCACAAATGCCGATGAGGTGGATGTGTCTCGGCTTGGTCATTTGGTCGTCGCGGCCTCCAGAACCTTCAGGCTGACTTCGCTGCTAACTCCGCTACTAACTTCGAGGCGGGCTTTCACTCCGATCGGCAGCGTAATGTTCGCGCGCGAGACATGCCCCGCACGCAGTCCGTACGCCACCGGAATCCCTAAGCCGCTTACTATTCGCAGCACAACCTCTTCCAGCGTGTAATCCTGAGTTGGACTTTGGCGGCAATCCATCATTTCGCCGAAGACTATGCCTCGCACGTCTTTCAGTTTGCCTGCCAGCTTCAACTGCATCAGCATGCGGTCAATCTGGTAAGGCTTGGCCGCGAGGTCCTCCAGGAAGAGAATTGTGCCCGCGGTTCGGATGTCATAAGGCGTGCCCAGCGCGGCGACCAGAATGGAAAGACATCCGCCATAAAGCGTTCCTTCCGCCACTCCCGCCACCAGTGGCTTCGCGCCGGAGCCCTCACCAATCTCCCATTCTGCCGCTCCGCTCACCGCGTTCTGCCATGAGTCGAGGTCCACACCATCGTTGTCGGCAAAATCCTTGGCCACCATTGGACCATGTAAAGTCACAAGGTTGGCGGCGCCGGTAAAGGTGGTGAGCAGCGTCGTGAGGTCGCTGTAGCCCACGAAAATCTTGGGATGGGCCGTGATCTTTTTGAAATCCAGCGTCGGCAGCAGGTAGTTCGATCCATAGCCTCCGCGCGCACAAACAATCGCGCGAATATCGTCGCGCACGAACATGTCTTCCAGTTCCTGCACCCGACGCTCCACCGAGCCTGCAAAGTACAGATCGCGTTCCAGGATGGAGTCGAAATAAAACGGCTCATAGCCCGCGTGGCGGAGACCGTCGCAGCCCGCTTCCAGCATTGCGCGCTTCACGTTCGATGCGGGCGCAACAATTCCCACCTTGTCGCCCGGACGAAGCGCGCGGGGCTTGATTCGCGAATTCTGGGATGCGGACACTTGAATTCTTACCTAAGACCGATCTTAACCAAAGACCGATCTTAACCAACGAGCCTCTGCTGAAACTCGACCTTCGAAGTCCAGCGCCTAAGGCGTGTCGATGCCATTGCTTGCGGCATGCCTGAAGACATGCCCTGATACGAACCGTCCATCTCCACTAGCTGTCGGGATCGATCTTAACCAACGTTCGATCTTAAACGAAGAATTCTCCGCGGCAGATGAGAGTTGCCGGACCGCTCAGATAAACTTGGTTTTCCCAGCGGACCGTCTGCGAACCCCCGGGCGCAATCACTGTCACCGGCGACGCGACCCGCCCGCTGGCAATCGCAGCTACTGCCGAAGCGCACGATCCCGTGCCCGAAGACTGCGTCTCTCCCGCTCCGCGTTCAAATATTCGGATCTCGATTTCATTCGCGCCGCGCACCATCACATACTCCACATTCGTGCCCTGCGGAAACTGCGGCTGCGTGCCGATCAGCGCGGCTTGCCGCTGCCATCCATCCTGAAACTTCTCCACAAAAATAACGAAGTGCGGATTCCCCATCGAAACTTTCGTCCCCACCGCCCGCACCCACATCGTCTCAATCGCCAACTCGCCGCCGACCTCGGGCGCGCCCATGTCCGCTTCGAACTCAAAGGTGGAACCTTGCTGACTAGCAAGCCGGCAGGTCTTCGACCCGGCGCCGGTTTGAACCACGATTTCCGTTTTGCCAGTTCGCGCACAAATCTCCGCCGCCACGCAGCGCGTGCCATTGCCGGAGATTTCCGCCTCTGAACCATCCGCGTTGAACAAACGCGCTTTCACATCCACGTCGGATTGCGCATCCGGAAACAGCCATTCCACGCCGTCCGCGCCGACTCCGCGATGGCGGTCGCACAACCGGCGGCTGAGCGCACTCAGATCACTGGAGGCATGCGCGCCGGCCTCGTCTATCAGCAGAAAATCGTTGCCGCAAGCCGACGCCTTCACAAATGGGATTGTCGCGATTGGCTGGCTCGCATTCGGCGGCGGGCTCATTGGTGGGCACTCAACCGCGACAGCGTCGAACTCAGCACCACGCCCAGTTCATCGCGCAGCAGTTCGATGATTTGATGGGATGAGCTCATAGTAGCGCCCCGGCTTCGAGCGGATTCTATCACCGCCATCCGCACTTTCTGTGTTGCTTTCAAAGAAGGGTTAACGCGATTGATTCGGGGCGCTCGGCGCCGCCGCGGCAGTGGCAGCGACAAAGATGCGCGCACGCGGCTGTCCGGTCGCGTGCAGCTCCATCAGTTCGGTAAGGTCAGCATAATTCACTTGTTGGTCCACGGCATCGCCGTCGAAGGCAATCACAACATCCACGTAGCGCGGAGGATCGGCCAGCGCTCGCTCCCACAGGCCTTCGGGATCTGACGGCCGCTTCCACGGCCGGTGATTTTCATTATTCACCACCTGACGCAGTGGAATGCCGGCCTGCTCCATGACACCTACGTGTTCGCTGATGTCCATCAGGAACCGGGAGTTCCGTGGTAATCGGGAAACCACGCGCTCGACAGCGGAGTTCAACGGAGCGCGGATCGCCCAGTTCCTCTGCGCCTCCTTCAGGCATACGGGCCCCGTCTTCCACACCGACGCATAACTGCCGACCACCAGCGCCAACATCAACGCCACCAGTTTTCCAGTGTGCCGCCTGCCCGCGCCGAGAATAAAAACGGGAGCAGTCAGCACTCCGCTAGAAACTGCGAACATCGGCAGCATCTGGAGTCCGTAGCGCTGATTGAAGTTGGCAAACGGCCACCACGTGTAGACATGAAGCGGCACCGAGCCGTATGCAATGGAGAGCGCGTAGAACGGCAACGGCACCCACAGCAAAAGCATCGACATCGATTGCGCCCGCAGTTTCCATAATCCTAATCCGATGACCGACGCCACCAAGGCCGCCGCCATCCAGAACCGGCCCCAGTTTCCGTCCACCATATTCAACTGCGCCGATTTCAGGAAATAGATGGCCGCGACCCCCGTATTGTGGAGCGCCGGACTTGGCGCGCCAACGCGCTGCTCGATCGCTTTTGCCGAGTAAGGGCCGTTTGCGAACGCCAATGCGTTTCCATATACGACTCCGTTATAGGCCAGCCACAGGACGGGAGCCAGCGCGATTCCCAGCAGGAATTTCACTGCGAGCCGGCGAAAGGCACCACTCTGCCATCGCCGCGACGCGATGACGACGACCGCCGCGCCCATCACTCCTGCCAGAAACCATCCGTCGTAGCGGGTTACTTCAGCGCCCACCAGACACCAGGCGCAGCGCATCAGGGGAGTGCGCAGGGCGTGCATCTGACTTCCATCCGCACCTTCATTTTTCCGCAGGCCATTCTCCTTCGCTCGCGAACGAACTCCGCGAAGTACACGACCGCCCAAATAAAAAAACAAAGATAGAGAGACTCCGTCATGGCCGTTGCCTGCATGTAGATCAGGTTGGGATTAGCTCCATAAGCGAAGGCCGCGGTCCACGCGCCCACGGCGGCCGTTGGTTTCGCACCAGGTTTCTGGCCCGCTTCCTCACGAAGATTGGCGGCCAGCATTCCGTGCACGAGGCGAAATACTCCCATGACCCCGAACACGTAAGCGATCATCGAAGGAATCGAACCGCCCGCGCCGCTCCGCCACAACGCATTGGAGAAGATGAACGGGATCATCAGCAAATGAGGCAGCGGCAACCACACCGTCCCCAATTGCAGCAGCCCAGGAGTCTGCGAATCGAAGACGCGCCGCGCAATATTGATGTGCGCGACCGCGTCACCATACAGCAGAAGATCGCTGTGGCGCAGGTAGTAGAAAAATGAGAACAGAGACACGAGGGCGGGTATCCCGGCCACGCGGGCCGAACCGTAGTCGGGAATGGCGGTTGTCTTCACGCTCATTCTATGCTCGTCGTGCGCCCTGGCACGGCCTCAAGGATAAACCGCGCGGCAGAGGTCGTGTTGTCATCCTGAGCGAAGCGAAGGACCTGTGCATTCTGCCGGCGCTGCCAAAATGCATGGGTCTTTCGCTGCGCTCAAGATGACAACATGTATTTAGTCCGCGAAATTTGAGGAACGCGATACCAAGTCTTACTCCAGATGCGTCAGTTCGCGGAAGATCTGGAAGCGCGCGTCAATTTCTCCACGCGTAAGATTTTGCAGCCGCTCCGTCCCGAAGCGCTCCACCGCAAATGATCCCATCACCCCGCCATAAAACAAAGCGCGCTTCAGCACCTCGCGATTAATTTCGCCCTGCGACGCGATATATCCCATGAATCCACCCGCAAACGAGTCGCCCGCTCCCGTTGGATCCTTTACTTCTTCAATCGGCAACGCGGGCGCGCGAAAAGGATGCCTTCCAATGCCGAAGGCTCCTTCGCGGAAAAAAATAGTCGCACCGTACTCGCCGTGCTTCACCACCAGCGCGCTCGGTCCCATCGCAATGACTTTTCTCGCCGCGCGCGGCAAATTTTTCTCCCCGGCCAGCATCTTAGTTTCGGTGTCGTTGATCAGCAGAACATTCACCAGCTTCAACGTTTCCGTCAACTCTTTCGGCGTTCTTTGAATCCAGAAATTCATAGTGTCGCCGCCCGTCAGTCGAACATCATTCATCTCCAACCGCACCGCCGTTTGCAATGTCGGATGGATGTTTGCGAGGAACAGGAATGGCGTGTCCAGATACTCTTTTGGAATCCGCGGCTGAAACTTCTCGAACACGTTCAGTTCCGTGAATTCGGTCTTGGCCTCGTTCAGGCTGTCGAGGTACTGTCCGCCCCAGCGAAAGGTTTTCCCCGCAATTCGCTCAATGCCGCGCGTGTCCACGCCGCGATTTTTCAGCACGGCTTCGTTTTCAGGCGTGAAGTCGTCGCCCACCACCGCCACCACCCGCACCTCGGTGAAGTAACTGGCGGCCAGCGCGAAGTAAGTCGCGGCCCCTCCGAGAATGTCATTCACCCGGCCCGAAGGCGTGGCGATCGTGTCGAAGGCAACCGAACCAACTACCAGAATGCTCATGAGGCTCTCGTGGATTCATGCTTGTTAGTGGACGGGCGAGGCGCCTGTCTCTCCACTAACGACTTACTTCAAGTACTTTCCCAATATCAAACCCAGCTTCTGTTTCGTCGCCGTCGGAATCTTAGCTGGATCGGTCATAATGGCCTGCGCCAGCGCCCGTCCGCACTTGCAGGTGCGTGCCTTCGGCATCGCCGACACTGTGGCCTTCACCACCTTCGCGGCATTCTCGGCGTTCTTCACCAGCACAGAAACGATCTGCTCCACCGTCACCGAATCATGATGCGGATGCCAGCAGTCATAATCGGTCACCATGGCGATGGTGACATAGCAAATCTCCGCTTCGCGCGCCAGCTTTGCCTCCTGCAGGTTGGTCATGCCGATCACATCCGCGCCCCAAGTGCGATACACGTTGGACTCGGCCTTGGTAGAAAACTGCGGACCCTCCATGCAAATGTAAGTCCCGCCCAGCTTCGCAGTTACCCCCGCCACCTGGCATGCGCCGTGGACTACGTTCGTCATTTCACCGCATACCGGATCGCCAAATCCGACATGCGCCACAATGCCCTCGCCGAAGAAAGTGTCCACACGGTGCCGGGTGCGGTCGAAAAATTGGTCGGGGATCACGAAATCGAGCGGCCTGTGCTCTTCTTTCAGCGATCCCACGGCCGAAACCGAGACAATGCGCTCCGCTCCCAACTGTTTGAAGCCGTAAATATTGGCCCGGAAATTCAGTTCGCTCGGCAGAAGTTTGTGCCCGCGGGAATGGCGCGCAAGAAATGCCACCTGCCGACCTTCAAGCGTCCCCAGAATGTACGCATCGGAAGGATCTCCAAAGGGAGTCTGCTGCTGGACCTCATGCGGGTCGCTGAATCCCGGCATATGGTACAAACCGCTGCCACCGATTATGCCTATCTCCGCCTGCTGCAATTACGCTCCTGATTGGACTGGAAATGACTATGGAAATGTTGATTATACAAGACGGTAACTCATGGCTTCGCAGGCGCGGCCTTGTCTGGCGCCTTTGCCAGCGTCCAGAAGTCCGTCTCCACCCGCTTGGTCGTCTCGTCGTCCAGACTTTCGGTGATCAGTACCGCGTCGCTGCGAACTTCTATCAGCACGACTCCCTCTTCGGTCAACCAGGCATGGCGTCCACGCAACGTTCGCCAGGAATCCACCGGCGGTGCGTCTTCCGCAACTTTGCCATCCATTCCGAGCCCTTGCCGTTTCTGATACCGTTGCGCCAGCGATTTCGCATACACCGCCCCGAACTCCGCGGCCTTCGCCGCACTCGACCAGCGGGAAACATACAGCACTCCGATCGGCGCCGATTTGTCTCCCTTCGGCTTGCCGGCAAAGTAATAGCCACCACGCCACGCCGGATACATCGCTCCGGCCTCATCCCGGCCCGCATACTGTTCGACCAGCACGTCCACGTCAAACTCTCCCATCGCGCCGATATCGAAGGCGTCGTAGCTTTTGAAGTCTTTCTCCATGTCGATCATCTTCATCGGCTCCAGCTTCTCGTGCGTCAGGTAAGTCTGGGGCTCCATGATTTCGCGCGTCGTCTTCGGAGGATCCTTGAACGCTCCCGCATACGCCAGTTCCTTGCCACCCGCCTGCAGGAGCGCGGCGGTAAAGTCAAGTCCGTAGCGATAGGGGAACGTCAGCTCCTCTTTCAAAAAAATGGGAGCATCGCGAAACGCGGGAGTATCTGCCGTCCCCACCAGCATGCCCTGCTTGAGCGCTTCGACAACCGCAGGCGAGTTGAGCAGCGTCTTCCCGGGCGCCGCTTGAGCCAAGGAATAGTCCAACAGCACGACCATTGCCTGGCCTTCAACCACCGCTTGCCGCGCGGACGTTTCCTCGTCATTTTCGATATCGCTGGGACTAGGATCATCCTTCTTGTTATCAGTATCTTCCGCCGATCCCTTCATCCATTTCTCGATCCCGAACGACTGGTCCTGCAGCGCATGCGTCAGTTCGTGCGCCAGCACCGGCTTCTGCTGTTCCAGGTCAACCCAGTTCAGCAGATTCACGGTTTTCGTTTTGACATCGTAGTATCCCGCGACCTGCTCCCGCAGCATCACCACCAAAAAATTAGGCAGGTCGAAGTTCCTAGGCAGCAACCCGAATTTCTTGAGCACCTCCGAAGACCTCTCCAGTCGCTTCGCGTCCTTATCATCCTTCATGCTCTTCTCGATGTAGGATTGCACCTCGTCGCGCTTGGTCAACCTGCGCTTCACCTTGTGTTTGATCGGCAGGTCCGTATCCTGGCTGGCAAACTGCAGGATTTCGTCCACCGAGCGAAACAGTTCCTTCGCCTCTTTGGGGGAAACGATGGTTTCTGGCGCCGGGGGATTCCGAGCTGGCGCGGTCTGCGCAGGGTCGTGATTCTGATCGCCTTTCTGATCGTTGCTTTGGTCATGGACCTGGACGCCAACATCGTCGACGTTCTTGTTGTCGGCTGAAGGTTGAGGCTGGCTTTGCGACCACGCTCCGTAAACCAGCCACGCAAACAACAGAACAACCATGGCGGACTTCCACAGCTTCATGTTCCCTCTGTCTTGAAACAATGATTCGAACTCAACCGATTCTCAGCGATTGGCGACCCTCTCCGCCACCCACTCGCCCGCCTCGCGCGTCCCCAGGCTTCCGCCGATGTCGGACGTGGTTTTTTTCTGTCTGACGGCTTCGAGCACGGCCGCTTCGATCTTGTGCGCTTCGGCGGTCATCCCCAAATACGACAGCATCATTGCCGCCGTCAGAATCGCGCCCAGGGGATTGGCAATGTCTTTCCCCGCAATCGCCGGCGCTGAACCATGCACCGGCTCGAACATCCCGATATGACCCTGTGAAGTACGACCCGGATGCAGATTGCCGCTCGCCGCCATCCCCAGCCCTCCCTGCAATCCCGCCGCAAGATCGGTGATGATGTCGCCAAACATGTTGTTGGTAACGATGACATCGAATTCCCGCGGATCGCGCACCAGCTGCATGCACAGCGCGTCCACATACATGTGCTGCGACTTGATACGCGGATGCTCCGCCGCGACTTCTTTGAACACCCGCTGCCACAGGCCGCCGGCGTGTGTCATGGCGTTCGACTTGTCGCACATCAACACACGCCGCCGCGGCGAGCCATCGATCTTTCTACCGCTCGCGCAATATTCAAACGCGTAACGGATGATGCGCTCGACTCCCTTCCGCGTATTGATATCCTCCTGGATCGCAACTTCGTCGGAAGTTCCCTGCTTGAAAACGCCTCCGAGGTCGCCGTAAACGCCCTCGGTGTTCTCGCGAATCACGACGAAATCGAGATCTCTTGGTTCGATGCCTTTGAGCGGGCAGAGCGACGCATCCATCAACCGCACCGGCCGCACATTGGCGTAGAGGTCCATCTTGCTGCGCATGCCCAGCAGGATTTCTCTCGCATGAATGTTAGACGGCACGCGCGGGTCGCCAAACGCGCCGACCAGGATGGCGTCGAAATCCCGTGCCAAGGTGGCGAAGCCGTCCGGTGGAACCGTAACTTTGTCGGCGAGATAACGGTCGGCTCCCCAGTCGAACGGCGTCAATTCAACTGCAGTACCGGCGGCCTGCATGACTCTTACGGCCTGCGGAATCACTTCTTTTCCGATCCCGTCACCGGGAATCACGGCAATACGCTTCATTCTTATTGCACTCACGTTGGCAACGTTAGCACAGCGGTGAAGCATTCAGAAACCCGTTGCTTCAAGCAATAGTGGACCGCCGGGCGTCCCCCCAGCGGGACGGGCGAGGATGCCCGTCACTCCACCGTCCGTTCGTTATAATCAAAGCATTGAACTTATGACTGCAACGATACTTTCCGGGACGAATCCGAGTGAGCATAGCGGCGCGGCCGCTGTGCCTGACTTCGGCGATGTCCGCGCCGAGTTCCAGGTCTTGCTTTCGGGCTGTGGCCTCTACGACCTGAGCTGGCGCGCCAAGATCGCGGTGACCGGCGGCGACCGCGTCCGCTGGCTGAACGGCATGGTCACAAACAACGTCCGCGATCTTGCCACTGGACACGGCGTCTATGCCTTCATGCTCAATGCTCAGGGCCATATTCAGGCCGACCTCTACGTCTTCCAGCGTGGAGACTCTCTGCTGGTGGATACGGAACGCGGGCAGCGAGAGAAAGTATTGCAGCTCTTCGACCGCTACATCATCGCCGACGACGTTGAGGTCGCCGACGTCAGCAACACACTTACCGCACTCGGCCTGACCGGACCCGAATCGCGCCAGATTCTCGAGCGCGCCGGCATAGCGGTTCCCGATCTCGCATATCTGCAGTTTACGGAAATTGCCTGGCGGCAAGCCGGTCAAGATCAAGGGAAGACCGTCACGCTTCTGCGTTCAGGCGAGGAAGCGCGCGAATCCTGGCAAGTCTGGATTGCTCCCGAACACAAAAGCGAAGTCTGGGATGCTCTGGTCAAAGCGGGAGCGCGTCCCGCGGGCGCGGCTGCGTTGAATCTGTTCCGCATCTCGCGCGGCATCCCGCAATTTGGCGTGGACATCCGCGAGCGCGATTTGCCGCAGGAAACCGGGCTGACGCGCGCATTGAATTTCACCAAAGGATGCTACCTCGGTCAGGAAATCGTGGAGCGTATCCGCTCGCGTGGTGCCGTGCACCGGGAGTTCACGGCGTTCGTGGTCGAGGGCGCGTTGCCCGCGCCGGGCGCGAAGATCGCGGCCGGCGGGAACATGGCCGGCGGGAACGAAGAGAAGGAAGTCGGCGAAGTCACCAGCGCCGCGATTTTGACGCTGGCCACGGGCGATCGTCCGGTCGCATTGGGTTATCTGCGACGCGAGGCCGTGGGGAAAGATTTGCGTGCGGGGACCGCGAAGCTGAAACCGGCGTCGCTCCCGATCGCCTGAACGGGAAGAATTCAAGCAGCGACAATTCGGAAACTAGAATTTCAAGAGTCAGAATTTTGAAAACTTAGGTAAACCATATGGCGCAAAAAAGAAAAGAAGAAAGCGAATTCAAAGTAAGCGACCGGCGCTTGTTCACTTCCGACGGAGAACTTCGGTCCGATTCCGGGGAGGAACAAGCACCACCTCCAGTCGCGGCCCCGGCAGCGGCGGCGACGGCGGCCTCGATTGCGTCCGTTGCGACGATTTCAGAACCCGCGCCCACACCCGTGGCACCGGCCCCCGAGTCGGATATTCCCGAGCCGCCCACTGCCTCCGAGCAGCAGGCGCAGCACGATGCCTACAAGCAGTCTGCGCGCGACCTGGATACCCGAGTCGAACTGAGCGGACATTCGGCGAAAGAACTCGAAATGAGTTTTGAGCGCTTCATGGCTTCGCTCTACATGACTGCCATGATGCAGCTCGGCCTGATGCACGAACAGGGCGGCCAGCCTGGAGTGGACCTGATCGGCGCTCGTCAAACCATCGACACGCTCGGCATGATTGCCGAGAAGACGAAAGGCAATCTAACTCCGAAGGAACAGGGATTCCTGCAGAACTGCCTCTATGAACTGCGCATGGCCTACGTGGAAGTGACCAACTCTCTCGCGCATCCGCCGCAGGCGCCCGGCCCAATTACAGGTACGAACGGCTGATGCAGGCCACTCTGACGGTACTCGGCAGCGGCACGTCGGTGGGCGTACCCACGATCGGCTGCAACTGTGCCGTCTGCCGCTCACCCGACCCGCGCGACCGCCGCACCCGTCCTTCCGTGATGATCGGCTACCGTGATCCTCATGACCATGCCCGCCACGTCCTGATCGACACCACGCCTGACTTTCGCGAACAGGCGCTACGCGAAAACATCATGCAGCTCGACGCCGTGCTTTATACCCATACGCACGCCGATCACATCCTCGGAATCGACGATCTCCGCCCCCTGACATACAAGCACGTACCGGGTAAACTGCCTCTTTACGCCGCGCCGCGGGCTTGCGAATTCCTGCGTAACATGTTCCGCTACATTTTCGAACCCGCCTATAAGTTCGGCGGACTGCCTCAAGTTGAATTGCATCCCATTGCTGGAACCGTCGAACTGTTCGGCGCGCGCTTTGAGCCGTTGACGGTGATTCACGGCGACACCCCGATCCTCGGTTTTCGTTTCGGATCGGCCGCCTACCTCACCGATCACAGCGAGGTTCCGGCAGAAACGCTGGAGAAACTGCGGGATCTCGACATTCTGTTTCTGGACGCACTGCGCTACAAACCGCATCCCACGCATTCGACAATCGAACAGTCGCTAAAGATCGTGGAAGAAGTAAAACCGAAGCGCACGTTGTTCACGCACATCTGCCACGACCTGGCACACGAAGCGACCAATGCGGCATTGCCGCCAGGAGTGCAGTTGGCGTTTGACGGAATAAAGCTGGAGTTTGAAATTTGAGTTCACGGCGAAACAAGGGCGTCGTTGGTCGTTAGTCCCTGGCGTTCGTGCCTAAGGGCGGGAGATTCGTCGCCAACGACTAACGACCACTGACTAACGACTTCTTGCGTCTCGGCGGTGAAAAGGTCGATGCAAACGTTTCACAAACTCGATGACGTTCCCCGCGACTTCGGTCCCGCCCTCGTCAGCGTCGGTAACTTCGACGGTGTGCACCGCGCTCACCGCCATGTTCTCGACGAGATCGTGCGGCGAGCGCAGGTCGGGAACACTCATTCAGCGGTTGTTACCTTTGAACCTCATCCCGCTCGCATCCTGCGTCCCGACCACAACCTGAAATTGCTGACTCCGCTTCCCGAAAAACTGCGCCTGCTCGAAGCCACAGGCGTTGACGCAGTCTTGCTGCTTCCCTTCTCGCGCGATCTTTCGCTGATGACCCCGCGCCAGTTCGCCCACGAGATTCTGAAGAAGCGCCTGCATGCCCGCGAAGTTCATGAAGGCTACAACTTTCACTTCGGCCACAAAGCCGCGGGTAATATTCAGGTCCTGTGTGACCTGGGACGCGAAATGGGATTTGAGGTGCACGATTATCCCGAAATGCGCCTGCGCGGTGAAAGCGTTTCGAGCAGCCACATCCGCAAGTTGCTTTCCGAAGGACGAGTGAGCCGGGCGCGCCACTTGCTGGGGCGTCCGTTCAGCATTCTCTCCACCGCCGGCCGTGGACGCGGATATGGTGCGAAATATACCGTCCCGACCATCAATCTGGCGCACTACGAAGAACTGGTGCCCAAGGATGGCGTGTATATCACCCGTACCCGCATCGGCAATGAATGCTTTGACTCAGTCACAAACGTAGGAAACCGTCCCACGTTTGGCGCCGATTCCTTCGCCATAGAAACTCACCTGCTGAATTTCCACCCGCTAGAACTCTCGGCGGAAACCGAAGTCGAAATTCACTTTCTGGATCGCCTGCGCGACGAGATCAAGTTCCCGTCAGTCGAAGCGCTGAAAGAGCAGATCGGCCGGGATGTGCGGAAGGCGCAGAAGTATCTGCGGCGGCTGGGATAGGACGCGCCACCCCGCATCGGAGGCATCAAACACACCGCTCCGCTGATACAATCACTCCCCGCATGGCGATCGGCCCC
>Ga0208686_1000900_pt1 | contig 12892 bp, 9 predicted proteins | sample June2015DPH_6_50_FD_184694 | JGI IMG/M metagenome (GOLD analysis project Ga0208686, IMG submission 184694) | Peatland microbial communities from SPRUCE experiment site at the Marcell Experimental Forest, Minnesota, USA - June2015DPH_6_40... | ecosystem: Environmental > Terrestrial > Soil >... | reverse complement strand
AACGAAAGTCACCGCTTCATGGCGGCTGCACAGGTTCAGGCGCTTAACATGACTTATTCTGATATCATCCTTGAACCTGTCGGCCGAAACACATGCCCGGCAATTACCGTGGGGGCGCTGGCCGCTATGAAAAACGGCGAAGACCCCGACCTGCTTGTTCTTCCAGCGGACCATCTCATCCGGGAAGATGACCTTTTTGCACCGGCTGTTTTGAAAGGAACCGAACTTACATCGGATGGCAAAATAATAACTTTCGGGATCGTTCCCGACCGGCCTGAAACCGGTTACGGGTACATCCGCAAAGGGCAATCTGTTCCAGGGCAGTCAAACGCAAACGCCTGGTTGGTTCGCGAATTCATTGAGAAACCGGACTATGAAAAAGCATGCTCCTATGTGGATTCAAAAGAGTACCTCTGGAACAGCGGCATGTTCATGTTCAGGGCCTCAGTGTTTCTTGAGGAACTGGGCCGGCTTGCGCCTGAAATTCTCGCTGCCTGCCGCGATTCATACGAAAAGGCCCGGCGGGACCTGGACTTTATTCGCCTTGAGGAAAGCGCTTTTGCCTCATGTCCCAATATTTCCCTGGACTATGCAGTTATGGAAAAAACGCCCCATGCAGTCGTAATCCCCCTGACAGTGGGCTGGAGTGATGTTGGGAGTTGGCTTTCACTTCATGAAGTGTGCGCAAAAGACGAGTGCAGCAACGTTGTCACGGGAGATGTTTTACTCGAAGATGTCCATAACTGCTATATCCATTCGGAAAACAGGCTCATTGCAGCCCTCGGCATAGAAAACCAGATCATCATCGAGACAAAGGACGCTGTGCTGGTTTCATCGATGGAACGTTCTCAGGATGTTAAGCTGCTTGTGGGCAGACTCAAAAAGCAAATGAGAGAGGAAGCGCTTTCTCATTCCCGGACGTATCGTCCATGGGGGTCTTACGAGTCCATCGATACCGGTGATCGCTTCAAGGTGAAGCGTATAACGGTAAATCCCGGCGCCTGTCTTTCTCTTCAGATGCACTACCACAGAGCGGAACACTGGATCGTGGTGAGGGGAACCGCCCGAATAATAAAGGGCGATGAGGAATTCCTGCTCAATGAAGACCAAAGCTCATACATTCCCTGGGGCACGCAGCATCGCCTGGAAAACCCCGGCAAAATTCCCCTGGAACTAATTGAGGTCCAGTCCGGCAGCTACCTGGGAGAAGACGATATCCGCAGGTTTGACGATAAATACGGACGGTGCTGATCCAGTATTCAATTTTCGATTTGCCCGCCATGAACTCTTCGAGTCGGCCCCTGCCGCAAGTTGTATCCTGCTCTTTTTGACCGCTTGGCGATCTGGTCTTTGGCTCCGGAATAATTTGCAATTCCATGTAGACTTCAGGACCTGTTTTAACGTCTATATTATTCAACATGAGACGGCAGAGTCATGCCTCGCTTCAGGAATGAAGCACGGGTAATGATGGTTGTTGAAAATATTGGTCTAACCTGATATTTGCTAAGATTAGTTTGAACGCTTTTCGGATTTTTGCCCGATCCAAAGAGGAGTTACGAATGAAAACATGGGAATTGTTATCGAAAATTCTCGCAATTGGATCTGTAGTGGTCCTCCTCGGAGGTTGCGCCACAACACCTTACGGCCCTTACTACACCGCTAACCCACCCCCTGTCGAGTTGAACCAGGCCCCAACGGGAAATGAAGCCAATGATCTGGCCGTCGGCCCGACGGATCGTTTGTATTTAATGCACGTCGATAACCGGACCCCTTTCGGAGTGCGTTTTCCTCAGACTCATCAGGTCCTTTATGAAAAAGGATATGACCAGGTAAGAAGGCAAGGGGAAGCTGATTTTTCGCTTGATATTTCGCTGATCGCGGAAGCTCGGGACAACCCGGACGTAAGGGCCGAACACCTTTTCGGTGGAGCGGTTCTCGGCGCAGCAACAGGCGCGCTCATTGGCGCGGCGCTCCACGCTCCGGCTACCGGGGCGGCTATCGGAGCGGCGAGCGGCGGCGCCCTTGGGCTGGCCTCTCCAGCGGACACTCCCATGATCAGGATCGATATTCATACCCAGAGTTTCCGTGACCAGACTGTATCGTCTAAGAGCGTCGTGCTGGATATGGCGCATGTTCCGCCCTATGATGTCCCTCGTGCAATCGATATTCAAATTTCGAGAATGGTGCAGCCCCTTCCGCCTAGATAGTGTCCATTTTCAGGAAGGCCGGTTGCAAAGTTGGGCTGGAGCGGGATGGCTAAGGCCATCCCGCGTTTGTCCGGACATACGCAATAGCGGGCAACTGCCTCGGAGTTCCCCTCAGACCGTCTACTTCTTCCCTGCCCTCTGAAAAAGATGCTTAACCTGCGAGAAGCCCATCTTGCGGCGAAGCATGCCTAGCTGATCCTGGAGCGGGATTTTCTTCGGACACATGTCCTCGCATCCCAGAAGCCCGAGGCAGCCGAAGATTCCGTCGTCGTTTCCCACTACCTCGAAATACTCATCGTTGTTTCTCTCGTCGCGAGGGTCCATCATAAACCGGGCAACCCGGTTAAAGGCGGTCGCTCCCATGAAGCCATCGGGCAGCATGTTCGCCTTTCCGCACGCGGCCACACAACAGCCGCATTCGATACATCGCTCGAGTTCGTAAATCTCCTCGGCGAGCGTGTTGTCCATCCGCTCTTCTGCCTCGTTTGGCTTGAATACCTTATTAGTATGGACCCACGACTGCACCTTCTCGTTCATCCCGCGGAACCACGTGCCCGTGTCGACCGAGAGGTCCCCGATCAGCTTGAATACAGGCATCGGCATCAGCGTGATCTCGCTGGGCAGCTTCTTGGTCTTGGTATGGCATGCAAGGTCGGGCCGCCCGTTTATCATCATGGCGCATGAGCCGCAAATGCCCGCCCTGCACATGAAATCGAACATGAGGGTTGGGTCCTGTTCTTCCCTGATGCGGTTAAGAACAATGAAAAGAGTCATGGCCGCGGTTTCCTCGAGATAATACGCATCCATGTGCGGAACCGAAGCCGGGTCCTCCGGATTAAATCTGAATATGTTGAACTTTAGGTTCCTTCCCATCAAAACACCTCTCGCTTAGGCTAGTTGGTTTCCGGCTTTGGGACGCAGATCTCGGGGTCTTCGGTACAGATTATCTTTGAAGAACCGTACCCTCTCTCACCTGGCGGAAGCTCCCAGACCTTTGAAGGCTTCTCGTATTCCAGGGTCGGCAGCGTGTCCTTTTCACTCTTCCAGTAAGCCAGAGTGCGCTTCAACCAGTCTTTGTCATTGCGTTCCGGGTAGTCTTCGCGTGCATGCGCTCCACGGCTCTCGGTTCTCATCAGCGCCCCGTAGGCAATACACAGCGCGAGCCGGAGCATTCCGGGCACCCGCAGGGCCACTCCCAGTTCGGGATTTGGGCCGTGTGTGCTGGTGGATCGAAGACCCAAATTTTTCGAGCGATCATAGATCACCTGCAGCCTATCGACGGCAGTCTGGAGGTCCTCTTGCTTGCGGAAAATACCTACCCCGTCCATAAGCGCATCACCCATCGCCGCACGGAGTTCATAGGCGCTTTCTTTTCCGCTCCCGCCAACGACCTTCTCAATTCTTACCTGCTGCTTCTTGACCGCATCCTGGACAACGGCGGTTTTGAATTCACCCTGGTAGCCCTGCAGGAATTCCACTATCTTTTCGCCCACGATCCTTCCGGCCACAATGGTTTCGGCCAGTGAGTTCCCACCAAGGCGGTTAAACCCGTGCATATCCCAGCACGCCGCCTCGCCCGCCGAATAAAGGCCCTTGAGGCCGTAAGCGGCGCCATCTTTATTGGTGCGAACTCCGCCCATGCTGTAATGCTGACACGGACGAACCGGAATCATCTGGGTAATCGGGTCAACATCAAGAAACTCATTACAAATTTCCTCGACCTCGCGAAGCTTGGTCTTGATGTGATGCGCGCCCAGATGGCGGATGTCCAGCCATAAGTGCGGCCCGTAAGGGCTCGGCACCCCTTTGCCGATCCTCATATGATGAAACATCCATCGGGAAACGACGTCCCGCGAAGCCAATTCCTGTTTGCCGGGCTCGTAAATGTGCATGAATCTTTCTTCATTGACGTCCTTGAGCGTCCCCCCGTCACCTCGGCAGCCTTCGGTTACCAGGATGTTTGTGGGAACGATTCCCGTTGGGTGGAACTGCACGGCCTCAGGGTTCCCAATGGGGACAAGTCCGGTGTCAAGCGAGACTGCGCCGCCGTCACCCCAGCAGATTACCGCGTTGGTGCTTTCGCGGTAAATTTTGCCGTAACCGCCTGTGGCAATCAACGTCGCCTTGGCCAGATATGTCCTCAGCTTGCCTGTCTTCAGGCAGCGGGCCACTACGCCCGTGCAGGTCGTGCCGTCATGGATCAGGGACAGCACTTCAATCCTGTCGTGAACGGTTACGCCCAGGCGAACGACTTCATTGTCCATCGTAAAAAGAAGAGTATGGCCGGTCCCGTCCGATGTGTAACAGGTCCGCCATTTGGCGGTCCCGCCGAAATCGCGCGCGGCTATTGTGCCTTCTTTCTCTTCCTTCTCAATCTTGTCGTATTGTTTTCCAGCCTTATAGAGATGCCTTTGCCAGGAACTACGCGGTTCCACGGAATGCCCCAGAATGCCATTTCTCGAACGGCGATCGGCGCAGTCTCCACGAAAAGACGCGCGACTTCCTGATCGGCTCCCCAGTCGGACCCTTTAACAGTATCGGCAAAATGGACATCCGGGCAGTCGCCCTCGCCCATGCAGCAATTCCCCAGAGAAGCCTGCATACCGCCCTGAGCGGCGGAAGAGTGGGAACGCCTCGGCGGAACAATACTCAGGCATATAGTCTCAAATCCTGCTGAGGCCGCCGCCACCGCCACACGCTCGCCTGCCAGGCCCGCTCCGACGCATAACAGATCAGTGTAGAAGGTGTCCAATTTCAGCTCCTTATATTGCTCTAACGATGAAAAAGAATGTGAACAGAGTGACAAGCCCTATGGCAATCATTACTATGGTGAGCTTGTTTTCGAAGCCATGCAGAGCTTTGCGGTTAGATCTTTTTATAAATCCCCATTTTACGCCGATTCTGTATATCCCGATCCCGACATGAAGCTCTATCATCGGTAGCAGGACAAGGTAGAAGCCAAGCCACCATCCGGTCTGAATTCTTGCGGCGCTCCTCGCTGCGGTGATTGGCAGATTGGTGAGCACCGTCCACATGTGAATGCACCCCATGACCAGAATTATGAAAGCAGTTACCGCCTGGATAATCCACAACCAGGTATCGAAGTGGTTGAAATTGACGGTGTGCCTCCACATCGCCTTCTGTTCACGGGCACGGAATGGAAGCTTGCGGGCCGCCAGCACAAAATGAGCCAGCATAGTCAAGGCAATCAGCGGACCGCCGATTTGAGCCATATAAGTGGCTTCAAAGAAATGGGCGATCCAGTCCATCACCTTGCCCTGGAGCCCTACGAGGTAGAAGTTAACACTGGCTACCAGAATCATATGGCACCACATAAACGCCACAAGCCCGACTCCGGTAAGCATTTGGAGAAAATCCAAATACGCCTCAGTTCGAACAGGTTCCACTCGAGCAATAGTTTGATCCGCCATCATCTTCCTTCAACTCCTGAATAGCTGTTGTGGGATGGGTTAAAAAGCACCTGAGTTCGCGCGTACCTGCTCAGAAAATGACAGAACGGCCTAAAAGTCAAGTACTTTTTATCACAACTTTGCTGACCTCAGACCACCTATAGTTGAAACCGCATCAATCAGAATGATTTATACAAGACACTGGAATTGCTGCCCGAAAACTGTCCTCCCGCCATCGCCTCTTACAAAAAACTGCCGACTCTTCCCGTAGCAACAATATTTTGGAAACTTTCCGTAGAAAAGATGATTTAGCAGGGTGCTGAAAAAGGGTTTTCTGGTGGAAAAAGAGCCTCAAAAGAAGGGTGATTTCGTCATTCCGGCGGGGCCTGTCCCGGAAGTGTCCAGTCCGGGAGCCGGAATCCAGAGATCTTTTGAACTATTTGATATTTAAAGCAAAACACTGGACCCCGACCTTCGTCGGGGTGACGGCCCCATGGGGTTTTTACTGCAAAGTGGGAATTTCAATCCTTTTTCATCACCATGTTGGATAGTTTCCTCGTGCAAGAGATATTTTCCCAATCCCGCAGGCCAATGTCCACTAGTATCCTGAGTCAGAGATCCACTACATAAGTCCCGAGTACTTAGGCCGTCATTTCGGCGAAGGCCGGAATCCAGTATTTTTGATAAAATTCAATCACTTCTGGACCCCGGCTTTCGCCGGGGTGACGAAGGCGTTGGCTCAGTTCCAAGCTCGAATTATGTTATGAACTTTAGACTCAGGACACTAGATCGGCCTGTCCCTGGAAGCAGCATGTTAAATATTTCACAATTATCGATGCAGCTCTCGGTCTTCGATGGTGTGCGGCTGGTAAGAGGCGAACTGTTCCGGGCCACTCGCTCGATACTGCTGCATACCGGTTCATCACGCCCGAGTCAGTTGCCGGTACTTGATCCTGTGCGGCTGGTCGGCTGCGGCCCCCAGGCGGGACCTTTTGTCAGCCTCATACTCGGAGTAGTTTCCATCAAACCAGACGACATCGCTGTCGCCCTCGAAGGCGATTATGTGTGTCGCGATCCTGTCGAGAAACCACCTGTCGTGACTTATAACTACGGCACACCCGGCGAAATTTTCCAGAGCGTTTTCCAGCGCACGCATGGTGTTAACGTCGAGGTCGTTTGTAGGCTCGTCAAGCAGAATTACATTGGCGCCCTGTTTCAGAATTCCTGCCAGGTGAACCCTATTGCGCTCGCCTCCCGCGAGCAGACCGACTTTCTTTTGTTGATCTGTTCCGGAAAAATTGAACCGTGCAACATACGCGCGCGAGTTGACCGACAGGCTTCCGAGTTCGATGGTTTCCTTGCCCTCTGAGATAGTCTCCCAGATAGTCTTGGCGGGGTCGAGCGTCTCCCGGTTCTGATCCACATAGCCCAGCTTCACTGTATCGCCGACTTTGAGCACGCCTGAATCGGGCTTTTCCAGGCCGGTAATCATTCGGAAAAGCGTCGTTTTGCCGGCGGCGTTGGGCCCTATTACCCCGATGATGCCGCCGGGGGGCAGGGCAAATGAAAAACCTTCCATCAGAAGGTTGTCTCCGTAGGCTTTACTCAGGTTGTCTGCCTCAATAACAACATTTCCGAGCCTCGGGCCGGGTGGGATGTATAACTCGAGTTCCCTTGCCTGCTTTTCATGGTCCTGATGCAAAAGCGATTCATAAGCTTTTATACGAGCCTTTGATTTCGCGTGACGGCCCTTCGGCGACATTCTGATCCATTCGATCTCACGCTCCAATGTCCTCTGACGCTCGGTTTCGCCTTTTGCTTCCTGCTTGAGTCTAACGCTCTTCTGTTCAAGCCAGGACGAGTAGTTCCCCTGCCACGGAATCCCCTGCCCTCTGTCAAGTTCCAGTATCCACCCGGCCAGGTTGTCGAGAAAATACCGGTCGTGAGTAACGGCTATTACGGTACCGGGATAACGTTGAAGATGGTGTTCGAGCCAAGCGACGGTTTCGGCGTCAAGGTGGTTGGTAGGTTCATCGAGCAGCAAAATGTCGGGCTGCAGCAGCAGAAGCCGGCAAAGGGCAACACGCCTTCTCTCACCTCCTGAAAGTATCTTGACCCGAGTGTCTCCCGGAGGGCACCTAAGTGCGTCCATAGCCATCTCGAGCCTGGAGTCCAGGTCCCAGGCGCTCATGGAGTCGAGTTTTTCCTGCACCTTTGCCTGCCTGTCGATAAGTTTATCCATATCCTCATCGGACATGGGTTGGGCAAAACCCTCGTTAATGAGGTTGAATTCGTTCAGAAGATCAACGGTCTCCTGGACCCCCTGCTCGACTGTTTCCCGCACGCTAAGGGCATCATCCAGTTGAGGCTCCTGTTCCAGAAAACCAATCGTATGGCCGGGCGCAATGGTAGTCTTGCCGTTGAAATCCCCGTCCACCCCGGCCAGAATTCTCAGCAGCGAACTCTTGCCGGCGCCGTTAAGACCCACCACTCCGATCTTTGCACCGTAGAAAAAAGAAAGATATATATCCTTCAGGATCGGTCGTTTGTTAAAGAACTTGCTTACCCCGATCATGGAGTAGATGATCTTGTTCGGCTCGACACCCATTTGCTCTCCGGAAATGCTAAATAATGCTCACTGGAATAAGTACTAAATCATAGCGGTTCTAATTTCCGGGTCAGTCACTCCATTCAACCAGGTGGGAAGACTTGATGTTGACCTCCTTAACGCCGGGAATGTTGCCGGTAATTCTTTCCATTTCCCGGACCAGGTCAGGGTCCTTCATGATCTGGGCGCTGGCGCCAAGAGTAACGACGCCGTCGCGCACGAATACCTGGATGTCGGGTTTGAGCTCGAGCAGGGTCGTTTTTACTTCGGATGCCAGCACCAGGTCTTCCATTGCCTTCTGAGACTCAAACGTCGTCTTGAAAGTTTCAAGTCCCACCGCATGGCAGATCACATCCGCCGCGTCCTCCACGCTCATTTTCCGCACGCGAATCACCAGATCGTACAAAATCGGATCGGAGGTTGTTATACCGTAAAGACTCTGGCTCCATTTGTTCCTTTCGAGATCATCCTTTTTGATCAGCGTCAGGGCACTTTCATGAGAGATTTTCTCCCGCTCCATAACCGTTTGAATCCGGTCCTGCATGTCCGCAATAATCCTTACCTTCAGAACGTGGGAGACGCCTCTGACATAGAAATGTCCGGCCAGGCCGTGATAGACCACGTTGTCCCTCACGAGGCACTGCAAAAGAGCGGATTGAAAGTATGCGATGAACTTCTCCTTGCCGTAGGAAAACTTTTCCAAAATGGAAGGAGCGTCATGTACTGCCTTCACCAGCTTGATTTCCGGGATGTTGAACTCTTTTGAAGCCTCCAGGATGACCTCACGGGCATAACACTGATAGCCCAGTTTCTGAGCCACTCTTTCGGCTACTTCTTTGCCCCTGCTGTACGAACCTCTGGAAATAGTTATAATTGCCATTTACGCCTCTCCTCCTTTAGTTAGTGTCAATCCGGCAGTCTGGTTACTGGAGGTTGTACCTCTTTATTTTCCTCCAGAGCGATACTCTGTCTATGCCAAGAATTTCAGATGCACGAGTCTTATTGTCATCTACCTGTTTGAGCACCCAAAAAATGTAGTCCCGTTCATTTTCATCCAGGGTCAGAAACTCCTGCTGCGGGCGCCGCACCCTGAACGCGAGTTGCTGAAGATCCGGCGGAAGATGGCTCGGATCTATGGTGTCCCCGTTTGCCATGGTAACCGCCCTTTCAACTATGTTTTCAAGTTCACGCACATTTCCAGGATATTCATAAGAAAGAAGAATCCGGGCTGCTTCGTCCGAAAAGTTCCCTACCTTCTTTCCCTGTAGCGTTGCATACTTCTGAAGGAAATGAAAACTCAGCAGAAGTATGTCGTCCCTCCGGTCCGCAAGCCTCGGCACATGCAGTGTTATCACGTTAAGCCGATAATAGAAATCCTGGCGAAAGGTCCCGAACTCGATCTCCTGCTTCAGGTCCTTGTTGGTCGCCGCAACAACCCTGATGTCAACCGGTATTTCATGTACGCCTCCCACCCGCATCATCGAGCGTTCCTGAAGCACCCGCAGCAGCTTCACCTGCATTGACAGGGGCATGTCCCCGATTTCATCGAGGAAAATCGTGCCCCCCTGGGCGGCTTCCAACAGACCCCTTTTTATGCTCTTTGCTCCGGTGAACGCCTCTCGCTCGTGCCCGAACAGTTCGTTTGCAAGAAGCTCTTCGGAAAACGCACCGCAATTGATAGCAAGGAAACGTTTCTCAACACGAAGGCTCATGTTGTGAATGGTCCTGGCCACCAGCTCCTTGCCGGTCCCGGTTTCTCCAAGAATAAGCACGCTCGAATCAGAAATCGCTACCTGATCGATCATCTTTCGCAGGGTTTCCATATCAGCACTACTGCCGATCAGCAACGAAGTCCTCCCCTGATCGCCAACCCGCTGCCGCAGCTCTGTGACTTCCCTGCGCAGACCTCGCTTCTCAATGGCCTGTCTTACAAGGACCCTGACTTCATCGATTTTGTACGGTTTAGGGATATAGTAGTAGGCCCCCTTGCTCATAGCATCGACAGCGGTAGAAACCGAAGCGTATCCCGTAATGACTATCACCTCAATATTGGGGTAGAGCTCTCGCGCACGATCCAGCACCTGAAGCCCATCAACGGGCTGCATCCGGATGTCTGTCAACACCAGGTCGAACTCTTCCTTTTCGAGTTCCCCGATCGCGGCAAGCCCGTCACTGACGCTTACCGTCTCATAGCCCTCCCTGCGCAGCACATGCTCGAGATTTTCTCGGGCTATCTGTTCGTCATCAACTATCAGAATGCGGCTTCGAGCCATCGAGCCTCTTCTCTCAGCACTCCGTTTCGATTGGAAAGCGCATGGTGAACCCGGTGCCTTCACTTTCCTTGCTGTCAACCGTTATCGAGCCGTGATGCTTCTGGACTATCCCAAAAACTATCGACAACCCAAGGCCTGTCCCTGCGCCAACTTCCCTTGTGGTAAAAAATGGATCGAAAATCCTTCCAAGTTCTCCTTGCGGGATGCCTTTTCCGGTATCTTCAACCGCAACGATCACCTGCTTTTCTGCCAGGTCGGCCCTCGCCTTAATACTGATCTGCCCCGGAGGCTCTATGGCATGAACAGCGTTTTCGATCAGGTTCAAAAATACCTGCTGGATCCGTTGAGCATCAAGATTGAGTGAAAGGTCCTGGGGGACGTCCAATACAATTTCGACCCCCGGCGGGACATGACTGGAAATGAGTTTGACGGATCGCTCCACCACCTGGAGGAGAACCGTCGGGGCGAGGCAGAATTCCTTTATTCGTGAAAACTCCAGCAGACCTCGCACGATATCGCGGGCACGATGTACTTCGTGTTCGATATTGTTGAGCATCCGATGAGAAAGCTCGGGGTCCACCTTATCGAATTCCTCCAGAAGTATCTGGCAGGAGGTGGAAATATTGTTAAGGGGATTATTTAGCTGGTGAGCAATTCCCGAGGTCAATGTTCCAAGGGAACTGAGTTTTTTTGCCTGGAGCAACTGGTCCTGACGCTTCTCCAGCTCGGCAATCATCCGGTTGAACCCCTCGACGACACGCTGTGTCTCATCGTGCGTATCGTAAACCACAATCGGTGTGAAATCCCCTCCCGCAATTCGGTGTGTGGTTTTCTCGATATAGCGAAGCGGACGGACGATTTTCCTGGAAATGACCGGAATCAGCAGACCGCCGCCTATTATCGTAAGGCCCAGTGACGTCAGGAGCTGGGTCTTGAGAGACTTTACGATATGCAGAATCCGTTCGCGCTCGAAGGAGACCAGCCTCTGGGACAAGTCCACCAGGCTCTTGCCGTGTTCCCGCAACTGGTCTTCAACCTCGGGCAAACCCCCACTGGCGCCATGGCCGGGGGCTAATCTGTTCATCAGTTGTTGGTAACCGCCAAGTTCCAATTTGAGTTGTTTTAGCAGTGGAACACCCTCAAGATCATTGATCTCCGGGGTTGTCTTATCCAGCAGCTCCAAGCCAAGTTGGGTAAATCGGCGGTTCTCGTTAAGGTCATCACCGGAACCATACAGCAGAAAGTTTTTCTCGTACCGGCGGGCCTCGAGAATAACATCTCGAAGATCGTCTGCTGTCTCAACAAAATGCTGCTTTCGCTCCACTGCCCGAAGGTAACTATATGAAACCGTCCCAAAGGAACCGGCCATGATCAGCAGTAAAGTAAAACCGCCAATCACCTTCTGGCGGATGTTCAAAGGTTTTAGAAATCTTATCTCCATCGGCGGCTCCGACGTGTTTTCCCGTAAATTATCTCTAAGCCTGCTAAGCACTGCAGGAGCATAATCGGTAAAACTGGAGGCGGACCCTGAGCAGAATGCTGAAAAAGGATTGAAATTCCCACTTTGTAGTAGAAACCCCGTGGGGCCGTCACCCCGACGAAGCCTGCCCCGGAAGTGTCTAGTCCGGGGGTCGGGGTCCAGTGTTTTGCTTTAAAAATCAAATAGTTCAAAAAAGCTCTGGATTCCGGCTCTTTTGTCGGCAGAAGACGCCGGAATGACGAACTCACCCGTCTTCTTAAGGTTCTTTTCCCACCAGAGAACCCTTTTTCAGCATCCTGTTAGACTGAGTCCGAATAGCGGTAGAATTACCGACGTTTAACGAGCGGTGAGTATAGTCTAATTTTCATTCCCTGAGAAGCGTCCTGACACACAGGCACGGCAGAATGGACGGATTGACTATTTGTTTTTGGATTTTTGTTCCCCTGACTTACCTCCAAAAAGGCTCTCCCCTTCTCTGAACGCTTACAAAGAAGGGGAGAGCAATACCTTTAATACCGATTTGCGTTCAAGTCACGTCCCCCGGGAGGGCGTAAAGCCCTCCCTTACATTACGTAACGCGTCAATGACGTAGGGGCGGGGTTTATCCCCGCCCAATCTTGAACGCAAATTGGTATAATACGGCAGGAATCAGCAGGATGTCAGCACTTGATTCATCTGGCTTCAGCCAGGGCTTTTGGAGCGTATGACGACCTTTTTGCCCTCCACATGCTTACCAGAATGATTATGGACCCTGTAAGCAAAGCAAGACACATCGAGACAAAACTGATCGCGCCCAGCAGCGCTATGGTACCCTTGCCTATTGAGATGACGCCGAGCTGATCCAGATACTTTGGGATTGCAAACGCCCTGCTCACGGCAACTATGAGCATGATGGTGGCCATAACGATTTTGAT
>Ga0208686_1000895_pt1 | contig 12924 bp, 13 predicted proteins | sample June2015DPH_6_50_FD_184694 | JGI IMG/M metagenome (GOLD analysis project Ga0208686, IMG submission 184694) | Peatland microbial communities from SPRUCE experiment site at the Marcell Experimental Forest, Minnesota, USA - June2015DPH_6_40... | ecosystem: Environmental > Terrestrial > Soil >... | reverse complement strand
CACCCTGTGTATTTCTGGCCGGCTTGCATAAGGCGGAGCGCGCCATCGCCGAGCGGCTGATCCGCCTTGCGAACGGCAAGCTGCCTTGGCCCTGGATCGATCCCGACAAGGCCTTGCCGTGGGTCGAGGGGCGTATCGGTCTTGCCCTTGCTGAAAGCCAGGTCGCCGCAATCCGGCTCGCACTGATGTCAAAGGTGCTGGTCATGACCGGCGGCCCCGGCGTTGGCAAAACGACCATCGTCAATGCCATCCTGCGTATCCTCGCGGCGAAGGGCACCCACCTTCTGCTGTGCGCTCCGACCGGCCGCGCTGCGAAACGCATGACCGAGGCGACCGGCTTTGAGGCCAAGACCATCCACCGGCTGCTGGAGGTCGACCCCAAGGGCGGCGGCTTCAAGCGCGGCGACGACAACCCGCTCGACTGCGACTTGTTAGTTGTCGACGAGACCTCCATGGTCGATGTCATGCTGATGCAGGCACTCATGAAGGCAGTCCCAGATAGGGCTGCCCTTTTGATCGTTGGCGACATCGACCAGCTTCCCTCGGTTGGGCCCGGCCAGGTGCTGGCCGATGTCATCTCGTCCGGCGCGGTACCGGTGGTGCGCCTTACCGAAGTTTTCCGGCAGGCGGCCCAAAGTCAGATCATCGTCAACGCCCACCGCATCAATCAAGGTGTCATTCCCGATCTTCGCAAGCCCGAAACCGAGAGCGACTTCTATTTTGTCGAGGCTGACAATCCCGAGACCGCGGTTCCGCGCATCATCGAGCTGGTCAAAACCCGCATCCCGCGCCGCTTCGGTCTCGATCCAATCCGCGATGTCCAGGTTCTCTGCCCGATGAACCGCGGCGGCGTCGGGGCACGCTCCCTCAACATCGAGATCCAGGCCGCATTGAATCCGGCGGGCGAGCGCAAGATCGAGAGATTTGGCTGGACTTTTGCGCCCGGCGACAAGGTCATGCAGATCGAGAACGACTATGACAAGGAGGTCTACAACGGCGACATTGGGTTTGTAGCGGACGTTGAGCCTGAGGAAGGCAAACTCACCGCCAGCTTCGACGGGCGCTCGGTCACCTACGGATTTGGCGAGCTCGACGCCCTGGTGCCGGCATACGCCGCGAGCATCCACAAGAGCCAAGGATCGGAATATCCAGCCGTGGTGATCCCGGTCATGACGCAGCACTACGCCATGCTGCAGCGTAATTTGCTCTACACCGGCGTCACCCGCGGCAAGCGGCTTGTCGTTCTGGTTGGGCAGAAAAAGGCCATCGCCATCGCGGTGCGCAACGTCTCGGGCCGGAGGCGTTGGTCGAAGCTGAGCGAGCGGCTGGCAACGAAAACGTCTATGAGCACGGATCATAGAAGGTTAGAATGATGAATTCCAGCAAAGCGCATAAAATCTGGATCGAGCAGTGCGAGGCAACTCAAACGATCAGGGCTCGATTTGGACTCAACGCAGCTTTCGATTATATCGTCGGCGAGAAATTGATAAATTTTGCCGACGCGGCATTCCGTCATCGCGATTTTGCGCAAGAGCTGCCGCGATTTATTTCAGAAGTGAGAAGAATGTTCACTCCCGAAGAGATCGCGGCGCAGCTGACGCGCATCGAGCGCAATCGGAACCAAAAAGACGAAGACGTTGTGGACGAGGACGATCCTCTTGATGAGGATCCGGCGAGTATCGCAGAGCGAGCTCGGCAGTTCATGACGATCAAGGAATTATTGACCGCAACTACGCTTGGCACTTCGTGACCAATTCGAGCTTGCGAAATGCCCTTGGATGAATGAACTCATGCAGGTCCCCTGGCACTAGCCGACATGGCAGGTCGGATCATGAGAATGTATTTGTTATGATGATGCTGGCACCCGTTCTTACGCCACGTGGTTTGCTGACCCTGCGGCAAGCGGGTGAGGGACTAGCGTTGGAGCCGGAACGGGGCACGCGGCTGGAGAAGGCGTTCATGCGAGGGTCCGGACATGGACTCTTGTGTCTGGGCGCCGATGAAGTCGGAACAGCTCTCCCGCCGGTGCTGTCGTATTGGCGGGAGGTTGGGGCGTGCTATGTGGCCGCGCTCTGCGCACTTCCTGGTGTTGCCGAAGGTGCTACCAAGCCGCGCGTATCCATTCCCGAAAAGAACGAATTGGACCAGATCGCCGCGGCCGTTCCGCCCATGATCGGCGCGGAATACCTGACGGCAGATGTGCTGGCCGATCTGTGGCGCAGCATGGATGCGGCTTTCGATGCCGAACTCGCGGAAGCCACGCTCTCCGTCCAGGAGTTCCTCAAGCGCCGTCATCCGGCCTGGAACCTGGTCGGGCGTGTACATTTCAACCTTGCCGAGAATAGGAAGGACGAGGAGGCTCCATTTGCCTTTCTGGCGACCTATACGACACGGCTTTCGGCTGCGGCCAAGGCGCAGCATCTGCCGCTCGGGAAGGCTTTGCAGGAGTATGCCGGCGCGAGGAATCGCGAGCGCCTACTGTCGCTGCTAATGCCGGTCCAGCGCGCCGGCGAACACTGCCCTTGGCTGAAGACCATGATCGACGCGGGCGAAATTTTTCACCCGCTGCGCTGGAGCCCGCAACAGGCACTGCAATTTCTTAAAGACGTTCCCGCGCTCGAAAGCGCCGGGGTGGTTGTACGGATGCCGGCCAGTTGGCGCATGAACCGCCCTGCACGCCCGCAGGTGAAGGCAACAATCGGAGACAATGCCCCATCGCGGTTGGGACTGGATGCGCTGCTCACCTTCCGGATGGAAGTGACGCTCGATGGCGAAAGCCTCTCGGCGGCCGAGATCAAGCGATTACTGGCACAGTCCGACGGGTTGGCGTTGATCCGTGGCAAATGGGTCGAAGTCGACCATGACCGATTAGGCCGGACTCTTGAACAATTCGAGGCGATTGAGCGCCGCGCTGTCACCGAAGGCTTGTCGTTTGGTGAGGCGATGCGCATGCTGGCCGGAGCGAGCATCGCCGAGGACGGGACCGCCGGACAGACCGACATTGACTGGAGCCAGACGGTAGCTGGTCCGTGGCTGGCGCAGACGCTTGCCGCTTTACGCAGCCCCGAAGGGCTCGCGCGTATAGATCCCGGTCGGTCTTTTCGGGGTACGCTCCGCCCTTATCAGCAGGCTGGGGTGCAATGGCTCTATCTGCTCACGCAGCTCAGGCTCGGGGCCTGCCTTGCGGATGACATGGGGCTCGGCAAGACGATCCAGGTCCTGTCGCTGCTGCTGGTTCTGAAGCACGAAACGAAAGTCGGGCATAAACCGTGTCTTCTGGTGGCGCCAGCCTCGCTGCTTGCCAACTGGGTTTCGGAGGTTGCGCGTTTTGCACCGAGTCTCAAGGCAATCGTGGTGCATCCCTCGGCAGCGCCGGGCGAGAACCTGAAGACCGACGGCGCCGACAATCTGGCGGATCTCGATCTGGTCATCACGAGCTACGGATATCTCGCCCGCGTACCATGGCTGAGTAGCGCAGCGTGGCGAATGATGGTGCTTGACGAGGCGCAGGCAATCAAGAATCCATCGGCCAAGCAGACGAGAGCCGTCAAGCAATTGCAGGCCGAAATGCGCATTGCACTCACCGGAACGCCAATCGAGAACCGGCTCGGCGACCTCTGGTCAATCTTCGACTTCCTCAATCCTGGACTGTTGGGATCGTCGAAGCATTTTTCGGCCTTCGTCAAACATCTCGCCGAACGGCCTCATAACTCCTACGGACCACTCCGCGATCTTGTACGTCCCTACATCTTACGGCGCTTGAAGACCGACAAGAGCATCATTGCAGATTTGCCTGACAAGACCGAGGTGAAAACCTTCTGCCCCCTGAGCAATAAGCAGGCGGCACTTTACCAGCAAGCGGTACAAGATTTGGCAAGCCATCTCGAAGATGTTGACGGCATCAAGCGCCGGGGCGTCGTTCTGGCCTTTCTCATGCGGTTGAAACAGATCTGCAACCATCCATCGCAGTGGCTCGGCGACGGCGCATGGATGGAGGAGGATAGCGGCAAGCTTGCGCGTTTACGCGACATCGCGGAGGTCATTGCCGCCAAGCAGGAGAAAGCGCTGATCTTCACCCAATTCAAAGAGGTAACGACGCCGCTGCAGGCATTCCTGGGCTCCGTGTTTGGGCAGCCCGGTCTCGTTCTGCATGGCGAGACGCCAGTCAAACAGCGCAAGGACCTGGTGCGGCAGTTCCAGGACGACGACAACGTCCCGTTCTTCGTGCTCTCCGTCAAGGCAGGGGGTACTGGCCTCAATCTCACCGCAGCCTCGCACGTCATCCATTTCGACCGGTGGTGGAACCCGGCTGTGGAAAACCAGGCCACCGACCGGGCCTTCCGAATCGGGCAGAATAAGAATGTACTTGTGCACAAGTTCATTTGCCGTGGCACGGTCGAGGAAAAGATCGACCAGATGATCGAGTCCAAGAAGCAATTGGCTGGAGATTTTCTGAGCGCCGGGGCGGACACGCTGCTGACCGAGATGAAGGACGCGGAATTACTCAAGCTTGTCGCTCTCGATCTAAATGCCGCGATGAAGGAGGGGTGATGGATGAGCTACTTCGGATGGCGGCCCTATGTGCCGGTAGCCGAGAAACGGCGACAAGCAGAACGCAAACTTGCTAAGCTCAAGAAACAGGGACAATTCGTTGCGCCTGTGACGATCGAGGGCCGCATGATTGCCAAGAGTTTCTGGGGCAAATCGTGGTGCGGAAACCTCGAACGATACAGCGACTATGAGAATCGCCTTCCGCGTGGCCGCACTTACGTTCGCAATGGCTCTGTTGTCGACCTGAAAATAACGAAGGGCGAAGTCGCCGCGATGGTCGCGGGTTCTAAGCTCTACGAAGTCAAGATTGCCATCAAACCTGTGACCGCGACGCGCTGGAAGGCCATTTGTCGCGATTGCGCCGGGACTATCGATTCATTGGTTGAGTTGTTGCAGGGCCGGCTGGCCAAAGGCGTCATGGATCGGATCTGCCGGGAGGGCGATGGCCTATTTCCCGCGCCGGGCGAAATACGGCTGTCCTGCAGTTGTCCGGACTGGGCCGACATGTGCAAGCATGTTGCGGCGGTGCTCTATGGCGTCGGTGCCCGGCTCGACGAAATGCCTCGCCTACTTTTTGTGCTGCGCGACGTGGATGAAAGTGAATTGCTCGCGAGTGTCGAACAGGATCTTCCGCTGACAAGAGCAACGCTGAGCGCGGAAAAGGTTCTCGACGACAGCGATGTTGCCGCCCTTTTCGGGCTGGAAATGACGGAAACCACCCGTATAGATGCTCCCGCGCCGACCGCCCCAAAACCGCCGCCGCGGTCGAATACGCCTAGCAAAAAGCCTACCCAATCGAGATCACCAGCCGTCAAGAAAAGAAACTCATCTCGCATAGCGCGGACCAAGCCCGAGCCTAAGTGGGCAGTGCTCGTGCATGCCCGGAAAAGGCGCGCGCAGCGGCGGCTTAAACATCCCGTATGACTGTACCGGCCGAGTTAAACAATTTCTGTTCTTCCTTCGAAAGCCGCACTCTGCGTCGTGTCGCCCAATTGCAGATTTGCCCCTGCCGAATCTCCCCGAATTTGCTGCGATGCAAAAGGTCGTTCATGGCCCATTTCGACGTTCGCCGCGACGCATCAATACTTCCGCAGTTCGAACACAAGCGGACATTGCGCGGAGATTATCGACCCGTGTCAACTTCAGGATCTATACTCGACGCTCAAGCGGATACAGTTGATCTTCGCGCCGGCAAACCCAGCAATTTCCGTGTTTTGGCGTCGAGCTGCCAGTACTCGCCGCACGCGGTCAATCGGTCGTTGAGATAAATCTCGGCCTGGTCCAGCCGATCCGCGAACGTCGCCGGCTTGTCGTCACGTCCGCTCCAGAAATCATTGAATAGCGCTCTGACCAATTCGCGACGACGCTGGATTTCCTGCTGGTCAGGTGAAATGGAGGCCACACCAGTGACCTGACCGTCCTGGCCGATCTTCGCATCAGCGGCGACAGCGGAAATCGCCGTCGGTGTTGCAGTGGCAATTTCGGTCGCGGTGGCAACGGCTCCGCCCCCCTCCGCCACGCTCTCGGCGCGACTTTCAGCCGCGATATCCGATACAAGAGGCGGCGCTCGCGAAAAAATATCGCTAAGCTTCGTGAATGCCGCAGCGATCCGCGCGAACCACTGCAAGATACTTCCCACCGGGCCTCTCATGGGGTGACGCCGTCAGCATTGGAGCACCAATATTCCGTAACCTCGATCTCTCCGCAATCGAAATCCTAAATTATCCCCGCTGATCGGCAGAATCTATGCACGGAATAGCACCGCCGTCTTTCGAGACTGGCCTCAGCCGACAAAAACGACCGCGTATTCGCTTTTGCCGGTCGGCTGAGCGTGACGCGTTTATTTGCTAAGCGCAAGAAGCGGAAGAAGGTGCTCGCGGCTGCGGTCGGCACGCAGCCGCTCGCCCATGGCCTGGGCAAGCTGCCGGAGCGTTGATTTCCATTGACGTGGTGTCGCGCGCGGTCGTGTCGGCGGCGAGAAATGACTTCGCGGATGCCGTAGCCGACCCAAACCCCAACCCCAACGACGAAGCCGAAGATCCGATGGAGAGCCCCATGGCACAGCCGAACAATTTGAGCCGGTCCCTCATTCATCGCATGAACTCCCTTCTGGGCCGGCGACCCGCTCGCAGGTTGGCTGACGTAGCCATTGTTCTCCAAATCGACCGGAGAACTCGCTAAATTCTAGGCCACCTTTGCTGCAAAACGCTTCACCTTGATCGACTGTGAATAAGCGACGAACCGGGACCCCTTAATCGTTTCTTCTATCCATCTGACTTTGTTGGCGGATCCTCAAATCTGATGGGGTCCCAACCGGCGCGGATCGGAACCCCACCACTGCTCGTATTTCGGATTAGAAATCAGCTTGATAGTTCGATTTCGATTGGGGTCCCGATCCGGTGCCGAACCACACGCTTTGATCGTACTTCAGCTTTCATACTTTTTAACAGGCCCTGCTCGATTCGATGTAGGAGCCACGAATTTGTAACTTCCAAAATCTCATATGACACGTATCCATCCGGTGAAGGCCCTGCGCACCGAAAGGGTCCTGCGGACGGTGCGGGCTCCGAATTCCGCGGATCGCGATTTGGAATCTTGTAAATAAGCCTCCCTTTGAAATGAGCCTCCGCTCGCCGGAGTGCTCCATATTTGCCGTCGCGAGAAACGGACGATTCGCTGCAAGTTCGCGAAGTTTTGGTCTCAAACACTGTTTTGCGGGCCTAAGAACAATTCTTTTGATTTTTTTGGCTAAATCGAAAATCTGAAGATTCGCTGCAAGTTCGCAAAGTTTTGGCCTCAGACGTCGTTTTGAGGGCCGAAGAAGGAATCCTGTTGTTTTTGTCCGATGCGAAAAATCTGACGAAAACCGGAATCGGTAAGGACAGTTTTGAAAATCCACTGCGCCGGATTCGCATAGTTCAGGCTCAAATCGCTGTCTTGAGGCCCCAAAACGCAATCCTGAGCGCGAGCTGCAATTTTGTAAATGACTCCCGCAATCGCCAACCGGCGGTCGCAATTTTAATGGAGAAAAAAATGACATCGAAATCACTAAAGAACTCGAGTAAAGCGAAAAAGGCCGAACTCGCAGGTCATCGCGGAGGACCGGAAGGTCCCTCCGGAAGATTTTGGACGCAGCGGATCGAGCCGAAGGGGGCGGCATTGCTCGCACAAACCTTGATGCCCTCCCACTTCGTCATCAAGAATCACGGGCCGGGTCCCGTCAGCTTGGTCGCTCACGATGGCGACCTGATGGATCTCCCGCCGGGCGCGGTGCGTGCAACGTATGCTCGCGGCACTATCACGGTAAAGAACACGGGTGAGAAATCGGTGCTGATTGAGTTCGATTTTTTGCCCAACTTTATCTTTAAGAGATAACCAAAAACAGCCGGGCAGCCAGCAGCCCAATAAGCTGGCCTAGATCAACTAATGCGTGGCGGGGGAGCCAAAATGAGCTCCCCCGTCGCGATTCTGAAGGCGTGTATCAGGCGGCGGCACGGCGTTCTGCGTGCCAGTTCCACGGTAACAGGTCGCCAATCCTTTTTGCTGGGTAATCAAGCATGCGTGCCAGGACATCGGCGAGCCAGGCCTGCGGATCGACGTCATTGAGCTTGGCGGTCGCGATCAGCGTATAGATGGCAGCTGCCCGCCGGCCGCCTTCGTCGGAGCCGGCGAAGGTCCAGTTGCGACGGCCGACCGCGATGGCACGAAGCTCGCGCTCTGCAGCGTTATTTGACATGCACAGGCGGCCGTCGTCGAGGAAGCGGGTCAGCGCAGCCCAGCGCTTGAGGCTGTAGTCGATGGCCTTGCCGGTCTCGCTGTTCTTGGAGACCTTGGCGCGCTGCTCACGCAACCAGCTCTCCAGCGCGGTGACGAACGGCCGGTTGCGCTCAGTGCGCACGCCCACGCGCTGCTGCGGCGTCAGGCCGTTGATCTCGCGCTCGATGGCAAAAAATGCATCGATGCGCCCGACCGCCTCGCTGGCAATCGGCGCCTGGTTGATCCTGGCCAGGTCGAAGAACTTGCGCCGCGCATGGGCCCAGCAGGCAACTTCGATGATTGGGCCTCCTTTGCGGTCAGCCTCGTAGAGGCGGTTGAACCCGGCATAGGCGTCCGCCTGCATCAACCCGGCATAGTTGGCCAAATGCTGCTCGGGGTGCTCGCCGCTACGATCGCGGGAATAGAAGAACACCGCCGCCGGCGGATCGGGGCCGGCAAAAGGCCGGTCGTCGCGCACATAGGTCCATAACCGGCCGGTGCGGGTCTTGCCCTTGGCCAGGACTGGAACGGTGGTGTCGTCGGCATGGATGCGCTCAGCGGCGAAGACATGGCCGCGGATCGCCTCCACCAGCGGCATCAGCGTCGCCGCTGCCGCGCCCACCCAGTCGGCCAGCGTCGACACCTCGAGATCAACGCCTTCTCGTGCATAAACGGCGCTTTGGCGGTTGAGCGGCAGGTGCAGGCCGTACTTGGAAAACAGGATATGGGCGAGCAGCTTCGGCCCGGCTCGCCCGCGCGCGATCGGGTGCGATGGGGCGGGCGGCTGGGTGATCGCTTCGCACGTCCGGCAGGAGAACTTCTCACGGACATGCTGGATCACTTTCCACTGGCGCGGAACGAGCTCCAGCGTCTCGGTCACGTCCTCGCCGATCTTGCGCAAGATTGTCCCGCCGCAACACGGGCAGGCCGTGAGCGCTGGATAGACGATGCGCTCGCGCGGCAGCTGCTCGGGCAGTCGTCGGCGTGCCGGCCGCCGTCGTTCGAACGACGGTACCATCATCTTCTCGCTCGCCGTCGCGGCTGCTATTTGGGCTGCCGTGTCCGCTTGCGCCGCATCCGCCTCCAAATCGGCGAGTTGAAGCTCGAGCTGATCGAGTAGCGCTCCACGCTCAGAGGATTGGCCGAACCGCTCGTGTCGGAGCTTCCTGATCGTGAACTTGAGCTTCTCAATCAACAGCGCTCGGTATTGGGCCTCGCTCTCCGCCGCGGCCGCTCGCTCCTGCGCCGCAGTCAGTGCCTGGCGCTGCGCGATGATGAGCGCATGCGCACTCGCAAGGTCGGTCGGAAGCGAATCATCAAGGCTCATCGCCAATGATGGAATCATAAGCCGACGCGCTTGCGAACTCGCAATCGTGTCGTGATTCACAATGCCGCAATCAACCCGCCGCCTGCGGTCGCCAGGTATGTTGCGGCATCCGCCAGTCGATGCCTTCAAGCAGGTAGCCAAGCTGCGCCGGCGTGATTGTCACCATTCCATCGGCCGGCGACGGCCAAATGAAGCGCCCCCGCTCCAGCCGCTTCGCAAACAGGCACATGCCTTGTCCGTCATGCCACAACACTTTGAGCAGCCCGCCGCGGCGCCCACGGAACACGAACAGATGCCCGCTGTGCGGATCATGCTTGAGCACCTCCTGCACCAACAGCGCCAAGCCATCAAAGCCCTTGCGCATGTCGGTATGGCTGGCCGCTAGCCAAACCCGTGCGCCACTTGGAGCCGGGATCATCGCCGCCGCTTACCCTTCGCCAGCGCCTTCATCAGCGCCGATACCGTCGAAGCGTCAACCGAACCGGAAATCCGCATCCGCCCGCCGCTGGCAAACTCGATCTCGATAACGCCGGTTCTCTCAGGCAGCTCCGGCGAGGCCGCTGCAGACTCTGGCTTGACAAGCACCGGATTGAACACCGCTGGAATTTGCGCCCGCTCACAAAGCTGCTGACGCCAGCGGAACAATTGGCTGCTGTGAATCCCCACTGCACGCGCCACCTCGGAGGCAACGGCGCCGGGCTCCATCGCCGCGGTAACAATCCGTTCCTTCTCCGCCCGCGACCACCGCCGGCGACGCTGCACCGATGTGATTACCTCAACCTGCGCCTTGGTCATAGGACTAGCCCTAGGATTAGCCCTATGACTTGACGCAATAACTCACCTCCGCAAGGCGGCCCTTACCGGATGCGTACCTTGAATCTGACTCGTCCTGATCTGGGAATCCAAAAAAGAGTCGTCCTTTTGGGGACCCGGTATAAGGGAATCTGGCATAGCTGGAGCCAAAGGATCCGGCATGGTCATTCCTCAGATTCGAAGAACCGCATGCTGCCGCGAATACGGCCGGCCGCGTGCTCTGACTGGATCTTCTTAAAGGTGTCGATCTTTTGAGGCTTCGGCATACTGAACCTCGACATGCACGACCATGCATTGTCGAGGAAGATAGCGCCTCGGCCAGCCGGTTCAATTTTGTATTTGGCTGCAAAAGCGGCAGCTAAGTACAGCCCTACTCGTCGAGCACCAAAGTCGGCGTTCCAAGCTTGGGACGAGTAGCCAGACCTTGACCAAAGAATTTCACGCGACGGCGGATCAGATCTGAAATTGCGCTTGGTGCCAACTTGCCATAGGTCGTGGCCAATACCGGATTTGCGGCGGCGAAAACGAAACGCGCGCTGGGGCTAGATGGCGCCTTTCCGACCCTCCCGCCACAGTTTCTGTAGAAATCGAGCAGTTGCCCCAAATAACCATAGACAGCGACGGGCCAAGCTCGGTTGCTTCGCTTTCGCACCTGCTGAGTTTTCACCCAAGCGTCTATTTCGTTAAGCACCTGTAGCCACACCGGAAGCTCGGGCGGCCGTGCTTTAGCCGGGAGAATAGGCCTTAAATAAAGCGCAAGTTTTCGAGCCGTCTTTTCGATTTGGGTCGCGCTTCGCTTGTTCAAGATTGGTTGAAAATAGCGGCGCTGGTAGTCAGCCGCAAGCGTTTCCAGGTAAAGCCAATCGCGTCCATCGAGCTTTCTTGGCGCACAGGCGGAAATATCCGCTCGTTCTTCGGCGCTGTATCGAAAGTTACCATCGTCTAGCCGCGGCTTTGCCGCGGGTTTAAGCGCGTTCACGGCGCGGCCACTTAGGGCTTTGCTCTTGTACTTCCGCAATTGAGCCATTCCTCGCCAACCCCAATGGAATCCCCGACCCTCGCCTATAAAGTCTACCACCTGGCGCGGCGCGATGCCAAAGGAGTGCGGCTCGCGCAACGGATACCAACTTCACTGTACCTCACGCATCAGGCGAGAACCTACTTGCGCTTAGCGGCGGATTTTGTGGCTACATCCAAACTTTTCACGGTTTAGGCGGGAAGTTATCTTCTCGAACTTAGTCAGTCCTTGTGACTGTCCCACGTAAGCATGGAAGAGCTGACAAGGACGCTGATCAACGTAGGAGGATTCTATGAACGCTGATCCAAAACTTCCCCGAGAACTAGACGAAACTACCAAACCGCTAACAGACGCTGACAGGATCGCACTCGCCTCCACCGCTCTTTCGATCCTGCGCTTGCCTGCCTTGCTGCAACGCCGCAGCGACGCCTTCGATATGCTCGACATCCTCGCGGGCGACGATCTGTGCTTGCGCGTCGGTTACCTCCTCCACCAAGCCCACGATGTACTAAATGCCTATTCTAGTTTTCAGCTCAACCGCCACGAGGAGGTAGATTGGAGCGAGGAAGCCCGCGCCGAAGTCGGAAAACTCGTCGCAGACGCGCTTGCGAAGCGCCGCGAGTTGATTGCCGAACAAGAACCCTTCTAAGGTTTCTGATGAACGCAAGGCGCTCATCGCCGGGCTCAGGCGAAGGGATTCAGGGTCACGTGATCCTCAGCTTTGATCCAGCTGTGCGATGGCTGGATCGAGGCGGGTGATCAGAGACGGTGCATGGAGATGCACATTTGGTCGAACGTGGTGGGCCAAATGAAGATGAGGTCGTCTAGCCATGACGGCTCGTAAGTCAGACCTGACGCTGCCCACGCAAGCAGAACCAAACACACCGCTTAGGCTCAGCGCGGCAGCGGTGCTCGCATTCCCGGACGGGTCAATGACGGCGTCCGGTCTACGCCGAGAAAGTGCGCGAGGTCGTCTTGTGATCGAGCGCATTGCAGGAAAAGACTATACTACGCTGGCCAACATCGAACGGATGAGAGAACTATGCCGCGTCGTGCAAAACCCCCTCGCCTCTATCTCAGAGACCGTGCCGGACGAGAGCGAAACTGGGTCATTCTCGATTCGGGAAAGGAAATTAGCACGGGCGCGGGCGAAGGGGACGGCCGAGCGGCTGAAGCTGCACTCGAAGAATACCTAGCCGCCAAACGACAGCCAAACTTCGGCAGAGGACATCCCGCTTCGGTCTTAATTGACGACGTCCTGGCCGAGTACGGCGATAGACATGCCCCAACAACGCGGCGCGCCGATCTGATCGGCATCGCATTCGATCACTTATACCGGGTCCCCAAAAGGACGACTCTTTTTTGGATTCCCAGATCAGGACGAGTCAGATTCAAGCATTGGCGAACGAGGAGGTTCGCCATGGCAAGAGCAATTGCGCTGCGGGATGATTTTGACGCC
>Ga0208686_1000877_pt1 | contig 13186 bp, 19 predicted proteins | sample June2015DPH_6_50_FD_184694 | JGI IMG/M metagenome (GOLD analysis project Ga0208686, IMG submission 184694) | Peatland microbial communities from SPRUCE experiment site at the Marcell Experimental Forest, Minnesota, USA - June2015DPH_6_40... | ecosystem: Environmental > Terrestrial > Soil >... | reverse complement strand
CACAACAGCCGACGCTTTCACGACTGATTGCTTCGCGGGAGCCAGTGCGACCAGCACAACACCGACGATTGCGAACACAACCACTCCCGCGAGTTCTCGGCGCTCGATCACATTCCGGTATTCCTGCGCTGCCATTACTCCGGCATGCGCGATATTTGCCCATCCGCCGAAGGCGATCAGACTGCGGTTCGCCGCTGGGTCACGCACCGCCAGCAGCAAGAAAATTCCGAGTGTGACATAGATGCTCATTATCATGGGCACCGCAGGCTCTCGCGAGAAAAACATTGTCAGCGGAACAACTCCCGCCGTGAACAACAATCCCACCACCACCAACACGATCTTCAGTGCCCGTTCTCGAACCATGCTGACCTCCTTATCGTTCTCGCAATCAGCACATGATAGCGCGGATAGCTATTGCAGCTTCGCGTACTCGGCTTTGGCTCGTTTTGGAGCCGTAGTTGCGGCTGGTGCCGCGACTTAATCCCACGGTTCTGCGTCCAGTTACTACACTTCCGCCACTTTGCGAAGTGCTCGGTCGAGATCGCTCCAAAGGTCTTCGACTGCCTCGATACCCACGCTCAGCCGCAGCAGCGCCGGAGGCAGGTGTTCCTGCCCGGTAATGCTGGCGCGTCGTTCGATGGTGGACTCGACCGCGCCGAGGCTCGTGGCGTGTTGGATTAGTTTCACTCCGGCGCACACAGCGTCAGCCGCGAGGGCATCGCCACGCACGTCGAACGAAATAATCGTTCCAAAGCCCTTGAGTTGGCGTCGCGCCGCCTCGTGAGTCGGGTGACTCGCCAGACCGGGATAGCGCGTCAGAGTGACGTTTGGATGGCGCGAGAGTCGCTCGGCGAGTGTCATCGCGTTTTGCTGCGCTCGCTCCAGCCGCAGCGCCAGCGTCCTAGCCCCGCGAACCGCGAGAAACGTTTCGAGAGTGCCGGGTGTTGCGCCAGCGAGTTCACGGGCTTGCCGCAACCCCGCCAGCAGATTCGCGTCGGTTACGGTGACTACGCCGCCGAGCAAGTCCGAGTGTCCACCGATGAACTTCGTTATCGATTGCACAGCCACGTCGGCTCCGAGCGCCAGTGGACGCTGATTGAGGGGCGTAGCGAAGGTGTTGTCCACGCCCAAGATCGCGCCACGCTTCCGGGGTGCAGTGCAGATAGTGTCCAAGTCAGCTACCGTCAATAGCGGGTTTGAAGGCGACTCTAGCCAAATCAAGTCGGCAAGGCTGCACATCTCGATCCAGCGTGCTGTGTCAGTCACGGCGACACGATGAAGCGTCCATCGACCACGGCTTTGACCAACTTTGGCAAGTCCCGCGACGCCTTGGTAGCAGTCGTCCGGCAGTGCCACAACCGAGCCTGTGGGGAGTTGATCGAAAATCGCCGCGATCCCCGCCATGCCGGACGCGAAAGCAACCGAAGAACCACCTTCGAGACCGCCGACGATCTCTTCCAGCGCCTCCCAGCCCGGCGTTGCGTCGTCGCGAGAGTACGCACGGCGCTCGCCGAGCACGAAGTTCGACGCCGGGCACGGTGGAACGTTTAGCGGCGAGCCGGGGCGGCGATCTCGTCCTGCCGATACCAGCCATGACTCGACGGAACCTAGAACTCTCGAATTGTGCCCTGTATCCCTAATTGTCATCGCTCGATTCTAGCGAATGTAGCGCCTTAGATCAGGTACAAACGCATTGCCTGTTTCGCCCCACGCCTCCCGAAGGGAAACTTTGCTGGTTAGCTTGGTATACCTTCTGAGGCTAACCAACGAATACTCGATGGAATCCACTTCGCCACACCCTCGATGAGCGGCAAGGCGATTTCCTTTGGTGTAACCTTGGTGTTCGAACCGACTTAGACCGGAGACGACCGAGGGAGTTGCCGTGCTTCCAAATTCTGGGAGCGGAGGTTTCTTCGATGAATGGGCGCAACAACGCTGCACGGATTCTGGTTGCTCTGGGTGCCTTGGTTTTGAGCGCCGCTGCGCTGCTTCATTGCATAGCTGCCTACCCGAAAGTTTCGACTGCGGTGAACGCTTCGAATCTGGGCGTTCCTTTGCAACGGGCGTTGCGCACCGTTTTTCTCTTGGTCGGATGGGACTGGATCGTGATCGCGATCATCATGCTGATCAGTGCCTTCACTGTGACAAAATTACGGAAGCTGATTGTTTTGTTCTGCGGATTTGCTCTTCTGGTGACGGCGGCGGTAATGCTAACGTTTCTGGGCTGGTTCGTAGGCACCGACATGGTTCTCGCATCAGCCCTGATGAGCCTCTGCGGGGGCTTGTTGTTTAGAAATACCGCAGGTTAGCCCCTGCTTCAGATCGCTCAGTCGTCCCTAGTTTACGAAGCGACGGAGCATCGAACTCCGGCACTGCCTTTTCGCATCTATTTGTCATTAAATCAGGATAACCGGAGCGAGTTGGTGTGCGTCTTGCAAGACGAAGTAGTATTGGCGAGATCGCGTCATGCCCGGCTACTACACGGAGAGGCTTGCTGCCGAACGTCTTCGCGCTTGCTACGATCTCGCTCCTCCTCGCACCAAAGCGTACTTTGAAGCGGAGGTCGAGTTCGTCCTTGCAAGAACGACGCCCTCCATCCTCGCCTTGGAACTGGGTTGCGGCTATGGACGGGTTCTTGAGCGGCTTCTTCCCAGAGTGCGCGTGGCGTTCGGAATTGACACGTCCCCGTCCAGCCTCCGCATGGCACTGGACTATCTAGGACGCAATCCATCACTACGCCTTACCTGCATGGACTCCGTTCAGATGGGCTTTCGTGACCACGCCTTCGATCTGACAATCTGCATTCAGAATGGCATCTGTGCCTTCGCGGTTGATCAGCAGCAGCTTCTCCGAGAGGCTATTCGGGTGACCCGATCAGGCGGGCTTGTGATGTTTTCCAGCTACACGTCTCAGTTCTGGGAACATCGACTGGAATGGTTTGAGATTCAGTCCGCACACCACCTGATCGGCGAGATCGACTACCAAGCCACAGGCAACGGCATGATTGTCTGCAAGGACGGCTTTCGCGCAACGACGGCGGATCGGGCGACTTTTGAGAAGCTTGCTGCCAGTATGGAAGTTACACCCCTCATTACTGAGGTAGACGGTTCCAGTCTGTTCTGTGAGTTCGTTGTCCCTTGAACACGGCTCCGTGTACGCTGAGGCGAGCTTAGGCACCGACCGCAGATGTCCTATCGACAGGCTGTTTCGCCGGAGCCAGAACAATCAGGGCTGCACCGATAACAACGAGCACAGCCGACCCGATCAGTTCGCCGCGTGAGATCAGGTTGCGAAACGCTTGGAACGACATGACGGCGGCGTGGGCAAAGCTCGACCATGCCGTGAAAGCAATCAGGCTCCGATTCGCAGACGGGTTTCGGGCTGCCAGTATCAAGAAAATGCCGAGCGTGACATAAAGGCTCATCATCATCGCCAATGCGGGCTCCTGCTTCACGAACAGCACCATGGGATAGACCGTTGCCGCAAAGAGCAATCCCACCAATACAAGCACGACCTTCAGCGCCCGTTCGCGACGCATGGTGCCTCCTCATTCCACCTCGACAGCGGGGTACTTCTCGACGTATTCCTCGCCATTTGAGCCATAGTACGAGACAGTGCGGGCGCTGAAATCGACGTCGTATCGGAGGACGCCCGCACGCCAAGAGGCAGCTAGAAACTCAGGGAAGGTGCTGTTGCCAGCCTGATCAGTTCGCAGAGCCGTGATTAAAGCTTCGCGATCAAATGGGGGCACGTCCACAGTGCCCGATACGAGGGGAGTGCCCTGCATGACCACCGATCCATCGTTTGTGATGAACAGGCTTTGAGCAGATGGCAAATTCCAGATGTTGCGCGTGACGCCTGCGCGACGCAGCGTCTCAGCCAAATACGGAAAGCCTCCGATCTTCGGTCTACCAGCCATTGCCCGCCGCTGCGCAGCCTCTAGGTTCTCAATCGCTCTGCTCATCCGACATTCTCCCTTTCTAACGTAGTCGATGTCGTGGACATAGGCGTAAATGGTCGCACGTGGAAGGGGAGAAAGCCAAGGTCAAGTCGTTGAACCGCCCTGCGACCCGCGTTTCAAAAGGGGTTTCCCGCAGCAGCCGCAAGTGGATGATTCAATTGACCGAGGAATTCGCGTTCGGGGTGGTCAGGCGGGTATACCTTTTGGGCGGGAGACTACCTGAACCGCGAAACGACTGAGATAAACTCGTACGCGGAGCGCGATACGCCAGAACTTCGAGAATTTGCGAGGAACATCTGGATCGTGGACGGCTCGAATGTCCGCGATTTCGGTTTGATGTTTACCACTCGCATGGTCATCGTGAAGCTCTCTGACGGCTCGCTATGGCTAAGTTCTCCGGTGTCTGTGCCTTTCGACACTCTTCAACAGATCACCAAATTGGGAATCGTTAGATACCTTGTCGCAGCGACCCCAAGGCACGTCTGGCGGCTCGAAGCATGGCACACCTTGTTTCCCGAAGCACAGTTATGGGCGGCAAGCACTCTTTTTACCTTGAAAAAGGGGCACCCGCCACTCAGCGGCACTTTGGGGGATACTGCTTTTCAGGGGTGGGCGGAAGACCTCGATCAACTCGCCTTCAAAGGTAATCCGCTTATTGAAGAAGTAGTTTTCTTTCACAAGCAGTCTCGCACAGTGATGTTGGATGACTTAATCCAAATCCATCCAACTGTGAAGGGCAAGGTCTTTCGCAATTCGCTCTTCAAATTAGAGGGCGTTGTGGCTCCCAACGGCGGCGTTGGTCTGGATATCAGGCTGTCCTTCACTAACCGAACTCTCGCCCGACGATCACTGGAAAGGCTGCTTTCGTGGGACTTCGACAAATTGATAATTGCTCATGGCATGTGCATTGAAAAAGACGGGAAGGAATTCGTGGAACGGGCGTTTCGCTGGCTATCCCGATGATGGCGCAGAGAGGACATGACGACCAAACGCAGCCTTATCTTCGCGCCAGCGGCGTTCAATCTTGCCGAGACGACTCGCATGATTGAGATCGCAAAGGGCATTGTGGCTCATGACGCCGCAAGCAAGGTGTTTGAAATCCAATTCATCTCAGACGGCGGCGACTTTGAACGCTTGATCGAAGCAGAAGGCTTCCCGCTCCAAAGGCTGGAGCCTCGGTTGAGCAAGGAAAAGATCGAACATATTGCTCGCGTGGACAGAGGAGAGCGATTTGCGCCAGCGTTCTCCGAGAAGGAATTGATCGAGCGAGTCAAAAATGAGACCGCGTTTTTGAGGCAGGTCATGCCCGCAGCCGTGGTCACAGGCTCCTACTTGACGATCCCGGTGACTTGCCGCGTACTGAAGGTTCCGCTGGTCTGGGTCATCCAGTCCACGTGGCTGGAGCCATTCTTCAGCACGGGAGCCGGAATGACCGACCGTGTTCGCCCCAAATCCCTAAAGCGGTTCGCCGACCTGCTTATCCTCGGATTCATCAACCTCTGGATACGATACGGTTTCTTGAGCGGAGTGAACAAAACGGCAAAGCACTTTGGTGTCGAAGGGTATAAATCAATCTTTGACTTTTGGCGGGGGGACATCACGCTTGTCGCAGAGCCTCCAGAATTTTCGGGGATGAAGCTCCCGCCTGATCACTTCTACGTCGGTCCGCTGATCGCGAGACAGGATTTTCCACTCCCGCCAGAGGTCACGAATATTCCGCGTGACAAGCCTCTGATCTACTTTGCAATGGGAAGCTCTGGGACGCCGGAAATCGTAGCCAAGATTCTGGCAAGCTTCGAAGGAAAACCGTACCGCGTCATTGCCCCGATTAAGTTTCAGCTTCAGCAGCTTGGAGAGGTCAAGATTCCTTCAAATGTCATGGTCACGGATTGGCTGCCCGCGCTTCAAGTGAACAAAATGGCTGACCTTTCCCTGATTCACGGCGGTATTGGAACCGTGATGACTGCCGCCTACGCCGGAAAACCCGTGGTAGGCGTGGGCATGCAGTTTGAGCAGGTCGCGAACCTTGCATGTCTAGTTCGGAAAGGCTTTGCTATTCGAGTACCGAAATCGTCTAATCCTTCTCACAAGGTGCAAGAAGCCATTCGCCTCCTTCTGCCTGACAACGAAGCGAAGCGCAAAGCGCTGGACTTCGCCGTTGTCATGGCGCAGTGGGATGGTTCAAAGACATCGGCTGAACTGCTGTTCGAGAAGTTCGGGCAATGACAAAGACGTTCCAGCAGCATGAATCGGGTGTCGGGTGACTGCCGTCACTGCTCATCGGTTCCATCGGCGGCGACAATTATCGAGGGTTCGACACTACTCGAACCACGCGACGACATCCGATGACTCTGAAATCGAGATTGGCCCTCCGCTTGGTATTTATGCCAGTTATGTGGGGGTCTCTTTTATTCCTTCCCGCTGGCTCCTTCAGGTTTTGGCAGGGCTGGGTCTATTTCATAATTACGCTTGCCTTCATTCTCTCCATTCTTGGTTACTTGTATAGGCACGATCCGCAATTAATCGAGCGCAGGCTGAGAGGGGGGTGGAGGCAGGAAACCGTCCGCGAACAGAAGCTCATCATGAAGTTGATCGCCGCGATTATGCTGATCGCCTTCCTGCTCCCCGGCCTCGATCACCGGTTTGGCTGGTCGCACACGCCCTTGTGGCTGACGACGGTTGCGGAGGCATTCGTTCTCGGCGGCTACCTGATGATCTTTTGGACATTGAAGAGCAACAGTTTCGCTGCCAGTACGATTCGAGTCGAGGCTGGTCAGAGAGTTATTTCCACGGGGCCCTATCGCATCGTCCGCCATCCCATGTATTTGGGCGTGGACGTATGGTTGTTGTCCACGCCCGTGGCGCTCGGTTCGTACTTCGCCTTACCTGTTTTTGCCCTTCTCGTCCCACTCATCGTTGTTCGCCTGCTCAATGAGGAAAAGGTTCTTCGCCAAGAACTGCCCGGCTATCCTGAATACTGCCTCCACACGCGCTTCCGGCTTGTGCCGTTCCTCTGGTAAACCGGGCATCACTGGGATAAAGGTGTTTCTGCTCACCGACTCGCTCTAGCCCTTGTGCTATGGTTCGCCTTCAGACCTAAACAAGTTCGGTAGGAGGAAATCATGTTTGGAGGTCTGCTCTTCGTGGTGTGTGTCATCCTGCAATTTCACTATCATGACACGATTCCGTGGTACATCTGGGTGCTTGCCCTGATCGCTCAGTGTGTTGCGTTCGGCGAACCAGCGATGCGATCTGCTGCTGCGAAAAAGACCTGAACCTGCGACAGGTTACGCAGGGGGCTGGCACGATGTAGGGAGCGCAGTTCTGCGTTGTGGAAGAATTTGAAGGCTGGCATTGTGCGGATCAAGTTGCCGAGTTGAAATGGGAATTCCCGTGTCCAAAATCGCTGTCACCGGGCTCCTCTTTTTCATCACGCTTCTGTCTGGCATCTGGTTGAGTCGAAATCTCAGGCTAAACGACCCAAGGCCCTCCGGCAAGCCACTCACGGGGGCGGACTCCGCTGTCCATAAACTCTCCGCGCTTGCGATGGGGATTATCGCAGGGGTGACCATTCGCAACCTGCACAGAGGTATAGAGTTCAGAAGCATCGAATTAACTGCCGTTATCGTCGCCGGATTACTTTTTGTGCTCATGGTCGTTTCGGGCAGCTTGTTGAGCCTCGGCAAGGCAAGAAACGACGAAATACTGGCCCTTCATAACGTAGGCTCGGTTCTGACAGTTATTTGCACAGCCGGGGCCATTTACCTTCTGACCTGTGGCAGGTGGTAAGGGACGGGGTGGGTACCTCACCGATTCATGCAGGCCGTGGTCTTCTACTTTTCCTCTCCCTGACAATGTATCTTGCGTAGACTATGGCCGCCGGAATGAACATCGCGACCTCGATCAAAATGGCTTGCGTAACGCTGATGGAATTGTACAAACCGAGTCCCACTTTCGGCGAGCCGTGGAAAAGAAGTGGCAGGTCGGGTGGTTGGGGATGCCCGAAACCCATGGGATGGGAAATGAAGTCCAGCACCCAATGGCTGAAAACCAGAAGTCCAATAACTGCGCCCGCACGGTAGTCGCGAAAGATGCGTGCGCTCAAGAGAGCCGCCGCTACAGACCAGATCACCGACATGAAGAGACCATGAGACCATGGGATTTCCTTGTTGACACCCTCCATACCTGCGAAGGCGAAAACAAAATAAAGAAGATCGAGAATCAGTGTGGCGATTAATAGAACGAAAAGCGGCACTTTCGGAGCCGCAGGTTTGGCTGCCAGTCCTACCGCGAAGTGTCCAATTGGGCTCATCGAGTCTCTCCAAGAAACAAGCCGCCAGCACGCAGAATGCCCGTGGGTTACTTCCCCCCCAACTGCTGCGCGAGGTAAGGGCCGATTCCCAATTCCTTGATTGCGTGTAGCTGAGCGTCCAAGAAGTCCGCGTTCCGCCAACCCCGCTAAGACGCCTTCTCCAACCGCCGTTCAGTAACGATCCTTATGCCGATCCGATTCAGTTCTTGGCAAAGCATCTTCAGCTTTTCGGAGCGGTAGTGATACTCGCGGAGTTGAGAATTTGTTAAGGGTGTGGGCTGTCTGAATGTCTCGATTTGAATGTCAATTAGCAGGCGGACTTCATCCTTGATGGCACTGGCTGGGGTGGTCATCATGGGCACCTCTAACGAAATTTTGGCCAATAACGAATCCGAACGTTGATTCTGAGCTAAACTCTACCCCGCCTGCGTTAATTTTCCGTTAAAATCGCCCCCCCCATCCAATTTACCAACCGCTCTTGAGGACTGCCGGAAGCTATGCCGTTGCTGCGTTCGCCTGCGTGCCCCTTATCTCGCACTCGGCTTGAAGCCAATCGTCCCAGTCGTGACCGTCTGTTCTCCCACGCTGCTCGTAAAGTTCGTAGGCGCGTTGCTGAATCCGCACCGTAATCGGGATCAGGACGGTCGGCTCGACCGACTTCGGTTCGAGTGTTGATGATTTTGGGCGACACAGTTCAGTACTGCATGGTCGCCATCTCGCAAACGGATCACAAGGAGTAAAAGCCTTGCATGTTGCCCAAGTAATCCCACAAGAAGCGTTGAGCGTTTGCTTCGACCTGTTTCGTATGATTCAGGTCGTGGTAGACCCACTCGTGCAGTAGCTCGCGAACGGAAACCGACCCGATTTTGGGGTGTATGCCTTGACACTCCAAATCTGCGGCTCCTAGCTGCTTCAGAAATTCAAGGCTGTTTTCTCGGACGCTTGCGAACTCATCGAGCAATTCCCGCACACTCTTGTCACAGTCGTGGCGCTCGCGAGCTACTCTGTTCTGGTCGTTCACTTCGAGCCGTTGTCCGGGTTCACGGAGCATCCGTTCGATGCGCCCGACAAAATCCCGTTTATCCTCCTCCGTCAGATGCCCCACTACTTGCTTGATGCACCACTTTTCCGAACCCGGATGATATCCAACGGCCCGGTCGGGCAATGCCAAGATGAGTTGGCCCAATACAAGAGGCGTTCGCTCCAGCAATCTTGTGAGTTCCCGCAGATCGAGAGGCTCGCCAGACGCGCTGGTTGTCCTCGCAAGTGACAAGGATTTGTGATTTTCGTCCGTCTGTCGCACATCTTGCCATCGCTGCTCTTCCAACAATCGCTCAATCTGCTCAAGGTGATTAAGGTCGTGGGCTGCCATGTGGCGGGCGAGTTCCTCGACAGTCAATCTGCCACGTTCGGCGTGCTCTCCCGAGCGCCGCAGTTGTTCCGGCGACAAGCCTCCCAGCATCCGAAGGTTTGCCTCCCGCAGCAGTCGGAACAGTTCGACAGCCTCATCCGCGCTCCACGTAACATACTTCCCCAGTTCTGCCCACAGGTTTTGGTCGAACCCGGTAAGACGCTCGCCGTCGTGCTCGACCATCTGGCGATACCGCCAGCTTGTCGCAATCTCGTCTTCCGCTAAGTGGGCAAGAATCTCGACAATCGACCACTTTTCGGGGGAAGGGCGGGACGTAAGTTGTTGCAGAGGGAGTCCTTCAATCAGCCGAGCCAAATTCGCTGCCGTTTGCCGTTGAACTGCAACTGGATTCTTGCCTTCCACATATGCTGCCAACCGCTCGCGATATTGCTCGTTCGTTTCGGACATGGCATTCCTGATCGCAACCTCGCTGTGTTCGGTAGATTATGACCTCGCACCGCATCCCGTAAAGAGCATATCGAAGGTAGAATGATCTGGCGCTTTATCAATCGAAAGGCACGCGTCGAATGATATTCAGAAACGAAGGTTCTCTTGACGAACTCGATTGGAGGATCATCGAAGCTCTTCAGAACGATGCCCGGTTGTCGATGGCTGCTTTGGGTCGCGAGATCGGGCTTTCTGCGCCTGCTACCACGGAGCGCGTTCGAAGGCTTGAGGAACGAAAAGTTATTCGCGCCTATCGCGCCGAAATCGAATTGGATCGAGTCGGACTCGAAGTGCAAGCGATAGTAAGGATCAAGTCGCCCGGTCACAACCTTGAGAAAGCAACGCGGGCGCTCTGTGCCCTCCCTGAAGTGTTTGAATGCCATCGGGCGACGGGCGGGGACTGCTTTGTCTTGAGAGTTGCCGTTTCCGACATCAAAGAATTGGAGAAATTCCTCGACCGAATCGCGCCGTTCGGCGACCTCACGACTTCAGTAATATTGTCTACGCCCCTCAAGCAGAAAACAGTCTGTGGGCGTGGGTCGCGCATGGGGAAGACACGACGACACGCACGCGCATAATCCGTGGTTTCGGCTGTGGCAGCGGTATGGCGTCTGTTGCCGAGCCGAGTCCCCACTGCCTCGAATAGGGGAATTGGAGAGCTAGACCTCCGAACCAGCAAGAATGCTCACCTGCTCTCTCCCCGCGAATCGGACGATTGCGGTCAGTGGATCGTGCCGTCTTCACCGAGAGAGCTACGGTTCTTCCCGATCACACGCACTTCTTTCCCACAGAGACCTGCGTATTTGATCGCCATGCCGAGGAGCGTGCATTCGTCCTCTTGGCGATGTTACACCAGTCCGTTCAACGTTCCAGAGGCAACAGGTATGTCGGGTTGCTCTCGAACGCGCTGCCAAAGACTTGCCTATCTGCTTCGCGCATATCCCAAGCGATGACCGAGGTCGGTGTGATCTGGATTGTTACATCATCCCACGATGCGAACACTGGACCAACTCGGGGGTCCGCGAGTGCGGCGTCGCTCAGATATTTGGCATGAACCCACCCATTCCATTTCCGTGACAATTCGCCCGTCAAGATTTGTGCAGTGCCTACAATGTTTATGCCGCATGATGCTGCGGGGTCGCGGGAGTCGATCATTAACGAGATTTTGGGCGTGGACCGCAGATTTCGAGCCTTGCGGGTGCGCGTGGACGTGGCTATATAAATATGCGCACCATCAAACCAGTACCACACCGCAACCATGTGGGTGGAGCCGTCTGGGTTCTTCGTTGCGAGCGACGCGATGTAACGGCTTTCCAACAAGTGCCGAACCAGAGAATCCGAAAGAGAAGCCATAGCTAGAGCCCTCACTAAACCCGAGCCACGTCAATGCCTTCCAGAGTGAATCCACAGAGGCATTGATTGTCGCGAACCAAAATCTTATCTTCACGGGGCAATTTTGAAAACGGGCGTTTGCGCGAACACGCCGAGTCACTTCGCATACCAATCCGAATGCGGCGACCACCGTGCGCAAGAGAGGCACTGGGTTTCAGTCCACTGGTGCAGGCAGGCTGGGCAGACGCCCCCGGTATCGAACGTGTTCCACTCATTCCCGCAGGTGCAGAACCATTTGTCTTCTTTGCGGGGCGTCCAGTCGCAGAGTGAGCATCGGAGGCGCGGATCAGAAGGACCCTCGCTTTTCTCTTCGTCGAATTGGCGATCCAAAACAACTGATGATTTGGCAACGTCATCCACGGGACTTGAAGTTTCCTTCTACGCCCCCACAGCAGCTACGTTACGCACTGCCAACGACAACATTACTTGTGTGACACCGCTGATAATCATGCTGACTCCGACCAAAACGCCTATCGCCCAGACAGAACTCGACGGCCATTGCACGTAGATCATCAGACCTAACAGGAGGGTGACAATTCCGTCCACCAGTACCCAGAACGCTCCCCGCATGGTGCGCATGCTGAAGAACAAGATCACGTCCAATATGCCTTCGATCAGGAACAGCACTGCTAGCACCAGAGTCAGGGATGCCACCCCCAGTACCGGATGCAGGATCAAGTACACACCGAATAGCACATACGCTAGTCCCACCAGCAGCTTCCAGATCAATCTGCCCGCCCGATGTGCATGAAAGGCCAGCATCAAGTGAACCACGCCTGCCAGAATAATGAGCCAAGCAACTGCAACGTTGACTGCCACTGCCGCGATGAACGGCGAAGCCACCGCGAACATGCCGAAGACGATCAGCAAAACACCCCATAGAATTGACAACGTCGAAGCGTGCCGCACGATCTCAACTGGAGACTGGTCTGCCATAGCAACCTCCTTTTGGAGTGACGCACTAAGAGTACCCGAAATTGTGCTCGCTGGATTTTCTTCTGTCCGAAGCCTGTCCATCCCACTGTGAATGGCACTCCTGCCAGACGCGATGAGCCGCGTTTCCACAGCGAAGGTGGTGGACGATTCCCCGTAAGAGATTTGCCGCCGCCAACATCTGTTGGGATAATGCCACTCAGCGGTTCAGTGGAGGGTCAAATGGAAGGAGCACAGTTTAGATACGTGATCAAGTTCGTCACCGACATGAACAAGGCGGTGAAGTTCTACCGCGACGTGCTCGGTCTCCAACTCAAGTTCGAGTCGCCCGGCTGGAGCGAGTTCGTGACGGGCGAAACCACTCTCGCGCTGCACCCGGCTTCCGACAAGAATCCAGCGGGAAAAGTCGAATTGGGCTTCACTGTTGCCGATGTCGAGGCTTTCTACCGGGACATGAGCGCGAAAGGCGTGCTCTTCAGCATGCCGCCCAAGAAGCAGGATTTCGGCGGGGTGCTGGCGCAGTTCGTCGATTCCGAGGGCGCACATTGCAGTGTGGGTGCAGAGGCGGCGTAGTAGCCGAAGCCCGACCGCAGCCCATTAGCTATACTGATGGGCGGATGGACGCAGAACAGAGCATTGCTGAAATCGAGCGGCTGGAGCGCATCTTCGCGGTGCCCGACACGAGACCGCTGAACGCAAGCGACCTCGCGGCTGCGAATGGAAGGCACGA
>Ga0208686_1000865_pt1 | contig 13310 bp, 6 predicted proteins | sample June2015DPH_6_50_FD_184694 | JGI IMG/M metagenome (GOLD analysis project Ga0208686, IMG submission 184694) | Peatland microbial communities from SPRUCE experiment site at the Marcell Experimental Forest, Minnesota, USA - June2015DPH_6_40... | ecosystem: Environmental > Terrestrial > Soil >... | reverse complement strand
CGCCGGTCTGGTCGTGACCAACCTGCTGCCGCCGAATCAAACGTTTTTGTCGGCCACCTCCAGCGTTGGTGCCTGTTCCTTCTCGAATGGCGTCGTAAGGTGCGTCGTCGGAACCCTGACTGCGAACCAGGCAGCCACTGTGACCATCACCACCGAGCCGTTCCTGCCTGGGACAGTGACGAATTTTGCCGGGCTTATTTTGGTAAATTCCGACCCGAATCTAACGAACAATTTTTCACAAACGGCGTTCACGGTGAAACCGCCGCTGCTCTACGTCACCAGCCCGACGGTGGTCGAGCGCAGCTACACGACCACCAACGCCGTATTCAATGTGTTTATCGCCGCACCGTTCGCACAGACGATCCAGGTGGATTACGCCACCGCCGACGGCACCGCGACGGCCGGATTGGATTACGTCGCGACATCCGGCCATCTTACCTTCACTCCGCCTGTCACCAATTTGACTGTTGCAGTAACGGTGTCGAACGATCTTGTCCATGAATCGGCTGAGACCTTCGCCCTGAATCTGTCAAATCCCGTCAACGCCGAACTGGCCAACGGCGGCACCGCCACCGCCACGATTCTTAATACCGACCCGGTGCCCAACTTGGATCACTTTGATTTCAGCGCCATTTCTTCACCCCAACAGGGCAGTGTGCCATTCGCCGCTTCCATCACGGCGCGCGATACCAATGACGTCCTGCTGACAGGTTATTCGAGTTCGCTCTCGCTGACTGCGACCGACACTTTGGGCAATCCCGTTCCCCTTTCACCGTCGAGCGTGAGCATGGTCAACGGCCAGTGGTCAGGCAACCTTACCGTAACCGCATGGGCCTTTAGTGGAGTTCGCATCATAGTCACGGACAGCGACGGCCTCAGCAGCCGGAGTGGAGCATTCGACGTGAATCCGCCAACCGTGTATCTCATCAACCTCGCCGCCAGCGATCTTGCTTACAGCGCAACCAACCGGCTGCTCTACGCCAGCACCACCAACAGCGGCACGCTTACTCCGATTGATCCGTTCTCGGGAAACGTCGGCACGCCATTTTCTATCACGAACCTTTCCGGCCGTCTTTGCGCCTCGGACGGCGGCCTATACATTTTCGCCGCCCTCAACGGGCCGACGAATCACATCTGCCAGTTTAATGTGAACTCGCAATCGGTCGTCAATGCGTGGACCCTCGATGGCACGTATGTCGAAGACATGGCGCCGGTGCTCGGCAGCCCGGCGGCTGTCGCCGTCTCGCGGCAGGTTTTGAACCGCAGCCCCCGTTTCGCCGGCGTCTATATCTACGACAACGGTGTCGCCCGGCCCAATGTGAATGGAGGGTTCACCGGCTCGAACGTCATCGAGCCTTCCCGTTCGCCGTCGCGGCTCTACGGTTATGATACCGAGGTTGACAGTTTTGAATTCCAATTGATGAAGGTGGACGCCTCAGGCATCACGGTGGAGAAAAACCTCGGACTCATGTCGGGATTCGGAGTGGATTTTGTCTGCCGGGGCGGATGGATTTTCGCCACCACGGGACAAATCTTTGATCCGGAGCGGGGAATCCAAGTCGGCTCTTTCGCCAACGCGCTGGTTTCGGATGATACGGCCTCGGGACGCTACTATTTCGTCTCGCCGAGTACGTTGCTCGCTTATGATCAGAACACCCTGCTGCCGGTGGGCGCAACCGCCCTACCGGGTATCACCGGAGAGGCGGGAAGCCTCATCCGCTGGGGCACCAACGGATTTGCGTTGCGCGTGAACAGTACAAAAATCGCGCTTGTGCGGACGCCGCTCATTTCCGGCGGCGCGTCGGCAGACTTGCAACTCTCGGCTACGCTGCCGCTGCTGCCAATGAGTCCGAGCAACGTGCTTTCCTACACGCTGACCGTCTCGAACGCGGGACCCAACACAGCGCAAAACGTCGTGCTGACGCAAACCTTGCCGGCCAATTCAGTTTTCCTTTCTACGACCACCAGTGCCGGCACCAACGCGGTGACGGGCGGCGGACTGGTTTGTTGGTTGCAGGCGATTCCCGTCGGCAGCCACGCGACCGTGACGGTCAACCTCCAGACGCTCAAGCCCGGTCTGCTGGCCGCCATCGCCAGCGTTACGAGCGATTCACTCGATCCGAACCTGACCAACAATATGCTGCGGCTTGAGGTTCCCGTCGCCCAGCCGTCGGCGCATGACACGGTGACCGAACTGACCCTGCCCACCAGCGATCTGGTGTGGGACAAATTCTCCGGCCGCATCTTCGCCAGCGCGCCCAACGCGGACTGGCTGCTCGGAAACAGCATCATCGCGCTGGATCCGCTCACCGGCAATTACGACGCGCGCATTCCGGCGGCGGTTGATCCCGGGAAACTCGCTGTCGCTGACGACGGTCAATACCTCTACGCGGGCATCAACAGCGACAGCTCCATCCAACGCTTCAATCTCGCTTCCCGGATGGCAGATCTGAAATTCCCGACCGGCTACGGCGGCGTCAACGACATGGGGATCCTGCCGGGGAGTCCTCATGCTGTTGCGGTCACAGCCCACACCACCTTCGCAGTTTACGATGACGGCGTCATGCGGCCGAACACCGTCGCACCGGGCGAGTATAATTTCTCATATTACATGGCAGTCTCCGACACCAACACGTTGGCGTATGAGGGCATGCCGGACGGGCTGCGCAGCATTGCGATTGATTCCTCCGGCGCCACGCTCCTCAACGGTCTTGGCCTGATCAGTTCTTTTGACGACCAGATCCATTTCGATGCCGGAAGGCTTTACACGGCTGGGGGCGAAGTGATTGACCCGGTGGCCGCAGTCGTAGTCACCAACCTGCCTTACAGCGGCTTGGTCTGTCCCGACTCGGGCGCCGGCAAGATTTTTTACCTGACAACGGCTGGTTCGACGGGAACCTTGCACGCGGTGGATGTGAGCAACTTTGTCGAGACCGGCGCGGTGACGGTCAACAACATTTCCGGTACGCCGACGAGTCTGATCGCTTGGGGAACGGACGGCCTCGCGTTCCGCACGACCGGCAACCAGGTTTTCCTGATTCGCACAGTTCTGGCGGACGACCGCAATAACGATGGTCTGCCAGACAGCTGGCAACTCCAATACTTCGGTTCACTCAACGCTCCGGGCAGTGGCCCCAATGATGATCCCACCGGCGACGGTTTCACTAACCTCCAAAAGTATCGTGCCGGCCTGAACCCGCTGGTGTACTACCCGCTTGAGTTTACCCAAGCCGGACCGTTGTCAGGCGCAGGTTTTCAGTTAACGGTGCTGGGCAACCTGGGCGCCAGTTATGTGCTCCAGGCCAGCTTCGATCTTGTTTCCTGGAGCGGCCTGCTCAAATTCACCTGTACGAACATACCGACGGTCATTACCGATCCGGCTGCGGCAAATCTATCCCGGCGCTTCTACCGCGTCGCGCCCGTCTCCGTCGTACCGGGTCCGATCCTTCGCTTCGCCTCACCCGTCCTCGCCGGGACGAATCGGCTTAATTTCGCGCTCGACGGTATCTCCGGCTTCAATTACACGGTGCAAACTTCCACCGATCTCGTCAACTGGACTCCGCTTACCAACTTTACCGCCACCGCAGCCACCATGTATTTCCAGGATGTGCCCGCTTCCATCACACGCAAGTTCTACCGGGCAATCGCGCAATAGAACGCCTGCCGTCGTAAACTGCTCAACCGTTTGGCGTTTTGTCTGCTCATTTCTACGAACACAGCTAAGCCAGTACAGGAGGATAATAAGCGCATCACAGACGAGTTGTATAAAATAGAATCTGACATCGCAAAAAACCTTCAGTGAAATCTTCAGTAAAGGAGTTAAAACGAGTTAAAGAAGAAAAACCCAACACATGACTCTGGCGTTGGGTTTCAGGATTTTGGGCATGTCGAATCCAGGCGCAGAATGCCAGCCAAGACCTGCCATTCGGCTTCCGTGGGCGTAATGTGATCATGCTCCCATGCTTTCACCTTTCGCACGCTTGTGCCTGATTTTAAGGCCAATTCCGGCTGCGAAAGGTCCGCTTCGATCCGTTTCAAAAGCAGATAATCACCCAAACTTTTGACATTGACGGGAATGAGCTTGCGCGCACTAAATCTCTGCTTGAAATGGTCGAATTTGACATGCACTGTGCGGTGTGCAATACACAACAGTTGACCCAACCGCCGTTGACGCTGTCCACCAAATCGAGACAAGGCCGGGTTCATTAACCGCATTCCAACAAAAAAGCATCCGTGAACATCATCAATCAAAAAATCGTCAGTGCTGCGATATTCTGCCTTGGCACTGGCTCGTGTTTTGCCACAACTTATTTTATTGATCCCAGTGCCGCTTCGAATGGAAACGGCACGCAGGCCTCGCCATATAACACTTGGGTGGGCAGGTCGTTCCAGCCAGGTAACACCTATTTGCAAAAAGCGGGAACCAGTTATGGCAGCCAAGTATCAATAGTCAATGCCTTGGGAACGGCGGCTTTGCCAATTGTCGTTGGCCGATACGGGATCGGTGCCAACCCCGTCATCAATAATATCTTCATCGGCACGGCCAGCTATCTCACCATAAAGAACTTTGGAATTCCCAAGGGTTTGGTATTTAACGCATCCTCGGTGAAAAGCCATATCACCATCGCCTATAATGATATCAGCAACCCAAGCACTTCAAGCCCAGGCATCTATTTGGGCGGGGAAGCTCCCTATATTGTCATCACCGGGAACCATGTGCATGACACCGGGCATTTCGGCATCTTGGTCGGCACCATAAATGCAACCCGAGCGACCGGAACAGTGGTGAGCAGCAACTTTGTCGAAAACATCGGCATTCACGGTATTTCACTCTTCAAGACCAGTTATGCTTTCGTGACCGGAAACGTTGTCGCCAACACCGGCATTCATGGCACTGTGGGGACCGGCGGCGGCGGCAGTGCCATTCATTTGTATAATGGCCTATATCTTGACGATCCTGCGGGAACCGAAGGGCATAATAACCTCATTGCCGGCAATGTGGTTTACAATGCGCATGACATCCTGGGTGATGGGAATGGGATTCAGCTTGATCGAGCGACCCATGACAATATCGTCACGAACAACCTGTCTTTCAGCAATGACGGTGTAGGCATCTCACTCTACGGCAGCGACAATAATCTGATCGCCGGCAATGTCTTTTATAACAACGGGATGGATCCTCATCGTTCGCACAGTCTGGTGGGAAACATTGTTGTGGATGCTCCTCCGCTCTCGCAGCGCACAAATGGAGACCTGACGACGCAGGGCAACGTAATCAGCAACAATACAGTCATCGTATCGGATCTGAATGCCAGCACCGGCCCGGGCCGGGGGCCGTTCGGATTCGAGGTTACCCCGCCTGCGGGAACCAATCATTACAGTGGAAACAAACTGATCCTCGCTCCTTGCGGTGCTCCTTCTGATGCCAATATGCGCTACTACCACACCTGGTCGCCGCAGAGTTATCCGGCGAACGGCAACGACGCGGCCATGTGGAACGCAGGCGCGGGCATTCCGAATCTAATCATTCATGATTCCCCGGATATTTTTGGAACGACACCGGTTACGGACATCGCGAGCACAACACTCCCGATGGATTTCATTATACCCACCAGGGACGCGGTTATTTTTGTGCTCAGCGGAAAGATGGAGACGCTTTACGGCTGGCGGGAGGATACTGGCTTGTATGTGACTAACATGACCAACACTGCGACAAAATAGAACTCCGCGAGCCAACCAAAGCACCCATGGTGGCATCGTCATGTTCATGTTTGGCTTGGCGCTACGAGGCCATGCCAGTTCAGTTTTGATTGCGCCATTTTTATGGATTCACGCGCTAATTATGATGGTTCTTCGTCCATTGCAGGCCGTTTCTTACGATTGGGGTTCAGCTGCCGGACTGGCGCAGCTATTTGTCGCGTTCCTAATTTATTGGACGCTAATTGGTATTTTAGCGGGGTTTGGTTTGCTAGCATTTTTGAATCGGAAGCATCATGCGATTGCTGCCTAACCGAAATTTCTCTACCGGGATGCGGAACTGATTTTTTTGAGGTTTGATCGTTGTGCAAGTCGCACAGTTTCAAGGGGTGGTCAGGCAAGAGTCGGTGTAGTATAGACCAAGACCCTTCTCCGCCTGAGATTTTCGTGTAAGATCGGTGGCCGTCATGTTCTTGAAATGCAACTGGCGGTTCAAAGACGGCAAGGAACATCGTTACTGGAGCATCGTCGAGAGCCGGCGTTGCGCGGGCGGCCAGGTGGTGCAGCGTCCGGTGCTGTATTTGGGCGAGATCAACGACAGCCAGCGCGAGAGTTGGTGTCGGACCATCGAAGCGTTCGATCCCCAACGGGATCGCACGCTGCCATTGGCTCTATTTCCAGCGGATCGACCCGTGCCCGAACACGCCACCGGCTTTGGCGTGCAGGTGCAATTGGATCAGATGGAGCTGCATCGGCCCCGCCAATGGGGTGCCTGCTGGCTGGCCTGTCAACTTTACGAACAACTGGGGCTGGATCGCTTCTGGGCCGAGCGTCTGCCTGACAGCCGCGAAGGAACTTGCTGGCGGCACATTTTGCAGACCTTGGTGTGCTATCGGTTGATTGACCCGGGTAGCGAGTGGCGTCTGCACCGGCTGTGGTTTGAACAGAGCGCTCTGGGCGATCTGCTCGGGCATGATTTTTCGCTCGTGGAAAAGAATGCTCTTTACCGCACGCTGGACCGGTTGGTGGAACACAAGCGGGCGCTCTTTTCCCATTTGCAGGAGCGTTGGCGCGATCTGTTCGGCGCGAAGTTCGACGTGCTGCTCTACGATCTGACGAGCACCTACTTCGAGAGCGTCCCGCCCGAGGATGAAAAGGACAAACGCCGTTTCGGTTATAGCCGCGACAAGCGGCCCGACTGCGTCCAAGTGGTCATCGCGCTGATCGTCACCCCGGAAGGCTTTCCGCTGGCCTACGAAGTGATGCCCGGCAACACCGCCGACAAAACCACGCTCAAAGACTTCCTCGAAAAGATTGAAAACCAGTATGGCAAAGCTCAACGCATCTGGGTGATGGATCGGGGCATTCCCACCGAAGAGGTGTTGGCCCAAATGCGCCAGAGCGATCCGCCGCTCTTCTATCTGGTCGGCACGCCCAAAGGACGACTGAGCCAACTGGAAGCCCAACTGTTGGAGTTGCCCTGGCAGAACGTCCGGCCCGGCGTGGAAGTCAAACTCTTGCCGCAGTCCGGTGAACTCTACGTGCTGGCCCAAAGCCGGGACCGGGTCAACAAAGAGCGCGCCATGCGTCGGCGCCAACTCCGGGCTTTGTGCAAACGCCTGGGCAAACTTCACAAGAGGAGACTCAACCTCCGTCAACTCCTGCTCAAACTGGGCGAAGCCCGCGGTCGCTATCGCGCGGCCTGGCGGCTTTTGGATCTGCAACTGCCGCCCGCAGGACAAAAGGGTCCCGCCACCTTTTCTTTCCGGCTCAACCGCGACAAACTGCGCCAGACACGCCGGCGCGAAGGCCGTTATCTTCTGCGCACCAATCTCTGCGGACGCGACCCGGCTGAACTCTGGCAGTTCTATATCCGGCTCACCGAGATCGAAGCCGCCTTCAGAAACCTCAAAGACGACCTGGCGCTGCGCCCGATTTACCATCAGTTGGAACACCGGGTGGAGGCGCACATTTTTGTGGCCTTCATCGCCTACTGTCTGCACATCACCTTGCGAGCCCGGTTACGCCCGCTGGCCAGCGGGCTCACGCCCCGGGCGGTGCTCGACCAGTTTGCACTCATACAGATGCTCGATGTGCACTTTCCCACCACCGACGGTCGCCTGCTGATCCTCTCGCGCCACACCCAGCCCGAAGCCGACCAAAAAATCCTGCTTGAACAACTCAAACTGACATTGCCGCCTCAGCCTCCGCCCCGCATTACAGCCAAGGGAAAACTCGTCCAATGATCCCGTCATGGCGTGGGAACAACCCGGCCAATGTAGTGGAGACCTTTTGAGCACCACCCCGTGTTCACAGAGCTTTACGAGTCGTTGCCCCAGCCGGTTGAGAAAGTCGGGCTAAGAGTGATGGTGATACTTTCCAAGCTGGCTGATGCTCCCGAACCTGCTGCGGCTGAGACAGCCGCGCTCCGCTCGAAATGGATCTCCGGCATCCCTGAACTCTTTCGTGTGTTTCGTGTATTTCGTGGTTAAAATATCCCCATGAAACCGCTCGCAGACTGCCGGCTTTACGCGTTCGTGGACACGACCTATTTGCGTGGCCGCGCGCCGGAACTCGTGGCGCAACAACTCTGCGACGGCGGCGCGGACCTGATCCAGCTCCGCGCTAAAAAATCTGCGCCGGACGAAATCCGCCGCATGGCCGAAGCGATTCTGCCCGTCACGCGGCGCGCGAATGTCGGGTTGGTCATCAACGACCATCCGGACATCGCCCGCGAAACCGGCGCGGAATTCTGCCATCTGGGCCAGGAGGATTTTTTTGAAGCCGGCCATACCCACGTCTCCGAACTCTCAACCCTCAACTCTCAACTAAAAACCGGCCTTTCCACCCGCTCGCCGGAGCAGGCCAAACGCGCTTTGGCCGCCGGACCGGATTACATCGCCATCGGGCCGGTTTATGCAACGGGCACGAAACCAATGGCCAAACCGGTGACGCTGGAATATGTCCGCTGGGCGGCAGCCCCGCAAAGTGGGGTGAATATTCCGTGGTTCGCCATCGGCGGCATCAATTTGCGGACGCTCAATGACGTTTTGGCGGCGGGCGCAAAGCGCATTTGTGTGGTGTCGGCAATTCTGAACGCGCCGAACGTGGCGAAAGCCTGCACAGAATTCCGGCGGCGTTTGGAGGATTGAGGCAGAAAATAAAAACTGGCGCGGGTTTGCCGCGCCAGTTTGGGAAGATTTACAATTCGCGTTTACGCATTCCTGGTTCAGCGAATGGACAGGGCGATGTTGATTTGATTGATGGCTTCGGAGATGTGTTTGGTGACGCGCTTTTCGTTTTTGACTTCAGCAGCGCCAAGCACATTTTGGAGCAATCCTTGGGCTTCGCGCAGCTTGGCGTCCGACAAAGACTGCGGTTGCTTGTCTTTGGCGTCACCGCTGAGATTCATGCCCAGCAACTTGGCGGCGGCCTCAATCTGGTGCATGGCCTTCATGCGATGACCTTTGTAATCGTGATCGCCGGTGGCCAGAATCAGGTAGGCGTTTTGCAGCATGCCGGCCTCTGCCGAGTCGCTGAACGCCACGGTTTGGAATTGGTTCTGAACGGCAGCGGAGCCGCTCGATGTTTGCGTGGTTGCTGGTGTCGCGGCGCGAAGGTTCACGCCATAGGCCAGAATGGTGATAAAAACCGCAGTTTTTGAGGCTGTTTTGAGATGTTTTGTGTTCATATTGCCATACTTGACGGAACGAGGGGCTGTTGAGTTACATGGCAGCATCAAAATTATTCCGCGCAAAGTTTTAGGAATTCCTTTTGATCAGTAATCTTCACGCTGAACGTGTGCGCCTTATCCAATTTGGAACCGGCTTCCCCGCCAGCCGGGACAAAACCGGTTTTCTTGCTGGCACTGCCGCAGTTCGCCGCCAAAGCATATAACTTTTACTTGCAAAGACAATTCATATAATTTATAAGATGGGTCGGAGGTGATTCGAGTATGGAGGTGAAATTTCATTGTCACGCCAAAATCCGGTGGCAAGCCAAGATTTTTGTCTGGTTTTCCAGTGTGGTATTGCTGTTGGCTGCGTCACCGTTGCCGGCCGGCAATTTCTATGCCGGCATCTCGCCAGCAACCGTCCCCTGGCCCGGCGGCATCGTGCCGTATGAGTTCACGAACACGCTCACCACCGCACAGCAACAGGCGTATCTCGACGGCCTGCACGAATGGCAACTGGCCGCGAACGTCAGTTTCGTTCCGCACACCACTCAAACGCACTGGATTCTTTTCACTTACAACACCAACTGGATTGACAACGTCTCCGGCACCACCAATCCACAGGTCGTAACCGTCTCCAGCCTCAGCCGCGCGCAAGTCTGCCACGAGATGGGCCACTCCTTCGGCTTCACGCACGAAAATATCCGGCCCGACCAGACCAATTATTTGACCGTCCTTTCCAACAACGTCACGCCCGGCTACCTGTCCTTTTTTCAAATTGATCCGACCAGTGTCACCAATGGAAATTACGATTTCGAGTCGGTCATGCATTTGGGCTGGGACTTCGCCTCGACCAACCCCGGCGTGGTCGCCACCCAACAACCCAAGCCGCCTTACTTTCCGCGCTATCAATTTCGCATGGGCAACCTCTGCCTCAGTCCCGGCGACCGTGCCGCGCTGAAATATCTCTACGGCCCGCCCGCAGTGCCGCTCACCAATGTTGTCACCACCACGGCCGATTTTGGCCCCGGCAGTTTGCGCGCGGCGTTGTATTACATCACCGACAATCCCGGCACGATTGTCCGCTTCAACACCCCAGTGAGCGACCCTGGCTACAGCAACGGCGTCTTCAACATCCATCTTACCGGCCATCTGCCGCCGCTGGCGAATAATGCCATGGTCATAGATGGCTCCACGCAACCGGGCTTTACGGGCAAGCCACTCATTGTTGTGGACGGTTCACAAATCATCCCCGAAACCTTCACCTCCAACTCTGGCTTGTTGATTTATTCGTCTAGCAACCAGGTGAAAAACATTTCGTTCCAGGGATTCAATTGGAATGGCTTGACGTTGGAATACGCCGACGCGACCAACAACACCATCGCCGGCTGCTGGCTGGGTTTGGATTATACCGGCACCAATACCGCACCCAACGCGTTGCAGGGAATTCTCATTTTCGATGGTGCCAGCGGCAACTTTGTCGGTGGCACCAATGCGCTCGCCCGCAATGTCCTTTCCGGCAACACCCAATATGGCGTCCTGATTTCCGGCACGAACACGGCCGGCAATGTGATTCTCGGCAATTACATCGGCACGGATGCGGGCGGGAGCCTCATGGTTTCCAACGCCCTGGGCGGCGTGTTTCTGGCGGACGGCACGAGCCGCAACATCATTGGCGGCACGAATGCCGGCGCGGGCAATGTCATCTCCGGAAATCTGGGCAATGGCATCCTGATCCGCGGATCCAATGTGGTCAACAACACGGTTCTGGGCAATTACATCGGCACGGACGCCACCGGGATGAACGCGCTGCCGAACACCGTCGCCGGCGTGACGATTGACACCGGATCGAGTTCCAACCTGATCGGCGGCACCGTGGCGGGTGCGCGCAATGTCATTTCCGGAAATATCCTCAACTACGACTACGGAGTGATCATCGCGGGCCCCGGCACGAGCGGCAATCTGGTCGAGGGAAACTACATCGGCCTCGGCTCGAACGGGGTGACGGCGGTGCCGAATTATTTCGGCATGATGTGCTCCGGCGGTGCGACGACCAATACGTTCGGCGGCACCGTTGCCGGCGCGCGCAATATCATTTCTGGAAACAGCAGTTATGGCATGATGGTTAAAGACTCCGGCACGAGTGGCAATGTGGTCGAGGGAAACTACGTCGGCCTCGACGCGAACGGGGTGACGGCGGTGCCAAATTATTTCGGCGTGATCGTCTACAATGGGGCCACAAATAATTTAATCGGCGGCACCAGCGCCGGCGCGGCCAACTTCGTTTCCGGCAACTATTATGGTGTTTACATCACCGATCCGGGCACCAGTGGAAATTTTGTCGAGGGCAATTTCATCGGCACCGATCATACCGGCACCAGCGGGGTGGGAAACTTTGACAATGTGGCGCTGCAAAACAACGCGACGGGCAACTTCATCGGCGGCGGCGGTGCCGGGGCCGGAAACGTCATTGCCTTTGCCAATGGCAACGGCGTGGTTTTATATCAAACAGGCACGACCAACAATTCCATCCGGGGCAATTCAATTTTTACCAACAACTATCTGGGCATTGATCTCAACGGCGACGGCGTCACGCTCAACCACGCCGGTTTTCTCGCCGGCCCGAACGACCTCCAGAATTTCCCCGTCATCACCAACGCCTTTGGCTACGCCGCGAGCACCATCGTCTTCGGCACGTTGAACAGCACGGCCAACCAGAGTTTCTTCATTGATGTTTATCGAAGTCTCAGTCCTGATTACTATGCCGGCAACTATGGCGAAGGCCAGTTTTACGTCGGCACCGTCACTGTTACCACCGATGGTTCCGGCAACGCCGGCTTCGCGCTCACCAACAATGCCGGCAATTACGCAGGACAATACATCACTGCCACCGCCACTTCGGCGGGCGGCGACACCAGCGAATTCAGCCATGCCGTGCCGGCCACCAACACGCCGTCAGCCCAGTTCACCGGGCCGTTCCAGTCACGCACCAACGGGTTCGCATTCTCCCTGACCTTGCAGACCAATTTCGGTTATCACATCCAGGCTGCCACCAATCTGGTCGCTCCCGTTGCGTGGCTCAACCTGACCAATTTCACCGCCACCAACTCCTCGCTTGTCTTCACCGACCACCTGGCCACCAATTATCCAAGGCGTTTCTATCGCGTGGTGTCGCCTTGAACCGATTTGGTAGGGCGGGCGGTCCCTTGCCCGCCGTGGTTGGTATCAATCTTTGAAAACGCCACCATGATATCGCCGATACCGCGGCCGCTGTTTGAATCCGCCCCTCTGTCAAACCTCTGCCAGGTATCCATAAAAATCTGCAGCTTTGCCTTGGCGATATCGTATCGTCCCTCATTCATGTCCTTCTGAATGTCTTCGATTGCCATCTTACCCGGAACCTTAACCGCGCTGATCAGCCACAAATGTTCGACCCCCGTGCGAACAGACTGAATAAAACTGAATGCGAACCAGGTAAGCACTGCGGTGATGCTTATTGTGAGGAATATTTTCATAATAATGGTAATCTTTATCCGCCAGACATCTTCAAAAACTCCGCCTCGCTGATGATCTTCACGCCGAGCTTTTGCGCCTTATCCAATTTGGAGCCGGCCTCATCGCCCGCGAGAACAAAATCCGTTTTCTTGCTGACACTGCCACTGACCTTGCCGCCCAGCGTTTCGATTTTTGCCGCGGCTTCCTCGCGCTTCAACGTCGGCAGCGTGCCGGTCAGCACAAACGTTTTGCCGGCCAATGGGCCTGCTTCGGCTGCGGGTTGGTAAAGTTCGGATTTGAAATTCAAACCGGCTGCGCGCAGTCGCTCGATGAGTTTTTGATTCCGTGCCTCGCCGTGCCAATTCACGAGGCTCTGGGCGATGACTTCGCCGATGTCTTCGGCTTCGGTCAATTGCTCCGCGCTTGCGGCAAAAATGTTGTGAGC
>Ga0208686_1000861_pt1 | contig 13355 bp, 10 predicted proteins | sample June2015DPH_6_50_FD_184694 | JGI IMG/M metagenome (GOLD analysis project Ga0208686, IMG submission 184694) | Peatland microbial communities from SPRUCE experiment site at the Marcell Experimental Forest, Minnesota, USA - June2015DPH_6_40... | ecosystem: Environmental > Terrestrial > Soil >... | reverse complement strand
TGTCCAGCCAGTTCGTGCTCACGCTGGACCAGCCGGACGCGGACGTGGATTTCCCCACCGCCATTTCCTTCAAACACGCCACGGTCAAGGACCGGACACGCGTCGAGGCCGTCATCGGCTCGAGCGGCTCCGTGGAATTGCTGTGGACACCGCGCATGAAACGCGCCGCGGAAACCGCCGCCACGGTCTTTTGCCAGAATGCGGCACTGGTGACGTTCGGCGGCGGCGTGGTGAACGTGCGCGCCGTGCTGGATTATCAAATCACGCAGGGTGAATTGCGCCAGGTGCGGGTGCGGCTGCCGGCAGGCCAGCGCCTGTTGCGCGTCGAAGGCGAGGCGATTCGCACGTGGGAAATCCGGAATGAGAACGGCGGCCAGACGCTGGTGGCGGACCTGCTCAAGGGAGTTTCCCCCGCCTATCGCCTGACCGTGGAAACGGAAAAAATCCTGGAGGCATTGCCGGCAACGGTGAAAGTGGAAATCCCGCGCGCGCTGGAGGTGAAACGCGAAACGGGACTGGTGGCGTTGCGCGGCGCGGAGGAATTGAACCTGTCGGTCGCCTCCATGTCCGATTTGCAGCGCGTGGACGCGGAGGAATTTGCCCGCGTCATGCCGGCGGCCGGTGATGGCCTGGCCAGCGTGTTCCGTTTCCTGAAACCGGAATTCGATTTGAACGTTAACGCCGAAACGATCCAGCCGCAAATCGAGGCGGTGGTCCGCAACAACATCCGCCTTGGCTCGGATCAACTGAACATTTCCGCCGTGGTGGACTACACCATCAAGCGCGCCGGCGTGTTCACGCTCCGGCTGGCCCTGCCGGCCGGCTATCGCGTCGAACAGGTCATCGGCGACAGGGTTTCGCAATGGTCCGAACGGACCGAAGGCAATGCGCGCCGGCTGGAAGTGGCGTTGAAGGAACGGACCGGCGGCAACTATTCGCTGCGCCTGGAGCTGACGCGAAGCCTCAAGGAATTGCCAAAGTCACTGGCGGTCGAGGGGGTGTGTCCGCTGGATACGGAGAAGCTGACGGGTTTCGTTTCCGTTTCCACCGATCCGGGCGTCGCGGCCAGGACCGAGGCGTTCGACGGACTGGCGGAGGTGCCGGTGGTTTCGCTGCCCGACTACAATGCCTTGCGCGGGGCGGCCGGTGTGCTGGCCTACAAATTCATCGCCACCGGGCCGCAGGCCGCGCCGAATTGGAAACTTTCCGTGACCACGGAGACGGTCGAGGCCTGGTTGCGCGCCGAGGTGGCGGACACCTTCACGATTTCGGAAACGCTGATCAGCGGCCGGGCGCAGGTGCGTTATGAAATCGCCAACGCCCCGGTGAAGGAACTGCGCCTGAAAATTCCCGCGGCGTTCAAGAACGTGGATATCTCCGGGCCCAACATCCGCCGTCGCGATCAGAACGGCGACGAGTGGCGGGTGGAATTGCAGGGCAAGACCAGCGGCTTTTACACGCTGACGGTCACGTGGGAGGAACCGCGCGAGGCCGGAACCAACCGGATTGAGCTGGCCGGCGTGTCCGCCGCCGGGGTGGAACGCGAAACGGGTTTGCTGGCCATTGTCGCCAAACCGCCGCTGCAAGTCGCCGAGCGCGTGGCCACGGATTTAAGCCGGGTGGACGCGGGAGATTTTCCGGAATGGGCCGGGCAGGCCGAAGACACCCCGGTGCTGTCGTATCGCTATCTGCGCCCCGGTTACTCGCTCGTCGTCGAGGCCCGGCGCTTCGATGAAGCGGAGGTGTTGCAAGCGCTCGTGGACAGCGCGCGTTTCACGACGGTGGTTGCCGACGATGGCCAGACCATGACTGAGATGTCGCTGGATTTGCGCAACAACGGACGGCAGTTCCTCGAAGTGGAATTGCCGGCGGGAGCGACGGTCTGGTCGGCGTTTGTGGCCGGCCAGCCGGTGCGGCCCAGCCAGAATGGCGGGAAACTGCTGTTGCCGCTGGAACAGTCCGGTGACGACGCCACCGTACCGGTGACGCTGACCTATGTCGGCACCAACGGCTTCCCGAAAACGCGCGGGCAGATTGATTTCGCCTCGCCCCAGTTTGACGTGCCCTTGAAGAATGCGCGCTGGGAATTGTTCCTGCCGCCCAATTACGACTATGACCGTTTTGGCGGGACAATGTCGCGGGAAGTGGCCACGGTCAAACCTTCGCTGTTGAGTTTCACCCTGTCCGAATACTCGCGGATGGAGAGCGAAAGCAAAGCCGTCGCCCAAAAGCAGGCGAAGGAGGACGTCAGCAAGGCGCAACAGTTGTTGCAATCGGGCAACGTGCGCGAAGCCATGGCCAATTACAACCGGGCCGCGAACACTTATTACGCGGACAAATCCCGGGATACCGACGTGAAACAGCTTCAAAAAGACCTGAACCAGGCACAGGCCAGCAACCTGATCATGGCGCAAAACGAATTTGCGCAGCGCAATTCAGGACAGTTGGCCGACCAGTTGTCCGTTTCCGGTGTGGCCCAACAACCGGCGGCGGCGCCTTACGACAACGCCGCGGCCGAACAGCAATGGGTCAAGCTGCAGCGTGCGCAGGAAGTGGCGATGGCGAAGGTGCAGCCGCTGCATGTGAACCTGCCCACGCGCGGTTTGCGTTACGCCTTCACCCAGGTGCTCCAGACCGGAGTCCACAAGCCGATGACCATCCAGCTTTCGGTGGTGAAGGCGGGTACGGGCAACTGGCCGGGCCGGGTCGGCTGGTCGCTCGCCGGGTTCCTCGCCCTGTGGCTGGTCGTGGCGATTGCCACCGCCAGAAAATCGCGTTGAGCCGGAAGACCGGTTTGCGGAAATTCCACGCCTCAGATGGGGGTGATTTCTTCAAACCGGCGGGAATTGGTCCGAAAAATTCTCCCGGATCAGTTAAGATGCAACCGGGATAAAAAATGGTGCCGACGGAGGGGGTCGAACCCACACACTCTCACGAGTACCAGATTTTGAGTCTGGCGCGTCTGCCAGTTCCGCCACGTCGGCAACAGTGCGCCAATATATTTCGGCGGGCGGCGAAGTAAACAAGTTTCCACACGCTCGCGGGCTGCCCAAAGACCACCACCCATCATTTTGTCTCCACAGCCTCGATATCCCGGAATGCTGTGCGGGCGTGTTGATTTTTCAACGATTCACCGATTCAGGGGAAGATATGGGGCAAATGCGACAATGTGATAACGCCAAGCCACGGCTTTTCCCCATGCCCCATCACGTCTGACATAAGTCGTTTAACCGCAAATGATACCAACATGCCAGGATGGCATGAGATGTGCACATTTGGCATCAAATGGCACACCGAAAACAGGAAGCCGATGTGATTGGGTGGACCGCCCGACTGGCAGGCTTGGTTGTGCTCATCAGTCTTTTTTTCCCTGCCGTTCGCAGGGCACTCGCCGAACTTGGCTTCATTGCGTTGTGTTTTTCAATTCTCGTCGTTGCGGGTCTGGTTGGCTTCGGCATCTACCGGCTGGCAACCCGGGAGGGCCGGATGAAGGCAATGACTGGAAATCCATTCGCGCTTCCAACCGCTGCCTCGGATCGAACCTGGAACGACGGCGAATCAGAGGCCATCCCGGACCTTCTCTACCCGGTGCGGCGGCGCCGATACCCTTGGCGGCATTGAACCGCAAGGACCGGCTTTAGCTAATAGTCCGTTCAAAAATGTCTTTTCTCATTGCCGGTTGTGGACTGGACATTTCATCTGGAACAAAACTGTCCGGCAATTCCGGTATCTTTGTGATTTCGTGGTTCAAAATTCTCCGACTTGTCGCGGCGTAGCGTAACGAAGACGGAAGAAAGCGCGACAAATATCGGATTCAGGCAGTGGCGTCGGAGAAACGGCCCGTTTTTTTAAGGGGAGCCGTAGTGAGTTGGCCACCGCCCGAATCCAGTTATCATCTCCAGCAAGTGTAATGCCGACAATCGGGTTCAAGTCGTTTTTTTGCCGGGAGGTATGTCTGAAACTGCATCCACCTTGCGAGCGCCATAGCCGCCGACGTGAGTCAGCGCAAACTTGCTTTTTGTGCCTCTGCATTGAACCCCGCCCAGCGCTAAAATCAGCGCGGACTGACGTCCACGGCTACCATTCTTCGGCAGGAGCGGTGGAGAATGGGGATCTGTCTGCGCGCCGTTTTGGTGTGCGGAAATTAACGCCAGTATCCGCGGTCATGGTGCCAGCCATAGCGATCATGCCAGGCACGTCCGCCAACCCACACGGCGTGCGGGTGGGGCGGATAGCCCCAGTGTCCCCCGATCCACACCCAGGAGATTCCGCTCCATTCATATTCGCCGCCAATCCAGACGTAGTCTGGTCCCGGTGCGGCGACCACCACCGTTTCCACCGGCGGAGGAGGAGGAGCCTGCTGGACAACCACGGTGCTGGCCGGAGCCGCATCGCCCGCGGTGGCCGGTGTGTTAATCATGTAATTAACGACTTTGTCCGTCACACCCGCGTCGCGCAAATCAATGATGTCCGCCGCGCTCAAATGGTAACTCGTCCGCGAGTTTTGAATCTGGCTGATAATCACGTCTTCACTGATGCCCGCTTTTGCGAGCGCCTTCACATCCTCAATGCTCAACGGCTGGCCCTGGTCCACTTTGACGTAAGTCTGCGGTGCCTGCGCCTTGAGCCGGGCCTCCTGTTCGCGATCCATGGAATTGCCGATCAGGCCGCCGGCCAGCGCTCCCGCCGCCGCGCCAATCAACGCGTCCTGTCCGCCGTAGTGACGACCGCCAATGGCCGAGCCCGTGATTGCTCCCATCACGCCACCAATCAATGCTCCCGAGCCCGTGTTATTTTGCGTGCCGTCGGGATTCTGGCATCCCGTCAACCCAACTGCCGAAGCCGCCAAAGCCAGATTCAAAGTCAAAACATGTAGTTTCATAATCCAAAATCTATTTTTATCAGACAACAAACGGCATTCCCACATTCAAAAATCAACTTGCCGTGCCCGGTTGCTAACACCGTTTCCACGGCCGTTTCTATTTCCTAAGACGGTGGGTAAGATAAATAGGTTTCAGCGCGCCAAGGAAATTCTCGGCGCTGGCACGCACCGAAGTAATTGTTAATAGGTGTTAATAACTTAATAAGCTAATCGGTTGCCGTGCGCGCCGGGGGCCGTTTCAATGGTCATTCATGATGGCCAAACGAGTTATTCCTTGCCTCGACGTCCATGACGGCAAGGTCACGCGCGGCGTCCAGTTCGGCAAGGCCGAAGCGGGCGAACTGCGCAACGTCGGCGACCCGGTCGCACTCGCGCTCCGCTACAACGAACAGGGCGCGGATGAAATGGTGTTCTTCGACATCACCGCCACCGCGCATGGCCGCGCGACGATGGTGGACGTCATTGAACGCGCTGCCGACCAATGCTTCATGCCGCTCACCGTTGGCGGCGGACTCAAATCCGTGGACGACATGTTCACGATGCTGCGGGCCGGCGCGGACAAAATTAGCATCAATTCCTCGGCGCTGGCGAATCCCGACTTGATTCGCGCCGGAGCCGAAAAATTCGGCAGCCAGTGCATCGTGGTGAGCATTGATTGCCGGAAGGTGGCACCGGACAAATGGGGGGTTTTTTCGCACGGCGCCCGCAAACCGACCGGCTTGGACGCCGTCGATTGGGCCAAACGCGCGGTGTCGCTCGGCGCGGGCGAAATTGTTTTGAACAGCATTGACGCCGACGGCACGAAGGCCGGATTTGATCTGGTCATCACGCGGCGCATCAGCGAAGCCGTGGGCGTGCCGGTGGTGGCCAGCGGCGGCGCGGGCAGTCTGGAGCACATGGCCGAGGTGCTGCTCGAAGGCCGGGCCGACGCCGTCCTCGCCGCGAGCATTTTCCATTTCGGCACCTACACCGTCGGTGACGTGAAGAAATTTTTGGCGAGCAAAGGTATTCCGGTGAGGCTTTGAAAGCGTAGCGGCGTCTCGGTAGAGCGCCGCCGTTCGAATAAACCAAAAAAATGCGGCGGTCTGCCGACACGCCGCTACGTCAGGCTTCAGCGGCTTGGGAATTTGCCCGGAATATCGCAATCTCCCACCGCTCGGGCTTGCTTTCGGTGGAGTTTCAGCGTAGCATAGATAAAACATTTAATTCAATGTTATGATTGCCTTGCAAGACATCCGGTCGCTGACGGATTTTCAGCGCAACGCCAAGTCGCACTTGCGCCGGCTCAAAAGCACTGGCCGTCCGGAAGTCCTCACGGTCAACGGCAAGGCGGAGTTGATCGTGCAGGATGCCGCCGCGTTTGAAGACATGCTCGACGCGATTCGCGGCATCCAGCGCGGTCTGGATGAAATGAAGGCAGGCAAAGGCGAACCGGCACGCAAGGTTTTGGATCGCATCCGCGCCAAATATAAAATTCTACGCTCGCCCCGGTGAAGCATTATCAAGTCATCATCCTGCCGTCGGCGGAGCGTGACATCGGCGAGGCTTACGAATGGCTGGCCGAGCAGGATGCAGAAGCTGCCATCCGCTGGTATAACCGGTTGCTGGAAGTGATTTTCTCGTTGGACACGTTTCCTGAACGCTGTCCGATCGCGCCGGAAAGCGAATTTTTCAATTCGGAAATCCGCGAAATTTTCCACGGTCGCCGCCAGCACAAATACCGAATCCTATTTACTGTGAGCGAAAGCAAGGTTCACGTCTTGCACGTTCGCCACGGCGCGCGGCTGGCGCTGGGCGAAATTGAATCCTCCGAAGAATAAAATTTATGAACGACCTGACTCAATCCCGCTGGCTGCCCATTGTGCTGCTGACCTGCTCGAATGTTTTCATGACGGTCGCGTGGTACGGCCACTTGAAATTCAAAAGCAAGCCGCTGCTGCTCGTCATTCTGGTGAGCTGGGGCATCGCTTTCTTTGAATACCTGTTGCAGGTGCCGGCCAATCGCTGGGGCAACTCGGTTTATTCCGCCACGCAACTCAAAATCATCCAGGAAGTCATCACGCTCACCGTCTTTTGCGGCTTCGCGATTTTGTATCTCGGCGAAAAAATCCGGTGGAACCATCTCGCCGCGTTTGTGTGCATCCTGGCGGCGGTGGCCTTCACCTTTGTGCCGAAAGATTAGATAGGTGCGTGCCAAATCCGCTTGGCAGCCGGAGGGCGTTCTGTTTAATTGGCCGCGCCTGATGAGAAAATTGTCCGCCATTGCGCCGCTCGTTTTTTTTGCTGTGATTTTTCCATTCCTTGCCCTGGCGCAGGAACAATCTTCCTGGTTGATACGGGGGCTTAGTGAAGTCATTCCTGGCGCGCCGGAGGGGAAGATGGATTACGATTTCAAAAGTGACATCGGTTACGGCACGAACATTCTTGTTCAATACGGTACGAATCATGTTCAAAACGGAGGCGCGACGCTCATGGCGGACAGCGTTACGTTGAACCAGCAGACGGGCGAGGCGGTGGCCGACGGGCATGTGCGCATTGAGGAACGCGATCAAATCTGGGCCGGCGAACACATCCGTTATAATTTCAAAACGCACCAGATGCAGAGCGAACAATTTCGCACGGGCAAACCGCCGGTGTTCGCGCAAGGCCGGCAATTGCAGGGCGACACGACCAATAAAACCTACACCGCGCGCCACGCTTTCGTCACGACCGATGATGTGAACGACCCGGCGATTTACATCCGTTCCAGTCATATAAAAATTGTTCCCGGGAAATACATCGAGATGTGGAACGCCGTGCTGTTCATGGACGGTGTGCCGACGTTTTACTTTCCGTATTACCGGCGCAATCTGGGCGAGCACGTCAACAATTTCAATTTTCTTCCCGGCTACCGCAGCGCGTACGGGCCGTTTTTGCTCAACACTTACACGTGGTATCTCGACGATTCGGCGGACGGAAAGATTCATCTGGACTACCGCGAGAAGCGGGGCGTGGGCGCGGGCCCGGACCTGAATCTGCACCTCGGACAATGGGGCGAGGCGGCGTTCAAGTATTACTATTTGCACGACCGGGACCCGAACGCCAGCGTCAGCACGAACAGCTTCGCTAATTTGGGGGCGATTCCTGAGAACCGCCAGCGGTTTTACCTCGGTTACCAGGCGACCCCGGCCACCAATTTGAACTTGAAGGCGCTCGTGAATTACCAAAGCGACCCGCTGATGCTGCATGATTTTTTCGAGGGCGCCTATCGCGATAATCCGCAGCCCAACACGTTCACCGAGGTCAACAAGTATTGGAACAACTGGAGTCTCGACGCCGAAACCACGCCGCAGGTAAATGATTTCTTCAACCAGGTCGAACGCCTGCCCGACGTGAGGCTCACCGGTTATCGCCAGCAGGTTCTTAACACGCCGTTTTATTACGAGAGCGAAAATTCGGCGGGCTATTACCGGATGTATTTTGCGGACACGAATAATGCCTTGTTTGCCGCTACGAACAGCCCGCCGGCTTATTCCGCCTCCCGTGCCGACACTTTTCATCAACTGCTCCTGCCGGAAACGTTTTTTGGCTGGCTGAATGTCACGCCGCGCGTCGGCGGACGCTTCACCTATTACAGCTCGGAGACCGGACCGGGCGGCACCAACTCAGCAACCTATCGCCGCGTGTTCAATACCGGCGTCGAAACTTCGTTCAAAGCCTCGCAGCTTTGGGCTGGCGCGACGAATTCACTTCTGGCTGTTGACGGTCTGCGCCACATCATCGAGCCATCGGTGACTTACGCCTACGTGCCCTCGCCCAGCACGCCGCCGGCACAACTTCCGCAGTTCGATTCCGCATTGCCCAGCCTGTTGCTTTTGCCGGTTCAATTTCCCGATTACAACAACATTGATTCCATTGATAGTGAGAACGTCATTCGTTTCGGCCTGCGCAACACGCTCCAAACCATGCGCGACGGACAGCTCGACAATCTGCTCGATTGGAACGTGATGTTGGATTGGCGGCTTACCCCGGGCCAGGATCAAGTCAATCTCGACGAACCGTTCAGCCAGCGGGAGACGTTCAGCGACCTTTACTCCGACCTCACTTTCAAGCCGCGCTCGTGGATCGTGCTGGATTCACAACTGCGCTACGCCATCAACAGCGGCGATTTGAATCTGGCGTTTCATCAACTGACCTTCACACCGAATGAACGCTGGAGCTGGGGACTCGGCCACTGGTATTTGCGCAGCGGCTTTGATGGGTTTACGCAAGCCAACAACTTCATCACCAGCACCATGTTTTACCGGGTGAATGACAACTGGGGTTTGCGCGCGCGGCACGATTTCAACGCCGCGAACGGCCGTTTGCAGGAACAAAATTACTCGGTCTATCGCGACCTGCGGAGTTGGACCTGCGCGCTGACTTTCCGGGTGATTGACAACAGCACCGGCCCGACGGATTTCACGGTGGCCTTCACCTTCTCGTTCAAGGCCGCGCCGAAAACCCACGTCGGCGACGACACCGCCCAGCCCTATCACCTGCTCGGGGAGTAAAATCTAATCGTCCGTTCGTGGAAGAGCAGATGTGATCTTCAAGTTGTGTTCGGGGTGCAAGGTGAAGCTTGCGGCTGCACTGCCCGCCAGTCAGGCCGCAGTGAACGCCGGCAGCGACAGGCTGAACCGCGAGCCTTTGCCGGGGTCGCTTTGCACGTGAATCACACCGTGATGTTCCAGCGCGATGCGCTGGCTGATGGCCAGCCCCAGGCCCGTGCCATTTTTTTTGGTCGTGAAAAACGGCTCGAACAAGCGCTCCAGATTTTCCGGCGCGATGCCCACACCGGTGTCTTGAATGTTGATCCGCAATTGCCGCTCGCTGCGTTCGCCCTTCACCGTTTCCGTCTTGACGGTCAACACCCCGTTCGTGCCCATCGCTTCGAGCGCGTTGAGCAGAAGATTCATGAACACCTGTTGCAATTGCGCGTCGTCGCCGCGGACGGTGTCCGGCTCGGCCTGGTAATGACGTTGCAGTGAAATCAATTTTCCGCTGACTTGATGCTGCATCAGGCGCAGCGAATGATCGAGCACGTCGTGGATGCGCACGGTCGTGAACGCCGCGCGGTTCGGCGCGGCAAACCGCAGCATCTGCGTCACAATCGCATTGATGCGCTCCAGCTCGCGCCCGACGACCTCGGTGAGTTCCGTGTCCTGGCCTTTCTGCGCCAGCAGGTCAACGAACGTCTTGATGGCCACCATGCCGTTTTTGATTTCGTGTGCCATGCTCGCCGAAAGCGTGCCGAGGCTGGCCAGCCGGTCGAGCCGTCTGAGGTTCTGCTCAAAAACGGGCGTGGATGTCAGGCTGTTCAAAACGACGACAATTTCCACCGGCTCGCGCGTTTTCACGGGCAAAATGCTCGCGCGCAATGCCGTGGCGTGGCCCAAAGGAATTTCGCGGTTCAAAATCGCCTTGCCGCTCCGGGCGGTTTCCTGAATCAGTCTGGCCAGCGGCGCGGGCAATGAACTCATTGGCGCGTTCAGCAACTTCGCCGCGTCCCGGTGCAGATGTTCGGCGGCTTCGGCGGTGCAGGCGACGATGCGTTTGCGCGTGCCCACCACGATCACGCCGCACGCGAAACATTCCTGAAGCAGACTCAGGGGGTTTCCACCCGAAAGTCCACCACCCCCCTTGCTGCCCAGTTTGTCCGATGACATTGAAATCTGCCGGTTGTTCGGTTGCTAAATCCTGCCGCCGCCACTGATTGGAAAAACGTTTCCAATGCGCCTCGGCAAATCGTAAGCCAGCTTTTGGTGTCGTGTCAGCAAAAATCAGCGTGCCAGGACCGGGCGCAACTTGGAGGCGTGTTGCCGAAAAGAACGGACTCTGAAACGGAGTGCGGCTCCTGGGAGCGCTGGCGTCCCGCCGGCGAGTGGGTCGTCGTCAGGCAACCAGCCGGCAGGACGCCGGCGCTCCCCGGAAGCAGAAGAATGGCGGCACTGGCAGCGCACCCGGACCAAGCCGGTTTGTTTTGCGTCTGGCGTTTGAACGGCGGACGGCTATGCTATTTTCGCCGATGAAAAAAACTTTTGACAGCATTGAATCCGTCGTCGCCGACGTCCGCAAAGGCAAAATGGTCATCGTCGTGGATGATGCCGACCGCGAGAACGAAGGTGATTTGATCATGGCCGGACAATTCGTCACGCCTGCCGCGGTCAATTTCATGGCCAAATTCGGGCGCGGACTCATTTGCGTTCCGGCGGCCGCCGAACGGCTCCACCAGTTGGGCATTGACCGCATGGTGCAGCAAAACCGCGAGAGCTTTCGCACCGATTTCCACGTGAGCGTGGATGCCGCGCGCGGCATCACCACCGGCATCAGCGCGGCGGACCGGGCGCGCACCATTAAAATCCTGGCCGAACCGGCGGCGGTGCCGGACGACCTCGTGCAGCCGGGGCACGTGTTTCCGCTGCGCGCGCGTCCGGGCGGCGTCCTCCAACGCGCCGGCCACACCGAGGCGGCGGTGGACCTGGCCACGCTCGCAGCCTGCCGGCCCGTCGGCATCCTCTGTGAAATCATGAACGACGACGGCACGATGGCGCGCCTGCCGCAGTTGCTGAAGTTCGCAAAAAAACACCGCCTGAAAATCTGCACCATTGCCGACCTGATCGAACACCGGCGCACGCGGGAGAAACTGGTCGAACGCGTCGAAACCGTGAAACTGCCGACCGACTACGGCGATTTCGATTTGCATCTCTACCGTTCCAAAGTTGACGGCCAGCATCACCTGGCGCTGGTGCATGGCGACGTGGCCGGGCGGGGAAAAGTTCTCGTGCGCGTTCACAGCGAATGTTTGACCGGCGACGTGTTCGGCTCGCGCCGGTGCGATTGCGGGTCGCAACTGCACCAGGCCATGCGGCAGGTCGCCGGGGCCGGTCGCGGCGTGATTGTCTATATGCGGCAGGAAGGCCGCGGCATCGGCCTGGCGCCGAAAATCAAGGCCTACAAATTGCAGGAGCAGGGCTACGACACCGTCGAGGCGAACCAAAAACTCGGCTACGAAATGGACTTGCGCGAATACGGCCTCGGCGCGCAAATCCTCGTGGACCTGGGGCTGAAAACCATCCGGCTGCTGACGAACAATCCAAGAAAAATCGTCGGGCTGGAGGGCTACGGGCTGAAAATTGTCGAGCAGGTGCCGATTCGCGTGAAACCCAATCCGCACAACGAACGGTATTTGAAGGCCAAGCGCGAGAAGATGGGGCATTTGTTGTAAAAAATGACAATGCAAACTAACAATCAACCTGAACAAATCCGGGTTCGCAAAGAGCGAGATTTTAAGCCTCATCATTTTTTGATTTATGCAGCGCGCGTTGGACTAGAAGATGCTGAGAAAGTTACAAAGGAAGAAAAAGGGCTTTCAACTTGGACGCCTCATGAACTGACGGCAATAACTTTTTCCGCCTTTGCGCTTGAGGCTATTGGTAATTCTTTCGGAGAAAAACTTGTTAAGCGGTGGAAGGATTTTGAATACAGCAGTCCGATTGCAAAACTGCGAATTGTTTGCGCGCAGTTAAATATCGAGCCAGACTTCGAGGGCGAGCCGTGGGCAACGGCATTATGGTTGGTTGCTTTTAGGAATGGGGTTGCGCACGCCAAGCCAAGCTTTATAGAGACTGACGAAATAATCCCAGCTAGTGAATATAATTTTTGGCATCTTCATTCCGACCCTCAATCAAAAATTGAAAAGCAGATTACTCTTGTAAATGCGAGACGAGCGGTAAAAGCGATTCAGGAAATTCTTAACCAGTTTTATTTGAAAATAAAACCAGAAGAGCGAGGGGGATTGTTTTTCGAAAGCGTTTCTGGAACAGCATATCATGTTGAACCGCATTAAGACCAAAACGGCTCGCGCCAGCGGCGGCCCATTCGCCCTCGTCCCCGTCCGTTCTCATTAACACCCTGCTTTAGCGGGGTGTTCAAAAGGCAGGGTGGACAAAAACCGTTTCAACGGTTTTGCGGATGCAGGAAAAACCGCTGAAGCGGTTGAATTTCCTTCCGCGACCTCCCACCCGGCTGAAGCCGGGTGTTAATGAGAAACCAACACTCTCGTCGCGTCGTTTTGGGAGGGACGGCGTGTCGCCGTCCCTGAATAATTTGGGTCGCCCCGCGACCGGGGACACACGATCTTCAATTTTATTTTTCATTTTAGGCGTTTTTCCGGCCGGCGCTCCATTGCCATAAAAAAACAAATAAAGTGGATTGCATTTGCTGGAGTGGATTCACATTATGGCGAATAACAAATAAAAGTAGCATAGTTATGCGCTCAACACTCATAAACAAACGACGGGTTGTTCTGGCCGGCGCCTTGGCGCTGGCCTGCGTGTGCCTCAGCGTGGTTCTGGCGCACGCCGAACCGGAAAAGAAAGCGGACCAGAAGGCGGGGCCCAAAAAACTCACCGGCGCCGAGTTGTACGCCATCAATTGCAACCGCTGCCACCCG
>Ga0208686_1000854_pt1 | contig 13410 bp, 9 predicted proteins | sample June2015DPH_6_50_FD_184694 | JGI IMG/M metagenome (GOLD analysis project Ga0208686, IMG submission 184694) | Peatland microbial communities from SPRUCE experiment site at the Marcell Experimental Forest, Minnesota, USA - June2015DPH_6_40... | ecosystem: Environmental > Terrestrial > Soil >... | reverse complement strand
CCTCGGACGAAAGTTCCGCGAGCGCCTCGTCGGTTGCCGCTACCAGCCGCGGGTCTGAGGTGCACGCCGGCTCGGGGACCGCCGCCGCAAACTGCACACCCTCTTCCGTCTGCTCTTCCAGACTGACCGCGCGCTTCTGCTTGCGATAGCGATTGATGAACTCCTGCGCCATTACCGTGCGCAGCCAGCCTTCGAGCGAACCACGGCCGGTGTACGACAAGAGCTTGGACTTGCGCACTCCCTCACGAGCGTTCACGCCATACAGATCGGCAAACAGCGAATCAGCCAGCTCCGCGGCGTGTGCGGCGTCGTGCGTAATGTGCAGTGCCATGCTGTGCAACTTCTGCCGGTAGCGGCTGATGAAGTCCTGCCAGGCCCGCTCGTCTCCCGCGGCACATGCGTGCGCCAGGGCCAGTTCTTCCAGGCGCAGTCCGGCGCAGAAGTCAGCTTTTTGTTCCGCCGAAGCCTGCGGCGAAGGCTGCGCCCCATATGGCGAACTCTGGTGAGGCGAACTCTGGAAAAAATGCTTGCGCAGAATTTCATCCAGGATCGCTCGGAACCGTTCGGCGCTCACGCCGTAAGCCGCTGCCCCGCTGCGCTCGTATAGTGTCAAAGCCAGAGCCGCAGCGGCGTCTGCTCTGTGGCCGGGTTGGGCGGGCTTGGTCATTTCCAACAAAACATCTCCCAGATGATGCTAGCAATTATTTAGACGCAAGGACGAGGAAATCGTACGTTCTGTTTTCAGCGAGCGGAAAAACACCTCCTGGAAGACTCGCGAATCAGTCCCCCGGCACGCTCTATCTTTGGTGTGCCGGGGACGCACCGGGGACGCACCCGGGGGTGGTGGCGTACGCAGAGGATCGCGCGTACGAGGGAGCATTTGTGTCTGTACTCGTGTCTGTAGTACAGGGAGAAGTACCGGGGGGAAGTACGAGCGAAGTACGGGGGAGGCTCGACTATGCGGCTGGCGATTGGCTCCAGCTTTGCGGTTCTTGGAATTGTTCTGATAGTGGTAGCCGCGGTTGTTGTTCCTTGCGCGCTGCAAGCGGGTGAAGTACCACCAGCATACGGCTATTCACTGCTCAGCCCGATTCGCAGCGGTAACCTGACCGTCTTTCCTGTAACAGCCAGTAAGTCGTATGACACGGCAGAGTTTCTTACTCTGGATGAAGGCCTCCGCAGCGGCGACGTGGTCGTGACTGAAGCCGGGCAGGCGCGTGGACTCATCCGTCACCGTCCCGGTGATCCATCAATCATCCATCCCGTGCGCGGCGCGGAAGTAAATCAACTGGTACTGGTCAATAACTCAAAACGACCGTTGTTACTCCTCGCAGGCGAGATAGTTACTGGCGGCAAGCAGGATCGCGTGATCGGCAAAGACCGCATCGTCCCCGCGGAGAGCGATCCCGTGGACTTAAGCGTTTTTTGCGTCGAGCCCGGACGTTGGGTCGCGGCGAACGGTAAGAACGAATTCGGCAGTGGCGGCGGCGCAATGGGCGGTGTCTTCGCTTCGCCCGGCGTGCGCGGAAGCGCGATGGCCGCCAAGAATCAGCAACAGGTTTGGGACAACGTAGCAAGGTCGAAGGTGGCGATGGCAGCGAATCTTCCAGCGCCCGCGGCTGCGGAAGTGAATTCCACCACCTCTTATGCGCGCGTGATGGATAACAAAGAGGTGCAGCAGAAGGTTGATGCCGTCGCCGAACCAGTGCAGCGTAACTACGAGAGCGTGATTCGCCAACTGCGTGATAAGAATGCGGTGGGCGTCGTGGTCGCCGTGAACGGAGAAATTGTCTGGGCTGACATTTTCGCCAGCACGCAATTGCTGCAAAAGTATTGGCCGAAGCTCGTGCGATCCTATGCCACCGAAGCGGTGGTGACGCGCGCCAAAGGTGGAGAAGCCAGCCTCAAAGACGCGCAGAAGTTTCTCGACGATCTGCAAGGTCGCCACGAAACGGCCGAAACCGAACCCGGCATCTATCGCCAGTCTGAAATCACCGGCGACGGCTTCAAAGTATTCGAGTTAAGGTCGTTGCTGCCGAAGACCGGCTTCGCTGTGCACGTAGCCAAGATGGCGGACTAAGGCTCCGTCTCTAAGTGCGTGCCAATCCTTTGAGCACGACGTCGTTCGCATCATACGCCAGGTTGAGCGCCGGCAACTCGTCGCGCGTAAACCAGCGAACATCCGCCGCGTCACTCCCCGCATTCAAATCACCGCCGACTGGACGACACAAAAAATCAATCAGCACGTAGTGATACCGCACCCGCCCCTCGTCACCGCGAATCACCCGCTCATACACGCCCAGCATCTCACCCGTCTCGACCACCAATCCCGTTTCTTCGCGAGCCTCACGCGCCGCCGCTTCGCGCAGAGTTTCACCACATTCGAGAACTCCGCCCGGCAACGACCAGTCGCCCAGCAGCGGCGCTGTTCCCCGGCGAATCAGCAGGACGTGGTTCTCGACATGACGATAATCGACGATCACCGCGCCCACTCCCACCAGCGGAGACTCCGGGTATTCACGTTTCATTGGACAGCTCTCATCAGCGAACAGTATAGGGTCAGCCGGTGAACATCGTGCCCTTTGCGACATCACGAACTCGAAGCCGGAATTACAATATCCACCATGTCACTCGACGAATACAAACGCAAACGGCGCTTTGAGGCAACGCCCGAGCCTCCACCCAAGCTTGAAAAACAATCGCGGCATCGCTTTGTCGTTCAATGCCACGCGGCTACGCGCCTGCACTACGATTTCCGGTTAGAGATGGAAGGCGTCCTCAAGTCGTGGGCCGTTCCCAAAGGCCCTTCGCTCGATCCTGCCGATAAGCGCCTGGCGATGCAGGTTGAGGATCATCCCGTGTCGTACTTCGATTTTGAAGGCACCATCCCCGAGGGAAATTACGGTGCCGGAACAGTAATGGTGTGGGATGAAGGCACCTGGGAACCGCTGTCGCCGGTGCCAGTCAATGGCGAGTACGTCCCCGGCACCGAAAAAGAAGCGGCTGCCATGTTGGCGAAAGGCGACCTCAAGTTTCGGCTCAAAGGGAAGCGGCTCAAAGGCGATTTCGCGCTCGTGCACATCAAGGCGCGCCGACCCGGAAGCAAAGGAAATGAATGGCTCCTGATCAAGAAGAAAGACGATCATGTGGTTGCTGGATTCGACATCGGCACATATGACACCTCTGTTCTCACCGGTCGCACGATGGCGCAAATTGGCGGCGATGAGAAATCCGCCGAATGGACGAGCAGTCGTCCAGCATCGCGAGGGAAAGTGAAGGCGGCCTGGCTGGCGAATGCAATCGCACGAGCTGACCAAAAGCGAAAGGCTTTGACCGCCGAGAGCGCAGAGGACGCGGAGAAAAAAAAAGGTAAAAGACAAGGACAAAGAAAAGCGGCGAGACAGGCAACTCACGTAAGAACTTCGTCCAAGGACACCGCGCCCAAGATTGCCGCTGCCGCCTCCAAGTCAAACAGCAAGAAATCCTCAGCGAACTCCGCGCCCTCCGCGGTTAAAGCTCTCGCCGGCGCCGAGCAGAAGCCCATGCCCACGGTCATTCACCCCATGCTAGCTACTCCCATCGCCAAAGCTTTCGACAATCCTGACTGGCTGTTCGAGCTTAAGTGGGACGGCTACCGCGCCGTCGCTTTCATCGACGACGGGCGCCTGCGTCTGGTTTCGCGCAGTCAAAATGACCTTACCGCGCAGTTTCCCGAACTCGGCAGCCTGCCGGAATTTGTTGGAGCCGAGCGTGCCATCCTCGACGGAGAAATCGTTGCGCTCGATGACGAGGGCCGGCCTTCGTTCAGCCTGATGCAGCAGCGTACCGGATTCCGGCCGGGCAAGCGGCGTTTGGTGGGGCGCGAAGGTGTGCCCGTCATCTATTACGCGTTCGATCTGCTGTATCTCGATGGTTTCGACCTGCGCCGTGTAGCACTCGAGCAACGCAAGCAACTACTGCAAGACCGGATCGAAAGCAGCGCGGTAATTCACTTTTCCGATCATTACGCCGAAAAGGGTCTGGCTCTATTCGCCGCGGCAAAGCAGCGCGGACTGGAAGGCATCGTCGCCAAGAAGCGCAATAGCGCTTACGAAGAGAAGCGCTCGCGCGATTGGCTCAAGATCAAAATCACACAGCGTCAGGAGTGTGTCATAGGAGGCTACACCGATCCGGAGGGCAGCCGAGAATATTTCGGCGCGCTCGTGCTTGGCTTGTACGACCGTCAAGCGCGACTGATTCACGTCGGCCAGGTTGGGACCGGTTTCGACCACGCGGCGCTTAAAGAAATGTTCGCCCGCCTGCAGCCGCTGAAGACGAAACAGAATCCCTTCCACGGCGAGATCGGGGGATTGCGAAAAGTTCACTTCGTGCGCCCCAAACTAGTCGCCGAAATCAAGTTCGCCGAGTGGACCCACGAAACGGAGGAGGGCGGCATGAAGCTGCGCGCACCGGTATTCATGGGACTGAGAACTGATAAATCACCGAAGGAGTGTCGGCTGGAAGAAGCGGTCGCAGGCTAGATGAGGACTCCGAACACTGTCAGTTCGCGCGATGCCTGGCGATTCTCGGATTGTGCGTGAAATGGGGACGTTACGATAACAACTCCACGACTCTGGAGCGCCTCGGGTTTGTAGGCTAGCCTTTGCTCTACGGCTGCAGCTACTTGCAGATTGACAGGGCAACAACCATCACACATAATCTTTGCTAGGTTTTGGGCGCTTCCCTCTGTTGCGCGGAACCTCATGTGGTAACGGCTTTCTTACGTAAACATTCGGCCCCGTTCTGGAATCGAGGCTCGATTCTCGATGATCACCAATCTTGGTGGTGTGCCATGGAAAAGTCAAAGAGACGGCTAGCAGTTACTTTCTCACTGATTTCTCTGTTATCGTTATTCGACCTTGCTGGCCACGCTGGTGCGCAAGGTTACACTTACACCGTTCTGCACAGCTTCTGCGGTTTCTGCACCGACGGGTCGGGGCCCCTTGCTGGTCTGATCCAGGACGCTGCGGGCAACCTGTACGGCACCACGTATGCAGGGGGTGCCAACGATGAAGGCACGGTGTTTGAGGTGGACAGCTCGGGTCAGGAAACCGTGCTCTACAGCTTCTGCTCCAGGGGTGGTTCGAAGTGCAAGGACGGGGCTTTGCCCTACGCTGGTCTGATCGAGGACGCTGCCGGCAACCTGTACGGCAGCGCATATGACGGGGGTGCTGACGGTTGGCCTGGTGGCACGATTTTCAAGGTGGACAGCACGGGCCACGAGGAGGTGCTCTTCGACTTTTGCAGTGAGGGTTGCGAGACTGGGCAAGAGCCCGCCGCTGGCTTGATCCAGGACGCAGCGGGCAACCTGTACGGCACCACCCAGTACGGAGGCGCTGGGAACTGCGACTTTGGACTCGATTACACGGGTTGTGGAACGGTGTTCAAGATAACCAGAAGGAAGGAGACCGTGCTGTACAGATTCAAGAACCCGCCAGACGGGACAAATCCGGTCAGCGGTCTGGTTATGGACGAGAAGGGCAACCTGTATGGCACTACACCTATAGGAGGTGTTAATAAGTCTGGCACGGTGTTTAGAGTGGATAGCGACGGTCACGAGAAAGTTCTCTACAACTTCTGCTCCCAAGGTGGTGCGGACTGCACGGACGGGTACGAACCCGATGGTCTGATCCGGGATACTAAGGGCAACCTGTACGGCACCACATATGGGGGTGGTGCTTACGATGGCGGCGCGGTATTCAAGCTAGACAAGAAGGGTAACGAGACGGTGCTCTACAGCTTCTGCTCCGAGGGTGGTTCGAGCTGCATAGACGGGAACGGTCCCAACGGAGTTATTCAGGACGCTGCGGGCAACCTGTACGGCACCACATCCGGAGGTGGTGCTAACGGTGGTGGCACAGTGTTTGAACTCGACTCCACCGGCCAGGAGACGGTGCTCTATAGCTTTTGCTCGGCGGGTGGAGCGAACTGCACGGACGGATTTCAGCCGTGGGCTGGGTTGATGCGCGATGCTGCGGGCGACCTCTACGGCACCACTTATCTAGGCGGTGCTGACTACTACTACGCGGGAACCGTTTTCAAGCTTACTCCGGGCTCTTTGCCCGCTCCACGCTGACCTCCGGGCCGAACCCTTCGTCCGTGGACCAACTCCATGACCCTTTCGGCGTTGGTCTCCGGTGCTGAAGTCACCCCGAACGGGTCGTCAAGTTGTATTTCGTCTTCTGAGGACTGGCGAAACCAGGCGATTGCATTCCTAACTGAAGTCGCCGGTACGAATGAAAAAGTGCACGCACAGATTGCGACCAGCGCAAGCTAGAACGCGCCGCCCCCACCGCCACCGAATCCGCCTCCGGAAAAGCCACCACCTGAGAACCCGCCTCCCCCGCTAAAGCCCGATCCCGTGGAACTAGCTCTGGGCGCGGAGGTGAAGACCTGGAACATGTCTACCGCCATGCTGTTTATGGAACTGGAAAAGAAAAGCGGGCTGAAGCCTGCGTAGCCGTTTGGCGAACCGTACCAGCTTGGGGGTTCTTTAACGATTCCGTCAAACGCTTGCGCCCATTGGTGCTCTACGCCCAACGCCATGGCGTAGGGAAGAAATTTTTCGAAAGTGTCGGGCGTCATTTGCTTGATGCGGTCGACATCGACTCGGTTCAGGAACTCCTGGAATCCGAGGACGGCGATTCGGATGCGCGCGCCAGCGGCGGTCTTAGCCGTCATCTGGCGCGCAAAGAACCACCAGATCACCGCGGAAACGAAAACGCTCCCGATCGCGAGCGGAACGGAATAGAACAGATTCATCCAACCCATAATTTGCACGGCGACCACGACAATCGCGATCGCAACGCCGGCGACGATGCTGTAGCCATTCGCCGATTCCGGGTCGAGCGTGTAGATGCCTTTGCTTTTCAGCGAAGACATGATCTCCTCACGCACCAGGGGAATCACGGTGTAGAAGCGATTCTTCAGATCGGAGAGATGGGTTCCGGTTCCAGTCACAAAAATGTTGTTGAGCATCAGGCGTTCGTGCGGCGTGATGTCGGTCCACTGCTCGCGCGGCTTCAATAACGTGAACAAATAATCTTTGTGGTGAAAGACCAGAAAGGTATCGACCTTTTCTTCGATCTTGATGTAGCCGCGCACGGCCAGATCGACAATGGTGCAGGTGATGTCGCGGGGATGGATGGTGTCATCGAGCAAGGTTCCGGCTTCGGCGGGACACATGCCCGCAGGCGGCTCATACTGCGGGGCCACGGAGACGCCCGGATCAGGATCGCGTCCCACGGAATACCATAGAGTGAACATTACGGCCAATGTAAACAGCGGTAGAAACAAAATGGGATTGCTGCTAACGAACCAGCCGAACCTGGTGAGTTCGGACGGAGGCTGGAGAACTCCCTGCGGAATGTAAATGTCTATGGTGAGGCCGCCGCGCATGGAAAGCGGTTGGGTGGTTTCCGAAAGAACGTCGGCGCCGTTGACTTCGGCGGTCGCTTCGCTTTGTTTGGAGCCGTAAGCACCGGTGAACGCCTGCGCGCGCAGTCCTCCGGCTGCATTTTCGGGGAGGGTTACGAAGGCCGAAGCATGGTCGATGGGAACGGGCCAATCGTTCCCAGTCACATTCCAATAGAACTCGGCGTAACTGTCGTTATTACTATCGAAGAAGCGGATTCCGTTGCGAACGGAATAATCAATATTGACGACGCGCGTCGCGTCGACCGCATCGGGAATGTAGATTTTGAGATCGCGATAGCTGCCGGACTTGCTGGAATCGTACTTCAGCTTGTTTCCGTTTTCGTCGGTTACCCTCATTACATCGAGAAAGAGCGTGTAGTTGGTCCCCTGCGGTCCGGGATACTCGACTGGAATGGTGCGGTGAATGCCGTGCCACTCGCCTGCGAAAGCCAGGGTTATCTTTTCGTCGACCAGGACCGTGCCATCGGCGGCGATAGAGATGGTGTCTTTGAAATCGGCAACGCGCCAATTGCGGGCCTGGGCCGAAGCTAACCCTGGAGCCAGCAGCAGGGCGACGGACAGCGCAAGCAAAAGGCTTGATTGCCGCGGCAACATGCCTAGAACTTCACCGCGACCGGTTCGCGATCGGCGGCCGCCGCTTCGAAGAACTGCTTTTGCTGGAAGCCATACATCCCAGCCAGAATGTTGGTCGGGAAAGATTGAATCTTGGTGTTGAGGTCGCGCACTACGGCGTTGTAATAACGGCGGGCGTTCTGAATGGCGTCCTCGATTTCGCTTAGAGAACTTTGGAGCTGCGTGAATTCCTGCGAAGCCTGGAGCTGGGGATAATTCTCGGCCACCGCAAACAGGCTTTTGAGCGCGCCCGTCAGCTGATTCTCGGCGGCAGCCTTATCGACCGGGCCGGTGGCCTGCATGGCCATGGAGCGGAATTTCGCAATGTCCTCGAACGTACTTTTTTCGTGGGTGGCGTAGCCCTTCACGGTTTCAACCAGATTCGGAATCAGGTCGTGGCGGCGTTTGAGCTGCACATCGATGTCGGACCACGCCGATTCCGAGCGCACGCGCAGCTGCACCAGGCTGTTGTACATCGCGACCAGGAAGACGCCCAACAGAACAATGACAACAAGGACTGCTATGACCATGTGCATTCTCCTTGACGCGGATTTAAGGGGACGTTAGCACGGAAAGGCGAAGTTTCAAAGTTCCAAGCTTGCTTCGAGTCTCTGAAACCTTGAAACTTTGAAACCTGGCCTTACTGGCGTGGAGCGTAGTATCCGCGGCGGGCGCGAACTTGCAGATCTTTTTTCAGGGCTGTGATCTCAATCGAATGGTAGCGCCCGTCGGCGTCGAAGTCGGAGGGCTTGTAGGAGACGTCATATTGGCTGCGCAGTTCCTCTTCAATGGCGGCGAATGAGCGCGTAATGTCCTTCATCTTGTAAGGAAAGAAAGCCCGGCCGCCGGTAGCGGATGCGAGGTCTTCGAGAACTTTGTCGCCCCGCAAAATCAGGCCGCTGTCATCGGTGGAAATGGCGTAGATGAGAACTTCGGCGCGCTGTGCCATTTCGATGGCTTGGGCGCGCGTGTATTCGCTCTGATTGTCTTCACCGTCGCTGAGAATGACGATGGCTTTGCGAATGGGATGGTCCGATGGTTCGCGCAGCAATTCTTCCTTGCATGCCTTGTAAATTGCGTCGTAGAGCGCAGTGCCGCCACCATTCGTCAGGTGCTGCACTCCAGCGGCGAGCAATGGCACCTGATCGGTGAAATCCTGTGTGAGGCGGCTCTCTTTATTGAAGCCTACGACAAACGCGCGGTCAAATCCGGAACGAATGATGTGCTGCAGAAATCCGATGGCTGCTTCTTTTTCAAATCCAAAGCGACCCTGTACGGAGCCGCTCACGTCCATGAGCAGGCCAAGTTCGATGGGCAGGTCGGTCTCGCGGCGGAAGTTGAGGATCGACTGCACCGGCTTGTGGTCGTCAAAAATCGAGAAATCGTTCTGGTTCAAATTGCGGACGAACTTCCCGTGGCGATCGGTAGCAATGAACAGCACGTTCACTTCATCGACGCGCTTCTTGATGGTCAGGATGGGTTCGTTCGCCTCGTCGTTGATGGCGGCATCAGCATAAGGCCGACCTGTGCCGCTGCTGGAAGCGGCGATGACGTAGGAATTGTTTTGCGCGCAGCCGGAAACCGGCATAGCGAACAGCCCGCCGAGAATTGCGATCGCAAACACGATCGGCGCAAATACGATCGGCGTGATTCCGCTTGCTACCAGCCCGAATTGGTTGCGCGTCGTCATTTCTTTTGGGTTCATCAACCTTCGTGTCAGCCCGGTGAACCTCGGAACCTTCAGATACTTCGATGCACGCCGGGGGCCGAAAGCCCAAAACAGCGGTTCCATTGACTGTAGGCCGTCATCGGTGCAAGTCCAAGTTACAAAAGGAGTACGCAAACAGTGCGTCCTTTAAACATAGGCCGGTCAATGGGTTAAGAAACACGTTCAAAAATGGCCCATGATACTTTTTTCATGATTCCCTGAACTCCGTGCAAAAACTTCTAAACGACATTTGGACCTGTACTTGTGAGATACAGACTGCACTCGGCTCCCGCCGGGCGAGAGTGGTAATCTGAACAATGATCTGATGAACAATGATCTGAATGAACAATGATCTGAATGAACAATGATCTGAATGGACGATACTCTGAAAATCGCGGGAAAACCGCACCCTTCCTGGAGTCCCAATATGTATTTTGAACAGTTTTATCTAACCTGTCTTGCCCATGCTTCGTACATGATCGGATCGGAGGGCGAGGCGGCCGTGGTCGATCCGCAGCGTGATGTGGACATTTATCTGAAGGCGGCTGACGAGCAGAATCTCAAAATCCGGCACATATTTGAGACTCATCTCCACGCCGATTTCGTTTCCGGACACAAAGAGCTCGCAGCGCGCACAGGCGCGAAGATTTATATCGGGGCGCGAGCCAACGCCGAATTCCCCCATGTGCCGCTGACCGACGGCTTTGAATTAAAGATGGGAGCAGTGCGGATTCGCACGCTGGAAACGCCGGGCCACACACCCGAGAGCATCTGCCTGGTGATTACGGATACGGATGCGGATACGAATACGAAGAAAGATGAAAGCAAATCGGCGCAACCGTGCATGGTCCTGACCGGCGATACCTTGTTCATTGGCGATGTTGGGCGGCCGGATCTTTCGCGAACGCACACGCCGCAGCAACTTGCGGGATTGCTCTACGACAACCTGCACCAGAAGTTGCTGGCGCTGCCGGATGCGGTGGTGGTGTATCCCGCGCACGGTGCAGGGTCGCTCTGCGGACGCGCCATGCGGGCGGAGCGCTCCTCCACGATCGGGACGGAGCGGCTTACAAACTATGCGCTGCAGATCGCGACGCGAGAAGAATTCATTGCGCAGTTGACCACAAACCTTCCAGCTCGTCCCGACTATTTTCTTGAGGATGCCGAGATCAATCGCTCCGGTGCGGCGACGTTGACGGAATTGCCGCCGCTGCCGGCGCTTTCTCCAGCCGAGGTGCAAGCGCTGTCGCAGCAGAAGGCGAACTTGCTTGATGTTCGTCCGTGCGAAGCGTTCGCAGCGGGACACGTGCCGGGCTCGATCTGCATCGCGCTCTCGGGCCAATTCGCTTCCTGGGCAGGCGGCATTCTTGGCATTCACTCCAAGCCGGTTCTGATAAGTGATACTGACGCGCAGATTGAGGAGGCTCGGCTGCGGCTGGCTCGTGTCGGCATCGAAGACTTGCGCGGTTATCTGGCTGGTGGCTTGGCGGCTTGGCAAAACGCTGGCCTGCCGGTGGCGAAGACAGCGCAGATTTCTCCCCAGCAACTGAGCCAGAAACTGCGCGACGGCGATTTACGCGCGCTCGACATCCTCGACGTGCGTCGCGAAGGCGAATGGCAGGCGGGCCATATTCCGCAGGTGCAATGCCAGGCGCTCGACACGTTTCCGCAGCGACTGCCGGCCGTTGATCGGGAGCGTCCGGTTGCGGTTCACTGCAAAAGCGGCTATCGCAGCATGATTGCCTGCAGTTTGCTCGAGCGCGCCGGTCATCGCAACGTGCTCAACGTGGTCGGAGGCTTCGACGCGTGGCATGCCGCCGGGCTTCCGGAAGTTGCAGAACAATTCGCCAAGGCGTAACCGGCTGTCACCAAATCGTTAGTCCAAGGTAGCGGCGTGCGCTCTCGCGAGAAGAACCTCGCGCCGGACGGGAACTTGTGGCAGCGCCGACATCAGGCGCCGGGTGTAGGCATGAACGGGCGCGGTAAAGATTTGTTCGGTCGGGCCGCACTCGACAATCTGGCCCTCGTGCAGGATGGCAATGCGCTGGCAAATTCCCGCAACCGATGGCAGATCGTGCGAGATGTAGAGGATCGACATGCCGATCTCGCGATTCAGGCGCGCGAAAAGCTCCAGGATTTCGGACTGCGTGATCACGTCGAGGGCGCTGGTCGCTTCATCAGCGATCAAAAGCGCGGGGCGATGCATGATGGCCATGGCGATGAGCACACGTTGCGCCTGGCCGACACTCAGCTGAGAGGCGCGTTTGCGCAGGAAGTCTTCGCTGCCGTCATCCGCTCCGCTCGGCAGGCTCACACTTTTCAAAGCGGCCTGGATGGCACGATCACAATCCACGTTCGTGGCTTTCGTTTCGCTGTGGGCGCGCCACGCTTCCCTGAGTTGCGTGCGGATTTGGAGCGCGGGATTCAGCGAGGCTAGCGGACTCTGAAGCACGAGGCTCAGCGAACGTCCGCGCAGATTGCGCAATTCCCGTTCGCTCATGGCAAGCAGATCGGCGCCCTGGAAAATAATATTGCCCTCTACGATGGCGCGCTGGCGGCCGAGCGGTCCTCCAAGTAAGCCCAGGATGGCCAGCGCCAGCGTGCTCTTGCCCGAGCCGCTTTGGCCGACTAGTCCAATGATTTCTCCGGGCGCGATTTCGAGCGAGATTTCGCGGAGCACCGGAGCTTTGCCGGGGTAGCGAACCGTCACCTGCGCCGACAGCAGGTTTCGGGAAGCATCCGGCTTTGTCGGTGTCATAAACATCGACTCCATGATCGGCTCCTCTTCCGTCCTTAATTGCAGGCTCTATCGACTTGCCCGCGTGGTTGGGTTCAGAGTGAGGCGCTCAGCATTCCAGAACGTCTGCGGAGAAAGAATTCCCGGGTTAGCACCCTCGACCGCGGCCGAGACCGCCGACAGCGCATTCTGATTGACCAGGTAAATGATGGGCGCCTGTTCGGCGACGATTTCCTGCACGCGATCGAAGCTTTCTTTGCGCTTCTTCGGATCAGCGCTGGACGCTTGCGCGCGCATCAGGCGGTCAATTTCGGCCTCCCATGCGGTTTCCGGAGCTTTCTGCTGCGGATTCCAGGCGTGATTCTCAGCCGAACTCAGCCAGATATTCATCTGGCCGTTGGGATCGAGGTCAACATTGCGGAAGCCAAGCATGGCCGCTTCGTAATTAAACTTCTGCGAAATGCGCTCGATGAGCGAGGGAAAGTCAAGCGTGACTACGTTGACCTTGATGCCGAGTTTCCCGAGATCTTCCTGCACCATGACGGCCATGCGTTCTCTCAGTTTGTTACCTGCATTGGTGACGATGGAAAACTCGACGGCGTTGCCGCCCTTATCGAACAACGCCCCGTTTTGCAGGTGGAAGCCGTCGGCTTGCAACCGCTTCAGAGCGGCGTCGGGACGGTACGGCTCAGCCTTAAGCTTGTTGTTGAACCAGATTTTATTGGCGGGCGATACCGGACCGATGGCAGGTTGGGCGTGACCGTTGAAAACCACGCGGCTCAGATCCTCGCGGTTGATGGCTTCGGAAATCGCGCGCCGGAAATTCGTGGAGCGAAACCAGGCGCGCTTGTATTCAGGAATCGGAGCGCTCGCCACC
>Ga0208686_1000852_pt1 | contig 13422 bp, 9 predicted proteins | sample June2015DPH_6_50_FD_184694 | JGI IMG/M metagenome (GOLD analysis project Ga0208686, IMG submission 184694) | Peatland microbial communities from SPRUCE experiment site at the Marcell Experimental Forest, Minnesota, USA - June2015DPH_6_40... | ecosystem: Environmental > Terrestrial > Soil >... | reverse complement strand
CGACGCTGGCGCACCTGTTCTCGCTGCGGGGCCTGCCGGAGTGGCCGCGGGGCCGGCGGGTGAACCGGCTGCTGGCAGCGCTCTTCCTGGAACTGCTGGGCGTATGCCTGTTCCGCCAGGACGGGATGGAGATCGTCCTGGTCGCCGTGGCCCTGATGGTCATCCTGATCGCCGGGCTGAGGAAGAAGCTGGCCGCCGTCGGCGCCGCGGCCATCCTCATCACGCTCGCGTGCAACTACGTTCTCTTCCCGGCCGCGGGCATCAAGCCAGCCAGCAACTCACTGATCTTCGGCACCTTCAATGCCGACATCGCGGTGGTCTACCACGACTCGCCGGCCAGCTTCAGCAAGGCCGACCTGGCCCTGATGAAGCGGGTAGTCCCGCTGTCGGACTGGAAGTTCGGCGGTTCCGACTGCTACAGCTCCAACACGACCACCTTCTTCAAGGGCTTCGATGCCAGGGCGTCAAAGCTCGATCACCCGCTCTTCAGGCTCTGGCTGCAGCTGGTCAAGAGGGTGCCGCAGGACATCATCAGCGCCCGGCTGTGCCGTGGCGCCCTCGCCTGGCAGCCGCAGCCCCCCGCCCAGGGCCGCACCTGGGATTACGACTCCTATACCCCGGCGAACCTGTGGGGCTGGGCGCATGTGCCGGCGGTGAAGCACAACCCGTACCGGGCCGACTTCGCCACCCGGCCGCTGACTAAGGCCGGGAACGACGTCGCCAGGTGGCTGCGCGACGCGAGCAAGATCCAGCAGCTGGACTGGCTGCTGTGGCGCGGCGCGACCTGGACCTGGATCGGCTACATCGCGGTGGCAGCTTTCGCGCTGCGCCGCCGCGACAAGACGATGCTGGCGCTCGCGGCGATCCTGGCCGGCCAGCAGCTCATGGTGCTCGCCGACAACCCGGTGCCGGCGTTCCGCTACATGATGACGCCGATGCTGATCGGGCCGCTGCTGGTCGCGCTGTTCTTCGCCCGGCGGCGGCGGGCGCCGCTGGAGCAGGCCGGCGCCCGGCCGCCTGCCGGGACGCAGCCGCCTGCCGGGACGCAGCCGCCTGCTGCTGGTGCTCAGCGGGCTGGCGGGACTCAGCGGCCTGGCGGGACGCAGCCGGCGGCCGGTCCCGGCACGACTCCGGCGAGCTAGCACGACGACTCCGGCGAGGTAGTCCGCGGCGGCTCCCGGCGCCGCGGATTCTTCCCGTCATCGGCTCCCCGGCGCCTTCGTGAGCGGATACTGCTCTACTGCCCTGACTTGTCCCTGCCTGCGACGACCTGGGTACGCCCATGGCTTGCCGCCGGGCCGAATGGGCGAATGTCAGGCGCCCTTGCCGATGTCCTGACCCGACCGCATCGGCCGGGCTTTGCGGGTAATGTCGCAGCACCTGGCAGCTGACGAGATCAGGGAGCCCCCATGCGCAGCAACGGCACGGCGCTGCCGGCCGAGCCCGGCGAAGCCCCGGCGGCGACTGTGACGCAGCTAAGGGCTGACGGCGGCACCGGGCGACCGCAGGCTCCGCCGCGTGCTCCGCGGCGGGTCGACCGGGTGCTGCGCCGGGTGCCGCCGCAGGGGCGGCTGCCGCTGCTGACCTATGTGGTCTGCCAGCTGATCCTGCTGTTCTGGTGGGCGGCTTTCTACCCGGGCCTGATGAACGCGGACTCGATCAACTTCGTGCTGCACGTCACGACCGGGCCGTGGATCAACAACGCGTCCGTGCTCTACGACGCGCTCATCGGGCTGAGCCTGCACACCACCGGTGACCTGGGCTTGCTGTCGCTGGCGCAGTGCGTGGCGATGGCGGCGGCGCTGGGTTACGCGGTGTATGCGTTCCGGCTGATCGGGGTGCCGGGGCGGTGGACGGCGATCGCGTCGGTGGTGGTGGTGGCGCTGCCGGCTCAGGGCTCGTTCATTACCTTCCTGTGGAAGGACGTGCCGTTCTCGATCTGCGCGTTCCTGGTGGTGCCGACGCTGGCGCACCTGTTCTCGCTGCGGGGCCTGCCGGAGTGGCCGCGGGGCCGGCGGGTGAACCGGCTGCTGGCAGCGCTCTTCCTGGAACTGCTGGGCGTCTGCCTGTTCCGCCAGGACGGGATGGTGATCACGGTCATCACCGCGGTCATCATGGTCATCCTGATCGCCGGGCTGAGGAAGAAGCTGGCCGCCATCGGCGCCGCCACCGTTCTCATCACGCTGGTGCTCGACCTCGCGGTCTTCCCGGCCGTGGGCATTGTCCATCCCAGCAGCTCGCTGCTGTTCGGGCCGTCCGACGCCGACATCGCCGTGGTCTATCACGACTCGCCGGCCAGCTTCAGCAAGGCCGACCTGGCCCTGATGAAGCGGATAGTGCCGCTGCGGGAATGGCGCTACGGCGGCGCCGACTGCTACAGCGCCAACCAGACGACGTTCCTGCACGGTTTCGACGCGCACTCATCGCGGCACGCCATCCAGCTCTTCAGGCTCTGGCTGCAGCTGGTCAAGAGGGTGCCGCAGGACATCATCAGCGCCCGGCTGTGCCGCGGCGCCCTGGCCTGGGTGATTCAGCCGAACTCCCAGGGCAGGACCTTCGATTACGACTCCTTTACCCCGGCCAACCTGTGGGGCTGGGCGAACGTGCCGGCGGTGAAGTACAACCCGTACCGGGCTGACTTCGCCACCCGGCCGCTGACTCACCTCGGTAATGACGCGGCGCAGTGGCTGCGCGACGCGACCGAGGTACCGCAGCTGGACTGGCTGCTGTGGCGCGGCTCGACCTGGACCTGGTTCGGCTACATCGCGATCGGTCTCTTCGCGCTGCGCCGCCGGGACAAGATGATGCTGGCCCTGGCGGCGATCCTGGCCGGCCAGCAGTTCATGGTGCTTGCCGACAACCCGGTCCAGCTGTTCCGCTACATGATGACGCCGCTGCTGATCGGGCCGCTGCTGATCCCGCTGCTCTGCGCCCGTAACCGGCGCCCGCCCGATCTCGCCGCCGTTCCCGGCCAGGTGGCCGGCGCGGGCTGCGGTTCCGTGCCGGCGATGCGCGCCGCGCCGGCTGATGGCACAGCCCCTGGCAGCGAGCCGGCTCAGGGCAGCGAGTCTGTCCCGGCGATGCGGACAGCGCCAGGTGAGCCGGTCCACAGCACCAGCAACGCCAGTGCCGGCAGCGGCAGTGCCGGCAGCGCCAGTGCCGGCAGCGCCAGTGCCGGCCACGGCAGTGCCGGCCACGGCAGTGCGGCGCCGTCCGGTGACGAGCCGGTCGCTCCTTAAGGGACTGCCCGGCACTGGCTAGCGGACGCCGCTGCGCCGCCGCCACAGGAGCCAGCCGGCTCCGCCGGCCACGATCAGCGCGGCCGCCGCGATGCCGCCGATCGCGGCCGGGGACGGCCCTCCGCCGCTGGCCGCCGGGGCCTGGCTGGCCGGAGATGTCGGCGGCGCACTCGCGGACCCCGCGGCCGCCGCCGAACCGCTCGCCGTGGTGGTAAAGGCGACCACGTGCCGGGCGGACGGGGCGAGCAGCAGCCCGTCGCCGACGCTGGGCGTCGGGAAGTGGTTGGCCGGCGTGCCCACGGATGCCTGCTGCCGCACCTCGCCGGTGGCGGGATCGAGTCCGTAGAGCACGCCGTTCTGCCCGATGCTCCAGATCAGCCCGGCGGCCACGATGGGCGGCCCTCCGGCCGTTCCGGAATTCCACAGCAGCCGCAGCCCGGCTGGTGAGCCTGAGGCGCGCACGGCCACGATCCCGCTCAGGCACGGGAGATAGACCGTCGTCCCGACGGCGGCAAAGCCGCCGTCGATGTTGCTGACGCACACCGGGCCCAGGGTGGCTTCCTGGCCGCCGATGCCGCCCAGGTGCGCCCCGTCCAGCAGGTAGACGATGTCGGACTTCCCGGCGAGCAGCACCTGGCCGTCTGGCAGCAGGGCCGGCTCGATCGACATGTCGAGGTCACCGGCGTTGTTCGCGGCCCAGCTGCCCGGCGCGAAGTACTGGAGCAGGTGCAGCGATGGCGATAGCTCCAGCACCGAGTCGCTGTCGTCGTAGGCGTGGGAGCCGGAGTGGACCGAGCCGTTGCCGGCACTGACCCAGATGTTGCCGCTGCTGTCGACGGCCGGGGCTGCCCCGCCCATCCAGATCGCGCCCTGCGACTCGCCGGGGGCCGCGTCGACGGTGAAAATCGTCGGAGTCCCGCCGGTCACCCGCGCCGCGATGACCCGGCCCCGGTAGGTCGCGCAGTCGCCGTCATTGCCGCCCATGCCGAGCAGCACGTGGTCCCCGTCCAGGGCGAGCCCGGTGCGCTGCAGCAGCGCCGCGGTGCTCGCGCCAGGCGGATCCACGTCCTGGCTCATCTCCGGTTTCCCCGATGCAGCGGAGAGGCCGACGAGGATGTGCGCCGGCTGGCCGTTCACCAGCTCGTCCGCCACCGCGAAGATCTCGTCCCTGGCCGGGTCGATGACCGGCGTGCCGGTGATCCCCACGACCGGCTGGATGTCACCGCACGGCAGCAGGCCTGACGGCACCGGCGTGCCAACGTGCTCCGACCAGATGACGGCGCCCGATGCGGACGACAGCGCGTACACGGTGTCGCGCTCGGTTGCCACGTAAATCCGTCCCGACCAGGCCAGCGGCTCGCCGTAGATGTCTCCGTCGAGCGCGGGCGACGTCCAGGCCCTGCTCCCGGTGTCCACGGCGCTGACCGAGGCGGCCAGGCCGGTGCCGGCCGGATTGCCGTGGTAGACGGTCCAGGAGCCGTCGTCGGCCGGCGCGGCCGACAGGCGGGAGGCGCTGGCCGTTGCAACCGGGGGAGCGGCGCCGGCCGCCAGCGCCGGGCCGACGCCGATCGCGACGCAGGCAGCGCCGGCCAGCGCGATCAGGCCCGCCCGCGCTGGCCGGCCGGGCGAACGGCCGCTCGTGGCGAGCTGACGGCGCTCAGGGTGTCGCGTTGTCCGCATCGTCCGAGCCTAGTGACGCGGCCGGTCAGCCACCGCCGAGGACGCGATCGCGGTCCGGCAGGCACGGGACCTCCGCAGATGCGAAACGGCCCGCCGGAGCCAGGCCCGCCGCGCGGGCTTATCGTGATCGGCAATGAAGGACCGCAGCGGCCGGCCGGCTGATGACCGGCAACTCGGGATCTCCGGGGGTCAGGAAACGGGGATCGTGACGCCATCCGGCACCAGGCTGCCTGCCCGGGTGCGAACACTGCTCATCTTTGCCTGCCTGCTGGTGCTGGTGGACACCGTGTTCTTCACCGCGCTGACACCGCTGCTGCCCTATTACACGCATGCCGCGGGCCTCTCCAAGGCGGGCGCCGGCCTGCTGGTCGCCGCCTATCCGCTCGGCACCCTCATCGGCGCGCTGCCGAGCGGCCTGCTGACGGCCCGCCTGGGCGACCGCACCGTGGTGCTGGCCGGCCTGGCGCTGATGAGCGGCTCGACCCTGGTCTTCGGCTGGGCCTCGGCCCCCGCCGTGCTGGACGTCGCGCGCTTCGTCCAGGGGCTGGGCGGCGCCTGCACCTGGGCGGCCGGCCTGGCCTGGCTGGCCGCGTCGGCTCCGCCGGAGCGGCGCGGCGAGATGATCGGCACGGCACTGGGCGCCGCGGTCGGCGGGGCGCTGCTCGGCCCCGTGGTGGGGGCGGTTGCCGACCAGGTGGGCACCGGGCCTGCCTTCTCGGCGGCGGCTGTCGCCGGGGTGATCCTGATGGTGACAGCGTTCTTCGTGCCCGCTTCGATGGCGGCCGAGCCGCAGGGGCTGCGGGCGGCCTGGCCGGCGCTGGCGGACCGCCAGGTCGCGGCCGGCCTGTGGCTGACGATGCTGGCCGGAATCGCCTTCGGAGTGGTGGACGTGCTGGCTCCGCTGCGCCTCAGCCGCCTCGGCGCCTCGGCGCTGGTGATCGGCGCGACATTCCTCGCGTCGGCGGGAATCGAGGCGACCCTGTCGCCGCTGGCGGGCCGGCTGGCCGACCGGCGCGGCCCGCTGACGCCCGTCCAGCTGTCGCTGGCCGCGGCCGTGGTGGTCAGCATGCTCGCGCCGGTGCTGGCGCCGGCCCTGGTCCTGGTCATCCTGCTGGTCATCGGCATGCCCGCCTATGGCACGCTGTTCGCCCCGGCCATGACGCTGCTGAGCGGCGGGGCGCACCGGCTGGGCCTGAACCAGGGCATCGCGTTCGGGCTGGGCAACCTGGCCTGGGCAGCCGGTCAGGGGGTGGCGGCTGCGGCGGGCGGAGCGATTGCCCAGGCCACTTCGGACCTGGTGCCGTATGCTCTGCTAGCTGGTACCTGCCTGCTGACGCTGGCCGCGGTCCGGCCAGCCGGGCGGCGGGTCGTCCGCAGGGCTCTCGCGGCGCGTGCGCACCGGTCTGGCGGATTGTGATGTCTAGAGTGTTGCGTGGGGTATTGTCGGGCGATGGCGACGGCGCAGAGTCGTCGGCAGCAGGTCCGGTAAAACTGGCCGCCTGCGGGAACGTTAGAGGTGGGCCACCGCCCTTCCCGGCGGGCCCGGCTCGCATGGCAGCCGCCGCGGGCCTTCCTGCGTTTGCTGACACGGCATGGGAGTCTGTATGCGCGTCCTGGTTCTTGGTGGCGACGGGTTCTGCGGCTGGCCGACGGCCTTGTACCTGTCGGACCGGGGTCATGACATCACGATCGTCGACAACCTGAGCCGGCGGAAAATCGACATCGAGCTCGAGGTGGAGTCGCTGACGCCCATCCGGCCGATCGGCGAGCGGCGCCGCGCCTGGCGCGAGGTGTCCGGACGCGACATCGACTTCGTGAACCTCGATCTCGCGACCGATTACGACCGGCTGGCCGCGCTACTCACCGAGCGGCGGCCGGACGCGATCGTGCACTTCGCCGAGCAGCGCGCCGCGCCGTACTCCATGCGGTCCACCCCGGCCAAGCGCTACACGGTCGACAACAACGTCCGGGCCACGCACAACGTGCTCACGGCGCTGGTGGCCACTGGTGTCGACGCGGCGCTGGTGCACCTGGGCACGATGGGCGTCTACGGCTACGGCTGGTCCGGCACGGCCCCGATTCCCGAGGGCTACCTGACCGTCAAGGTGCCGACGCCCGACGGCGAGCTGGAGCGGGAGATCCTGCATCCGGCCAATCCCGGCTCGGTCTATCACCTGACCAAGACGCTCGACCAGCTCATGTTCGCGTTCTACGCATCCAACGACCAGCTGCGGATCACTGACTTGCACCAGGGGATCGTCTGGGGCACGCAGACCGACCAGACGTCACGGGACGAGCGGCTGATCAATCGTTTCGATTATGACGGCGATTACGGCACGGTGCTGAACCGCTTCCTCATGCAGGCGGCGATCGGGCACCCGCTCACCGTGCACGGTACCGGCGGGCAGACGCGGGCCTTCATCAACATCAGGGACACGGTGCGGTGCATCGAGATCGCGCTGGCCAACCCCCCGGAGGCCGGCACGCGGGTGCGCGTGCTCAACCAGATCACCGAGACGCACCGGGTGCTGGACCTGGCCAAGATGGTCGGCGACGCCATGGGCGCGGACATCGCCTACCTGCCGAACCCGCGGCGCGAGGCCGACCAGAACGAGCTGAGCGCGCGGAACGACCAGTTCCTGGCCCTGGGCCTGCAGCCGACCACCCTGTCGGAGGGCCTGCTCGCCGAGTGCCGTGACGTCGCCGCCCGCTACCGGTACCGGGTCGACCCGACCAAGATCGTTTCCCGGTCGGTCTGGCGGGCCGGCATGGAGACCGCCGAGGACCTGGTGACCGAGCTGCCGGGCGACTCGCTGGCTGAGCTTTCCGGCCAGCCTGCCGACGACCTGGACACAGCACCGTCCTCATGATCACGGGTAGTTCTCCGCTGGATTCGGCGCAGAGCTACCCGCGATCGCCGGGCACGCCATCCGCGGCGGCAGGGGACTTCGATTACGAGCGGCACGGCCACGGCTACGCCGCCAGGCGGAGAGCCGATCCGCGTATCGAGTCGCAGGTGCATGCGGCGCTGGGCAGCGCCGCCGCGGTGCTGAACGTCGGCGCTGGCGCCGGTTCTTATGAGCCGCGCGACCGCCAGGTCGCCGCCGTCGAGCCTTCCGCGATGATGCGCGCCCAGCGGGCCGCGGACATGGCGCCCGTGCTGTGCGCGGTCGCCGAGCGGCTGCCGTTCGGCGACGGCTCCTTCGATGCGGCGATGGCGATGGTGACCGTTCACCAGTGGCCGGACGCGAGGGCCGGGCTGGCCGAGATGCGCCGGGTCAGCCGCGGGCCGGTGGTGATCCTGACCTTTGACGGCGACGAGCTTGACCGGCTCTGGCTCGCCGATTATGTGCCGGAACTCGTCACCGCCGAGCGGCAGCGCTTTCCCGCCATCGCCGCCATCCGGGCCGCCCTGGCCGGTCGCTCGATGGTCCAGCACGTCCGGATCCCGATCGACTGCGCCGACGGCTTCACCGAGGCCTATTACGCCCGGCCCGAGCAGTTCCTGGACGCCGGTATCCGGCGCGCTCAGTCCGCGTGGGGCTTCGTCGATCCGGCGGATGCCAGCCGCGGCATCGAGCGGCTGCGCGGTGACCTGGAGTCCGGCCGGTGGGACGAGCGCTACGGCTTCCTGCGCACCCAGCCGGAATTCGACGGCGCGCTGCGCCTGATCGCCGCCTGGCCCTGAGCCCGAGCGCACTGAGCTGCGCCGCTGACGCGGATGCGTGCAGCCCGTGGGCCAGGGCAGGCAGCCCGGGCAGGTACATGTCAATCGACAGCGGCCCGAACGAGGCCAGCGCGCCGAGGATGAGGGCCAGCCGGAGCTGGCCGGGTCGCTCCGGTGCCGCGGGATGCTGCGGCGTGGCCGCCGCCAGAGGATCAGGCGCACCGGGACCGGGCCCCGTCACGGCCGGCCCGATCAGGCTGCGAGGTGCCTGGCCAGGAACGCGACCGCCTTGGGCACGGCGTCCGCCCGGTTAGCCCGCTTAGCCAGCCCGTGACCCTCGTCGCCGTAGACCAGCAGCTCGCACTCCTGCGCGCGGCTGGCCAGGGCCGCGTGGATCTGCTCGGCCTCGCTCAGCGGCACCCGCGGGTCGTTCGCGCCGTGAATGATGAACAACGGCGCCCGCACCTGGTCGATCCGGGTCAGCGGCGACGCGGCGTGCAGGAACTCGCGATCTGCGGCGAGCGTCCCGTACTCCCGCTCGCGGTACGCGCGCCGGTAGGCGGAGGTGTTCTCCAGGAACGTCACGAGCGAGGAGATGCCGACGATATCGACTCCGGCCGCCCACAGGTCCGGCTGGAAGGCCAGGCCGGCCAGCACCATGTAGCCGCCGTAGGACCCGCCCCACAGCGCTGCCCTGGCCGGGTCCACGCCCAGCTTCGGCAGGTACCGGTGGATGGCGGCCAGGTCAGCCACCGAGTCCATCCGCCGGGGGCCGTCATCCGCGCAGTACCAGCGCTTGCCGTACCCGGTCGATCCGCGGACGTTCGGCACGAGGACGGTATGACCCGCGGCCGCCAGCGCTTGCACATACGGGTCAAAGCCCCGCTTCGCCTGTGCCTCCGGGCCGCCGTGCACGACCAGGACAGCTGAGCCCGATAGCGCGGGGTCGGCCGGCTCGGCGCTCCGGTACACCAGGCAGGGCACCAGCTCGCCGCCCGCGGCCGGGATCTGGTGCGGCTCCGGCCGGGCCGCTGGTGCCCCGCCGAGCGCGCGAGCGGAGCTGGTGAGCTGGCGCGGCGTTCCCGGCCCGGCGGGCACCACGATCACATCGCCGGGCAGTTCCGCCGCGCTGACGGACAGGGCGACGGCGCGGGAGTCGGGCGACCAGCATGGCTCGGGCAGCGGGCCGCCCGTGACGCATCCGGCGGCGGGCAGCGGCACGTCCCGCAGCCGCTGCCCGGTGGCCGCTTCATGCAGGGACAGCACGGAGGCGCCGTCGTCGTTGCGCTCCACCAGCAGGTGCCGGCCGTCCGGGGACAGCCAGCCGGCCAGGTCATGGGCCTCGTCGGTGACCAGCCAGGTCCAGCCGCCGGCGGCCAGCTCGTAGCGGGCGACGCCGGTGAATTCGCGCTCATGGCCGGAGGTGATGACCAGCCCGTCGCTGCCGGGCAGCCAGTGCAGCCGCCCGTTCATGGCCAGCTCGTCGGCCGGGGTGACCGCGGTCACCGTGCCGCCGTCCCCGGCCAGGTCCAGCAGCAGGATCTGCCCGGAGTTGGCCAGGGCCGCCGATGGCACGCTCAGGGCGAGCCACCGGCCGTCCGGCGACACCTGCGCCTCGTCGATCGCCCGGTCACCGATGGTGATCGTCCGCTCGCTGCCGTCGGCCAGGCTGCGGATGACCGCGTCGAAGGCGACGCCGTCGCGCCGGTTGGTCAGGTAGCAGATGCGGCCTGGCTGCACGTCGGCGAGCGTGTGGATGAACCGCGGATCGGCGACCAGCGGAACCAGGTCGGCCAGCTCGGCGGGCCGTCCGTCCGGCAGCGGCAGCCGGAGCAGGGACAGCTGCCGGCGCTCATTCCCGCCGTCGTCGTGCGAGACGATGACGGCGCGCTGGCCGGCCAGGTACCGCCCGGTGCAGGCCCCGGCCAGGCGGGTCAGCGGGATCTGGCGGCCGTCCGGGGTGATCTCGGCGAGCTGCACCGAGCCGCTCTCGTCGGTCCCGGCCAGGATCCGGCCGTCAGCGTCGATGTCAAAGGCCCGGTAGACCGAGACGGCCAGGAGCTGCGCGAGGTCGAGTGCCATACCGGCACTGTGCCAGACCTGATCAGCATGTGCCCGGTTTGGGGGCCGGTGAGCCGCCGGCCTGATCGCGGGCCGCGGCCAGCAGGCTGCGGGCGCTACGGCTGGCCGCGGTCGCGCCTGCGCAGCTGCAGGCCGGTCCAGCGGACTGAGCCGGGGATGAAGGAGCCCAGCACGCCGCAGACCGCGGCGCCGAGCACGACCATCCCGGCATTGCCGCCGATCCGCTGGCCGAGCCAGCCGCCCGCCGCGGCGCAGGCCACCAGGGCAATGGCGATCCAGATCGTGTTGCTCCGCACGTCCCTATCCTGGCATCCCGCCACCCGGCCGCATGACTCCGGATGGCCAGATGGCCGGCTGGCCGCCCCTGGGGCCGCCCCGGGCCGCCGCGGGTAGGCTGGCCCGTGCGATACCTGACGCTGACGCACAACCTGAACGTGCCGTGGGCGGACTCGGCGACGGATCAGCCGGCGTTTAGCTGAAATGCGTGTCCGGGCGGCGCTGCCGCTCGCCGTCCAGGAACACGTCGACCCTCTCGTCGTAGAAGCACGCCAGCCCGGCAATCTTCTGGCTCTCTGGCAGCGGCGTGCGGTAGATCCAGACGATGTCAGCGTGCACGCCGTGACCGGCATCCACCGACCAGTAGCTGGCCGTGCCCTTGTACGGGCAGTGCGACTGGGTGGCGGAAGGCCGCAGCAGGTCCATCCGGACGTCGGTCAGCGGCAGGTAGTAGCGCGGCGGCAGCCCGGTCTCGAACAGGATGCGCGGCTGGCTGGACTCGGCCACGGTGACGCCGTCGACCTCGATCCGCACGTGCCGCGAGCTGGCCAGGATGTCGACCCGGCTGTAGGGATCCCGCGGGTGGGTGTAGACGGGCTCGTCTTCCTCGAACCACTCGCTCATCGCGTCCCAGTCGATCCGCACCAGGTCTCGCAGCTCGGCGAGCGGCGACTGCGGGTACCGGATCGCTGCCCGGTCGGCGCTGGCCGTGGCGACCTTGACGGTCAGTACCTCTCCGTCGCCCCGGCTGGGTGAGTGGTCGGTCTGGCCGGCCGGGATCAGCTCGGCCCGCACATCAGCGGCCGGAACGTAATAGCTGGGGTAGTACGGGACCTCCCACACCAGGTACGGAGTCCTGGTGTCGGCGACCAGCTCGCCGTTGAGGTAGCTGCGAACGCGCTTGCGGCCCGGCTCGATCCGTACGGCGCCGCGGTGCGACTTCTCGGACATGAGGCCTCCCGGCAGGAGCGGTCTGGACGCAGGGTCAACTGCTCTGGCAAGCCGGGTGTTCCCGGGACCTGCGCTGGGCGCGGCGGTCCGGGTAGCGTCGGGGTATGCGACTGGGCGTCCTTGATGTGGGCTCGAACACCATCCACCTGCTGATCGTGGACGCCCATCAGGGCGCGCGGCCGATGCCTGCCTTCTCGCACAAGACCGAGCTACGGCTCACTGGCCATCTGGACAATCAGAACCGGCTGACCGACCAGGTCGCGCAGGAGCTGCGCGAATGCGTCGATGAGGCACTGCGGATCGCCGAGGACAAGGGCGCCCAGGAGATCATCGCGTTCGCGACATCCGCCGTCAGGGACGCGGCCAACGGCGATGCGATGCTGGCCTGGATCCAGGCGGAGACCCAGGTGAACATCCGGGTGCTGCCGGGACCCGACGAGGCGCGCCTGACCTTCCTGGCGGCCCGGCGCTGGTATGGGTGGTCGTCCGGGCGCCTGCTCATGTTCGACATCGGCGGCGGCTCGCTGGAGATTGCCGCCGGGCTGGACGAGGATCCGGCGGTTGCCATCTCGCTCCCGCTGGGCGCTGGCCGCCTGACCCGTGACTGGCTGCCGGATGATCCTCCGGCGCCGGAGGAGGTGCGCCGGCTCCGCAAGCACGTGCGGGCGGAGATCGCCGGGACGGCCGGAACCGTGCTGCGAGACGGCCGGCCGAACCACGCGGTGGCCACGTCGAAGACATTCCGCCAGCTGGCCAGGATCGCCGGTGCGGCGCCATCCAGCGACGGGCCGTACGTGCGGCGGATCCTGAAGCACCGTGATGTGACCGACCTTGCCGAGCGGCTCTCCCAGATGTCCGTCGCCGACAGGGTCATGCTGCCCGGAGTGTCGGGCGGGCGCGCGGGTCAGCTCGCGGCCGGCGCGATCGTGGCCGACGCCGCGATGGACATCCTCGACCTGACCGAGCTGGAGATCTGCCCGTGGGCGCTGCGCGAGGGCGTCATCCTGCGCCGCCTGGACACGCTGCCTGACTAGGCCACCGGGTCTCAGTCCGGCCTGACGCGCACGTTCTCGCCGGTGTCGCCGTCACTGACACCGCGGCGGACCGCGCTCTCCCGGCCGGCCTGGTTCTCCCTGCCCGACTGCTGGCCGCTCCCCGTCCTCGCGGCAGGCGGCGCCGCAGCGTGCCGGGCGCCGTTGTGGCCGCCCGCGCTCGCCTCGCGCGCCGCCTGACCAGGCTCGGCCCGCCTGGCAGCGGCGCCCGGCCCGGCGGGCCCGGCCGCCTCGGCAGGCGTGCTCGCGCCCCCGGCCGCTGGGCTGGCTGGTGCGGCTGGCGTGGTTTCCGGCTTCGGCGCGGCACCGGCGGGAGAATGCGGCCCGGCCGCGGCCTGCTGGTCCGCGACGGCGGGCTGAGTGCCGGCGGGCTGAGTGCCGGCGGGCTGAGTGCCGGCGCCCGATCCGTGCCGGGCATCCGCCGCGCTGCCGGGACGGCTGGCCGCTGGCTGCGCTGCCCGGCCCTCGCCTACCA
>Ga0208686_1000844_pt1 | contig 13468 bp, 10 predicted proteins | sample June2015DPH_6_50_FD_184694 | JGI IMG/M metagenome (GOLD analysis project Ga0208686, IMG submission 184694) | Peatland microbial communities from SPRUCE experiment site at the Marcell Experimental Forest, Minnesota, USA - June2015DPH_6_40... | ecosystem: Environmental > Terrestrial > Soil >... | reverse complement strand
CTTGCGCAGGACCACGGTGATCTTCGGAACCGTTGCCGCCGAGTAGGCGAACAGCAGCTTCGCCCCATGCCGGATGATTCCCCCGCGCTCCTGCTCCACGCCAGGCAAAAATCCCGGCACGTCCACAAACGTCAGCAGCGGAATGTTGAATGCGTTGCAGAATCGTACGAACCGCGCAGACTTGTCCGACGCATCGATGTCCAGCGCGCCGGCCATTACGCACGGTTGATTGGCCACTATCCCGACGGGTCGCCCTTGCAATCGCCCAAAACCAATAACAATGTTCGCGGCAAACTCCGGTTGAATCTCCAGAAAATCTTGGTTGTCCACCACGCGCACAATCACATCGCGCACGTCGTAGGCTACCTTCGGATCCACGGGAACCGTCTCGCTCATCTCCGCGTCGGCTCGCAACTTCCCGCTGAACGGCAGCCGCGGCGGATCTTCCATATTGTTTGCGGGTAAAAAGCTCAGCAGTCGCCGGCAAAGCTCGATCGCCTCATTGTCGTCGCGTGCAATCAGGTGCACCACGCCCGAGTAGTGCATCTGCGATTGCGCCCCGCCCAGCTCCTCCGCGCTTACTTCTTCGCCCGTCACCTGCTTGATCACCTGGGGGCCGGTGATGAACATCCGCGCCTGCTCGGTCTGGATCACGAAATCCGTCAGCGCCGGGCTATACGCCGCACCGCCAGCGCACGGCCCGCAGATCAGAGAGATTTGCGGCACCGTCCCAGAGAGCATCACGTTGTTGTAAAACACCCGTGCGTATCCCGCCAGGCTATCGATCCCCTCCTGCACCCGTGCGCCGCCCGAGTCGTTGATAAACACGAACGGGCTGCCGGTCTTCAGGCTCATGGCCATCATCTCGGCCACTTTGTTGCAATGGGTCTCGCCCGCGGCCCCGCCCGCCACCGTAAAATCCTGGCTCGCCAAATGCACCAGCCGACCGTCGACGGTCGCGCATCCCGTCACCACTCCGTCGGCCGGCAGTTCCTTCTCGGCCATGCCGAAGTACGTCGCACGATGCCGGCAAAACAGTCCGATCTCCTCGAAGCTGCCGCGATCCACCAGCCTCTCCACGCGCTCCCGCGCCGTCAGCTTCCCCGACGCATGCTGCCGCTCGATGCGTTCCTGGCCACCGCCCAATTCGAGCTCCGCGCGCTTCGCCGCCAACTCGGCGATCTTGTCGCCAATCGTCTTCTTTTTCTCAATTTCTACTTGTGTCGCCATGTCCGCACCTGGGGATTATGCAAAAGTGCCGCCGCACCACACAGAAATTCAAAGGTGTGGAACACCTTGGCACCGCCGTAATTCTATGCCCCGGCACGCATCGCCAGATGTGACAAGGTTCACTCTTCATACCCGCTGAAAGAGTCGCAAGATTCCTTGTTTTGGTGCGCAGGAAACTCGCCCTCTGCTGCGCCGGGTCGACTCGAATTGATCGAGCGATGACGCCTCGGGGGAACGGGCAAGAATGCACTTAACACACGCATTTACAATCAGATAGGCAAGGTCGCTGTCTTGTAGCTTTGCGGCGGGTGCAGGGGTCCGGCGAACTCAGCTCACTTGAATTGCTGGTGTATCGAAAGATTCGCGAACTTGCCAACCGGCCAGCGTGGGCGCCGGCGCATGCAAACTCGCCGTGCCTACGAAAACCTCGTCCTTCTCCACAGCAGCGTGCCGCACAGCCCCAGCGGAATAATCGTGCCCACAATCAGCACAATCATCCACGGAACGTTCACGAAAATGTGCTGCGCGCGTGTGCCGACGGCGAGCCACACAAAAACTCCACTCGCAACCGTGAAAATCAGAATCTCCCACCACCGCCGCGGATGCTTGTTGTCGGCCAGCGGATCGTTCCCCGCCACTACGGCGGCCACGCTCTCCCTGTCCAATCCATAACGGTCGCACTCGCGATGCATCGCCGCCTTCCAGCTCTCCATCTCCGAAGGCGGCGGCGCAGCCATGCTGATCGAAACAGCGCCTGCAATCATGATGATCGATCCAGTCATGATCAGAACCCTGCTACCCGTCGTCAGACCAACGAATTCGCCGAACACCAGTGCGCCCCACGCCAGACCCCAAAGTTGATTGGTGTTCGAGAGCGGAATGCCGCGCCCGATGCCGATGTACTTCGCCGCGTACTGCTGGAACAGGTCGCCGATCACCCAGCAGAATCCGCCGACAAACGGCCAGAACAACATCGGCCGCGCGCGATTCAGCTCAGCCAGCAGCGGAGCCGTGCCGCCGTAGAAAATCCATCCCAGCAGGAACACCGTTCCCAGTTCGCCAAACGTAAAAATCGTTACGAACGACAGCGGATTCATGCCGCTGATGTACGCCTTGCGGTAGGGAATGTACATCGTGCCCAGCAGCACGCCCGCGCCCAACGCGGCGATGATTCCGATCGCAGCCTTGCCCGGCGTTCCTGCGTTTTGCTGCGCCGTTGCAATGGCCAGCACCGCTGCGCCAAACACAATCGCCGCCGCCCCGCCAATCACCTTCGCCCAGTCCTTTGGTCGCGATCCGCGCAACTCCTTGAACAGCAGGCAGCCCCAGAAAAGTCCCACCAGGCTATTCGTGTTCCATAGCGGAAATGCAATCGCCAGGCCCACGTTGCGCACCGCAAAAATCGTCAGCGTGTTGGCCACAGCCCACAGCATTCCGCCCACCAGCGCCCACACCATCAGGTGCGGCTTCTCTTTCAGATCCACGAAAACGAATCCCGTGCCCTTCAGTAGCGTGGGAATCGTCCAGCGCGCCACAAACGCACCCATCACCATTCCCATCGAAATCAGGAACGGAGAGAATCCCTCGTTCACCAGCTTCGTCGGCGCTTCCGCGCTTCCCAGCCACACCGCCGCCGAGAGCCCGCAGAACACGCCCAGCTTGTGCAAGGTAATAGTGGACCGCGCTGGCGCGGTGGTCGTCGTCTTGCTCATCCCTTCACCTCAACATCATCAGCAGCGTGGTTCCCAGAATGAGCACAACAACAGGCACCCAAAGGTGCACGTCGGTCAGGATCGCAACCAATTTCGACCGCTTCACGCCGACACCTCGGCCAGCTTTACCGGCCGGTGTTCGTCAAACGATTTCTTCGCCGCCAGCGCCATCACCACTGGCACGCGTCCATCGGCGCCTGTCACCGGCGTTGGCTTGTCGTCGATCACCGCCTGCACAAACTCCGCAACTTCTTGCGCAAAGCTCTCCGGATAGCGGTCCACGAAGAATTTCAGCGGCAAATCGGAGTAGACCGATTCTCCGGTGCTCACCACCACTTCGTTGGGGAAACGATTCTCCGTCGCGATCTTGCCTTTGGTGCCCAGAATCTCCACGCGCTGGTCGTACCCGAACACCGCCTTGCGGCTGTTATCGATCGTGCCGATCGTTCCTTTCTTGAAGCGCAACACCACCACCGCCATATCCAGGTCGCCTGCCTCGCCGATTTCAGGTTCAGCCAGCACTCCTCCAGTGGTGTAGATCTCTTCCACCTCGTCGCCGATCAAAAACCGTGCCATGTCGAAATCGTGAATCATCATGTCCAGAAAAAGCCCTCCAGAAGTGCGAATATACGCGATCGACGGCGGCGCGGGATCGCGGCTGATCAGATGCATCAGGCACGGCTGGCCGATCTCGCCCCTCGCCACGGCTCCGCGCACGCGCCTGAAATTCGAGTCGAACCGCCGGTTGAACCCGATCTGCAGCTTCACGCCTGCTTTCTTCACCGCTTCGAGTGCCATATCGATCTTGTCCAGGCTGAACGCGATCGGCTTCTCGCAGAAAATCTGCTTGCCGGCCTTTGCCGCCTGCACAATCAGATCGGCGTGCGTTCCGGTGGGCGTGCAAATCAGCACCGCTTCCACCTTTGGGTCGCCAATCACTTCTTCGGCGGTCGCAACTACTTTGGGAATACCGCACCGCTCTGCCAGCGTCTCGGCCGCCGCGCGATCCACGTCGGCGATGCACACAATCTCCGCCTCCGGCAACCGGAACGCCAGCGTCTCCGCGTGAACCTTCCCAATCCGCCCCGCACCTATGATTCCAAAATGCAATTTCTTTCCGCTCATCGTGCCCCTCAAAAAAAGCAGTCTTCAGCTCTCGCCCTAAGCTCTCAGCTCGTCCATCGGTTAACTCACGATCCGCGTTCTCACTCGAACAAGCTAAAAGCTAACGGCTAACAGCGAAAGGCTGTTCTTGCGTGAAATTCGATTCAATCGACCGCAAATATTCGCGGCTGCGCGCCGCGCTCTCCTTGGGCGTTCCCATCCCCGGCAGAATATCCTGCTCCACCAGGGCATATCCTTTGTAGTCGCGCGCGGCCAGCCAGCGCAACAGGGCAGGGAAGTCGATGCACCCTTTGCCGAGCTCCGGGTAAAGGCCATTCCGCATCGCCGTAAAGTAATCCCACTCCTCGTCGCGGCTGCGTCGCGCAACATTCGGCTCCAGGTCCTTCAGGTGGATGTACCAGATCCGCTCCTTGAAGCGCTCCAGCGCGGGCAACAAATTGCCATCCTCTAAACCCGTCCCGTGCACGTAATGGCCGGCGTCGAACACCAGTCCCAGCCGATCCGGGTGCGTCTTGTCCAGCAATTGCTCAATCTCGTCCGGAGTCTCCACATACCCCGCGCAATGATGGTGAAATACCGTCCGCAATCCCGTCTCATCGAACACCGCATGCGCAATCTCGTCCGCGCCGCGAGCAAAGGTCTTCCACTCGTCCTTGCTCAAGCCGTCCTCGGGCCGGATGCGCCCTGCGCGCTTGGTGCGCACGGGATCGGTGCCCGCATCGTCCGCCAGCACCAGGTACGGCGCCTGCGTTGTTGCCACGGCGGCTAGCAGCTTCGCCGTCTTCACTGCTCTCTGGCGCCCTTCCGCGTGGGTCGCTGGATTCTTCATCGCCACCGGCACATACGCGCCCAGCATCACGATGTTGTTGCGCTTCGCAAGTTCCTCGCTTAGTCTGACTGGGTCAGTCGGCATGTAACCCCAGTCGCCCAACTCCGTCCCCGTGTATCCCGTCTCCACCAGCTCATCCAGCATCTGGTTAAACGGAATCGACTGGCTCTGATCCTGATGCTCCAGCGTGCCCCACGAGCACGGCGCATTCCCCACCAACAGTTCTTTCATGTGTTCTCCTTACGAACTCCGAGCTTTTAGCCATCAGCTCTTAGCCCTTAGCTCAAGCCCTTCTCGGCGTACTCAGCCCGTTCCCCCTCGTCGGAGCTAAAAGCTAAAGGCTAACGGCTAATAGCTGCTTTTAGAACTTCCTGCTCCACTCCTTCGGCCAGCGTTCCACCACAACCTTCGTCTGCGTAAAAAACTCCACCGCATGTTGCGCCTGCGCATGCAGGTCGCCGAAAAAGCTGTCGCCCCATCCGCTGAACGGAAAAGTCGACATCGGCGCCGCCACGCCCACGTTAATGCCCACGTTTCCGGCGTTCACCTCGTACCGGAAGCGCCGCGCGTTGGCGCCGTCGGTCGTAAAAATGCACGCCATGTTTCCGTAGCTGCGCCCGTTCACCAGCGCGATCGCCTCTTCAATCGTCTGTGCATGGATCAGGCTTAGTACCGGCCCAAAAATCTCAGTCCGCGCAGTCTCGGAGTCAGGCGGAACGTCGTCGAGCACTGTGGGCAGCACAAAATATCCGTCCTCGTACTCGGGAACCTTCTTTCCGCGCCCATCCACAATCACGCGCGCTCCCGCCTGCTCGCCTTTTGCAATCAGTCCTTCGATCCGCGTCTTGCTTTCGGCCGAAATCACCGGGCCCATCTCCACGCCCGGCGCGGCTCCATATCCCGTTTTGCGGTTCTTCGCCGCCGCAGAAATCAGTTCGGTAAAATTCGGACGCGCCGCGCCCACCGTGATCGCCACACTGGCCGCGAGGCACCGCTGTCCCGCGCATCCAAACGCGGAATCGGCAAGAATCCGCGTCGTCATCTCCATATCCGCGTCCGGCATCACCACCACCGGATTCTTCGCGCCGCCCTGGCACTGCGCGCGTTTTCCGTTGGCTGCTGCCCGGCTGTAGATGTATTTCGCCGTCGCCGTCGATCCCACAAAGCTCACTGCGCGAATGCCCGGGTGGTCGAGAATCGCGTTCACCGTCTCGCGCCCGCCGTTCACAAGCTGCATCACGCCCGGCGGAAATCCCGCCGCCTGAATCAGCGCAAATAGTTTCTGCGAAGTGATCGGTACACGCTCTGACGGCTTCAGTAAGAAGCAATTCCCGGCCGCCACGGCGTACGGAAAAAACCAGAACGCAATCATTCCCGGAAAATTGAACGGCACAATCGCCGCGACCACTCCCAGCGGCTGCCGGATCATGTGCTCGTCGATGCCGGCGGCGATGTCCTCGCAATTCGTCCCCTGCATCATCATTGGCATGCCGCACGCGGTCTCTACGTTCTCCACTGCGCGCACAATCTCCGCCCTGCTCTCGGCCAGCGTCTTGCCGCACTCGTTGGTGATGGAGAGCGCCAGCTCGTCGCGGTGTTGTTCCAGCAGCGTCTTCAGCCGGAACAGCGGCTGCACGCGATCCACCACCGGCGTCCGCCGCCAGTCGATAAACGCGCGCTGCGCCACTTCCACCGCTGCGTTCACATCCGCAGCCGGCGAAAGCGGAACCTCCGCCAGCACTGTGGTCGACGCCGGGTTGATCACGTTCAGCGTTTCTCTCGCGCTCGAAGTGCGCCAATCGCCTTCAATGAAATTCTGCAAACGCTCCATCTCGACCTCTCCTCAAACAAAATGCCGTTCACGCTTGCGCGCCTCTTCGTACTTCGCCCGCGCCTCGCGCACGCTCTCCAACTCTGAAACCTCCGCCACAGCAACGTCCCACCACGAATCGTAGCCCGGCACGCTTGCCGACACATCCGTCTCCACCACGATCACTGTCGTCCGGTCCGTCGCTTTCGCTTCCTTCAGCGCCTGCTTCAGCTCGTCCAGCCTTCCAGCCTTGATTGCATGGGCGCCCAAACTGCGCGCATTCGCCGCAAAGTCCACTTTCATCGGTTCGCCGTCCAACTGTCCGCTCTTCGCATCCCGCGCGCGATAGCTCGTTCCAAAGCCGCCCTGCCCCAGCGACCGGCTCAAACTTCCAATGCTCGCGAATCCACCATTGTCCACGAGCACGATCACGATCTTAATGTGTTCCTGCACTGCCGTCACAATCTCGCTCGGCGCCATCAAATATGTTCCATCGCCGAGGAAAACAAAAACCTCACGCGTCGGATCAGCCATCTTCGCGCCCATCGCCCCGGGAATCTCGTATCCCATGCACGAGTAGCCATATTCCATGTGGTATCCGTTCGGTGTGCGCGTGCGCCACAGCTTGTGCAGGTCACCAGGATGGCTGCCCGCTGCCGACACCAGCACGCCCCGCTCGCCTGCCGCCTCACCCATCGCGCCAATCACTTCGCTCTGCGCCGGCTTGCGCTCGCCGCCCGAACCCTGTCCACTTAGATGAAACAGTCGATCGACTTCCGCATCCCAAATCGCCTTCAGCTCCGCGATCTCCGCCGCATACGCTGCGCTCACCTTGTAGGCGCCCAGTGTCCCGGCAATTTGCTCCAGCGCCACGCGCGCGTCAGCCACCACCGGAATCGCGCCCACTTTGTACGCGTCAAACTCCGCAGTGTTGATGTTTATGAACTTTACGTTTGGATTTTGAAACGCCGTCATCGACGCTGTCGCGAAGTCGGAATAGCGCGTACCGATTCCGATTACTGCGTCGGCCGCGTTTGCCAGCCGGTTCGCCGCCAGCGACCCCGTCGCTCCGATCGCTCCCACTACCTGCGCTTGGTCCCATGCGAGTGCGCCCTTGCCCGCCTGCGTCTCCGCCACGGGAATCCCAGTCTTCGCCGCAAAATCGCACAGTGCCTGCGAGGCCTCGCTCATCAGCACGCCGCCACCGCACACAATCAGCGGCCGTTCCGCGCGCTTGATCGCCTGCACTGCGCGCTCCAGCGACTCACGGTCCGGTTCGCCCCGCCGGATCAGCCACACTCTTTTGCGAAACAGTTCTTCGGGATAATCGTAGGCTTCGGTCTGCACGTCCTGCGGCAGCGCCAGCGTTACCGCGCCGCAATCGGACGGCGAAGTCAGCACGCGCATCGCCTCGGGCAGGGAAGTGATGAGTTGTTCGGGCCGGTAGATGCGGTCCCAATAGCGCGACACCGGCTTGAAGCAATCGTTCACGCCAGTGTCCTGCGTAGCCGGCGACTCCAGCTGCTGCAGCACCGGCGCCACATTCCGTCGCGCAAAAATATCTCCGGGCAGCAACAGCACCGGCAGCCGGTTGATGGTCGCAAGGGCCGCGCCGGTAATCATATTGGTCGCGCCCGGCCCGATCGACGACGTGCACGCAATCGTGCGCAGCCGGTTGCTCGCCTTCGCGAACCCCGCGGCCATGTGCACTCCCGCCTGCTCATTGCGCATCAGAATGTAGGGAAAATCAGGATTCTCTTGGAGCGCCTGGCCGATCCCGGCTACGTTTCCGTGGCCGAAGATCCCCACCATCCCGGCAAAGAACGCATGCTCGCGGCTGTCCCGTTCCACATGTTGCTGCTTCAGGAACTCGATAAGCGCCTGAGCCATCGTCATGCGCCGCGTCTTCATGCCCGCTCCCCCGCTGCACTTCGATCCCGCCGAGTCCCTTGGCCCCTAGTCCCTTAGGCCCTATCTCTTGACCATCGGCAGCCTCGGGTCCTTTTCCTTCCAACTGCTCTTCACCCACGCATAATCCGGATCGTCCGAGCAGGCCATTGACCGCGCCGAACCCGCCAGCGCGTTCAGATAATACACGTTGTATCCGTGCGCAGCCACCACCGGATGGTATCCCTCCGGAACCAGCACCAGCTCGCCATCGCGCACCGTCATCGTCTCATCGATGCGCCGGTCCGCTGTGTATACCTTCTGGATCGCGTATCCCTCCGGCCGCTCCATCCGGTAGTAGTAGATCTCTTCCAGATCCACTTCTTCCGGTGGATTGTTGGCGTCGTGTTTATGCGGCGGATAGCTCGACCAGTTGCCCGCCGGCGTGAATACCTCCACCACCATCAGCCTCTGCGCCAGAAAACCCGGCGGCAGCATGGAATTGATCTGCCGTGTGGCGTTTCCGCCCCCTCGAATTTCGATTCCCACGTGTGCCGGTGTTACCAGCCGTGCCGGGTACTCTTCTTCGGCCTTGCTGTAGCAAAAAGCCAAATCACACGCCGTATCGGCGCTGACCGTGAACGTCGTCCTGATTGGCAGATAAAGCGTATAGGGCAGTCCATCGAAAACTGTCTCGCGCTGACCGATTCCGTGCCAATCGCCTCGCGAGCTGGTCACTGAGCAAACGCCGCCCAAGACCACTATGGCCAATTCTCTTCCGGCCGTCTCGCTCCAGAATTTCTGACCAACCTCCAACTTGCGCGTCGCAAAAGATAGAAATTCGTATCCAAAATCTTCGGTCCGGTTCCGGAATTTGTCCGGCCGGATCAACAACTCACTCATCATCTCTCCTGGGCTAAAAGTGTCCAAAGTGAAAGGGGGAAGTCCGGCTTATGCCCGCACCGGATAGTTCGAATCGCAAACAAAATGCCGCAATCGATGCACACGTGTGCACAATTACGATTTTCACAAAATACCCTCTTCCTGTCAATTGCGAAATAGCTTCAATTCAGTGGAAAAATCAGTCCACGCAAGCCACACATTCTTAAGCTTTTATAGGTACAATTCGCGGGCAGTAAAACAGCTCGTGTCCCATCTCGCCACATCCTCGATTGCAGCCTTCCACGCAGACGCCTCGTCGCAGTTCCAAACGCACCCTTGACCGTCAACTTTCCGTGGTGTTACCGTTTCCTTGCACACGTTTGCATCTCACGGAGGATGCAGGACTTCCGCCGCCCCTATGGCCAACTTCAAGAGCCCGCTCCATAAAATGACGCAGACCACACCCACCTGCCTGTGGAACGATTCGGCCTCTGTCGAAGACCTCAACTATTCCATCTCGCATGGCGCTGTCGGCGCCACCTGCAACCCCTCCATCGCCGTCGCGGTGCTGAAACAGGAACTCGCCGTCTGGAAGCCGCGCATCCTCGAGCTCGCCGCCGCCGAGCTCAACCTCAATGAGGACGACCTTTCCTGGCGCATCGTCGAAGAAATCTCCACAAATGCCGCGCGTCTGCTCCTGCCCATCTTCGAGCGCGAAAAAGGCCGCAACGGCCGCCTCTCCATCCAAACCGACCCTCGCAACTACCGCAACACTGAGGCCATGCTCGCGCAGGCCATCCATTTCAGTCGGCTTGCGCCCAACATGATCGTCAAAATCGCCGCCACGCGCGCCGGCATTCCAGCTATCGAGGAAGCAACCTACCGCGGCATCAGCATCAACGCCACTGTCAGCTTCACGCTCCCTCAGGCCATTGCCGTCGCCGAGGCCGTCGAGCGTGGCCTCAAGCGCCGCGAAGCCGAAGGCCTCGATATCTCCACCATGGGCCCCATCTGCACGCTCATGGTTGGCCGCCTCGACGACTGGCTCAAGGTCCTCCACGACAAGCACAATCTTTCCGTCGATCCCGGTTATCTCGAGTGGGCTGGCGTCGCCGTTTTCAAAAAGGCCTACAAGATCTATCGCGAACGAGGCTACCGTCTGCGCCTGCTTTCAGCCGCCTTCCGCAATCACATGCACTGGAGCGAGTTCATCGGCGGTGACGTTGTCATCTCTCCGCCCTGCGCCTGGCAGCGCCGCTACAACGAGAGCGACATCGAAGTCATTCCGCGCATCGACAATCCTGTCGACCCGCGCATCGTCGACACATTGCTCCGCAAGTTTCCCGACTTCGAACGCGCCTACACGGAAAACGGCCTCACGCCCGCGGAGTTTGACACCTTCGGCTCGACGCGCCGCACCCTCCGCCAGTTCATCTCCGCCGTCGTCGAAATGAACTCCATCGTCCGCGACATCATCCTCCCCAACCCCGATACGGAGTAGCGCCGCTACTTGATCCACATAATGGGGTTGCTCGTCGACACTGCGCTCAATCCCTGCGCCAGCAACTCTTCCACTTCCTTCATCGTCTCGATCAGTCCTCCGCCAACGACCGGCAAATCGGGCGAGATCGCTCGCACCCGCGCCAGCATCTTCGGCGCAACCAGCGCCGGCAGAATCTCCAGTGCATGCACGGGCGTGTTCTTCAATTGGTTGCTGATCGTATCCATCGCGCCCGAGTCCAGCAAGAAAGTCCGCTGAATCCCGTACAGCCCAATCGCCAGCGCGTGCCGCAGCGGATCGAGATGCGTCGAAATAATGCCCTTCGCCCCCAACCGCTTCAGGTAGTTCACTGCGTATTTATCCCGCGAGAATCCGTTCAGCAGATCGAGATTCACCAGCGGAATCTTCCCCGCGGCCACAATCTTCCCGATCATCGACTCCACGTTGTCCGGATCGCCCGTCAGCAGATAAACCAGCTTGCCGCGCGACGCAATCGCCTGCTCCACAAACTCCGGCTTGCGAATCGCCGGAAGGATCGGCGTGTCCTTGCAGAAGACGATCAGTGGCGTCAGTTGCGCCGGCCCTCCGTTTCTTGCTCCGTTCTCAGCCATCGCGGCGCCCCGCGTGGGTGCGGGTGCCCCCGGTCTCGATTCTGAGACCGGGGTTCGTTCCCGCTCTTCCCGTTGACTTCCTCACCACCAACTCAGCCTCTACTTTCACCTGCGCCACCGAATCCTCTCCCGACAAAAGCTTCAACAAATTCTCCATCGCCATCTCTCCCATGCGCCGCATCGGCTGCCGCACAGTGGTCAGCGGAGGTTCTAGATACTCCGCGAAAAATAAATCGTCGAATCCCGTCACCGATACATCTTCCGGCACGCGCAGCCCATGCGCTCGTATCGCCCGCATTGCTCCCAGCGCCGTCATGTCGTTGTAGCAGCACACAGCCGTCGGGGGCTCCGCCAGCTTCAGCAGTGCCTTCATTGCTTCGGCAGCCCCCTCGGGCCGTCCGTCGCCGTGCACTGCCAGTTCGGCATCAAACTCGATTCCCGCCGCGCACAACGCCTGCTTGTACCCCTCCAGCCTTTCCGTTTCGGTTTGATAGCCGCTCCGGTCGCCCACGTATGCAATGCGCCGGTGGCCCAAATCGATCAGATGCTCCGTCGCCGCCCGGCTTCCATCCTCGTTCGCGATCATCACCGAGTGCACAAACTCTCCCGGGTACTGATCGTTCACCAGCACCATCGGCACGTTCAGGTCCGCAAGCATTGGCAGGTAATCCGACCCCACGCGCGACGACGTCACGATGATCCCGTCCACGCGCCGCTCCGCCAGCGCCTGCACCACTTTGCGCTCATGTTCGGCATCGGCATTCGAGTTCGCCAGAAACACCGCATACCCGTGATCGTTGGCCGCCTGCTCGATCCCGCACGCCACCTCGCTTGCAAACGGATCGGCCACTGTTGTCACCACCAGCCCCACCGTCCGCGTCCGCCGTGTCACCAATCCGCGCGCCACTGCGCTGGGCCTGTACCCCGCGGCTTCTGCAATCTTGCGGATCTTCGCCGCCGTCGCCGCGTTCACCAGCGGGCTGTTCTGCAACGCGCGCGAGACCGTCGGGTGCGACACGCGTGCCATCCGAGCAATGTCCTTGATTGAAGTCTGCCGAGGCGCGCGCCGGCCCGCGCCGCCCTGCGCAACCCGCCCCCCGCTCGCTTTATCCTTCTCGATCATCCGCAAAAACCCCTTATTGCACACGTTTGCTTGATCACCCAGTCTCCTCGACCGCACTCTCACTCGTCAATGCCCGCCGCCCCTCCGTAATAAGCTGATTACCAGCCAACCGATGATCCCTCCCGCCTCAAGCTCCGCACTCCCCGCCACGCTCGAGCGGCGCATCGGCCTCCGCTCTGCCGTCCTCTTCAACATGCTTGAGATGATCGGCGTCGGCCCCTTCATCACCTTGCCTCTCGTCATCGCCGCCGCGGGCTATCGCCTCTCCGTCTGGGCCTGGGTGCTCGGCGCTGTCATCGCGATTGCCGACGGCCTCGTCTGGGCCGAGCTCGGAGCAGCCTTCCCACGCGCCGGCGGCAGCTACGCCTTCCTCGAAGAGATCTACGGCCCGAAAGGCCCCGGCCGCTGGCTCAGTTTTCTCTACGTGTGGCAGGTCGGCTTCACCGCGCCGCTCTCCATCGCCTCCGGCTGCATCGGTCTCTCCGGTTTTCTCGCCGTCTTCTGGCCTGGCCTCGACACTGCTCCCATCGCCGCGCTTCCCGCACTCCATTACTCGAACTTCGCCGCCGCTGCCGCGTGTCTTCTCGTCACCGCGCTCCTCTATCGCAACCTCAGCTCCATCACGCGCCTCGCGTGGATCCTCTTCGCCGGAGTCATCGCGGCTCTCATTGGCGTCTTCGTCTCCGGCTTCGCGCACGCCGCGGCCACCGGCGGCTGGCACATGCCGCAAGCCCCTGCGCTCTCCACGGCGCTTTCCA
>Ga0208686_1000837_pt1 | contig 13516 bp, 10 predicted proteins | sample June2015DPH_6_50_FD_184694 | JGI IMG/M metagenome (GOLD analysis project Ga0208686, IMG submission 184694) | Peatland microbial communities from SPRUCE experiment site at the Marcell Experimental Forest, Minnesota, USA - June2015DPH_6_40... | ecosystem: Environmental > Terrestrial > Soil >... | reverse complement strand
CCGGCGCACCGGAGTGGCCAGCACCTGCACGAGGGTGCCGTCGTCGATCTCGGCGCCGAGCACGCTGGTCCCGATGATGAGCGCGGTGAGCGGGAGCACGACGGTAAAGCCGAACACGCCCAGGAACTCCGGCGGCCAGACCGGGCTCCTCGCCGTGAGCTTCAGCAGGGCCGAGACGCAGACCAGGATCACCGGGGCGATCGCGAAGATCCACGCGCGCTTGCGGCCCATGGTGGCCCGGATCGTCAGCCGCAGGATCACCCGGTTGACGACGCCGGAACGGGACCGGCCCGCTCGCTGGCCGGACCCGGCGAGGCGGGCGGCCGGCGGCCGGCTGATGGCCTGGCTCGCTCGATGTGTCACGTGGCTCTCCCGGTCATGAGGCGATGAGGTAGGCAAAGACGCTTTCCAGCGACTCGTCGGCGGGCAGCAGCTCGCGCAGCCGGATGCCCTCGGCCCTGGTGAGCCCGGCTAGCTCCCTGGTGAACGCGCCGTAGTCAGACGCGCGCACCTGCAGCCCCCGCGGCGTCAGCTCCACTCCCGTCACGGCCGGGCGCCCGATCAGGGCAGAGCCGAGCAGCCGGTCATCGGAGGACCGCACCAGGAAGACATGCGGGCGGCTGGTCATCAGCCGCCGGATCGCCCGGAAGTCGCCGGAGGCGGCCAGCCGCCCGCCAACGATGACCTGGATGGTGCCCGACAGCCGCTCGACCTCCTCCAGGATGTGCGAGCTGAACACGATGACGCGCCCCTGTTGCCCCATCGCGTCGAGCAGGTCCATCATCTGCAGCCGCTGCCGCGGGTCCATCCCGTTGAAGGGCTCGTCCAGCAGCAGCACCGCCGGATCGTGCACGAGGGCGGCCGCCACCTTGATCCGCTGCCGCATGCCCTTGGAGTAGGTCGAGATCCTGCGGTCCTGCGCGTCGGCCATCTCCACGATGTCAATGGCCCGCCGTGCCGCGGCGGCCGGATTTGCCAGCTCATGCAGCGTCGCGATGGCCGTGACGAACTCGGCCCCGGTCAGGAACCCGTACACGGAGTCGCGCTCCAGCACCAGGCCGATCGCGCGGAAGATGCCGGGGTTGCGCCATGGCACCGACCCGGCCACGGTGAGCTGGCCGCGGGATGGCTCCAGGAAGCCCGCGATCATGTGCAGCAGGGTCGTCTTCCCTGCGCCGTTCGGGCCGAGCAGGCCGGTCACGCCGGGCCCGATCGTCATCGAGACGTCGTTGATGGCCACGACGTTGCCGTACCAGCGGGAGACGTTGGTCAGCTCGATGGCGGTCATGCCACACCGACCTTCCGGTACCGGGCGACCAGCCCGCCTGTGCCGGCAGCCAGGAAGACCAGGAACATCAGGCCGTACAAGGGCCCGTAACTGCCGGGGCTGGGGATCAGGCCCCTGGTCGTGCCGCCGAGCCACATCCGCAGCCCGTCCAGGTCGGTGAACGGGCTGAGCAGCCCGGCCAGCCGGGCGAGCCCTGATGTGCCGCCGGCGGCCGGCCCCTGGCCCTGCTCGCCGATCTGCGTGAGCAGCAGGGCCAGGGTCAGGCTGAGGAAGAAGAAGATGGCGACGGCGCCGGTGGCGTAGGCCCGCCGGCCGCTGAGCGAGGCCAGCAGCAGGCCGAGTCCGGCGAGGACCAGTGCCCAGGCGACGCCGAGCAGCAGGCCGGGGATCAGCGCCCTGGTCTCGTGCCAGATCGCGCTGCCGCCGCGCACCTGAGTGATGGTCCCGAGGTAGAGCAGCAGCAGCGGGATTTCGATCATCGCCAGGCAGGCGAGGAACAGCGCGGCCAGCTTGGCGGCCGGGTAGTCGAGCCGCCGGATCGGCCGGGCGAAGTACAGCGGCAGGGTGTGGCTGCGCAGGTCGCGGGAGACGAGCTCGGGTGCCTGGGCGGCGATGAAGACGATCAGGACGAAGATGCGCAGCTGCGGCAGGTAGGTGTCGTAGCTGATCATGCGCTGATGATTCGAGCTCACCGCGATGACCGCGGCGCTGACGATCGCCGGCAGGCACATGATCGCGAAGGTGAGGACGGGCACGATCTTGGCCTTCGCGCCGCGGCCGAAGCCGAAGGCCGAGCGCAGGCTGTGCCAGCACAGCGCACGGGTGATCTGCGCCCGGCCCAGCCGCGGGCCGTCGTAGCCGCGGTAGCCGATGTCATGAATAACGCCGCTCGTGGCCGGCCTGCCCGGCATCTGCGCGGCGGCGGTCCCGTCACCGGACATCGGCTGCTCCCGTCGTCTCCAGGGCTGGCGTGCCGTCCCCCCGGAACAGCTCCTCCAGCCGGTGCCTGCGCTGCTCCATCCGGCTCAGCGGCAGGCCGAGGTCGGCAACGGCATCGCGGACGGTGTCGTAGGTTTCCTCGCCGGCCAGCCGGACCAGCAGCGCCTTCTGGTAGGGCACCGGCTCCAGGCCGCGCCGGTCCAGCTCGGCGCGCAGCTGCTCGCCGCCCTCGTTCACCTCGATCAGCAGGACCTCGCTGGCCCGGGTGAAGGAGCTCATGGTGTCGGCGCGGAGCAGGCGGCCGCCGTCGATGGCGACGAGCTGATCGCAGATCTGCTCGATCTCGCCGAGCAGGTGCGAGGCGACCATGATGGAGATGCCGAACTCCGTCCCGATCCGGCTGATCAGCTCGAGCATGGTGGCGCGGCCCTCGGGGTCAAGGCCGTTGGTCGGCTCATCGAGCAGCAGCAGCCGCGGGTCGCCGACCAGCGCCTGGGCCAGCTTGACCCGCTGTTTCATGCCGGTCGAGTAGGTGGCGATCTGCCGGTACCGCTCCTCGTAGAGGCCCACGTGCCGCAGCGAGTCGGCGGCGCGCTCCTTCGCCGCGGTGGCCGGCAGGCCGGACATCCGGCCCATGTGCGTGACGAACTCGGTCGCGCTGACGTCCGGCGGCAGGCAGTCATGCTCGGGCATGTAGCCGGTGTGCGTCCTGATCCGGTGCCCGTCGGTCGCGCAGTCGTAGCCCAGCACGGCCGCCTTCCCGCTGGTGGCGGGCAGTAGCCCGAGCAGGATCTTCACCAGCGTGGACTTGCCGGCGCCGTTGGCGCCGACCAGGCCGGTAATGCCGGGGGCAACGGCCACGCTCAGCTCGTCGAGTGCCGTCACCGGGCCGTAGCGCTTGGTCAGCGCCGCGGATTCGATCACCGCCTCTGACCTGGCCAGCGGCGCCGGACCGACCACCGGCCCGGCGCCGTCCTCGTTGCTCATGACGTTCCTCTCGGGGATGTTGTCGCAGCTGGCGCCATCATGGCCGGGTAACCCGGGCCAGCACATCAGGAAGACCCCCGGTTCCGACCCTGATGATCACCGGCCAGGATGACCGCCCGCGTGGCTGGCCGCCGGCGCCAGCCGGGAGCCAACCCCACCATGGCGGACCAGCCTGCCCGCTGTCATCAGCCGGCAGGCTGATAACCGCTCGATCCGCGGTAGCACCCGCGCGGCCGTGTTCGCGGGAGCCGCCCGCCCTTGTGCCGCCCGCGCCGCCCTTAGCGGCCGACCGCGTACCCCTGCATGCCGCGCGGATTGGCCGCCGCGTACAGGAAGCCGCCGCGGCGCGCGACCGCGCTGACCCGCCCGAGCGACCAGGGCAGCCGCGTCTCCACCTCGTGCCCGCGCCTGCGCAGCTCCGCGATCGTCTCCTCGCCCAGCCGGGACTCCGCCGCGAGCGAGCGCGGCCGCGAGCCGCGGGGCCAGAACGAGGAGGGGAAATGGTCGGTATGGAAGGCCGGGGCGTCGATCGCCTCCTGCAGGTTCATCCCGAACACGGCATGGTTCAGGAAGAAGGCGAGAGTCCACTGGTCCTGCTGGTCACCACCGGGCGTGCCGAAGGCCAGGTACGGCTCCCCGTCGCGCAGCGCCAGGCTGGGCGACAGCGTGGTACGCGGCCGCCGGCCCGGCGCCAGCGTGCTGGCGAACCCCGGCGTGAGGGTGAACATCTGCGCCCGGCTGCCCAGGCAGAAGCCCAGGCCGGGGATCACCGGCGAGCTCTGCAGCCAGCCGCCGCTGGGCGTGGCGGCGACGATGTTGCCGAACCTGTCGGCCACGTCCAGGTGGCAGGTGTCGCTCGGCCCGAGCTCGGGCGGCGGCAGGCGGTCCTGCAGGGCGGCGACAGCGCCCGGCTCCCCGGCGCCCGCGGCCAGCCCGTCGATGCTCCCGAACCCGGCCAGCGCGTAGCCCGGCAGCCGGCCGGCCCGGCCGCCGGGCGACCCTGGGATCAGGTCGCCGGACGCGAACTCGGTGACCAGCCCGCGCCGCTGCGCCGCGTACCCGGCCGACAGCAGGTCGCTGACCGGCACGTCGGACTGCCGCGGATCGCCGTACCAGGCCTCCCGGTCCGCGAAGGCGAGCTTGGCGCACTCGGTCACCGTGTGAATGAAGTTGGCGCTGCCCGGCCCCATCAGCTCAAGGTCGAAGCCGTCGAGCAGCGCGAGCTGCTGGAGGAAGACAGGCCCCTGCCCCCACGGCCCGGTCTTGCACACGGTCAGCCCGGCGAAGTCCAGTGTCACCGGCTCCTCGGCCGACGCCCGCCAGCCCGCCAGGTCGGGGCCGGCCAGCAGGCCGCGGTGCGGCTCGCCGGAGACGTCCCTGACCTCGGCCTTGTCCAGGTAGCCGGCGATGGCCTCGGCCACGAAGCCCTCGTAGAAGGCACGCCTGGCCGCCTCGATCTGCCGCTCCCGGACCGGGCCCGCGGCCTCAGCCTCGGCCAGGATCCGCCGGTACACATCGGCCAGCACCGGATTGGCGAAACGAGACCCGCCCGCCGGCACCCCGTCGCGCAGGTAGATCTCGGCCGAGGTCGGCCAGTGCTCGGTGAAGGTGCCGGACACGGCGGCGATAGCCGCGCTCGCGGTGTCGAGCATCGGGTAGCCGTCGCTGGCGTAGCCGATCGCGTACTCCAGCACCTCGCGCAGCGGCAGCGTGCCGTACCGCTCGAGCAGCAGCATCCAGGTACCGAAGGCGGCGGGCACGCACGCCGCGAGCAGGCCGGTGCCGGGCACCAGGTCGAGGCCCAGCTCGGCGAACACGGCCGGGGTCGCGGCCGCCGGCGCCGGTCCCTGGCCGTCCAGGACGAACACCTGGCCGGACCGGGTGTCGTAGCCGATCACCGGCACCTCGCCGGCCGGCCCGTTCAGGTGCGGCTCGACGACCTGCAGGACCAGCCCGGCGGCCACGGCGGCGTCGAAGGCGTTCCCGCCCTTCTCCAGCACCGCCATGCCCGCTGCCGACGCCAGCCAGTGCGTCGATGCGACCATGCCGAAGGTTCCGGCCAGCTCCGGCCTGGTGGTGAACGGCTTGCTCGCCGACACTGCGCCTCCCTTGCGTGACCGGACTATCAACCGGTATTTACCCGACGCTATCCGCCGCATTACCTCGCGTCCGCCCCGGCCGGCCCGGAGGAGGCCGCGTGCTCGGGCCGTGGCCGCCGGGTGACCTTCGCCAGTGGCGCGGCCGCAACCGTCACGCCAGGATCGACGTCAAAACGGGTACCAGAGCCGTTATCTAAGGACAACATCATGAGAACCTCCACTCGCGCGGCCCGGCGAGCGATCGCCGCCGCTGCCATCCTCGGTGCCGCGGCGCTCGTCGCGGCCTGCGGCTCGTCCGGTCCCCCGTCGTCGCAGCGGACCGTCACGGTGACCACGACCCCCACGGCGCCGGCCAGCAGCTCAGCTGCCGCGCAGCCCAGCTCGCCCGGCGCGTCGACTCCCGCCGGGCCGCCTGGCTGCCTCACCTCGGCGCTGCAGGTCAAGCTCGGCGTCGCGCAGGGCACGGCAGGCACGATCTACCAGGTCGTGGACCTGACGAATATCTCCAGCAGCACCTGCTCGCTGTACGGGTACCCCGGAGTCTCGTTCGTCTCCGGGATCGGCGGATCGCAGATCGGCCACCCGGCGACGCGTAACCCCGTCACGGCCGCGCGGCTGGTGACGCTCGCGCCCGGCCAGGTCGGCAACTTCCTGCTGGCGGTCACCGACGCGGGCGCGGTCTGCAAGCCGGTCACCGTGCACTGGCTGAAGATCTACCCGCCGGGCGAGACCGCCGCGCTGTACCTCAGCTACACCACGCAGGCCTGCCCGAGCGCGTCCGTGTCCACCATGAAGACGAGCGTGGTCACGGCCGGGGCGGGCAGCGCCTCGTAGCAGGCAGCTCCTTTCCTCCGGGCAGGAGGTCTTCCTCAGGGTCTGTCCGCCCGGCTGCCGCCGATCGCGGCCAGCGCGGAACAACCGCGCTGGCCGCGCTGGCGTCGTACAAGGCAGAGGCGCAACCAGGCGGCTCCGTCGGACGAAGGCGGCCCATGTCTCATCATGCTGTCGGCCCGCGGCTGGCGAGCGCGGTGGCGATCGCCAGCGCCGGATTACTGGTCGCCTCCTGCAGCAGCCCGGCGGCCCGGCCCGGCGCCAGCTCGTCGCACCCGCCGGCCGGCGCCAGCGGGTCCGGCCATGCCGCGCCGTCCATCCTGCCGGCGACGACGCCGGCCGCCACGGCTTCTTCCCGGGCCCGCCCGGCCGGCTCACCCTCGCCAGTGGCTGAGCAGCCCTCTGCCCCGGCGGGCCAGCCGTCCGGCCCGGCCTCATCGCCGCCCGCCTCCCGCGGCGGCCCGGCACCGGCGCCCGCGTGCGCGACGGCGGCCCTGCGGGTGAGCATCGGGCCGCCGGGCGGGGCGGCGGGCGGCTCCTATTACCCGCTCGATTTCACGAACATCTCCGCTGCGGCCTGCACCATGGACGGTTACCCCGGCGTCTCCTTCGTGACCGCGGCCGGCGGCAGCCAGATCGGCGCGGCAGCGGTCAGGAACCCGGCCTTCCCCCCGGCGGTCGTGACCCTGTCACCGGGTGGCACGGCGCACGCGTCGCTGCGCGTGGCTAGCGCCGCGAACTACCCGCCGAGCCAGTGCAGGCCGGTGACCGCGCACTACCTGAGCGTTTACCCGCCGGGTCAGTTCATCCCGCGTTACGTCGCGTTTACCGCGCAGACCTGCACGAGCGGCACCGGCGCGAGCAGCATGCTGGGAATCTTCGTGGTCAGGCCGGGAGCTACCGGGCCGTAAGGCCCGCCGGGCGCGATCACCGGGCGGCTGGCTAACAACCCTGGCCGGCAGCGCTGCGTCGTACCTATCGGGGGCCCCTTCCGCGAGCCGTCCCTGACCCGCTAGCCGCCACGGAGGCGACGCTCATGACCGCTCCCACGCCGCACCATCGCCAGCGCCGCTCCCGGCCGGCCGTCCCGCTCGCGCTGCCCGCGTTAGCGGCAGCCGGGGCTCTCGCGGCCGCCGTCTCGCTGGCTGCCTGCGGATCGCCGCAGGCGGGCCGGGCCGGCGGCGCCTCCCGGCCGGCCGCCACGTCGTCACGAGCCGCGACCACGCCGGCCACGCGCGCCAGCACGCCCGCCGCCACCATCAGCCCGGTCGGCGGCACGTCCGGCACGGCAGTCGCCCCCTGCCAGCCGGCTGTCGTGCGGGTGACCCTGGACACCAGCGCGACCGGGGTGGCCGCGGGCAGTTCCTTCGTCGCGCTGCAGTTCGCCAACCAGTCCGGCCAGTCCTGCGAGCTGGCGGGCTACCCGGATGTGTCGTTCCAGGCTGGCGCGGCGGGCCGGATGATCGGCGCGGCGGCTGCGCCGGATCGTGGCGTCGCGGCCAGCCAGGTACTGCTCGCATCCGGCGGCATCGCGCACGCGTGGCTGCAGGTGGCGGACACGGTGAGCATCCCAGCCAGCCAGTGCGATCCGGTGACGGCCGACGGCCTGCGGGTCGCGCTGCCCGGCGCGCCCGGCGCGACGTACCTGGCGCACAGGTTCGCGGCCTGCGCGGCCACGATCAGCGGCACGCAGATCCTCGCCATCCAGCCGATCCAGCCGGGCGCGGCGCGGCGCGGCAGCGCGCAGTAGCCGTGAGGCCCGCACGGGCGGTATCCGGCGCCATGCCCGCTGCGAGCACTCAGCGGGACTAGCTGCCGGAGGTGGCCAGGAAGAGCTCAGCAAACTGCAGCAGATGGCGATCGGTGAGGTAGCGGGCCCGGGTATAGGCCCGGCCCGCGAGGCCCATCCGGTCGGCGCGTTCCGGGTCATCGAGCAGTCCCCGTACCTCCCGGCCGAACGCGCTCAGATCCGCCGGATCGGGCAGCAGGATGCCGCCGCCGTTCACGACCTGGTCCTGGATGCCGCCGACGGCCGAGCCGATGACCGGGCGGCCCTTCCACATTCCCTCCACCACGGTCAGGCCGAATCCCTCGGCGAGGCTCTTCTGCACGATCACCCGGGCGCGCCGCTGAATCGCGTTGACCATGGCCGCGTTCTCCTCGACATCGTCGAGCGGCAGTGTCACCAGCAGGATCCGCGCGCGAGCCGCGTCCGGCAGATCGCGCCATTGCGCCAGGCAGTCGGCGAAGACCTCGGCGCCCTCGGGGTCATCGCTGACCCCGGCGACCGCCGGGCCGGCCAGCATCAGGTAACCGTCGCTAAACGGCACCACGTGCTCGGCGAAGCCGCGCATGACGCCGGACATGTCCTTGAGACTGTCCCAGCGCGAGACCTGCACGACGACCGGATCGTCGGGACCGGGCCGGCCGCCGGTGCTCACCATGGCGGCGCGGGTGACCTCACCGATCATCCCGTTGCGGCGCACGAAGCGCCCCGGCTCTGACGGCATGCCGGCGTCCAGCACCCCGATGGTGGCCAGGATGTCCTGCACCGTGGCGGCGTCCAGTTCCTGATTCTTCGCCGAGAACGGGTCGATGGACGGCGCGATGATCCAGGTTATGGCCTCGGGGACCCATGGGGGCACGTACTGCCGCCGGGTGAACACGAAACCGTGCGCTGACTTCAGGTAGGGGCGCAGGAATTCCCAGGCCTTGCGAGTGGCGTCATTCTGCCAGTCGACGCCGATGTGGCAGCGCCAGATCACCTGCGCGCCAGCCTGGACGAGCGCAGCGGTCAGGCCAGCCGTCTGCGGGTCATGCAGCAGCACGAAATCGCCCGGCCGCACTTGCTTGATCAGCTCGTCGGAGTTCGCGGCGAGAACCTGCTCGTAATGCGTGGCGTCAGCGGCGTCCAGCGGGCCGCCCGCGCCGACATGGCCGTGGATCTGGTTGTGCAGCCGCTTGGTGATCGCGAAGAACTGGGGGTCGCCGCTGATCACAATCCAGCGGACCGGGACCTCCAGGCCCGTGGCATAGCCGACGAGCACCTCCAGCATCTCGGCCACCCCGCCGCCGACCGCGGTCGAGTTGACCGTCCAGATGGTCCGGTCACCGAGCCACTTCCGGAACCCGGCGGCTCCCTCGAGCAGGCGTGCGTAGCGCTCCGGGCCGATAACCGCCTCGAGCGCCGGTGCCGGCCGCTTGTCCACTGAGACCTCGCGCAGCAAACTCACCTCACTATCATGCGGCTCATCGGGGGCCGACGGGCCGCCTTCGGGCCATCAGGCGATCATGGAATGCGAGCGTGATGCCCGGTTTGCCGCAGATAGCGCAGTTGTTCGTGCCCTCGCTCCCCTGACCATGAGCAGCTGCCAGCCCGCTGCCATGAGCATGATCACTGGCACCCGGCACCGGGCGGCGCGGCGTCCTGCCGCCACCGGTCTCCGGAACCAGCGGGCCGCCCGTGGCGTTAACGGAGCGTGCCGCTCAGTCGTGCCGCCCTGCCGGGAGATGCCGCAGTGCCGCGGCGCGCGGATCCGCGGTGAGCGGCCTGCGCGACCGGTTCCGGCGATTCCTGCAGCAGCCGGGAACAGCCGACGTGAGCCGGTACCGGGCGGTGCTGCCGGAGATCGCGGCCCGGGAGCCTCGGCTGGCCGCGCTGGCCGACGCCGAGCTGACGGCCGCCGCGGCCCAGGCGGCCGCCGCGGGCGAGGCGGCCGGCGCCGCGGACCTGTGCGCGCTCGGCCGCGAGGCGGCCAGGCGGGCCCTCGGCGAGCGGCCCTACGATGTCCAGCTGCTCGGCACGCTGGCCATGCTGGCCGGACAGGTCGCCGAGATGGCGACCGGCGAGGGCAAGACCCTGGCCGGAGCGCTCGCCGCCGCCGGGTATGCCCTGCGCGGCCGGTCGGTGCACGTGCTGTCCGTCAACGATTACCTGGCCCGCCGCGATGCCGAGTGGATGCACCGGGTCTACGGCCTGCTCGGCGTGAGCGTCGGCTGGATCGGCCAGGCATCCGCGCCCGCGGAGCGGCGCCGTGCCTACGCGGCGCAGGTCACCTACGGGTCGGTGAGCGAGATCGGCTTCGACGTGCTCCGCGACCAGCTGGTTACCAGCCCGGCCGATCTGGTTGGCGGCGACCCGGACGTGGTGCTGATCGACGAGGCGGACTCGGTCCTGGTCGATGAGGCCATGGTCCCGCTGGTGCTGGCGGGCGCCGCGGAGCAGGGCTACTCCGACCGGGCCATGGCGGAGCTCGTCCGGGGACTGCGCCCCGGCGCCGACTACGAGACGGACGAGGACGCCCGGTCCGTGCAGCTGACGGATAAGGGCGCGCGGCGCGCCGAGCGCGTGCTGGGCGGGATCGACCTTTACACCTCCGAGCACGCTGATGCGCTCTCCCGGCTGAACGTCGCGCTGCACGCGCATGCCCTGCTGCGCCGGGACGTGCATTACATCGTGGCAGCCGGCCAGATCCACCTCGTCAGTGAGACCCGCGGCCGGGTGGCCAGGCGGCAGCGCTGGCCGGACGGCCTGCAGGCGGCCGTCGAGGCCAAGGAGGGGCTGCGTGCCAGCGAGACCGGGGAGATCCTCGACAGCCTCGCCGTTCAGTCGCTAATCCGGCGTTACCCGACCGTCTGCGGCATGACCGGCACCGCGGTAGCAGCCGGCCAGCAGCTCCGGGAGTTCTACGGGCTCGAGATCGCGGTCATCCCGCCGCACCGGCCGTGCGTGCGCGAGGACGAGCCGGACCGGCTGTACCGGACGGTCCGGGCCAAGGAGAGGGCGGTCGTCGATCAGGTGATCGCGACCCACGCGACGGGGCGGCCGGTCCTGCTCGGCACCCTCGACGTGGCGGAATCCGAGCGGCTGGCCGGCCTGCTCGAGCGCGCCGGGCTGGCCGCCGCGGTGCTGAACGCCAAGAACGATGCCGCGGAGGCGGCGATCATCGCCGAGGCGGGCGCCCTGGGCGCGATCACCGTGTCCACGCAGATGGCCGGGCGCGGCACCGACATCCGGCTCGGCGGCAGCGCGGGACAGCAGGCCCTGGTCGCGGCGCTGGGCGGGCTTCAGGTGATCGGCACTGGCCGGCACGCCAGCAGCCGGCTGGATCAGCAGCTGCGCGGCCGGGCGGGGCGCCAGGGCGACCCCGGCGGGTCGGTCCTGTTCACCAGCCCGGGCGACGAGCTGGTCCTGCAGTACGCACCGGAAGGGGCGCCGCGGTCCGCCGCGGAAGCCGGCGGCCGGATCCGCGACCCCGCGGTGCAGGCCACCGTCGAGCACGCCCAGCGCGTGGCCGAGGGCGTCGGCCTGGAGATCCACCGGAACACCTGGCGCTACGCCCAGCCGCTGGAGGTGCAGCGCCGGATCGTCCTGGGGCACCGGCAGCGGGTGCTGCACGCGGACGCGGCGCTGCGCGCCCTGACCGCCAGCTGCCCGGAGCGGGTCGCGGAGCTGATGACGAGCTGCGGCGAGGACGCTGTCAGCCAGGCCGCGCGCCAGATCACCCTGTGGCATCTCGACGAGCGCTGGGCGCAGCATCTCGCGCAGGCGGCTGATCTGCGCGAGGGCATTCACCTGCGCGCGCTGGGCCGCGGACTCAGCCCGCTGGATGAGTTCTATAAGGAGCTGACCCGCCTGTTCGCGCCCCTGCTGGATGAGGCCGCCGCCCGGTCCGCCGAGTCCTTCCGGGCCGCGGCGATCACCGCCGACGGGGATCCGCTCGGCGCCGCCGGGCTGAAGCGGCCCTCAGCGACCTGGACCTACCTGGTGCAGGACAACCCGTTCGGCACGGACATCGACCGCGCGATCGCGAGCCTGGGCCGCCTGCTGCGCAAGCCGCCGAAGACAGGCGGCTGAGCGCCGGGCAGGCGGGCTGCCCGCGCCTGTCAGCCGCGGTCCAGCGCGGTGCCGAGCAGCCCGAGCGGCGGCGAGCCCAGGCTGAGCAGGGCCGCGTGGAACCTGGGCAGCGAGAACCCGCTGCCCCACTGCGCGCGCGCCCGCTCGCGCAGGGCCATGATCTCCAGCTTGCCCCAGGTGTAGCAGCCGTAGCCCGGGTCGAAGGTGGCCCGGCGCGCCTCCGACAGCGCCGCCCGGCCGGACAGGTGAGTGTCGGACTCGAATCGCCTGGCTCCCTCGGCCACGGTCATGCCCCCGGTGTGCACGCCGAGCGCGCAGGCCAGCCTGGTGACCCGGACCAGGGACCCGAGCCAGACCCCGATCTCGAACCGCGGGTCCTGCGCGCAGAACCCTTCCTCGACGCACAGCTCCTCGGCGTAGTGCGCCCAGCCCTCAGCGAACGCGGCGGACAGCAGGGTCTGCCGGACGGCCGTCGGCGCCCGGCGGATCGCGCGGCTGTGCGAGAAGTGGCCGGGCGCGACCTCATGCACGGTGATATCGGGCAGCGTGGTGTCGCTGAAGACCTGCAGCCACTCCTCGGCCTGCTGCTCCGGCCAGCCAGGGTCGGGCGGGGTGATGTGGTACCAGGACGGGCCCTCCGGCTCCCCGGCTACCGCTGCGGCCATCATGGCCATGGCCCAGCGGCGCGACTCGGGAGCGAGCCCGACCCTGCACTCACCGTCCTGATACGGCACCAGGTCGCGCTCGGCGGTGAAGTCGATCGCGAGCTGTGTCCACCGCCGCGCCGCATCGAGCACCCCGTCGGCGTCGGGATGGTCGCGGACCAGCTCGCGGGCCACCGCAAGCGGCGGCCGGCCGGGATCGATCCGGGCGCAGCTGTCCGCCAGCCGCGCGGTGAGCCGGTCCCGTTCCGCGTCCGCCTGCTCGGCGAGCCGGCCCAGGTCCACCTGCAGGCCCTCGGTACTGCCCATCAGCGCGGCCAGCGCCGCCGGGCCGAGCGCCGCATCGGGCGGCCCGGAGCGCGCCGCCTCGTCGATCAGCTCGGTGAGCCGGCCGTGCGCGGTCAGCGCGGCGTCCCTGACGGGCGGGTCCGCATCGGCCGGCACGCCGGCCGCCAAACCCCTGACGGCATCCGCCAGCGCCTCGGCGACCGGCGCGCTGACCTGATCGAGCGCGTCTGTCGCCGCGGCGATGGCCGCCGGCCAGGCCGCCAGGTGCGCGCTGCGGGCCAGTTCGCGCTCGGCAGCCGGCGCGTAGTCGCGGTCGTAGCAGGCCAGGTCAAGGTTGGCCAGGTGGTACAAGGGATTGCTGCGGTGCAGTTCCAGCTGGCCCAGCGCGACCCGGGCGCCACGCGCGAACGTCGTCAGGTGCGCCTCGTCGTGCGGGTCACGGAGCGGCGGGTCCTGCGCTGAGGCCGCGGCCAGGCGGTCCAGGCCGGCCCGCACTCCGGCGCGCGACAGGTCCTGGATCCGGCCGTCGTACTCATGCCGGCCGCCGAGCTCGCGCGCCTCGGCC
>Ga0208686_1000829_pt1 | contig 13603 bp, 12 predicted proteins | sample June2015DPH_6_50_FD_184694 | JGI IMG/M metagenome (GOLD analysis project Ga0208686, IMG submission 184694) | Peatland microbial communities from SPRUCE experiment site at the Marcell Experimental Forest, Minnesota, USA - June2015DPH_6_40... | ecosystem: Environmental > Terrestrial > Soil >... | reverse complement strand
ACGATGGCATGCTGCTGCGTCTCAAGGATCTCGCCTCTGATCTAAACGGAGGAGTGGGAACGACAAAGCGCAGACCCAGCCGGAAATTGCGTCCGAACTGAATAGGATTATCGTTTTGCTGTGTTGCTGCACCACAGTCCCTCACAGATGTGCTGCTAATTGATCTGCCCGAAAAGATTCCCTGGAGCAACGCGTTCCCGATTCGACGTAGCTGGTTCACTTTATTCATTATTCATTCCGGAATCAGCGTTCGCCTCAAACCTCCTCCTGGTATGTCTCAACCAAGGCAAGCGTTACCTCATCTTCCTGATTCGAGCCCAACTCTCCTACATCCCAGGCGCGATGGTTCCAGAACGCCCAAGCCAGTCCTATGCTGTATACCAGGCCCGCGATCGCCAGTTGTATCAGAAGCTGGCCCAATCGATGCGGAATGAACCAGCGTTGCATGAGCAAAAGAACGCCGACCATCGGGATGGTCAAGACGAGAGGCAACACAAATGCACGATAGAGATAGGTGAAGAGTTTGATCCCGAGCAAGCGGCAGAGATGACGGGGCAGAAAAAGAATCATCGAACAGGTGAGAGGAATGGCCGTGCCGATGGCGTCTCCCAGGATGCCGTACGGCCGCACCAGGATTACGCTCAGGATCAGGTTCGAGGCGCCCTCCGCCAGCACCACCCAGGCCCAGGTCCGGTGTTTTGCCATGCCCCACAGGGTTCGTCCGGAAGCGGACTGCGCCAGCATCAGTGTAGTCGGATACAGCAGAACTAGCAGTACTGGATAGCTGGTGGCAACATATTTCGGACCAACCCAAGCCTCGATGATCGACTTGCCCAAAATCGTCAGGATAGCCGTGATCGGAAAGATAATGAAGGCGCAGGCACGGTTGCCAACCACGAAAATCTTCCGCAAACCATCAAGATCGCCGGTCGCATGGGACTGGCTCGACATGGGCACGAATAGCTGGGCGAGGCTGCTCACCACTTCCGAGGCGTAGTCAACCAGGCGGGAGCCGATAGTGAAAAAGGTGATGGCCGCGGCCGACACAAACGTGCCAATGACTAGAGCGTCCGTCTTAAAGCGCAGGCGCCCGGCCACGATGATCAAGAACGTTGTCCCGCTGTAACTCGCAATCCGCCGCAAGCTGGACCGGCTCACGTATTGGGCTCCGAGTCGGAGGCGCAAGTGGCGGAATACCGCCGCGGCATTGATCAGAGAGTTGATCAGCGGCAGGCTGACCGTGATCAAAGCCACGGTGAGCAATCCGCGTCCATGTTGCAGGGCGATGACAATGAGGAGCGCCCGGAACAGAGTCGAACCGATACTGGTGAGATTTAGTAGGTAGAAACGTTGCAGCCCTTCCAAAATTCCATTGAAGACGCCGAGAGGAAACCCCAGCGAAACGGCGGTTCCCACCATCAGGAGCAACCAACGCGCCGTAACTACGAATTCGGTGGGCACGCGGAAGATCGAGTTCACGTAGTAGGTGGCAATGAGAGTAATAGCCATGGCCAGAACCCCGATGCCGCCGTAGCTGAACATGGCCGTGTTCACGAGCCGGTTCAGTTCGTCCTGTTCGTCCGTTGCTGAGTACTTGGCGATGTAGCGAACGATGGAAGAGCGAATGCCCAAGTCGAAGAGCCCATAGTATCCGGTGATAGAAAAGATCAAGATCCAGAGACCAAAAGCTTCGTCACCCAGGCGGTGAAGGATGTAGGGGGACAAAAAGATTCCGACCAGGACATTCACGCCCAAGGCGAACCAACTCGATCCGACGTTCTTCAGGATTTGGCGTTTGTCGAACTTCATGAACCCTGCTGCCTATGTTGGACCGAGGCGGTTATGAGTGAAACTTGCTGCTCTTCGGTCGAGGTCTCCTGTTTGGGGATGGCAGGCTGACTCGCCATGCACTCTGCCAGCTTTTCCCCGAACTTGCGGATTTGCGGCTCGCGCAGAATCTCCAAGTGATGAAAATCAGCCTCCTGGATCTCAACTCCGCTCTCAGTCCGCTCTCAGTTCTGGCGCCCCACCCCATCTGCGGATCATTAGATGTAATAAAACGGCGGTTTCGGCCGCTTGAACAGAACCACGGGAGCTCGGAACCGGCTGGGAATAAGGCCAGCGGGCCAGTAGGCCTGCCGCCAGTCCGTTCGCGGAGGTTTCTTGCCGAGCAGTTGCGATAACCTAGCTGCACGCTCTTCCGGGGGAACGCCTTCCCAGTCCCCAGCGCTCAATTCCGGGGAAAAAGACGTGACAACGACTGGATGCGGTACGCCTTCAACGGCGTGAAATTCGGTTCGAAGGATTTCGTACTGTTGAACGACTTCGCGCCAAGCACGTCCGAATTCTCTCGTGTCGAGCGGTCCCGTAAGCCGCAAACCGCGTGAGACGTCGTGCGCCGGATTGCGACGATGGAGGTGTTCCAGAACCCAGAGCCGCTGCTGAGAGATAGACAGCGCGCCGTGACCGGGCGAAGAGGGCTTGTCCTGCTGCGCTACGGGACCGGATCTCATTCTTCAATCGCCAAAATTCCCGCCCATCTAGCTTTCCGCTATCAACTCTCTGCGAGTCTGCCGCATATCCCTGACCTGGGGCAGGTCACGTACCATCCGATGGCTTTCTTCCCACGCGTTGGGTTTTGCCAATAAACAATGAGTATGAGTATATGTTTCACGCGGTTCATCAACGAGGACATAAAAATGACGGAGCGTAAGAGACAACCCTTCTCCCCTGGCGTGATAGGCGCCGCCGTGCGAGCCCAGCACCGAAAAAGCGCGCCCATCACGTGGCTAGCTGCAACCAGACAGGGACGCAGAAATTGCCTAAAGTGCTGAGTCTAGATTGCCCTACATTGTTGGAACTTCACAAGGCCTTACTGGCAAGTCAAGGTCCTTTGGTTTAGGGACTGTAACCCATTGAAATGGTCGCCGTTAGGGATCGTTATAGTGTTTCTCCGGCGAGCCAAAGTGCAAAAGATTTCCCACTTGAGGAAGCCCGATGAGACGAGAGCTGCGCGACTTTCCAGACACCAACACGTTTGCCTTCAAGGGGCTCACGACCGGCCCAAGTCGTCGCTGGAGCAAGGGCCAAATGTGCGCTTTCCGGTCATCCACAAGTAGCAAACGAGTTGGGGATCCAGAGAGCGCAGTCCCTCAGATCTGGCTGATCTTGACCACTCCGCGTGAGCCCGCATCGTAACAGTTTCTAGCCGAGATGTGGCCGATTCCCCAGTTGATCAAGCTCTACTCGCGATGGAATCGCGCGGCCGTGACGCAGAGCCTGGTAAACCCACGCAAACAGCGCCGAGTTGATCATGCAGAAGTAGTAGGGGAGCTGGAGGACTTTCGGCTTGAGGCTGACCATGGCGCCCACTACAGCGAGCCCGTAGAAGAGCACTTGCCCAAGCAACAACCAGTTGAATGGGAATTGCCGGCGCAGGGCGATATTCGCTGCGAGCGCCATGAGCATGAACACTGGCACCAACAGCCGTCCCGTCTTGTGGGAGAGCAAGCAGAACAGGACAAAAGGTCGGGGCGGCCAGATCAGGTTCTTGATCTCCCGCAGTTGCTCGATGTTTCCGGCGGTGATCCGCACCCGGCGGGAGAATCCTTCCATTTCCTGGGCTTCTTCATAAGCCACGGCAGCGGGTTCGTACGCCACACGGTAGCCGCGGACGAGGATGCGCATGGGGATCGTGAAGTCGTCGTTGATTGTGTCTGCCAACGGAAATGGATACAGCGCGCGGCGGATAGCATAGAGAGAGCCATGCGCGCCCGTAAATGCGCCGAGCCTGGCCTCCTGCACCTTCAGGAACGTTTCGTACTTCCAGTAGAGATCCTCTTGCGGTCCGAGCCGGGCTTGATCCTTCTTCAAAAGGCGGTAAACCCCGCTGGCCGCGCCGACACGTGGATCGCTGAAGCTCTGAACCAGCGTGCGGACGGAGTCAACAGCCAGCATGCTGGAGGCGTCGGAAAAGGCCACGATGTCTCCGCGCAATTCCCGTACTGCGTCGTTCAGCACCGCCATCTTGCCGCGATTTTCCTCGAAGTCAAGAAGGCGGATTCGTCCGCCGGTTTCGCCTTCGGCAAAAGAGCGGACGATTTCCGCGGTGGCGTCCTTGGACCCGTCCGACGCGATGACGACTTCCAGTTTGTCGACCGGATAATCGAGCGCGAGACTATTGCGAATTTTGTCCGCTATAACCGCGGCTTCGTTGTACGCGGCCACGAGCAGCGAAACGGACGGTTCAACCGACTTCTGACCAGGCGTGGAGCGAAAGATCGCTTGCAGTCCCCACAGTAGGATGGGGTAACCGACGTAGACGTAGACCGCAAATCCGGCTGAGATCCAGAACAGGAGCTTGGCCATCGTCTTAGACTGCCGTGGACCGAACGCAGTGCAATTGCCCCAGTATCTCGCGCGAGTCCACGCGGAAGCCCGCGCGTCGCAAATAATCTTCTACCTGTGGCAGCGTGAAGAAATAAACCGGACAGCCGTCCGCTTTCAGCCGCACTTTGCGAATCGCAGCCCGCAGGGTTGCGGCACGGGGCCAGGCAGACAGGAAGGTCGTCTTGGTCAGCCGGCGGATGACCTGCAATCTTGGCAACGGATCTGCGACGTAGTCCCAGAATCCGATGGCGATCACCAGATCAAACTGCTCGTCCGTCTTCCAGTCCAGCACATCGCTCAGCACGAAGTTGCATCGATCCGCGACTCCCTCTTTGTCGGCCAGCTGTGCGCCCAGTTTCAGCATCTCCGGCGCAAAGTCGACGCCGGTAACCTGTGCGGCTCGTTTGGCCAGGCTGGAGACGAAGCGCCCCGATCCGCACCCGATATCGCATATCTTCATCCCTCGCGCGTCGCCCGCCTGGCGCATCACCCATTCGAAACGCTGGTAGATGTCGCGGCGAAGCCAGCGGTCCAGGCCGCGCGCAATCGGGTTCTTGTTGCCCGTGTAGATAGCATCGAACTGGTTTGCGATGTTGTTCCAGTATTCCGCTATCTGCTGGGTTTCATCAGTTCTTGTGTTGGTTCCAGGCATAGAAGTCAAAATCCTTGGCCGTGTCGGCGAGTCCGCTTTCTCTGAAGCTGGTGTACTTTCCTGCTTGCAGCACGCTCTGGAAGCGCTCTAACGTCCGCGACAGATTTGTGTAGTGGCGGAGACGGGAACTCAGGCGTCCGGGCAAGCGTGGCTGTTCGGGATCGATCTCCCACGGATGGATGTAGATCACGATGGGCAACCCCTCTTTTTGCACCCGTTTCAATCCCAGGCGCGTATACAGCTGCGGCAGCAGGCGAAGATAGCCACCTCCTCCCACCGGCAGGTTGTGTCCAGCCAGGCGAAACGTGGTGATGGGAAACTCCGTCATAGGGCCGGAAGGCGTCTGAAAACGAAACGGCGCGCGCGGCGCACCCGGCATTCCGTAGCGGTCATGACGAATGGGGAAAATACTGGAGTCGTAGGAGAATCCCAGTTCGGTCAGGATCTCAAGCGCCCACACGGAACGATCAGTCACAGAGTAAGTTGGTGCGCGATACCCACTTACTGGTTCGCCGGCGATTTGTTCAATTACGTTCTTGGCGCGTCGGGTGTCTTCGCGAAATTCCGCAGGATCCAGTTTGTAGATCAAGCGATGCCAGTACGAATGACAGCCCAACTCATGCCCACCGGCTGCGATCTCGCGCACCAGTGCAGGAAAGCGTTCGGCAACCCACCCCAGCACGAAGAACGTGGCGTGTACATCGAGCGCCGCCAGCAATTCCAAGAGGCGGCGGGTGTTCGCCTCCACCCGGCTCGTATAGCTATCCCAGCGGGCGCGATCCACTATGTCGGAAAATGCTTCGGCGTGGAAATAGTCTTCCACGTCCACCGACACCACATGTCTTGGCATTTTCTCCTGGCATCCCCCGGTCGGTCGGTCGGTCCGCGAAGAACTCTCGCTTAGTATCCCCCTGCTAGCGGCCATTTGAAAACGGACTTTGTGACTAATTGGCGGGATCTGTTCTGTGGGGGTGTTCCTTTCGAACCTCAATGCACACACAGCCTACGCTTTTTCATAACCTGGGTCAAATGCCCAATCCCGCTTATATTCTAAGGAGGAGGAATATTAGTAAGTAGTATCATGGACAGGCTTGGGTGAGAGAAGCCATTTGGACCAGAATGCTCGCCTCCTCGCCGGGGAACCCGTGGTGAAGGAGCCGTGCGCGCTGGCGACCGCGAGATGGGATCACCGTTCCACGGCTCTTCTCGTTTCTGTGCTTGCGATTGCGATGGTGGTGACGCTCCGCGGTGTCCGCCTTGGCGAGTTCAGTTACAACGTGGATGAAACCCAGCACGCTGTTACTGGACTCTACGTTGCGGATCTGGTGCGAGACCATCCCTTTGCCCATCCGGTAGAGTACACGTACCGCTACTACGCGCAGTATCCCGCATTGAGCGGAGTAATCCACTGGCCGCCACTTTTTTATTGCTTCGAAGGGCTGTTCTTCCTGGTTCTCGGCCCGACGGTAGTTGCCGCGCGGTTGGCGATCCTGTTTTTCGCACTGCTCGGGTTAGTCTTCTGGTTCCTGCTGGCAAGAGAGCTTTTGAACGAGTGGGCGGCCGCATTTTCCACCGCACTGCTCGGGTTACTGCCTTCTGTGCTTTTGTTTGAAAAAACGGTGATGCTGGAAATTCCATTACTATCATGCTGCATTGCCGCGAGTTTCTTCTGGATCTCGTACCTCCTCGAGAGCAAGAAATCCGATATCTATTGGTTTGCCCTGTTTGCCAGCGCGGCCCTGCTAACCAAGCAAAACGGAATTTATCTAATCCCATTTTGTGTTTTGTCGGGTTTTCTGTGTCGAGGTTGGAAGCTGTTTCTGCGCAAGGAAGTACTGCGCACCATAGCCATTTGTTTCCTGCTCACTTTACCCTTCTATACCCTCGCCTACTTCGTCAATTGGAACGCCGTGGCGATGGATCTGGGTCAGAAAAGCATCGGAGGCAGCAGTCGCTGGCTTTTCTATTTCAAAGCGCTCCCGGGACAATTGGGATGGAGCCTTCTGGGGCTGGGATTCCTCGGCATCGTGACGAGTCGGAGATGGGCACGAGCCAATGTCCCTGGGATCATGTTGAGTTGGATTTTGGCTTGTTACGTGACCTTGACACTCATCGGACACAAGGAAGCTCGATACGTAATCTACTGGATTCCTCCGTTTCTATATTTTGCTTCCGGATTACTGGTTTGTTTCTTTCGCAAGCCATGGCTCAAAGTAGCGGGGGCCGCTGCTGCGGTGGTATTGCTAGGTACAACACTGGCGTCCGCTTGGTCGTTCCATCGCCCCTACGTGACCGGATACGCCGAGGTCCCGAAGAGGATCCTGGAGGAGAGCAAGTCTGCCGTCATCCTGTTTGATGGACCGCTGCCCGGCAATTTCATTTTTTTCATGCGTGCAGATGATCCCGATCGGCGGTTCCTTGTCCTTCGGAAGGCGTTATACGCCTACAAAATCAAGAAAAGCGGCGGCTTCGTGGAGTTGGTTCATAGCTCACAGGAGATCGAGGATCTTATTCATGAGGATGGTGTACGCTTCGTTGTTATCTCGGACCAGATTCCTCTCGATTTTGAGTCGCAGAAATCGCTGCGGGATCTCTTGAAGACGCCTTCCTACAAAGAGCTGGGCAGATTTCCGATAGGAGGGAACGACGTGTCCCCTCCTATTACCAGTCTGACCCTATACGAAAACCTGAAGTGGGCACCACCGACGGCGAAGTACCTAACGATCAAAATGCTGACCACGGGTCATGACATCGTGGTTCCGTGGGATAGTTTAGGCACGCTGCAAGCCAAGTAGTGGCGATGCCATGGCCCAGTTGAGCAGGGCTTTCTCAATCCCCGCCAGAGCAATAGCCAGGTTCCACCGGAAGTAAACTCGTGCCGGCACCCGGGCAGAAGGTTGAGCGATTCTAAGTTGCCTTCTCCCTTGGCGGCCGTCAGCTCGAAGAAATCACACATCCAGAATCCGCCACTGGCTATTGCCGTTTTGCCTGGTTCCCTGACTTTCGCACCGGCGGAGGCAAATGGCTTCGCAGTTCGGCGGTGGATGGTTGACACGGTACCTTCTTCTCCCTCATGAGGAGGCGGTCGAATCGCGCGTCGAGAAAGCGCGACTTACCGCAATCTGGGATCCTAGGCCTGCCATGGGGGTTGAGAGCGCCAAATGACGTCTCTCATCAAGCAGGCGCTCCGCTCCGAATCCGAGTTAAGAAAAAGAAAATTCTGCTCGTCGCCTTGGGGGCAATCCTCAGACCAAGCAGGACCAGGTTCAATTTAGGTTTTCGCAAATGCCCGTTGGCCTCGGAAAAAAGCGCTCTGGCTTTTTCAAATTGCCGCTGGTGGAGCTGGAATTTTCCTTCCTCAACGAGATGATGCGCCCTGACATCCTGCTTCCGCTTCTCTACCAGATCACGATCGGAATCGTTGAGCGGAAGGGTTCGGCTGACCTTATCGAGGATTATCCAGTAAGCCTCTGCCATCTTAGAACTTGACTGGCTCAGTGAGCCGGGACGGCCTATATTTAGCTGCGCCTGCACCTTCTGGCTGTACTTAATCTTGGCTCCGTGGAAAGCCGTACGTATCCACATATCGTAGTCGTCGCAGCGGAGCAAGGTCTCGTCAAATAGTCCCGCTTTCATAATTGCGCTCTTCCTGGCGACCACGGTTGAAACAGGAATCTGGCACCGTTCGACGATCAGTGCCGCGAAGTTCGCCGGGCCAGCGGAAGGGCATATGTCCATAAATTCGCGATGGTCTCCGATGCTGACGCCATTGGAATAGACCATGCCGAGCGCAGGGTCTTCGTTGAAGAGCTTCATCTGGGAAGTCAGGTGATCGGGCAGCCAAATGTCGTCGCTGTCCAGGAATGCCAGGAACTCGCCACGCGCCTGTCGTATGGCCGTGTTTCTGGCTCCTGCGGCGCGTTTGTTCTCCTGTTTGATGTAGACGATTCGCTCTAGGTAAGGGGTTAAGACTTTTTCCAGTTCGACCGTGTCGCGTGAACCGTCGTTCACCACAATGACTTCGAAGTCCTGATAAGTCTGGGAAAGGATCGAGTCGAGGCAACCCGCGATCAGAGGAGCGGTGTTGTAGACCGGGATGATGACGCTGACTCGGGGTACTTGGTTGGCTTCGGCGGATTCCATCACTTCACCTGTCAGGAACTGTGGAAAACGATCTCTTTCTCCCCGGCCAAAATGTGATTGACAGCTTCGACACCCATCATCACGGAATGGTCCATGTTCCCGATTTCGTAACGCCACGCACCAAACCGGCCGCGAGAGTAGATTCCCTGTCGCATCAGTGCCGGCTGCAGAATGCCAAGTGCATGGTCGCGGCTAAGTGTCGGGATGGGATAAGAGTAAGCGATAACACGTGAATATCGCGAAACGATGCGATCCCGGTCGGACTCCTCGAGAATCGTGGCCCGGATCAACTCAGCGATCACTTGGTCCAGCATTCGCTCAGGGTCCGGCGATTCTCCTACTCGGAGGGACATCTCGCACATAAGAGAACTGTAGTGCTCCGTATCTCCGTTTGGGACATTAAACCGTGAGTAGTGGGAGAAATGCGTGGCGCGATAACAGGGCATGCTCTCGTCCACGAAGTAGATCCAACACTTGCCAGTCTCGATTTTCTTATTCAAGCCGACACCGAGTACAAGCAGATTGTTGTGCTCGAGACGGCCAGCAGCTTCGCGCAATTCGTCATCCGCGGGCTTCAGCATCCGCACGAGAAGATCGAGCGGCGATGTCGAGATCAGAATGTCATAAGTGTCGCCGCTCCCGTCGGCAAAAGAGACTCTCCGGCGGGCGTAATCTACTTCGACCAGCTCTCGTCGGGTGCACACCTTCCCGGTGAAGCGGTCGGCCATACGGCGGTAGATTTCTCCCGTACCCCCGTGGAGCGGGAACCTGAACTTGCTGTTTGGCCCCCAGCCGACATCGTCGCGATCGAGCAAAACGTTCTCCAGCAGCCGTTTGAAGTCCACGACCGCAACTCGCTCGCCTATCCACGACTTGGACATCTGATCAAGGGGGGTACCCCAGACCTTCGAATTATAGGGGAACATGAAAGCTTCCGCGATACCTTCGCCGAAGCTGGCCAGGATCCAATCCCGGAAGTTCGCAGACTCCTTAGTTCCCCCATTTGCCGCGGCCTTAGCCGCACCCAGGAGACACTTCACCTGAACGGACTTTGGCAGGTATCGCAGGTTGTTCTGAAAGGGATACGGGACCCATGATCCTCCACACACAATCCAGCTCTCACGCACCAGTTCGTTTTCTTCGCTGCCGAGCATCTGGTCAACTAACTTATCGAAATATGGATAGTGGGAAAAGATGACGTGTCCGCCTTCGTCCCATACAAATCCATGGGCGTCGACGTGAGAGGATGCATGCCCACCGACGTAATCGGACTTCTCGTAGAGTACCCAGTTGTCATAGCCGAGTTCGTGAAGACGGTAAGCCGCACCCAGCCCCGTGGGTCCCGCTCCGATCACGACAATCCTCTTCTTGTTCATGGATTCGAAATCGGCCCGCGATCTTAAGATCGCTCTGCCGGGAGAGCTCCGCTTTCCTGCATTTCGCGGCTTAGCGGATAGCCCAGGAGTTCCATGACCGGTCCCCAGGCCGCCTCGATCTCGGCAACGCAGGCAGCCGGCAGTCCTTGGCTCCATTGGCCAGACTTCGCCGAGCGCACAAACGAAATATCCTTGCGGCTCTCTTTGGTTGTGACCCACAGGTTGCTCTGTTCCAGTTCGAGCTTCCTCATATTTTCCGCGGAGCTGAACTCGATAGCCTTGGCGATCCTTTCTGCGGAGGCCTCTAGACCCAGGAACTCTGCGATCCGGATCATCTCCCGTTGCGCATCTTCCAAAAGGTCCTCGTATCTTATGATCAGGAATTCGCGGCCATGACCGCGGGCTCCGAGCCAGCTCATTACATTCTCACCCCAGGAGCCCACCGTCCCAAGGAATTCATCCTTGAGGCGGCTGATTTGGAAAACGTTCTTGGAATTAACCAGCCAGCTCCCGGCATGTTCTCCCCAGGTGCCAAAATACTCGTCCGTCTTCATGAAGCGCGTCGTTATATAGGTCTCGATGGGATACCCGTCGGGGATGTTCCTACCCTTTCGGTCGTAGTGATAGGCGGAGAGGGCCACATCCCTGGGATCGCGCACAATGTAGATCACGCGACGGTATCGCGGATCGAAACACTCATGGCTCTTGATAAGACGCGGGGCTTGCATTTTCTTCAGCGCTTGTCTCGATTTTGCGTAGATGTCGGGGACTTTGCGCTCCACGTTGGCAAACGTAATGCGCTCTTCGGGGTTCAGCAGATTACCGAGGAGGAACCGGATCCAGGTGTTGCCGGATTTGGGGTAGGAAACCAGGAAAATGTCGTCAGGGCGAACGTGAAAAGCCCTGCCGGCGATGTCTCTTTCCAGCACATAATTTACTGCGTAAAGGATCCTATTGATAGTTTTGCCCATGTTTCTACAGATCCGGCGTCGGAGCTCCGGTTCGTCCCCTTGTTCTCGCCAAAATTAGACCCAAATTCAAGCATACAAGGCGTGTGGTCGAATTGACCAGACCTCGCTGGTTACCGCCGTGCACAAACGGGGGAGGTGCCTCTAGGGTTCCTCCTCGTAGGTCTCCACGAGCTCCAGGCCCACCTCATCCAGGTCGCCCACCACAAGCCAAGGCAGTATGGGAGGAGGCCGATATGAATTTGCGGTCCGACCTGGAGATAGTTTGGGCGAAGAACCAGTGCCGCATCCACGGCAAGCTGGCAAGGATAGAAATAAAGCGCTTCCAAGTCAAGGGAACGGCGGCTCCCAGGGCGTCTCCTATAACTCCCGGGTCCTTTCTTTGTGGTCTATTCCAGATTTGCTCAATCCCTTTCGCCGGTAACCGACAACGAGTACTACAAGGAAGTGGACAAAGGAACCGTCAAGCAGCTGATTCAGAGCGTGCTGCCGCCGCGAGAGTCGAAGAATCTGCTACTTTCTCTGGCCGACGTCTATGGGTCGAAAGGAAAGGCCAAGGTTGCGGCGATCACGAGTGCAAAGCAGATTGTCTTCCACGCCGTGGGCGATAGTAGGCCCAACCAGCGGACCAGACCGCGTTAGGAAGTTGCGGACCGAACTCTGCGGATATACCGTCGTTTTTCTACCACCTCGAGACCTGATGTACAACTTCGGGGAAGACGAATATTACCGCAACTTCGTGGTGAAGATGCTTATGTGGGGACAGCTGCCCTCGGCTGTCCGGCCTGCGCAGTCCGACGGTTGAGCTCGGGCAACAACAACATTGAATCCGCTTTGAGAACGCCTTTGTCGAAAAACTGATCGATGACAATGCAAGGGGCCCCAAAGCACGGTCCCTGCTACAAGATAGTTCCAGCGTTCCAGCCTGAGCACCGGAGCGCACGGTGCTGGCAGTCGTTGGAGCTGTGGGCTTAATCTGTCAGTGACTTTCGCATCGGCAATGGTGACGCGGAGGCCGGATGGTAGCCCGGGCAATTCGTAACGCTGGCCCGGATCATAGTCGGCTGCGCGGAAGAGATTCTTCACTGAGAGAGTAATGATCCTGGACGGAACGATGAAACTAGGGCCGAGTCGCCGGGCTGGGGCGTCCCAAGAGCCTGTTATCCGGTACTCGCGTTTCCACTTCGACCCGTAAATCACAATCTTCTCGCCATCGCGCTCGGCTTCGTAAAATCCAAGGGTGCCAGGCCCAAGCCCGGTCGTTGTGCATTCTCTGTAAAGAGTCTTTCCAAGCACGAAGCTCTTGCACGTTAAAGTGGTTTTCCGCCATTCGCACTTTTGACTGGAGAGGTCGCCAGTTCAGCCCGTCACATCCCAACTTCAAACGCGGTCAGGGGACACGCCCGGGCGACCATGCTTTGGGAGCAATCCTGGCGATCTTCGCCGCCACCTGTTCACCCCGTCGCGAGAATCCCAGATAATGCACCTCCACATGGCGCTCTCGGCAGAACTCAATGAAGGCCTTGTACTCCCCTTCGCACCAGCCCGGATAATTGAAGAATTCGTCGAACGCAATGATGGTGCCGGCAACTATCGCGTCTCCCAGCAGCTCAAAGATTGTTCTTGTCGAACTATAGAGATCGGCATCCATGTGCAGGAAAGCAATCTGCTCCGGATGCTGCTCGCGAAAGGCTGGTATCGTGTCTTTAAACCACCCTTCGTGCAGCCGCACATTGGGCTGCACCTCAGGCAACGACGCCAACGCAAACGTTCCCTTCTCATGGCCTTGCTTCCAATCCTCCGGCAGGCCCTCAAACGAATCGAAGCCGTGAACCTCTCCCGTGGCCAGAGAAGCAATGAAGTTGAGTGTCTCCCCGCGATAGACGCCAAATTCGCAATATAACCCCGGAATTTTCACCTGCTCTATGGCGGCTTTGAGCAAGGCGAACTTGTCCGGATGGCTCTTCGCCATTTTCATGTGCTGGTCGACGAACTCGGCGGATTTCTGCGCCGCGCGGACCTGGCGCGCAAATTCGATATCTTTCGTCGCTTCAGAGAGCTGCCGGTTTAGGTGA
>Ga0208686_1000823_pt1 | contig 13649 bp, 10 predicted proteins | sample June2015DPH_6_50_FD_184694 | JGI IMG/M metagenome (GOLD analysis project Ga0208686, IMG submission 184694) | Peatland microbial communities from SPRUCE experiment site at the Marcell Experimental Forest, Minnesota, USA - June2015DPH_6_40... | ecosystem: Environmental > Terrestrial > Soil >... | reverse complement strand
ATTTACACAGCCTCGACGGCGGCTGCGAGATAATCTCGGAGTCAAACCAAAACCGAGAAACTCCAGTTATCAGTGGTTGAGAAATCGGGGGCAGGTCACAGAGATCGCCAGGTTCGGTCACGGAAATTTGGTTGGAATCGAGCTCCGGAATCTGATCCTCAGTCTCTCGCGAATCGCCTGCCTCCTCGATTATCTGATCTATCTCGGCAACTTCGAATCCAGTGACGGTGACGTCAAAATCAGCGCAATCCAGATTCAGCAAATTCTGAAGCTCGATGGAGAGAATTGACTTATCCCAGCCCGCAAGCTCTGCGAGCCGATTGTCGGCGATCACGTATGCTCGGATCTGGTTCTCTGCAAGATCTTCGAGACAAATTGTTGGCACGCGGGTCATGCTGAGCAGCTTTGCCGCTTCGACTCGGCCGTGGCCAGCCACGATGCGATTTTGCGAGTCGATGAGGATGGGATTCGTGAACCCAAAGGCCCTAACGCTTTCGGCGATTTGACGGATTTGGTGTTTTTTATGCGTGCGAGCGTCGCTCGAGTACGGTTTCAATTCCTCGAGCATTTTGTACTCAACGGACAGCGCATGGCTGCTTTCGAGAGTCGCTCCGGCGTGATTTTGACCCGTCATTGCCACCTCTTGCATTTGATAGTCGCGCAAAGAGATCGCCAGAGCAAGAAAGTATGTAAAGCAGATATTGCTATCGTTTATACTGTCAGAATAATGAGCAAACGAAACACTACCGCGAAGCAGGAATCCGTTCTTTTCTTGGCTCCTGACGTAGGGTCCCTAGAAATGTTCGTTGAGGCACTGAATACTGACTTCTACCACATCCCGATTCCAATAAATGGTGGCTGGCAGAGACATAAAGGAGACTATCGCCCTGTCCAGTGCGAATTGCGTCGCCTCGTGAAAGCCTGGTTTGACTCGGGTCCGAACGTAATGAAATTGTTTTCAGACGACCCTGTGCTTGCACTGGCGGCAATGCATTGCCGTGCTCATCTCATTGCGACCAAGACTAACCGTGCGCGAGTAATTTGCATGACAGTTCCCGAGAACATGCCTCCCGGGGAGCCTCTCGAAACCGCGTTGGGGCTCTTTCTCGGTTTCTTGATCGACCCATATAACGAAAAACTTGGCGGCCCCTGCAAGCACTGCGACAAATTCTATGTGAAGAAGACGAAGCGACAGGTTGTTTATTGCTCCAAGCGTTGCGGTTTGAATCACACGTCGCAATCCGTCCTTCGAAAACGCCGCCAGCAGGACCATCTTGCAACGCTGAAAAGGGCCGAACGGTCCGCAGCAATGTGGGCCAAAACCAAGACATCCAAGGACTGGAAATCGTGGGTTGCCAGGGAGCCTCTGATTACCAAGAATTTCCTCACCAGGGCCGTGCGAAACGGAGAACTTTCCGAGCCGGTCAAACTGACCTAAAAGGCATAATTCGTGACTGGCAGATGAATTGCTGTCAGCGCCGCAGGGTCGCCAGGCACTCCCGCCTGTATTCATCGATCAGGTTCAGAATCCGCACCGTCCTGCCATCATTGGTAAAAGTGTTCACAAAACCGTACGACCAGACGTGATTACGCCGTTCCGGTCGCAGGTGCGCATAGGAGCTGTCGTTGAGTCACAGCCGCCCGCGCGGCTTCTGTCCCCGCGGTATCTTCAGCCCTTCGCGGCGTCAGATTCTCTCCACGCGGTCCTTACCGACTCGCCACAAACGTCAACACCTGAGGCAAAGATCTCTATTCGCATGCATCGTGGCTTGAAGTATGATATATCAGATCCATCTCAAGGCATTATCGTCAGCGCCGACCCCTTTCACCGCGATCGCAAGGCGCGCGTGAGTCTGTCTTCAGGGCAAGGCTCGTTCAGTGTGCTTGGAAGTGGCTCGGACTAACGGAACATCTTAACAATGAGAGGAATTACACTCCATGACACGGACTCTTGCAATTGATATTGGCGGAACGAACTTCACCGTTGCGATCTTCGACGACGAAAAACTGACAGCCAAGGCAACCAGACCCACTGACAGAGCTGCAGGCCCTGTGGGAATGATGGACAGCATACAAGAGATGGTGCGTAAAATCGCGCCTTTGGGCAAGTTTGACGCGTGCGGGATTGGGTTTGGTGGACCGGTTGATTTTGAAGAACAGAAAGTGCTTCTCAGCGTACAAGTTCCTGGATGGGAAGGGTTCGACCTCATTCGAGAAGTCGAATCTCGCTTCGACGTCTCAACCGTTATTGATCGCGACACCATGGTTGGTGCGCTGGGAGAAGGTTTTTACGGTGTCGCCAGAGAAGTCCGGCCTCTTTTCTACATCACAGTCTCGACTGGTGTTGGAGGTGGCCTCCTTACCGAACACGGTCTTTATCGGGGAAAGAACTCTTATGCATGCGAAGTAGGGCACCACACCATATTGCCAAACGGTCCATTGTGCCTCTGCGGCTCATACGGATGCATGGAAAGAATGTGTAGTGGTCTTTGGCTGCAGCGCGATTACGGGGACACTGCTGAGAATCTTCTCAAGTCCCCTGTGTTTATTATGAAATACGTCGTTTATCTTGCTCAAGGGCTGAAGAACACAATCATGTTCCTTAATCCTGCCATGATCGTTCTTGGCGGCGGAATAAGCAGAGCAGGCGACGCCCTCTTCATCCCTTTGCGGAAGGAGCTAAGCAGACAAATGACAAGTTGGTCCAAAGCATCGATCAATGTTCAGCCTGCCAGTCTTCGAGATGAAAGCATCCTTTGGGGCGCATTGAAACTCGCTCAATTGCGTTTCCCCTCCAACAATCGAAGTTCAATCGCACATTCTCTCGCTGACGGAAACGAGAACCGCATTCAGTTGCCCAGGAATTGACCGGTGCCGAGGGAGAGAGTTTGGCGATTCTTACTGGGTGTTGGCGTTAGAGGCAGGTGACCTGATTCCTGTTTTTTTTGACAAACAGACAGAGAGGAATAGCCCGCAGGATATTCCTCTCTGCAACCTCAACCCTCAACTAGAGTTCTCAGATAGAAAGTGCGAAAGTTTCTGGACAAAACTACATTCTGAAGCCGGCACTAGAAAGGAGTTGTGCTGAAGGTATAGATAGTTGTTGAGCGAAAGGTCCTTCCGGAAGGAAGCATGGTGCTAGGGAAGTTTGCATGGTTAGGAGAGTCCGGAAAATGTTGAGTTTCCAGGCAAAATCCCGCATTCCTGCCGTACGCTACCCCATGCCGGCCGGTGACTGTTCCATCCAAGTGGTTGCCGGTATAGAATTGCACGCCGGGTTCTGTGGTCTCCACGGTCAGTTTTCGTCCGCTTTCTGAATCTGTCACGATCGCCGCCAAGCGCAATGTGCCTGCAATTCCATTTATTACGAAGTTTTGATCGTATCCGCTCCCAAACCTGAGTTGCTCGTTTGCGTCGTTGATATGGGCGCGAATCATTGTCGGCTTTCGAAAGTCAAAGGGTGTGCCGGCTACGGGCGCCAGTTTACCCGTTGGAATTTGCTGTGCGTCTGTCGGTGTGTACCAATTCGCGTTCAATTCGACCGATTCGCCCAAGATGTTGCCAATGTCGTCTCCGTGCAGATTGAAGTAAACGTGATTCGTCAGATTTAAGACGGTTGTTCGGTCTGTCGACGCAGAGTAGTCAATGCGAAGCGAGTTTTCGATCAAACTGTACTTTACCTTGATAAAGAGAGTACCCGGGAAGCCCATGTCTCCAGCAGGGCTTACGTGTGAGAACTCAACACCATTGGGCTCCTCGTGCGACTGCCAAACGTAGCTATCGAAGCCGACAGTCCCTCCATGCAGCGCGTTAGGCCCATCGTTGGCCGGAATTTGGAAAGCTTCTCCGCCGATCGAAAAGCGCCCCATCGCGATGCGATTCGCGAATCTCCCGATGACTGATCCGAAACGTGTACCTGGGTCGTTGAGGTAATCTTCGAGCGTGTCATAGCCCAATGCAATATCCGCCACTTTACCTGTACGGTCCAGAGTTCTAACACTCACCAACCGTGCCCCATACGACGTAACCCGGACCTCGACGCCACTGCTCGTCAGCGTATAGATCGGTACAGCTTCCCCACCGGTCGTGTGACCCCAAATTGACATCGTCACCTCACAATTCGCAAATCCCGGAAGTGTCATTAAGAAAATAACCATCGCTTTTGCGAACTCAGCGATTCTCTTTGTAACCATTGGAGCCAGTCCTCAAATCTGTAGTTTTCATTCTTTGGGCCCAAACAGGAAATCTCCTCAAATCGTCCGCGAAGCATCAAGACGCTCAGCATGTTGCCGAGGCCATTTGATGATGCCAGGTTGAAAAACGATTGCATACGTAGCTTCCTGCATTTGAAAATGTTCGCCACAGCTATTAAGGCTGCGGAAAAGGACGGGAATGATACGCATTTTCGCAGCCGGAGCTTGGATTGCGCGCGCAATGTAAGCACGATTCCTGGCGGCCCTGTTAAGAGGCGCAATTCTCGTCCATGAACGAATAGGCGAGCATATGACACACAAACATATGAACGTCCTCGATCCGTCCCATGTGGGGCTCGCCCGTGAGGATGTTTAACTGCACCTCCTGTCCCAGACGTCCGCCGTCTCGTCCAGTAAGTCCGATCGTTCGGCATCCGGTTTCGTTAGCGTATTCCGCTGCCCGCACGACGTTTGGCGAATTGCCAGAGCCGCTGATGGCGATTACCAAATCACCCGCAACCGCAAAGTTCTTCAGCTGCTCCTCGAATACCACGTCGTAGGCCACGTCGTTCGCGTAGGCGGTGATGGTCCCAATGTTGTCGGTTAGGGCCAGGACGCGGAAGCGGCGCGCACGCTGATAACTGGCTCCCTTCACGAGATCGGTCGCGAAGTGCGACGCCGTGAAAGCGCTGCCGCCATTGCCACAGACAAAAACCTGCCGGCCCTCGTCGCGCGCCGCGCGCAGCCATTGCGCAGCAGTCTCGACGGCATGCAAATCAAGCGCAGTCAGGGCAGATTCAAGCCATTGTCGGTAGGATGCAAAGTAGTTCATTGCCTCGTCTCCTGGTTACTTGCTCTCAATATGTCTTCTGGCGTGGCGGTGCCGGTGCCGCGCTGCATGATTGTGATGGAGGCGACCAGGTTTCCAAAGTGCGCCGCCTCAACCGGATCGCCCGTGAGTCGCAACACCAACGCTGCGCCTGCGCTAAAACTGTCTCCCGCGCCGCAAATATCTACAGGCGTTGGCACGCTCCTCGCCGGCACAAGCGTTATGCCGTTGGAACCGACGACCGAAACGCCGCGCGGCCCGTGTGTGACCATCAATGAGCCATATCCGATCTGCCCGCGGAGCTTCTCGTAATCGGTCTTCACACGGAGACGAGCGCAGGCCTGTGCAGCCTCATCCTCATTCAGCTTGACGAGAGTATTGCGGAAGAGCTCGCCGCGTGCGCGCGAATCAACGAAGACCACTTTGTCCGGGTAGCTGGCAGCGAAGCGGGAAATCGCGTCACGCAACCGTGCGGTCACCACTCCGCCGGAATCAATCTCCATTTGATCCGAGATAAGGATTACGTCGAACTTCGGCGCGAACCGCTCGAAGCGCTCAACGACCTGCGATGTCACGTCTTCCGGCAAATCGCGGGGAGTCAGGTAGTCCACACGCGGCAGATCCTCGACGCCGTTCGAACGATTAATGAGCTTCGTGTAAGTGAACGTCAAACCAGCCGGATCACGGACCAACGCGGAATGCCCGATGCGGCGCGCGTCGAGAGCCCGTTCCAGCTCAAATCCGTGCCCGTCCTCGCCAACGACACCCAGAACATCGACGCGTCCCACACGAAGCGCCGCCAGATTCGACGCAACTGTGCCGGCGGCTCCTGGGGTCCTCTCGTATTCGACAACGGCCACTCGCGGGATGGATGTCTCCCTGGACGGCTCCGCCAGTTGCGGCTCGTAGAAGCACCAGCGATCGAGACAGACATCGCCCACGACGAGCGCCGACAGCGTAGGCAGAGAGGCAAGGACTTTTTCGGTCGTCACGCCCGCCCTCCAAGTGCGCGCCAGAGGGCCGGAAACGTCGCCCGATGGTCGCCGCTGAAATAGTAGCTGTGTCCGCCGTCGGCGACGGTGCGGATCAGAATCGTCTTGCGCGGGCGGAAATAATAAGCGGGTTCGGTCTTCGGCAACTCATCGCGGAAGTCGCCAGCGATCGGCATCAGGTCGAAGACGGCCGTCGTGAGGTCGCGAATCTGCCGGCCTTCCTGGTGCGCCACATTGCGAGCCATCGACAGTGCTTTCAGGTAGACCTCCGGGGCCATCACCGCAGAGCCGAAACTCAGCATGACCCCGCCTTCCAGGCTTTCTGCCGAATGGGCAAAGATCAGGAAATCGCGATAACTGGCTGCGCCCAGTGCACCGCCGTCGCAGTTCGGATGCTCATGGATGATGTCGTAGCCGATTCCAACGTGCACGGTCGCCGGCACGCCGCAGCGATACGCTGCCGCGAGCACGCTCAGGTCGCGGTACGGGAAGTCGCCGCTGAGAATTACGCTGCCAACCATCTCCCCAAAACCGCGGCCATCGCATTCGCGAAGGAGGTCATTCAGCCTTCCGGTCTCCTGCCACAGTCCGAATTCTCCGGAGCGGATATAGCGCGCCACGCTCTCGGTGGTTTTTCCGATCAAGGCTAATTCGAAGTCGTGGATCACGCCGGCTCCGTTCATCGCGATATGCGAGATGAGCCCGCGCTCCATTAGATCGATCATGTGGCGATTGACGCCCGCGCGGAGCAGGTGCGCGCCAAACATCAGGATGCGGGCGGCGCCCGTCTCTCGAGCGCGATGGATCCGTTCCGCAAGGGCGGGCAAGTCTGCGTGCTGATATGGCGGTGCAGGGTCGTCAAGCTTGAGCCAATTACCAAGCTCCAGATCGTGACGCCGTTCCGCAAGCGGCTTCACGATGAGCCGGCTGCGATCGAACATTTGATAGCGGGAACTCATGACGTGATGATCCTCTCCAGCAGCTTCGCTTGATTCAGAAAGTTCGGAATGATGTAGTCGGCGCCCGCTGCGGCTAACCGATTGCGCTTCCAGTCGGACACCACAAGGCAATCGGCTTCGTCCGTGGCCACGCCGACGGCGATGCCGCCAACAGCCTTGACGTTTTCAATTTCAACGAAGCCGTCGCCAAAGCCCAGAATCTCGGTTCCGTGACATTCGGAGCGAGAAAGAATCCGCTCGATCAGAATCCGTTTTGAGAAACTCTTGTAGTCGTCCTGCGCCCCATAAACGCCGCCGTTGAAAAACTCAGTCACGCCGAGCAGGTCCGCCTCTTGCCGCATGTACTCCTCGTCCGTCCCGCTGGCTAAATACAGATAAATTCTCCGCTTGCGAAGCGCCTGGAGCAGCTCAATCGAACCCGGCACCAGATACTTCTCCGGCTTCGCCCGCCCGGAGCGCAGTTCATCTAGGCGGTGCGCAATCCGCTTGTGAAGGAGTCCCAGGTACCTGTGCTTGTATGCAAGCGGCGACTGCGGTACACCGCCACGCAGTTCCACTTGCGCTGCAAGCTCGATCATTTGATAGATGGTCTGCTTGCCGGTCAGACGATCCACAAAATCCCGCACGATCGAAAGCAATTCGGTGTCGCTTTCACCGCTTTTGAGCGCCGATAATTCGGCGACCATCATCGGCATCATCACGTCGGCCCATCCGGCACGCAGAAGTGAGAGGGTCCCGTCGAAATCAAAAAGCACGACTTTGGGAATGCCACGCGCCTCGGGATGGAGCGTTTCGATAATCGGTATGGTGAAGCCCATTTTCTTCTCCAAGGCTGGGATATCCCGCGGCGTGAACGACGCTTTCTCTCCGATTTCGCCGGCCGGCGCTTCAGTCACTTCCCTCCGCCTTCCGCGCATCATGACTAAAGCGCTTTCGCGGGCAAAAACTCTAATGCCTGTGCCGGAGCACGTGACCAGGATGGCTTTGTCTTTTAACCGCTCGCTGCATGGGAGTGCTGATTCATTCATGCTTTGAGGACTCCCTTGGCAATCTTGCCTGAATCCATTTCTTCAAACACCTAACGCCATTCGGAGAGAGGTGACATTCAGTTGAGGATCGGATCGAGGTCAATCCTTCCGCTGGAAAGAAGTGAGAGTAGGCTAACGCTCAACAGACTGATATGTCAAATATTATTTCCGATTTTGACGCAGGACCGGCGCGTTTGCGACTGAGGTCTTCGACGGAGGCTAGTTCCAGCATCCAGTGGATTTTGTTTTCGATGCCCCCAGTCTTGGCGGATCGCCGCATTCAGCCGCGCCGCGCTGGGCTTAAGGTTAGCGATGTAGTAGTGGATTTTGCGTATGCTTTTTCCGCTGGTCTTGGGCATTCCAGCTACCTACGATCGCGTGTGCCAGCAAGCTTTGCAGAACCGGTTGGAGCCTGTCTTCGAGTTGATATTCGATGATGCCAGCTTTGGCTATCGGCGAGGGCGATCTGCCAAGAACGCCTTGCGCAAAATCCGAGGAGGAATCCAGGTTGGCGCGGGGCGGGTTGTGGATGCGGATTTGCGAGACTTTTTCGATACCATCGACCACGGATGGCTGATGAAGTTTGTCGGGCACTGGGTCATTGATCCGAGGATACTGCGCCTGATTCGCAAATGGCTCAGGCCGGGTGATCCGAAGACGGCCGATGGCGTGGAACGAGGATAGGAACGCCGCAAGGTGCCGTGGCATCGTGCAACCGGCACCCAACCCCGCCGCGACTACCGTGAACGCGAAACTGACTCCTCACCGACCCGACTCAAAACATACAAGCGAGACCATCAACCCCGACACACTCCCAGAAAGCCAACTGATCGTCATGACGCATGAACCCTTCCTAACTTCTTCCCGTTTTTCTCAGGAATCTTGCTCTTCAACCGCCAGGCGTCCTCTCCGTCGTAGTTAGCGAGACGCCCCAACACTTGGTCAAGACCATACCGAACGTGTACGCGCATGGCCGCATCTGCAACAAGCGGATTACCGCTGCATATCGCCTCGGCTAAAGTTGAATGGAATTCTTCCGGCTGCGTACGTCGGTTGGCAGCGACGTCATAGAGCCAGTTGAAGATTAGTACCTGTTCCTTCTCAATGGCATGGCCCAGCCCTGGACAGCGACTCAGTTCCGCGATTCGCATATGGAATTGCATGTGGTAGGTATGCACAGAGAATAAGAACCGTGAGTCCGTGGGTTCCAGCGAGGACGACTTCTGCAACTCATCAAGATGTCGAGCACTGGTGCGAAGCTGCTGCTTCTCCTCCTCTGTGATGTTCTGCGCGCATAATCTTGCCGCCTGCGATTCCAGAGCTTCCCGAATGACATTGCTGTCGCGGATATCCTGCTCGCTCGGCACGCGTACCCGCGTTCCGATCCTCGGGCGGCTTTCAACCAGTCCTTCCGATTCAAGGCACTTTAGAGCCTCGGTGACAGGCAGGAAACTCATGTTGAACCGCTTGGCCAGCCGCCTCCGCGAAAGGACATCTCCTATAGAGAGATCTCCGCTGAGAATTCCATCTCGAATCTGCTGGTAGGCACGATTGGAAAGTGATTTCCCAGCCCCATTCAGGCGGTTTGTCATACGTTCAGCTTTTCTCAGCTCAGATTTACTAGCCATATGCTCTTTCCGTACCCCCATAAACTCTCGATGGAAAAGGCCCTACGTCGAATTATCGATATGGTACCACCAAATTTCATTTCTCATTCGCGCGATCATAATCTCATATTGATATATCATAGTTGTCAAGACGTTGACGGTTTACGCTCTCCGCAGTGAGTTCACCGAGATACTCATCCTAGCTGGGGATTGCGTTGCATATTCGTGCCCGATCTGACAGACGTCATGTACAACCGGGCATCCAGACCATATGTCTCACACGCAACTGGCATTGAGTTCGTCATTGAGTATATCGAGAAGTATGCAGCGAATACAGTAATGAGCAAGCAAATACTTGCAGCGCTGCTGGCCGACACTGCCGGTTCAACCCCTAAAACGCAACGATTATGGCGTGGACAGAGGGACGGGGAGAGTTTGGATGAACACAATCAGCAGTTCTTAAGAGGTGCCGGTGCAATCGCGCTCTTCGGCAGCCCGATCAGGTCGTGGTTTACGATCAACTTCCTTCGCCCTACAGCGACGTTTGCCATGACCTTGGATTAATTGACAGTACGCCGACGCCATCGGGCAAATACTTTCGACACTGCGGCGGTTGGCTCGCGAACTTTCGCACTGCGCGATTCGTAGAGGAGTTGACATATCACGAGTCGATATTTCGAGAATTGGTTTTGCGGCCAATTTCTTCCTCGCCCCCTAGCGTTACAAAGATGACAGATGCCTCATGATCACTCTCGCCGTTTCGGTCTGACGCGATCGCATTCCTGCATCTGGAGAAAAGGGTAGTCGCAATTGTCCGTTCACGACGCACGATGAGGTCGACACGCGATCCTAGAGAAGAGCCACAATCGAGCGCGAGCCAAGCGTTTGCTTCGTCCGACATTCTGTAAATCATTTCGATTCTTCAACTTTCATCTCGGCCTGAATATCCTCCGAAAATTCTCTAATTTTGCCCTTGACAAGTCATTCCGAAGTGATATATCAATTCCTCACTCAGAATTTGTCGTAGATTCACCAATCGAATAATTTGTCGGTATGACATCCATTCGATTTGATCGAACTAAAGGAGAAAGAGAGGATCAACACAATGAAAGCTCCATCCGTATCACTTCGCCAGTGGATGCATTGGTCGATTCCAACGATCGCATGCGCGTTTTTCGCGCTCTTCCTGTTGGTGAGCCTCGCGGCTAAGCCGGCGTCGGCTCAGTACACCACTGGCGACGTCGTCGGCACTGTGACCGATGCAACCGGTGCGGTCGTGCCCAACGCCAACGTGACCATCACCAATGTCGGGACACAGGAGAAGCGCCATGCGCTTACTGGCGCTGCGGGCGACTACACGTTCACGTTGCTACAACCGGGTTCGTATACCGTGCTTGTCGAAGCGTCCGGGTTCAAGACCGATACGGTAACCGCCTTCCACGTTGGTGTGGACGACCGCATCCGCGTGGATGTGCCTTTGCAACTAGGGGCGACTACAGCAACAGTTGAGGTAAACGGCACCGACGTTCCTGCCCTGCAAACCGATAGCGCGACCGTCCAAGCCTCCGTGTCGGAAGTACAGGTCCAGGATCTTCCCTTGAACAACCGCAACTTTGCCGGCCTAGTACAGATTCAACCCGGAGTGAACCAGGGGCTCCAGAATTCAATCGCTTCCGGCTACCGTGCGGACGACCGGCGTATCAACGCGGCCTATTCAGCTAACGGCCAGCCCGACACGTTCAACAACAATATGATCGACGGTTTGGACAACAACGAGCAGGAACAGGGGTTCATGGGCATCCGGCCAGGAGTCGAGGGCGTCGCCTCGGTGGTCGTTATGACGAACGACTACAGCGCTGAGATAGGGCGTTCGACCGGCGCGGTCGTCAACGTCATTACCAAGTCCGGCACCAACCAGTTCCACGGGTCGGCCTTTGAGTTTTTCCGCAACGACGCGCTTGACGCGCGCAACGCCTTTGCCACCACCGGCCCAAAGCCGGAGTACCGCCAGAACGACTTTGGCGGCAGCGCCGGCGGGCCTATTTGGAAGAACAAGACTTTCTTCTTCTCCGACGTAGAATTTGATCGGGCCGTCATCGGAATCACGTCGACGGAGACCGTTCCGACCGCCGCAGAGCAGACGGACCCAACTACACTTCCCGGCTTCCTGGCGGGCGGAACTATCAATCAGGTCGGGTTAAATTATTTCAAACTCTACCCGCTCCCGAATCTTCCCGGGACAGTAACACCAACCCAGACGGTGAACAACTACGTGTCGTCTCCTTCCGAGACCCAATTCGGCACGACGTTCGATGCGCGCGTCGACCACCATTTCTCCGCCAAAGATCTCTTCTTCGCGGAGTACAGCTTAAACCCGATCGTCACCGACTTCCCCTCGCCATTTCCCGGCGTTAAACCTGCCTGGGCTGGAGGCGCAGTGGTCGATCCCGGTGGGCAGGTGGGAAACGTTGATGGCCTCTCCAAAGGCGTTTCTCAAGGGTTTCGCATGGAATATAACCACATCTTCACGCCCAATCTGCTCGTTGATCTGCGCGCAGGCTACACACGGATCAACATTGCCACCACTCCTTTGAATTATGGCGAGGACCTATCGAGCAAGATTGGCATCGTGAATGGATATCTGCCCGGCAATGTTGAGACCTCAGCATTGACCGTTATGCAGTTCAACGATAGCTCGAGCTCCGTGGGAGATGGGGAGTGGATCCCCATTTTGAACCGCAACAATGTCTTCCAATACAGCGGTGTGCTCACTTGGACGAAGGGTACGCATACCGTCAAAGCCGGCGGCGCGTTGGTTCGCCGCCAGTTGAATTACTATCAGAGCACGCTCCCTGAGGGGGGATTCCAATGGACAAACTGGGCAAGTCTGGTCCAAGGCGTGGCCCCCGACAACGCGGCCAACAACGGGATACCAACCCGCAGCAATCAGGCCGGCACGCAAGGCGAGCGCACCTGGCAGCCGAGCGGATATGTCCAGGACGATTGGCGCGCGACGAAGCGACTGAGCTTGAATCTAGGCATGCGCTATGACGTCTATACGCCCTTCATTGATGCGCATAACCTCATTTCGAACTTCGATTTGAGCACGCTGTCGGTCGTTGTTGCCACCGCCTCCAACCCACGCGTTGTGTCGAATATCGACCACAGCGACGTCTCTCCCCGGCTAGGCTTTGCTTTCTCGCTGCCCCAAAACATGGTGCTGCGTGGCGGCTACGGCATAAGCTATTACCCGATACAGTACCAGAGCATCGCCCAGAACCCGGACCCACCGTTTAGCTTCAGCTGCGGCAGCGGAGCCTGCGAGACTTCGGCGACCAATCCGACAGAACCCGCATTCCCGCTACTGCCGGTGCCGGTGTTCCAAACCGGAATCAACCCACTAACCGCCTCCGAACTATTTGGCGGCCTGACCTACACCCCGCCCAATTTCAAGACCGGCTTATACCACCAGATGAACGTAATCTTCCAGAAGGAATTTGCCGGCAACGTGCTCAGCGCGGGCTGGGTGGCTACTGTGGGCCGGCGTTTGCTCTTTCAGGACCACATCGATCGGCCCACACCCTCCGGTATTGCCGAAGCGCACGGCACGCCGCCGGCGCCGCTCGTTTATGGCACCCAATTACCCAATGTAAGCGACATTCAACGCAACTCCAATCTGGGCGAGGATAACTATAACTCTTTGCAGGCGACGTTCGTGCGGCGCTACAGCAAAGGATTGACCATCAGCGCCAACTACACCTGGGCTCACGGCCTGGGCGACGGTGTGAACCCCAGTCAGGGCAACCAGAACGGCTTGTGGACGGGCAATGCGCGCTACGACTACAGTAGTACCGTGTTGGATGTCCGTCATCGCATCGCCTTTTCCGGGAACTATGAACTGCCCTTCGGCAAGAATCTGCAAGGTGCCGCGGGCTACCTGGGCAAGGGCTGGCAATTAAACATGATCGCCTATTGGGAAACAGGTTCGGCCTATGGCATCCAGAACTGTACGGACCCGCAGATCAACCTGATTTACGTCGG
>Ga0208686_1000799_pt1 | contig 13878 bp, 18 predicted proteins | sample June2015DPH_6_50_FD_184694 | JGI IMG/M metagenome (GOLD analysis project Ga0208686, IMG submission 184694) | Peatland microbial communities from SPRUCE experiment site at the Marcell Experimental Forest, Minnesota, USA - June2015DPH_6_40... | ecosystem: Environmental > Terrestrial > Soil >... | reverse complement strand
CGGCGGCGGGCGAGGCTGCGGCGTGGGCGGCTGCGGCTGCTGGGGCGGCGGCTGCGGCTGCGGTTGCTGCTTGGCGTGGCCTCTGCCCTGCATTTAGGCTCTAGCGCCTTCCCATTACGTTGACAGGCACAGACAGTCAGGGCCGGGTTGAATTGGTCAACTCGACCAACCGCGTCTTGTTCGGAAAGGCTGGCTAAGGGCCGCCAAACTGAGGCGGCCTAATGTGCTCGAAACCGGCCAGGACTTCGGAGACCTGTGCTGGCCTTTTCCCAGCGGCTCGTTTCTGAATTGTTTAGTGGCCCCGTTTGATTTCAACGCCACAATCGGCTATTTCTGGAAGGGACTTGGGTGTTCTCAGACGCACCTTTGGCATAGCAATAGCAAAATCACTTAGCCTCGGTGGCAGATTCCTCCGAATTTGGCCCGGGGCTTTTTCTTTGCAGAGCGTTGGAACGGATTCTGCAAGGCGATGTACAATCTGTCGCCCAAATGACTTTGGGTATCGGGGCTTTTGCCTCTGAATATAACTAATGTGCGCGCGGCGGTGCTGAACACCAGGGTGGATGGAGCGATTGATATTTTGTTTGATGCATACGGAACCACCGAATCGGCCACCCCGGTGGTTTCGTGATCGATAACGGCAGTGATAAAGAAAAAAATTCGTGAGCCGGATACAATCGTAGTACCTGTGCAGAAGGATGGGTTTGACCGTATTATTCTCGGCGAAAACGCCTGGTGGGCGGTCCGAATTTCCGCTGGCATGTTGCCTAAAATCAAACATATCGCTGTCTATCAGCGATCACCCATGTGGCGTCAATCGCACAAATCGAACCTTATGGGGGTGGCCGAAAATTTAAACTGGTCTTTTCCGAGCCTGCAAAACCGGTTTCTCCAATTCCCTTCGCCGACGCGCCGTCAGGTTCTATGCAGAGACCCCGATATACAAAATTCAGAACGCTAAGAAATTAGCCGATCTATTTGAAGAGGGCACTTAATCAACGCGACGAGGGTCTAGACTCATAAATCGGAATTGGTTGATATGACTCGCGAATTCGCCTCTTGCCCTGTTTGGCAGAGGGCGGAAGTGGCCCAATCTCGCTAAGTTCTACGATTTATGAGTTTTGACCCCAGCATCGGGAAAACGCCGTCCCGGTTCAGTCAAAACGCAGTTCGCCTCATGACGGCGAACAACTCCGGTCTAGCCTTCAATGTCAGACATTGGTGAACAGCGTGGCAAGGTATCACCCATCGGTGCGTGAGAGCGTGTAGCATAAGGTCGACAAGTAAGCGGGTGGATTATGTCAACCCCGATAACCGCCTCAATGCTTTATAATTTTGTCCAGTGCTCGCACCGGGTCATCATGGATTTGTTTGCCGATCCGGCACTTAAGGACAAGGTCAGTCCTTTCGTGGAACGTCTTTGGGAGCGAGGTTCGCTGTACGAAAAGGAAGTCATCGAGGGCCTTTCTCTGCCTTTCCCTGATCTTTCACGCTACGCAGGTGAGGAAAAGGAACAGCAAACGCTTGAAGCGATGAATCGGAACGTGGCGACCAAAGCGCCGGTGCACACGATCTTGTGCAACGGATGTTTGGGAAACCCCGACCCGAGATCCCGGCGAACGTCAGCATCGGCGGCGTTGCCCAAGTCGAGCATTCGCGCGGCGGCCACGAGGTCGGCAAGGGTCTCTAAATCCCAAACGATGACGGAGGCTAGGCGGAACGGCTAGAGCTCACCTCCCGCTACAAAGGCTTCGGCGGTGGAATGATGAAGCGCGGCCCCCGAATGGGAAAGTGAAACTCTTCCATTTGCGGCACCTCTGTGTGGCGGCGCAGGAATGCAAAATGGTCGATGTTGCGCAACAGATTTAGTTTTTTCTCGTTGATGTTGTGCTGAGCAAGGCCGGCCGGTCACGGGTCATGGGGCCTCCAAGCGTAACATCGCCTGCGAAATGGTCGACCAGGCCGATTAACGGACTCGCCAAAAGTCGAAGGATTTGGCTGCGGCCAACTGCGCAATCAGTTCTCCACCTCATACACCGGTTCGGCGGTATACCCGCGCGCTCGGTGGGTCTGCACGATTGATAAAGGCTCGAATCGCAGCCATTTAGCACCGTCATTTTCGCAGACCTGGACAAATCCGCGACGATGCTTGCACCATTTCGCAAGCTCTCTCCGATTTACACCGTTATATTGGTAGACCCGTCCCGCGGGATTCTGATAGGGCGGGTCGTTAATTAGACGTTTTCTTTTTGCTTTTTGCGCCTTTCCGACGAGAAAAAGCAGGGAAGACGCCGTGCCCGACCCCTTCGACAATGCTCTTTGCTTCCGTTAGCTTCTTGGAGACGGCTACCGACGATACGTTCTTCTTTGCTACAGCCACAGGATTGTCTCGTCCCCGCCCGCCCTTGAGTTCATCATCGTTCAACGTGTTACCGAGACGGAATATTTGTCCGATCTTCCACTGCGGCATTTTTGGCTGCGCTTGATGGAGGTCGTATATTTCCAACATCCGTTTGAGGCTGTGAATATTGAATTGTGCGGCAATGGGGTAAAGCGAACGGCTTTCCTTATGTATCCGTTGCCCTCTCTTGCGCTTGTGGTGACGCGCCAACAATTTGCCGAGCTTTTGTTGAATAAATCGTTTGCGTAAGCTCAATGGGATCGCCACGATGAGGAGTGCTCCCGAATCCCACCCCTCTGGCAGCTCTTTAATTTCCTTTGGTGTCAAAGCCCGTACGCTACTAGGCATCGGTGGTTCGGCAAACAAACGCGCTCCCCGATCATCCTTTGTCCACCACTCTCTAAAGTTTCCTTCATGCACGTTGCCGAAGTCAGCGTAGAGTTTTTCATACTCTCCTTTGCCGCCATTTTCGCACGTCCTTTTGTACCCATCATGGCGACGAAGGAATTCCCACCAAAGATAATAGACGCTGTTGTTCCAGCGCACCCCTGATGTTGATTGCTCCTGTCGAAACAGCGGATGCCTAAAAGCGAAATGGCGTTGGAAGATTGAGGGCATTTTACCAACCTAAATGCGAGTTAAGATCGCCAATATATCACGCAACCCATCCATTTTAGATGCACGATCGCTCACAACAAAACCCACGCATATTACCAACGTAAATGCGGCATTTAAACCGCCAAATGCGAACCGCAAGCACGATGATTATCTATAAGTGGTCAAGCACGCAGTGAGTGACGTCAGCGTCGAATGCAAAGGAAAAACCAAAAACAGTCTTACCATCGTAAAAGCAACATTTGAACCGCCAAACGATTGAAAACAAACCTTTCATTATAATGGGTTCATAAAGTCGAGAATGGTTCTCGATTAGTCGACTTAGACATTTTTGACAATGGCTGCGCGACATTTTGAAAAGGAACTAAACGATGTTTGTAAGTTATAAAACGTTGTCTCACAAGGAGCGTCGAGCGGCAAAAAAGCGTGCTAAGACACTTTTGTGGACCGATCCCGTATGGGGAGGCGAGCTCATCGCCAGATTAAAGGTGATGCAGGAGCATTACCGAGAAAAGATAATCGGTGAACATGGAGTCGATGTCGGGGAAGTTGAACCGTTCTGCGTTCGACACGAGACATTCGGCTGGCGATGTATGCTATTGGACAAAGCAAAACTATCACTTGGTGCCGCGCAATTTGCAGAGATCATAGCAAAGTGTGGTGAATGTGAAATGGACACGCTTGATGTAGCACGCGCGTTGATACTTGAAGACGCACCGCGATTTGCATTTCATCCTCTGCTAATTGTTGCAAACAAGAATTGCAGTGGGAGGGATGTATCGGCGGTTCGCGTATTGTACGGCGCTGCTGCTTTTCTTATCAAAAACGGCTTTTGGAGCGTCGATCAGAATGATATGGAGACTATAATCACGAAATACTGCGATCACAAAACGGCATCGGAGCAGCTAATCGGAATTGACCAACCAACATATGAACAGGAACGTTACCATGACTAAAGATTACAGAGCAGCGGACGCGAGAAATCTCGCTGAAAGACTTTTGGAGATGCTTTCACCTGATAATCGGTGAATTTTGCTTAGACTTGAAACCGAGCGCGTTGAGAAATCTAAAGCGTCGAAAGCTCCTTTCCCTCTTCCACCCCGCCATGGGCTGTCGCCTTATGATCTTCTGGGAAGATTGGAAAATACGCGAAGGAGCCGAGCTCTTTGCACAGATGTTGGGCGAAAGCGAACTAGCGGCAGACATAGCACGGGTGCTTCTTCTTGAGGTCGGAAAGCGGGTGGTCACTGAGCCGGTCCTTCTGTTGTCGAATGACTTCATCACCGAACACGAAGAGATAGCGGAGGTATTAGATTGTGCCGGCGCTTACTTGGTGCAAAACGGTATACAAGATGTCGATGCCGTGGATATCTCTGATGTGCCAATCGAAATCGTTTGGGACGGCAAAAATATGCCAATCGAGATCGTTTGGGAGCTCGATGAAGTGCCAATCGGACCGCTCGGAAGAGGCGTTCTCAAGGGAATGGGTTTCACCAATAGAACGCGGCACCGCGTGCCGGTCGCAGTTCCGGTCGTTAGCGAGGCGAATAGCAATCGTCCCGTTTATTGATATAACGACAAGCGCGCCTGATTCGAGTTGCGGATAACTGCTTGGCGACGCCCAAGGAGCGAAAAAAGTTTCGCGGAGCACGCGATTCAAGCAAAACGCGGTATAAATAGGAGTAACAGAAAGGCACGATGTATTGATGGAGCCCGCTTTTCCACTATCGGATAGACCCTATAAGAAAGCTTTTGTTGACTTGATCAAGTCACGACCGTGGGACTGGTTTATCACCATTCCGATCGGAGAATGTCCAGCTGATGAACCGCTCCTGAAACGGTTGCGACGGATCGAAAATGAGCTTTGCCGTAAGTTTCTCGTGAATCGCTATTACAAGCTTCCACATGAAGCACGGTTCTCAATGGCTGTGGGTTTTGAGGGTGAACGCCCGTCTGGCACCCGTCACGCCCACATCCTCGCATATGTTCCGGCGCCAAGCAAAATCCGCATATCGAGAGAGATGCTTGTGAACCTTTTTCCGCAGGAATTTCGATTTCGTTGGGAAAGGCTAAAACTTGAATCCGGGCGCGGCGAGGACGTACAAAGAGGACCGCCGTGGTTTGGAAAACTGCAATTTGGGCGCGCTAACATCGCACGGCGCATTTACGCTGCCAAGGACGTCCGCCAGCTGGATGTACCTTGGTCATGGTTCGAATTGGTTACAATGCCAAAACGTTTGAAGTTTACGAATAGAAATCTGAGTGTGATCCAGAACAAGAATCGGCAACGCCGAACTTATCTCAAGAGGATCGGCGATCCTCTGGTGACTGGTCACGTAGTCTGACAGCTAGCTAGTCGACGGGTCTGATTTCCAAGAATGTGCCTCCAGAGAGGAGAGCGCATTCTGAAACCTTTGGAACATCAGAAAACAGTAAGGATATCGGGATTTCAGGATTTCGAGAGGTTTACTCAAAAGCTCAAAAATGAACCCAAGGTCCGTTGGAAAACTGAGAAAATCGTACAATGTCCATATGGGTCACTCAAAATATCAAGGATGCACCCAAGCACCTCGAGAAAACGTCATGGACATCTCCCGAGACCTCATCATGAAAGCTTATGGCTGGGTTGGTCTGCATGATATTCGACTAGACCCACGCTCATCAATGAGACAGAACTGAAAACGGATACAGCTCCCTTAGCAATGAAAAACTCGTGTCGCGTGATCGGGATTGGACACTATCCGAACACCCTACAGAACTGAATCTTGGTTTCAGGATGACCTCGGGTTGACCAAAACCTTTAGCCAGAGCCAACGTGTGAGCGAGAACAAGGTTCTCGCGAACAAATCTTGCGAAGCAAGATTGCACCTCCGAGCTGGCTGAAATCAGTTGAAATTAATATAGTTACGGTTCCGCCATTTGTCTGCAGGAACCTAGTGCAATGTCGAATGTCTTAATCTGACCCCTTTCGACAGTGGCGCACCATTTTGGTAGCGATCGGGGGAGAAGCGGACGTGGCGGAGCGTGTTCGAAACGTCGAAGACGACCCATACCGTCGCTTGGCCGCAAAACTTCGCTGCATGCCCAGTGATTCGTTGATGCCGGCGTTGCACATTTTTGTTAATCTTGGATTCACTGCAATAGGTTTAAGTGACGCCTTTAACCCGCCCAAGCGGCGGACAACACGGCTTGTCTGCCATGGGTTTCAGTGCCTTTCGATTTCGTAAGCAAGATGAGACGCCGCCATCCAAATCGGGGTGTGTGGCAGTCCAAGCTTCCGCCGCATTACCGCAGCAGCAAGCCAACGCGGCCCCATCCTATGAGAGCCGCATTGAGGCCATCCGCGAGAGCATTGATCTGCTGGAAGCAGATCTAGCAGCCATGATCCGCGACGTGCATCAAGCCTCTGGGGCGGTGCGGCACGGCGTTCAGGCATGCTCCTACGCATTAGCCACAATTCACGAACGAAGCGAGGACCTTGCCAGTAAGACTCGTAGCGCCAAGGAAGATGTGATCCAACTCGCTGCCGCAACGGAGGAATTCGCGATGTCTTCAAGCGACATCCTCACGCAGGTTCGGGCAGCCGGCAGTTTGACTGAGGGAGCCACAAAAGCCGCGAAGGCCGCAGAAATCAGCGTGGACGGACTAAGAACCTCCTCGATCGAAATTAGTAACGTGGTTCATCTCATCTCATCCATTGCCAGACAGACACATTTGTTGGCTCTCAACGCGAAGATCGAGGCGGCGCGGGCCGGCGAGGCCGGTCGCGGGTTTGCGGTAGTCGCCGACGAGGTCAAGGCACTATCGGCGCAAACAGAGGAAGCGACAAAAGAAATCGCTCAAAAAGTGAAACTTCTCCAGCACAATGCGGCAACGTCGATTGACGCACTCAATCAAACTGCAGCCGCTATTGATGCCATCCGCCCGGTTTTCAGTGCAGTCACACTTTCCGTCAACGCACAAGACGAAACCATCAAGGGGCTCGCACGCAGCGCAACGGAGACCTCGCATTACGTCGCAGGTGTGGCAGATGGCGCAGCACAAATCGCGAAGACTGCGGCGGCAGCGGCGACTCATGGCGAAATCGCCGACCGATCTAGTCAGGACGCCGTGTCGACAGTTGAGAAATTGAAAGCCCGTTTCGTCGTGTTGCTCCGGCTGATGGAGTTCGGCGATCGTCGCCGTCACGATCGTCTGCCCTGCGATCTCACTGTGACCATTCAATTGCCAGCCGGCGAAATTCGCGGGCGGACTGTTGACCTATCACAAGGTGGAATGCTCGTCCGCATACCTGACACAGAAGAAATTGTCGAGGGCGGATCCGTCCAAGCTTCCATTGCCAGCATCGGGGAATGCCAGGTCCGGTCAGTCAATCGCTCCCATCTCGGCCTTCACCTCGAATTCACCGAAATTGGTGTCGCGGTTCGCGAGGCGCTGCACGCCAAGCTTGACGCCATCCGCGATGAGAACAAGGTATTCATCGATCGTGCGATAGAGGCAGCTCGACGCATCACGCAAGCGTTCGAGGAGGCGGTTTCAAGTGGCAGGCTGCCCCGGGATGCACTATTCGACAATCAGTATGTGCCTATTGAAGGCACCCACCCGCAGCAATTCCGGACACGATTTCTCGAAGCTCTTGAAGAAATTCTGCCACCAATTCAGGAACCTCTACTGGCGTCGGACCCTCGCATGATTTATGGCGTGGCGATAGATCGCAATGGTTATGTCGCAGTCCACAATAAGATTTATTCACATCCCCAACGCCCCGGGGAGGTAGCTTGGAACACTGCCAATTCGCGCACTCGGCGCATTTTTGATGATCGTGCCGGACTTTCCGCCGCACGCAATGTGCGCCCCTATCTCATTCAGAACTATCCACGCAATATGGGGAACGCTATCATTGTCCTTACACTTGAGACCGCTGTGCCGATCCGAGTTTTTGGCAAACATTGGGGCGGATTCCGAACCGCGTACAAAAACTAATCATTTCCTGCGTCAAGACCGCGTGAACCGTTACGCCGGCGATTCAAGTACGCGCCCGAGACATCGCGCTGCGACCAGCGATGTGTGCCGTGTTCGGATAATAATAACCCGGAAGTGCCTCAAGCATGCTTGAAAAGACGCCTTGGACTCTCAGCGAACCCGAGCGGATGAACCGAAAAAAGTTAATCCGGCAGCGGTTGAGAGAGCAACTAGGGTCTGGCGAGGATCTAAAAAGTATCCGCATGAGGGATGCGACGATTTTTCGAGTATGCTTTGGCCTTGAGGTCAGCAGGAATGTCGTTGAACGACATCGAATTAAAGCTGCGGGATGAAGCGGCATTTGGCAGATCAGCGCACCAGAGTCGAGCACAGATTCCGAGTATCTTGTCGACCTTAAAGCAGTCGTTCAAGAAATTTGCGTGATTTCCGTTGTTTCATGGGTACAGGAACTTTCCAGTGCCAAAGTCGTGTCAGTGCGATGGTCATGGGTTCACAAGCAGTCGACGGAAGGAATGCGTCTAAATGCCAGGGGAAAATGGCCAGATCAGCCCCTCGACCATCGCTCGGGTTGCCCAAGCTACGGGTAGCTACGCCTCGCGCCAGTCTTGCAGCAAGGCCGGAAAAGCGCGAATATTCACCTAGTTTGGGAGTCATCCGGGGAATCCTGGCCCAGCCCTGAGAGGAGGAAACAGTGCTTCGATATGCCAAGTGTTTTGCCCTAGCAGCGCTCGCCACAACACTAACAACCGTAGCGGCCCGCGCCGATGGCATCCCCAGTTTGCGCGGACACGATCACACCGGGATCACGGTGCCCGATATGAAGCAGGCCATTGATTTCTTCACGAACGTGATTGGCTGCAAGGAGGCCATGCATTTCGGCCCGTTCGCCGACGAGAAGGGCGATTTCATGCACGCCCTACTCAACGTCAATCCGCGGGCGGTGATCCATCAAATAACCCTGATGCGCTGCGGCTACGGCTCCAGCATCGAGCTATTTCAGTACAGTTCGCCGGACCAGAAGAATATGACGCCGAAGAACAGCGACGTCGGCGGCTATCACATCGCCTTCTATGTCGACGACATCATGGCCGCGAAGGCTTACCTCGACAGCAAAGGGGTGCAGACCTTCTTTAACCTCAATGTGAACGAAGGACCGGCTGCGGGACAGAGCATTGCCTATTTCCTCGCGCCCTGGGGTTTGCAGATGGAAATCATCAGCTACCCGCAAGGCATGGCCTACGAGCACTCGTCCCCGATCAAGCTGTGGTCGCCGAAAGACCCGGCCCAGTGACCGGGGATTCCGCCGGCATTATCGCCAGCCGCGGATCCGTCGGATCCGCGGCACCTACGCAATCGCTGCGAATTCAGGATCTCTCTGATTGCGCGCGAACAAGATTGATGATCCTTAAATGGATAAAGGTGCTGTAGGTATTGGTCATGTAGCCGTGCCAATCCCAAAAAGTCATTGACGTACTCCCGAACTTTCCATCCATAAAACTCTTCATTCCAAACAATTGCATGATTTGCAATTCAACCTCGAGCTCATCAATCAACCAAACCGAATACGGAAACTGCTCCGATTAAATCTCAGCGTCAGTTCGATAGCAGCCCATTCATGGTCGGTGAGTTCTCTGCGGATACGCGGTTATTTGAATTATTTGAGGCCAACGGCCTGATCTACGCTGGGCTGCGGCAGTCTCGGTGTCAGGGTTCGGGCACGGGTATCGAGCGACAATCCGAGACTGAACGCTTTTTGCCGGATCGCTCCCTCGCAGCGTTTTAAGGCCGAGGCTATGTTGGCAGCCCGCACCTTCCTCTTTGCGAGTGCCTTTAACTTGCGAACACCAGTTTTTTGTCCACCTGCGGCGTTTCCTTGGGCATAAACGTTTCCCAACCTAAAAGGCGAGGAGGACGGTAGGTTGTTGTCGCACTAGGCCCTTGATGTAAATCAGTGAAAAGTTCCACTTCGGGCGCCTCAATGTTGAAGGCATTGCCGTCAGAATCAGCGTGCAATGAGCAGCTAGAAAAAGTAAGATTAGCGCTTGGCGTTGTTGTGTGGTGGTGTCATGGCGTCGAGTTCGGAAGAGGTTTTAGAAGCGGCTGTTGCACGCATCCCGGAAATCGCCGGGATAATCGCATCCTTACCCGTTGAAGATCGCCCGAGCGCCTTCGATGTCGCTGAACGGAGTTATTTGCGAACGGCGAAGTATTTAGGCGGTGCCGGACGGGATTCTCTTAAAACAAATAGGTCCGACATTGAGCGGGACACGTTGAACAACGAACCCTTTTTCAACGCGGAAGTTGACGAAGAATCCACCAATAAATCTAAGGAAATGTCGAGCAATACTCCTATCAAAGTAGAGGTGACCGAGTTGGCATGAGGGTTCAGGAAAGACTGACGCCGACTGGCAAGTGAGTAGACCCGATGCGCTGTATGATCTGCGCGGCAGAAATGACTTTGATTGGCGTCGTCGAGGACGATACCTTTAAGTTAGTTCGTGGCTTCGAGCACCACACCTACATGTGTTCAAAGTGCGGTGACATTGAGCGGCGCCTCGCCTTCAACAAACACTCTAAAGAACCCAACACCGAGGCGGTGCCCATTCTTTCGCCGCCACCTATTGCGCCCGCTTTAACGACCCAGAATCAGCGCAAAACCGCTCAGGGGTTGTTGAGGCGCGTGCTGACCAAAATACGCGGCTAGAGGAGTTTTCGGGCGGGCCTGCCCGGTCGCGCGAGTCCATCATGGTGCAATGAGCGGCTCAAACTCCGGGCAAGAAGGGGCAGGAAGCGGCGGGGGAGCAAGCCTGTTGCTCGTTCACGCACTCGGCAAGGCTGATGACTTCAAAGAAGTGATCTGACCCCGTCGAGCCATGGTGACGGATCATCGGATTCATACAATGATCTATGTGCGCTACTACTAGGCAGGAAAGCATAGCGGCGCGGTCGCGTAGCTCTTGTATTTCACTTGTCGATCTTGTTGCTCCCGTACTAATGCCAGCGACTGTTGTTGTCTGATAACCCGGTGCCATGTGGCCCAGCACGACAGCAAATGTTCCGGTAAATAGGGCATAAAGCTCCTTTTCAACCAACCGCTGTGCTTCGAAGTAACGGTAAATTCCCATCACCCCTGCCGCAGCACTGACTATGAGTTTTTCGCGCCGTTCCGCGGTAACTGGCTCCTTGTATGGACGCATAGCTGGATCGGGGCTGTGTTCGGTTGCAAGCGCAAGGATCGGCACAAGCCACCCGCCATGTTCCTCGTCAGCTAAGAGAGCCGCCCACTGCTCTTTGTGAAATTCCATCCCGCGAAGGAACCCGTTCGCCCAATCGTTGGCAGGAGTAATCCCGTTTTCATCTTCCAGAAGCAACGGCAGAAAGACCTCACCCGAATGCAGAGTATCAGCAATGACGTTCCAGTGACGCATGATCAGAGACAGAAAATCCTGCAATACGGGCTGGGCGTTGACAGTGTCCTCAAGGACCATATCGTCTCCCAAGATTTTAGGAAGATATTCGCTTGGGGGAACAATTTGAGGACCGCAAATCAAGGCAGCGAAGAAACCATCCAACTGTTCGAGATCCATCGGGTGCTTATTCTCAAAGCGTCCGAGAACCCCGCTGAGGCGCTCTAATTCCGCATCGGTCAATGGTTGTGGTGTCACTGGATGACCTTGGTGATTCTTCGGCAATCCAACCATTGTGGACGACGGCAGTCATCCCTTCGCGTCCTGATCTATCCTTCACCGTTCAGGAGGGAGTATTTCTTGAATGCAGACCTGATCAATAAGGTGTTCTCGGTGCAGGTCTGTAAGATGCGCTCTTTTCTCGTCATTCGTCAGATTTTTTTTTGCCAATGCCGTTGACCATCACCAGGACTAAAGTGCGATCATCCATATCGAGCCAGTAGGAGCGGCGCACGAGCTTATTGGCGCCGTCTCGGACGAACGGGCTGTCAATATTCTCGCTCAGGTCTGGCTGGTAAAAGCGCGTCATGATGTGGGCTTTTGCGTTTCGACTGCGGGGTCTTTTACCCGCCTCAGCGCCAACGGTTCTTGCATGAAGACCATACAGAAGTTGATCGGGCATCGCCATATCGGCACGACGGTGCTATAGTGACCTGTCCGATGATGCGACGCGAAATGCTATCGAGGCTGCCGTAACAACGGCAATGCTCTCAGTTGTTCAAAGGCGTGGGGATTAGCCAATGGCAAAAAGGGCAGGGCAGAAAAAGGCTGAGGCGGACAAAAATAATGGATCACACGACATTGAGTCGATGGTGCCGCCGAATAACCCGCCTAAAATGGTCGTAGGCGAGCGCGATTTGGCGTTTGCCGTCTACGTTCTGTACCTCGTTGGTTATATCACTGGTATCACCGCGATCATCGGTGTTGTAATTGCATACATTCAAGCGGAGTCAGCAAATGCGCCGGTGAAAAGCCATTATACGTTTCAGATAAGGACGTTCGTGATCGGATTTATTTATTTTCTTGTTGGTCTTCTTCTTTTACATCTTGCTGTTGGAGCCTTGATTATATTGTGGGCGCTTGTGTGGTCACTCGTGCGAAACGTAAAAGGATTACTAGCGCTAAACCGCAACGACCCCATCGCAAACCCTGAGTCGTGGATGTTTGGCGATTAGGTGCTCACCCGTTCCCAAAACTCTGTAAATTGATCGCCATGTCCCGCGACAGCGGCAGGTTGCGAGCATAGAATCGCTCGATCTGATCAACGGACGTCCCGCCATTCTTGGCAAGGTTGAAGATGTTCACTTTGCCCTGGGAAAGAATGATTCGCATACAAATCGCGGTGTGGCGCAGTGAGTAAACGGTGTGCACCGAATTTGAGTAACGATCTTCCTTCAGCTGACAACGTCGCAAAAGTGGGTTGAACTGCCGTTGAATGATTTGCTTCGCAGTCGAACGATTCTTGTACCTGGGTAAAAATATGAAATCGTCAATGGAAAATCCTTTATTGCGCAATTTCATGCGACCGTAGACGGAGACCGCAGCAGGCATCGTGTTGACTATGCGATGCCCAGTTTTTCCTTTGCGGATGGTAATGATGAGACATTTTGGATCGTTTGCAACGGCGATATCCCGATGGGTAAGTGCGTAAATCTCGCTTTCAGTCGGACGGAGGAAAGGTGAGTGACACGGTAGCAGACCCACTTGATCCTGCATCCTGGTAAAGGCCAGGACGGGTGGACATCGCAGAAGTCTGTTTCATCGTCCGCGACAGCACCGGGCAAGCGCTGGGATACTTCTACTTCGAGGATGAGCCCGGTCGGCGCTCAGCGGCCAAGCTGCTAACACGCGACGAAGCGCGGCGGACGGCGGCGAACTTCGCTAAGCTGCCGGAGCTGTTGCGGCGGTTGGAGAAGGCCTCGTGCCGGCTCCAGCGTGGCCGCTGGGAAAATGGCCCCCGCCGCTTTCCACCGCCCTGGACGATCGATGACGCGAACGACGCCTGCTTCATCGTCCGCGAGGGCATCGGACGAGCGCTCGGTGATCAGCGGCCAAGCTGCTCACCAGGGACGAGGCGCGGCGCATCGCGATCAACATCGCCAAGCTGCCGGAGCTGCTGAGGAAGCTCAGTGTTTAGGCCTTGAAAACCCGACCCAGCGTTTGACGCGAATCAAAGGTTGTCCTCCACTCAAAGCTTGATTGTCTTGCTCGGCTCCCGATGTAAGGGGGTATGCGAGGTGACTTGGCCATTGACCTCCCGGTCTGGAGGCGCTGATGCGCTCTAACAGGCTGCTGAAGAACTCACCATCGGCGAGCCTTGAAGGTTGAATCGTCACCGTTATGGAAGCGGATTTCTCCGGTGAGCGATCCATCCTTTTGAAGTTCGGCCCAACCATCGCCTGACGCTTCATC
>Ga0208686_1000794_pt1 | contig 13933 bp, 12 predicted proteins | sample June2015DPH_6_50_FD_184694 | JGI IMG/M metagenome (GOLD analysis project Ga0208686, IMG submission 184694) | Peatland microbial communities from SPRUCE experiment site at the Marcell Experimental Forest, Minnesota, USA - June2015DPH_6_40... | ecosystem: Environmental > Terrestrial > Soil >... | reverse complement strand
GAGTGCAGACTTGCGATAATAGTGCCGCACTGCGAACCTGCTGTCGGGACTCATGACTTTCGAGATCGCGGCGGGACTGACATCAATTTTGCAACCTCTCGGGTGCATTGCATCCACACGACAGCTTGCTGTTTTCATCCATCTTCATGAACTTGCCGGGGCCAGCTGGCCCCTTCTTTTTTGGATACTGACCCATCTGGTGTTGCCCAAATTCCGAGCCTTCTGTCTAAAACTTGACCTCGCAACTGTCCTAATCAGTCTTATGCTTCATCACAGACAGCGGCCCCGTGCCAGGTGTCGGTGGCTGAGAGAGTTCGGTAGCGCTCCCGCCTGTTTCAGTGGAGTCGCACATGCTGTATTACACGCCCTCAACCCCCGCCATCGAACGCTCGCCCCCTGTACCCGACGGCACGCGGACCATAGTGTGCTTCTCCTGCGGCGACACCATGAAGCACTTCCGCACGATCTCAAATCTTGGAGTGCGCCCGGAACAGCTCATCTTCGTTTGCCCGTCCTGCAAAGCGGTCGATACAAAGGAAGTTAAGCGGGTGGCGTAAGGGTGCCTCAGTTGGCACCCCGTCAATTAAATAAATCACGGTGGCTAGGAAGCGCTGCTTATTTAGAATCGAAGATCTCATGCGTATCCATGTTGGTTGCGAGCTACGCTTCGAATTTCCGCAAACAACGCCTATGATTGTAATGTTGAACGTGCACTTCTCGCGCGTTTCCGGACTGGAGCGTCCAGATTATTTGATAACGAACCCTTCGGTTCCCATTGAAGGCTACCGCGACAGCTTCGGAAATTGGTGCAGTCGCCTCGTTGCGCCCGGCGGGCATTTCAGCCTCGGCACGGACGCCATTGTTCGTGACTCGGGCATGTCGGACCCGATCGATCTGAACGCTCTGCAGCACCAAGTCCAGCACTTGCCGGTGGAAGTCTTACTGTTTTTGCTTGGGAGCCGTTACTGTGAGACCGATCGGCTATCCGACGAGGCTTGGCGCCTCTTCGGAAACACGCCGCTTGGTTGGCCGCGGGTGCAGGCTATCTGCGACTTCGTACATAGTCACATAACATTCGGTTACGAGCATTCCCGTGCAACCAGAACGGCATTTGAAACATACGGAGAGCGCAGCGGGGTGTGCCGTGACTACGCTCATCTTGCCATCACTTTTTGTCGCTGCTTGAACATCCCCGCACGCTATTGCACCGGTTATCTTACCGATGTAGGCCTTCCGCCGCCCTACCCACCTAATGATTTTGCAGCGTGGATCGAGGTCTATCTCGGCGGCCGTTGGCATACGTTCGACCCGCGCAACAATGCCCCCCGCATCGGGCGCATCCTCATCGCGCAGGGCCGGGACGCCGCGGACGTACCTCTAACCCACACCTTTGGCCCAGCAACCTTGTCGGGGTTCCGCGTCTGGGCAGATGAAGTGCCGCCAGAATGAATGCTCTGCCTTCCAGGGCATTTTGCCCATGCATGAGTCTGCGCTTGTGCCACACGATATGGCATTATTTTTGTTCCGAATGCTCATTTGGATACGCCAGCAATAGCGGTCACCTACGTCGGCGACAATTTGCTCGACGAGGCGGACGATGGAACGCCGGACGGCAGGATCCCTAATTCGCATGGAGGCTCTCACAAGCGCGTGGCCGTGCGAGCTGGCGAGAAAGTCGGAGACGTAAGCCGGCGCCGGAGCCTCGGCGCCCTCCCGCACGGCCGCGGTGAACCAACCACGCCCCCTCGCGCAGGCGATTGCCGAAGGCAACGTGATTGTGATGGTCGGCGGGGTGGTGGTCTAGGTCACGGATTCTGAAGGGAGAAGAACGCATTATTTGCATTAAGCGGTTTCACCCGAAGCGGTCAGCGGCGAGGCTGCGCACCGTTCGGTCACGCTCTCACTCGACGGATCTCGACAGCCTTAGCGCAGGGAACCGGTCTCGTCACCGATGCCCTCGATTCGTCGAAAATGACCCTTATGCAATCGACAACACGCAACAATTCGAATGTCCACAGCCGGGCCAAGCGCTCCCTTGCTAAGTGTGCGACACTGTGGAAAGCGGATTGTCCCTTCTTGGAGCGATGCTGTAACATGGTCTGCGTTTTCAAATGAGCTCCTGCAAAGGGAGGGCCTGCGATGAAACGCGAAAGAAAGCTCCCGTTCGATCCCAACGTATTTCTGTCGAAAGTGAACGGGGGGCGAGCTATTTCCGATTATCGGAAGGATCAAATTATCTACACGCAGGGCGATCCTGCGGATTCCGTTTTCTATATTCAGAGCGGCAAGGATCGTCTCCGAGCAGGGCAAGGAAGCCGTGGTCGCAATTCTGGGAACCGGCGATTTCTTCGGGGAAGGGTGCTTGACCGGACAGCCGCTGCGTCTGGCAACCGTCTCCGCTATGACGGAATGCGTGATCGTCCGAATAGCAAAGGCAGACATCACCCGCGTGATCCACGAAGAGCCGGCGTTTGCCGAGCTATTTATCGCGCACCTCTTGGCTCGCAACAGCCGTGTCGAGGAGGACCTAGTCGATCAACTATTCAATTCAAGCGAGAAGCGGCTGGCACGGATCCTTCTGCTTCTGGCGAATTTTGGCAAGGAAAGTCGGCCGGAGCCAATCATAGCGAAAATCAGCCAAGAGACACTGGCGGAGATGATTGGCACGACGCGATCTCGCGTGAGTTTTTTCATGAACAAATTTCGGGAATTGGGTCTTATTGATTACAACGGCCACATTGAAGTCCACAGTTCCTTGTTGAACGTGGTTCTCCACGATCAACCGCAGATTCAAACGTAGCTGCTGCCCACTGCTGCCGCGCCACGCACAGGAAGAGAGCAAGTAATTGTGCCGCTCGACAAAGCCGGCAGGCGCTCGCGCTCAGATTTGGGAGAAGATCCGCTCGACGAGCAACGCCGCAATCTGACCTCCGCCTCGATCAGTCTGTCTTGGGGCCCTCAGCGGACGCCTTTGGCGGCAAATACATCATCCGCACCGACAAGATCACCAACCTCGATGGTACCCCCCCGCCCGATTTGTCCTTCGGGCATGGCGTTCCGTTGTCCATCTTCGCCCGACACGGGACCTGGTCTAACTGACCTCGGCAAGGAGTTGATCGGCGCCTGCAACCGGTTGAGGATTTTGATCGATCCGCGGCAACGCTCATCCCTTGACGAGCGAGCAGCCCCCTTCCGATAAGGGACGGAAAGCCTGCTCGGCGGGAATCGTCGTGACCAGCATCCAGTTGGAGGTGATTGCTGGACTTCCACCGCCGCCGTCTTGCGCGGCGTCGCGGCTGCCCAAAATTGGGTCTGCCCGTCCTTGGTCGTAGCTACGACGTAAATGCGACCAGCAAATGCGTTGCCCATGCCAGCGAATATCCGTTCCGCGGTACTCTTAGGACCATGCGTCAGCGAAAGCCGCCGGCTATGATCAGGCGATCAAAAACGGCTTGGAAGCTTCAAAATTAGCTGTGCAGCGGGTCACGCCGATGTCTTGCAACACCCTGTCATTGAGCATCGCGAGTTCCGCGCGTGAACGTGCGCACTGCCGCCATTCTGCAAAGCTGTGTGTGAGCTGGCTCCAACGTAACGCACGGCGCGGGTGAACGGTCAGGATTTCCAGGCTCATCGTGCCGGTGGCGCCTTGCGTGTTCAATCCGTGAATGTAAGTGGACGTGCAACGCTTTCGAGACTCTTGCGCTCGGCGGCGATCCCCCAACACCATTCGACGATTGCGGCGCCGATCATCAGGGCGGACCCCAGCAGATAGCCCATGAAAACGCTTATACGCGAGTGGGTGTCGATTAGCGCGCCGAATAGCCATGGTGTCAGCGCACCGCCGACCCCAGTGCCGATGGCAAAGAACACAGCGATCGCGATCGCGCGAATCTCCAACGGAAAGATTTCGCTCACGGTCAAATAGGCCGAGCTGGCTGCCGCCGAGGCAAAGAAAAAGATCACCATCCAGAGGGCCGTTTGCTGCGTAGCGGTAATTGCATCGAGCGCGAACAGAGCGCCGCTTCCCGCAAGCAGAACGCCGGATAGCGCATAGGTGAGGGCAATCATCGGCCTGCGACCGAGCGTATCAAACGCCCAGCCCAGCGCCAGCGGCCCGCAAAAGTTACCGGCCGCGAAGGGAAGAATGTACCATCCCACCTGACCAGAAGGAATGTTGAAGAATTCGGTGAGTATCAGCGCATAGGTGAAGAAAATCGCGTTGTAAAAGAAGGCCTGTGACGCCATCAGCGAGAAGGCAACCAGCGTCCGACTCGGGTAGAGGTATAAGAGCGTCAACAGGATTTCCCGCAAGGGCGTGTAGCGGCGCCCACACAGATGCGACGGTGGCGCACTGACCGGCGGAAGCTCCTGGCCGCGACAGCGGATTCCCGTCTCGATCAGCTCGACGATCGCCGCACCTTCGTCTGCACGCTCGTGGGTCATCAGCCAGCGTGGACTCTCGGGAATCCACAGCCGCATGAAGTAGATAAGGCATGCCAGCCCGGCGCCGACAAGAAACGCAAACCGCCAGCCCCATTGGCTGCTGAAGAGCGCTTGGTCGAGAACAACGATTGAGCCGATCCCTCCCAGGGCAGCACCGATCCAGAATGTCCCGTTGATCACGAGATCGGTACGGCCGCGGTATCTAGCCGGAATGAGCTCCTGGATTGTCGAGTTGATAGCGGCGTATTCGCCGCCGATTCCCGCACCGGTGAGGAATCGGAATAGCACGAAGCTCATCATGTCCAGGAAAGCGCGGTCGCCGCAGTGAACGTGATATAGACGATCAAAGTGATAAAGAACAGCTTCTTTCGTCCGAGCCGATCGGTGCGCCAACCGAAGTATAGCGCGCCAAAGACGGCGCCGAGCAGATAGGCAGTATTGGCAAACCCGACATCGGCGTTAGTCAGTCCGAGGTTCGTCCTGATCGCGCTCGCCAGTGTGCCGGCAAGGGTGACCTCAAGCCCGTCGAGAATCCACGTTATGCCGAGCGCAACCACGACGAGCCAGTGGAAGCGGGCCCAGGGCAGGCGGTCAAGGCGAGCCGGGATATCGGATTCGATGATCGTGCCGTCGATTTTTAAGATCAGCGGTGTCACGACCGGATCTTTGAAGGGGTTGTCTGTGATGTTCGATGACATGGCGTCCGCATCAATATTTATTTTCCTATGGGAGCGACCTGGCCCGGCGAGGCAGAGCCAGCCACGTCAATCGCCCGGGGCAGGAGCACGGCCGGGCCAGCCCACTAGCGGACTCTGCGTCGCAGCAGCCGAGACATCACCCGCTCACAAGGCAGAGGTTGCTGTTTCGGCGGAATCATTCCGCCGGAGCCGAGAGATTTGGGACACGTCGCCCGAAGAATATCCGCCGGAACAGTCCGTCTTTTCTGACGAATTGGTGGTAGAACGCGGCAAGCACGTGCAAAGCGATGAAGCCGACAAGAAGCACCGCAAAGTAGCCGTGTGCCACGAAGGTCGGATAAATGTTGAAGGTGCGCGGTAGCGGGGCGCCTGAGCCACCGAACACGATCGCCGGGAGCCCGGCAAGAATTCCCGTCGCGTAGCCGGTCCCTGCCATCAAGACGACCAGGACGTAAAACCCGTAGTGGGTGATCGGCGCGATCCGATCGAGGAGCGGATAACCTGTCGTCGCAGCTGCCGGTCTCGATGTGCGCATTCGCACTATGAAGCGGATGACCATCAAGGCGAGAATCAGCATCCCGCCGGCCATGTGCAGCCGCAGAACGGCAATCTTCTGAGGGTCGGAGTTGGGCATCGCCGCGAGCCAGAAAGACCCTATGATCAATGCAGCGGTGATCAGGACGGCAAGCACCCAATGCAGCGTCACCAGCAGCGGATGATAGCGGGACACCTGCTTCAGTTTCAGTTCCTCCTTAAGACACGCTAAGCTGCGGTGTCACCCCAACCCTGCGGCCACCCGTTCCAGGCCGCCGACGTACCGCTGCCACTTTTGGACCCACAGCGTCGATACGTGACCGCGCACTATTCGGCAGCAGCGGTGGCTAAATGCATGGCAGTTACTCGATCACCTCATCGGCGCGCCCGGAATAACTGCTGCCACACCCTCTGGATTGATGTTGAAGGCCAAGAACGTGAAAGGTGTATCGCTTGGATTTCCCCACTGATGCACCAAGCCGAATGGCTCGTAGCTCAGAGAGCCTGGTTCCTTTGCTTCGGTTTTGCCGTTGACTGTGTTCGCCCCCGTTCCAGAGACAATGTAGTAAAGAGCCGCTCCCGACCGATGATGTGGTGGGTTAGACGGCATCTGTGCTGGAAAAGTGACCCGCGTCAGGTTGAGATCATAGCTGCCCGGTTTCAAGTCAGAAATCGCTGCCGTCGTGCGATGTAGCTCCTTCACAATGGCGGGTTTTGTCTCGACAGGCTGATCTTGATCTGCAACCGGGACAAGCAGAAAGTGGAGGAAGGTTGATGCCTCGCCGGTTCCCGCTTTCATCGATGCCAACTTCCCACCAGCAAGAAACATGCCCTCACCGGGGCTAAGCGTTTTTGCTTCTCCACCGATTGAAACTTCAGTCGATCCCGACATCTGGTAGAGAATGCCGTCGCCGGTTGAAACGCTACTCGTTTCCCCCGGCGGAATGATGACACTCAACGCTCTGAAAAGGAGCGGTCGGTCCGTCACGGTCGGCAATTTGGTCGCGGCGACCACCGTTCGCGTGATCGGCGGTTGGGCTGGCGGTTGCTGCGCGACGGCTTGGCCGCTGACGAACAGGGCTAGAGCAAAAGCTGAAGCAATTGACAAAAAATGGCGCATGGTTTCCTCCCAAATGGTCGACGCTGTCTTGGAAAAGTTTCCGGCACGAATCGATGCACCGGCGGTGGTGGATATTAACCGAAATACTCCGGATGACCTACCTCGCGGTGCCTCACGTACCATTGCCCTATCGCTGTTCTGTCGGAAGCGCGGACGGCTTCGCGGTAACGAGTACTGGCTGATTGGACATTGTTCTCGACACGAGCCAGGTGGCCACTAACACCATCGACTACGTCGCCACGGACAATGGTGGAAACATTGCCGGAGCACGAGAACCGTCCTCACGAAACCGTAACGAGCGACCGCAAATGCAACTTCAACTCAGTAGCGCCCGGTATTGGGCCACGGTTACGACCCGGGTAACCTTGTCGTGGTCACCTCATCTCTCTCCGGATTTGCGAAGGAGATAGGCGTCCATGATCCAGCCCTTTTCGCGTCTCGCTTTCGCGCGGATAGCTTCGATGTCGTTCACGACATCCGACAGCCGGCCTGACACGAGAATCTCGTCCTCCGTGCCGACATAAGCGCCCAAATAGATGTCGATGTCCGTGTCTCGATCATCTTGAAGGACTGCTCTCCGTCGAGCAGGACGACCACGCTGTCGGCGTTGTTGGGAAATCCTTCCGCCAGCTTTCGGCCGGTCGTGATGTGAATGGATTCGCCGATCCGATTGAGCGCGATCCGATGCTTCGTCGCCAGCGCCTGGACGCTGCTGATGCCGGGGATCACCTCATATTCAAGTGCAAAGTCACCCTTGGATTGAATCTTCTCGATGATTCGCAAGGTGCTGTCATAGAGCGTTGGGTCTCCCCAGACGAGGAACGCACCACATTCTCCCTCACCAAGTTCCTCGATGAGTAACCCGACCTCAGAACAGTGTCATTCGCACCATCGACTAATCGGAAGGTCAGGAAGCTCTATGGCCTAGCGACGGGACGATGGGGGTCCATCAGGACCTGCGTGCGTTGGCAGCGAATTTGTTCAAGCTCCGGCATAAGCCACTTGAGATTACGGGAGGGCAGCGCGAGCAAAAGCCGATTGCGGGGCAATTTGATGAAGCGTTCATATCTTTCAACCGCGCTCGGTTCGCGTTAGTTCCAAGAGAAAGCGCGTTGTGACGCCATTCTATGGTTTTCCCAAGCTCGCGCCACTCGCGAAAAGACCGCACGTTTGAAAGCGCTCCGATTAGCGGCGGAAACCCAGGGGGCAGACGGAAAAGCCGGTCGAGCGAGCGTCCCGCCAAGCCGACCAAGCGGCGCCTCGCACGCAGCGACAAATAACCACCCTTTGAACTTCGCAGCTCTACCTTCGGGCTACGCCGCGAACTCAAGCCCCGCCACACACGTGCGCGGGGCTTTTCAAATCCGGCGCTCAACACCGGTAAGGTCTTATTAACCATCCATTAATAGTGTCGTGCCTCACTTTGTCCCCAAAGTTCCGAAAGCCCCCCATAGGCCTGCCGACCTTCAGTCTAAGGTCGCGCGAAAGGGACGGGCATGCGCGTATTGCTGATTGAAGACGATAGCGCCACCGCGCAGTCGATCTCGTTGATGCTCAAGTCCGAGAGCTTCAATGTCTACACCACCGATCTCGGTGAAGAAGGGATCGATCTCAGCAAGGTGTATGATTACGACATCATCCTCCTCGACCTCAACCTGCCGGACATGTCGGGCTTCGAGGTGCTGCGCAGCATGCGAGCCTCGAAAGTGAAGACACCGACCCTGATCCTCTCCGGCCTCGCGGGCGTCGAGGACAAGATCAAGGGTTTCGGCTTCGGCGCCGACGACTATATGACCAAACCATTCCACAAGGACGAGTTGGTGGCGCGCATCCACGCGATCGTGCGCCGGTCCAAGGGCCACGCCCAGTCCGTCATTGAGACCGGCGACCTCGCTGTCAACCTCGACACCAAGACGACCGTAGTCAACGGCACGCCTGTGCATCTCACCGGCAGGGAGTACCAGATGCTGGAGCTCCTGAGCTTGCGCAAGGGCATGACAATGTCCAAGGAAATGTTCCTCAATCACCTCTACGGCGGGATGGACGAGCCGGAACAGAAAATAATCGACGTGTTCATCTGCAAGCTGCGCAAGAAGCTGGCCAACGCCTCCGGCGGCAAAAACTACATCGAAACCGTGTGGGGTCGCGGCTATGTGTTGCGGCAACCCACGGACCAAGAAGAAGCGAAGATATCGGCGTGACGCTTCGCATTGCGGCATTGTCGCCGCACATCGAGCGAGCTTTGCCACGTCCTGAATACGTCGCCTCTATCCCCCCGAAGGACCTGGCGGACGCGATTTCGAATGTCTGCCGCTGCTCGATGCCCAATGGGCCGGCGGCTGTCGCAACGCCGCCAAACTGTGGCGACGGCTCAAATCCGACGGCTTCCGCCGTTCCCAGCGGGTGGTCAGCGAGTGGGCGACCCGGCGGCGTCGCGCTGAAAAGGCAAGCGATCAACAACTGCAAAGTCCCCTCGGCCCGCACGATCGCACGGCTGATGACGACGGCACGGGATCACATGAGCAAAGCCGACACGATCACCATCGCCGCCATCGAGGCGGGCGTTGCCGACGCTCGTCGCTGCACGAACACTCACCGTGAGCCAGGGTACGTGTGCACCACGTCCTCCGCTAGTGCCATCACGACGATAACCGCTGGGAGCCCGATCTTGTTGGGTCCGCGCGCCAACGCCGGCAATGTCAGGTATGAGAATTCGATCGCGTGCGATGATGGAGACTGATTGGTTGCGCCTCCGAGCTGAACCGACCCGGCACCAAGCAATTCGGCTTGCCAGGCACCGGGGACTGTCTTTGGGATTTTCGTGTCCGCGCGCTTACCGGTCATATCTGCAGCCGCAAGTGCTCAAAATCTAGTCGCGAACTCAAACACGTCAGAATTCGGAGATTGTTTCCCAACAGCACCGCGGCAAATTGGGAACCTGCCGAATTCGAACCCGCTCTATCGCCGGTCGGCGAATGTATGGCGCAAAAGGCGATTAGCTCACTCCCTGACAGCTATGCGCTGGCTGACGGGGAATAGCGACCGCACGTCGCGATTTGAGTTTTGATTTGAGCCCCGCTGCCACCTCTTCCCTTCTAGAGTCCGTGACGTGTAAGGTGTTGCTCCAACTCCAGATGCACCACGCGACGATGCCGACGCGCCCGCACTGGCCAGAAAAGTGGAACCTATTGCTGGGGTCAAGCGACGGATCAATGGCGGGGCCGGTCCATGATCACAAGGACACTTTGGCTGGCGCTCGCGTGCTACGCCAATTCCCATCGAGCAACGAACTATTAATATAACTCAGTTTGGATACGCTTCATTAACACGATTTGACGATGGGGAGGGCAACATGACGCCCAGGACGCTGATCCATACCGCATTGCTTATGGCTGTGATTGCCGCAGTCGGGGTCGTCGCCATGGACCGCGCCCCGGCGGCCGAGCCGCCAACACAGGTAATCCAACCCAAAACCATTCCCCCATGCGACAAACCGGAGGCGCTCGGCCTTTCGCGCATCGTCGAGATCGACACGACGGGCGGTCCCGGATTCGGTTTCGAGCACTTCAAGCAGTACGATTTCCTGCGCGACAAAGAAGTCGTGCTGACCTTCGACGACGGGCCGTGGCCGGGGAACACGCCCGCTGTGCTCAAGGCGCTCACCGACAATTGCGCTAAGGCGACATTCTTTGAGATCGGGGAGCACGCGATGTGGCATCCCGAAATCGCCAAGCAGGTGGCCGCGGCCGGGATGACGATAGGCAGCCACACTTGGTCACACAAGGATTTGGCAAAGAACCCGTACGCCTCCGATCTCGATCAGGCAAAAGCCGAGATCGAAATGGGCGTCAGCGCCGTGCACATCGCCGTCGACGGACTTATCGCGCCGTTCTTCCGCTTTCCCGACCTCCAGCACACGCCCGTGCTGCTGAGCTATCTTGGCGAGCGGAACATCGCCAGCTTCTCGACCGACATCGATTCTTTCGACTTCAAGATGCGCCGTCCGGAGCAGGTGATCCAATCGGTGATGGCCAAGCTGCAAAAGCGCGGCAAAGGCATCATTTTGATGCACGATTTCCGGCCTGGAACGGCGGAGGCGATGCCGGAACTGCTGCGCCAGCTCAAGGCAGGTGGCTACAAAGTCGTGCACATGGTGCCGAAGGCGCCGGTCACGACGCTGGCGAAGTATGACGATATGGTCAGGCGACAGGACAAACTGTCGGTCACCAACACCCGACCCGAGAACAGTGTCGTTCGCACCATCGACTAAGTGGAAGGTCAGGAAGCTCTATGCCCTAGGCGGCCGTCCGTGGCGTTGCCGGCAATGCTCCGAAACTCACCTATGCGACGCGCCAGGCGATTCTTCACCGGATGCATACTATTAAGCTGAAAATTAGAGAATCGCTCGGGGCAGTCCCAGCATGCTCGGCAATTTTTCCCCGAAGCCGAAAGGGATGCGACGCACGGCCTAGATCGGGGCCAGGGCGCGGCTAGAGCCTGCTATCCAATGACAGCGCTGGCTTGGGCGATGTTTTCTATGAAGTCTGATCGAGCACGCTCACCGCTCGGCGGTTCTGCGACCAGCACGAAATGTCATTGCATACCGCGACCGGCCGCTCCTTGCCGTATGAAATCGTGTGCATGCGTTGCGCCATGACACCGCGCGAGACGAGATATTCGCGAACGGTCTGGGCGCGGCGGGCGCCGAGCGCGATGTTGTATTCGCGCGTGCCGCGTTCGTCGGCATGGCCTTCAATGGTGAAGGCGTAGCGGTTATACCGGTTGAGCCATTGTGCTTCTTTATTAAGCGTTTCTCGACCCTGCGGCGTAAGTTCCGAGGAGTCGGTTTCGAAGAACACGCGATCCCCAACATTGACAACGAAGTCCTGTTGACTGCCCGGTGCCGCAGTCCCAGCCAAGGCGCCGGTCTGATCGTTCTGCTGCTTGGCGCAGCCCGCAATGGCGAGAACGCCCATGATGACGGCTGCGAATTTGGCATGGTTGACGATGCTTGCCATGTTCATTTTCATTGCCGTGCCTCCATTCTTCCGCCGTTGGCGAATACACGGTTGATCATTGACGAGGTTTAGCATCGCCTTCGTTAAGCGAAGGTTTTGTCAACCTTGATGCATCCTTGCAAAGAAAGCTTATCGCAGCCGGTGACCCGAAATGTTGTGTAAGGGTTAATGCGACGTAAAAATTCGAGGAGAGAAAGTGAATGTTCAATCGAGCGTGGAAGCCTCTGAAGCTTCACACCCGGTGGAGCGCTTGATTGAAAGCCGCTTTAAGCTTGCGGAAGGACCGCTATAAGGATTCGTGCAGCGAGCCGTATGGGAAATGTAATCGCCATGAACAAATTTCTGTAGGCGTCCATAGACAGGCGCATGATGATTGAAGAATAGAAAGCCACTGCGGCAACGGCCCGCTGCAGACCACGGTGGCAAGCGTGGGGACAAATCTTAATTACAACGCGACATCGCCGAATGACGTCCTTTGCCAACCAAGCAAAGAAATCCCGCACGCCGCACGCGGTGTCATTTCGAAACGGCGAGCCTCGCCCTATCGGGCCGGCCGTGTCGACCATTGGCGCAAGATCAACAATCCGATCGGGCCGGCGGTTAAGCGCGAGGCAGAGGAGGATTGGGGCCGCTAAGAAGCGCTGCGAAATGCTGCCACGCTTCCCCGGCTCCCATTCCTCCATTGCAGTCTTCTCGCATTTTCTGCATTTGTGGGCCCGCAGTTCAGGGTGAAGGCTAAACTTAGGGATTCTTGTCACAAAGCGCATGGGAAGGCCGCAGGTAGGGCAAGCCGGTGAAGGGTTAGCGGGCCTGATCGCTGTCATCATGACGACAGCCAGACCAGCGGCAACGAGGCCGTACTCGATCGCGGTGGTCGCCGTTTCGTCTTTTAGGAAGTCTCTGAGCTTTCGGACCATACCTCGGATGGTAGGCAATTCCCTCTAAAGCATCCGTAAAAGCCCACTGTTCGATGGGACCTGCAGACTAACCCGACGAAGCGGACGACGCAGCACTGCACACTAATCGGACAAAGAAAAGCCGCGCCACTCACGTGTGCGGGGCTTGAGATCGCAGCGTAGCGCGGTGCAGAGGGGCAATCATTGCCGCTGGAACAGGGGCTTGCGTCGCATTAATCCAAAGCGTCAGGCCGATATCTTCACCTCTTCTTCGTCCGTGGGGTGCCGCAACACATAGCCGCGACCCCACACGGTTTCGATGTAGTCCTTGCCGTTGGACGCGTTGGCCAGCTTCTTGCGCAGCTTGCACATGAACACGTCGATTATTTTCGCCGCATCGTGGCCGTCTCGCATCTCGAAGGCCTACACCATCAATACGTCCGGATTTGATTTCCGGTAGGGACAGGCGTCAGCAATGCCGTCTGTTTCTTGACGGATATCTTGTGCCCCGCATTAAGGACACTGACGAATGCCATTGTTGTTGTCTTCCCAGGCCGCCAACTGAGACCGGACGGCCGAACTCACTGGAAATAAAACCATCCGATAGCTATCAGCATGATTACTGCTACAGTCAGCAATGCCAGCTGTGCTCCTGGGTTGTCGCTTAGGCCATGGGCGTGATGATCGCTCTGCATTGTCATCGGGCATCTCCGCGCGGAAGGCCGGCAACCAAAGCTTAGGGGCCGATAGCCCCCATCCGCAGGCTTATTAAAATTTTGGTCGTAGGGGTAAGCGGTAGCAAGTACGGTAAGGTCTCTCGCGCAACGTGAGCAGCCCCGCGGCCGGTCAGGAGAAACGTTTAGCAAAATCCAACGCTCGCTGTCAGCCGAGACAGCAAGGCCGCCCCATTCACAGGAAATCGCGGAAGACTGGGTCGCGGATCAGAACTCGGCCGGCAGGTAGCCGTTGATCTCAAGGCCGATGCAGATTTCGACAAGAGTCGGGGTTGTCCACGCCATGGTCGTTTCCTTTTCATCATTTCAGTACGCGCGACCAGAGGTGCGCGTCGTCGCGCTGCGGGCGCCGACGGCATCCGCAATGCAAGCCAAGATCAACTTTTAGATTAGAATTTGCCAGCCGATGGCATCAGCGCTGCCAATGGGTGAACGGAGACATCGGTAGGTCGCCGTTTTGTGGGCAGCTCTCGGGCAAGCCGCTGCTTGC
>Ga0208686_1000786_pt1 | contig 14020 bp, 16 predicted proteins | sample June2015DPH_6_50_FD_184694 | JGI IMG/M metagenome (GOLD analysis project Ga0208686, IMG submission 184694) | Peatland microbial communities from SPRUCE experiment site at the Marcell Experimental Forest, Minnesota, USA - June2015DPH_6_40... | ecosystem: Environmental > Terrestrial > Soil >... | reverse complement strand
TATTCGCACAAGGCGTCCTCCTCAGGTACGTCCTGCGCAATCTGACCTTTCAACCACTGCCAGACCTTGCGGCGAACCGTCTGGAACGTTTCGAGGTACATCGAAATCCCCTCTGCTCGGTTAAGCCGGGCCCAAGGATGCGGATTATGCGCTCGTTCACTTTGGAAAGCAACCCGCTTCTGCCCTCAAAAGCGATCCTCGATGGGCGGGGTTTTTGATCACAGGGGGAACTGTTGTTATCAGGCGATAGCGCGTTTTGACCGCCGTTGTTTCACCGTAATCCCGATGTTGCGATAGTTGTCCGCCTGTGCAGATCAGCAGAACGGAAGACCGGCAGGTGAATGTCGCAGTCTACGAGCAGGTGGAGGTACAATGCGGATTCCTGGCGTCTCGGTTTTCTGCCTCGCGGCATCCCTGCTCGTCGCACGATCACCCTTGCCCAGATCTCTCCGGTAAACGGCGGGTTGGTCGGAGCAAAGTACAAGAAAGCGTGACATGAAACCAGGTTCAGCCGATCATCAATCGTCAGAAGCGAAGGACCTCGTTGTGTTCGACATCCTCCGGGAGTCGAAGTGCGCCGATTGCGGAAAGGAGCTATGGAGGGGCAATTTCCTATTTATGGAGGGCGAACGACCGCTTTGCCTCACATGTGCCGATCTCGACCATTTGGTTTACCTGCCTAGAGGCGACACCGCTCTGACCCGGCGTGCTCGGAAGCACAGCGCACTTTCCGCCGTGGTGGTTCGCTTTAGCAGGGCTCGCAAGCGCTACGAACGCCAGGGAGTGCTGGTCGAAGAATCTGCGCTGGAGCAGGCCGAGGCAGAATGCTCGGCCGATGCTGACCAGCGCAATGTCCGGCGCGAGCGTGCCGAGATCTATCGCGATAAACGGGATCAGGTTCTGGCGATGCGAATGGCTGAATCGATTCGGCAGATGTTTCCAGGCTGCCCGCCTGAGGAGGCGCGGGCCATCGCAGCACATACGTCGGTTCGGGGCAGCGGCCGAGTGGGTCGAACCGCCTCCGGGCGAGCACTGGAGGAAGAAGCGTTACGAGCGGCGGTGGTGGCATCCATCCGCCACAGGCATACGAAATACGATCGCCTTCTTATGAAGGGACTTGGCCGCATGGATGCCCGAGACACAGTTCGCGACGACATTGATCGTGTGCTTGAAAGCTGGCGTCGCGCTCCTGGTTAGCGCCGGCACTGTGCTCCGGAGATGGGACACCGGACGTCTTCAGGTGGGGGTTGGGCCCTTTCAGGCGATTGCATCCATCCCTGCTAAGAATTCGATGAAAGAACGGATCGACTTCAGCTTGTCCTCCCGCAATCCGCACAGCTCCTGCTCGCTGCGTCACCTTTCGTGCAAGAGTCTCCTCGGTGATCAACACCGGCAAGCGCTCGTACTCTCCCATTTCATGGATTAGAGTTTTGAGCAGATGCACGTCAGTCCGAACAGCAGGCCAAATCAAAAGCATCGAACCTCCAGAGGGTGTTCCCAACGAAGCTGTGACCAATATATGGAACCAATTGTTGTGGAGTGGACACGACATCGAGGTCCTCCGGAGTGGGTCAGAAGGGCTTCGGAGTTCCTTGAATGCTGTCTGTACGATTGTGGTCGGATCACGCTAGTGCTTTTTCGGAGGCGCGCCCTTGGTGAGCAGAGTGGGGCGGAACAGAGGATTGGGGCGCGCGTTCGAAAAAGCCGTCAGAAGGAAGCCGCTGGCGCGGCGGACGCGGGCCTTATGCAAATTGGATGGAGCAAAGGAGAGGTGTTGAAGTTGGCGGGAGTCGGTACGGAAGCGGAGGAGGGGGCACGCAAAGGTGTGGGAGCGAGAATCGATGGTTGAAATCGGTGTGATAGAGGGTGCGAAGTAGGGATCGAGTCAGGAGCAGGGCAGACGCGGGCGGAGCGCGGTGAACCGTGCGGAGTTTTCGAGTTGTGGGAGAGCTGTTTCATGCCGCAGTAGTGGCCGACAGTGGTGGAGAACGTAGTTGGATTTGAGCAGCGGTAAGTCGTTCGATGACCTCCATGGGTCCACCACACTCGGGACAGCGCCAAAGAGGGTCCGATTCCTGGGTGGAGGTTTCCGGTTCGATCTGCGCTGGAACTGCGCCCCGTGCTGCGAAGCATAGCGGCAGTAGTGTAGCGCGTCGGCAGTTGGCGAGGAAGCCGAAGTGGCGGATACGAACGAAGCCCTTGTGAAGCAGATGCATGCCACAACCGAAATGCCACTGCCCGTCACTCGAAAAGAGTTGGCTGGGCGGCCGTTTTCTCGGCCTCTCGAAAGTTGCTCAGACCGACGCCAACCAGTCGGTAACGCTCATTCGGACCAAGGTCCACTTTTTCTCGCAGCTTCAAGACAATGTCCGTCAATTCCTCGCAGGAAGAAGGAGGAAAATCTGGCGTATGACTGCGCGTGAGGATCTTAAATTCGCTTGTCTTCAGTTTGAGGACCACTGTGCGTGCCAGGCGTGATTCTTTGCGCGATGCAGACCAAAGCTTTTCCACCAGGTGCCGGATCATGGGCTCGGTTTCCGCCAAAAGAACGTCTTGCTCAAAAGTGTCCTCGACGGAGATCGATTTCGTGGGCCGGTCCGGGACGACTGCACTGTCGTCGACACCGCGGGCGAGTTCGTGCAGGCGGAGACCATACCGGCCGAAGTGCTTTTCGAGCAGGGACAATTCCAATTTTCGCAAATCACCTACAGTCTGCATTCCAAGCTTCGCCAGCTTGTCTCCTGTAACTTTGCCGACTCCCGGCAGGCGTCCGACCGGAAGCGGCAGGAGAAACGAATCGATATCCTCGGGCTGGATGACAAAGAGCCCATCCGGTTTGCGCCAATCAGAAGCGAGTTTTGCCAGAAATTTGTTAGGCGCTACGCCCGCAGAGGCGGTCAAACTCAACTCCTGGCGGATTTGATCACGAATTGTGCGGGCCACCAAGGTGGCGGTTGGCAGGCTCGTCTTGTTCTCTGTGACATCTAGATACGCTTCGTCGAGCGACAGTGGCTCGATGAGATCAGTGTGGCGTTTGAAGATCTCCCCCACACTGCGAGAGACAGCCCGGTACCGTGTAAAATCCGGCGCGACGAATATTGCCTCAGGACACAAGCGTTCGGCACGCACTGCCGGCATCGCTGAACGAACCCCGAACTTCCTGGCCTCGTACGACGCTGCGCAGACGACGGAGCGGTTGCCTTTCCAGGCGACAACCACGGGCTTGCCACGCAGTTGCGGATCGTCACGCTGCTCGACCGACGCATAGAACGCGTCCATGTCGACATGGATGATTTTTCGCACGATCGTTGGGCGGCAGAACTAACCGGCTTTGACGCGGCGCCTATGATGCCTTGAAAAGGTCAGCACAATTTCGCGCTGCCGTTCTGATGCATCTGAAGGAATCAAGACCGCGCGATTCTGGGGAAGATTCCCGCCAAACATGCGAGCTATGTTGAACAGTGAGCGGCTCCCGCACACCAGACATCGATCGTGCGGGCTGTCACTGACTGCGTCACATTCAGCACACAAGACTGCGTTTTGCAGGGCCACCGCGTTGAGACCCTGACCCACCTGAGATGTGCCATCCACATCCGAACCCTTCATGACAGAACCTCGAGAGAATACTTTGATTGTATTTAACCCCTGTCGGACCGATTTGTTTACACCACGATTGGGCTATCATCCATTTTGTAGTGTTCATGGATTCTGAACCAATTCCATCACCAACAACGATAGACTCCTAGTTAAGCGTCGAAAGCCTCCAGTTGGGTCTGAGCGGCCTTGCGTTCGAGGCGCGCCATCCGATGATCGAATCTTGCCTTGATCTCGCGATAGGCGCTAGTCGCAATGTCGCCTATCTGATTGGCACGGCGAAGTTCATCAATTGCTCGCCGGACTACCTGCCGAGCCTGCTCTGGGTTGCGAGCGTTGTGTTCGTAATAAATTGCCAATTGCTCGTAAGCCTCATAGCCGTGCCGTGAATTTCCGAGTGCACCCTCCCAGAGGTCACAAGCCAGATTGAAATCGCCTTCGCGTTTTGCGAGTCGTGCGAGCGAGCGCCGTGCAGCACGGTCTGTTTCGGACGGTAGAACAGATGCAATCGATTTCTCGTAAAGCTTGCGGGCGCGGGTATTCTCTCCTCGCTTTTCGCAGACCCGAGAGACCCCGAATAGTTCCAGTCCATCTTGACCCAGGTTTTCAGCATCACTGAATAGCGAGAGAATTCGGCTGGAGAGGGCTGCGAGACCTCGCAGGTCCATCTGGTTGTGATGGAAGACTGGAACGAGCCGGTCGGGTGGACCTCCGCGCAAATAGTCGAAGTAGATTTGCGGGATTAGGCCTGAAAGCATGTCGACTCCTCGCTCCCAACCCAACACATGACGTTCCAACTCTGATAGCCGCACCGAGCCGAGTCGAAGCCGCCACAGGTTCCGTGCAGGGTGAAGAAAATCGAGGTGGGCCCGCGGAACTGGCGGGGGGAGCTTTCGGCTCATGCGATAACGCGTTTCGAGCAACGGCCAATCGAACGACTTGCCGTTGAAGGTGACGAGTACGGGGCGCTCCGCAATCCGCTCTGCCAAGGCAAACAATAACGAGCGTTCCTCGCTGTATTCGCGGATGAAAAACTGCTCGATCTCAAGCCCACCGCCCTCCCACCAGGCGATGCCGACGAGAAAGGCGTAGGTGCCACTTCCACCAGCAAGACCTGTGGTTTCGGTATCCAGAAAGAGCCATCGCGCGGGATCAGCAACCGCCTCCGGTGCGCCGGGCATGAGTAATCTCAGTGCGTCGATATTAGGGGTGTATCGCGCAGGCTCTCCGCACCAGCAATGAAGTGAAAGATGCTCGCCGTACTGATTTGTCTTCGCGGTGGCTCCGAGAATCTGTCCTAGCCGATCTGGTTCATTCCGGACCGCTGCCGCGCGTGTGTGCGGCTCCCTGTAATCGTTCACCAAGGGTCGTTGCCACTCCGGCGAGGCTGGTGCGGACATAGAAGAAGAGCGCCGCAGTGCCTTCAGCCCTCGAACGCGGTCAAGGTTCACGTAGCGCATCTTTAAGCTGACTCTTCAGTTCTCTTGGGCAACACCTGAGCGGCTCGACACAGTCGCTCAAGAATCCCAAGCGCGACATCTTTGGTTCTCTCGCTTCGATCAGCAGTGGGCCCAACACACGAAGGACATCCGTTCTCGCAGGAGCAAGCACTGATCAGTTCGCGCGTGCGGCCGAGCAACGTGCTGCAACTCCGATATAGCGGTTCGCTGAATCCGATCCCCCCAGGGTAAGCGTCGTAGATGTAGAGATTGGGTTCGAAGAACTCTTTCGCCTCGGAAACGTTTGACGAAGCTGTCGCGAAATCTTCCCATCTAATCTCGCTAGCGGCGCTGGGCGGGCGCTCGCCCACAGCCGTGCCAAGGTCACGACGATCGCACATTACCAGAAGCGTTGCCATTGTCCCGAGCGCGTAGAGCAAGCCAAATATCCCGCTCTGACGTTCGGAAAGGCTGAAAGGCAATTCCGCAATGAGGCGGTGCCCGACCGTTATCCAGAACGAGGTTGTGTGCATCTCGTTTTCAGGCAGTTCGAGCTTTCCGGAGCCCACGTTCTCGTTCGTGAAGAACTTGATCTTCTTGAAGCCGACAACCTGCGATCGCACTAACACATCCCCATGGGCCCGAGCCGCTGGTCCTGCTATTCCCTGCTGTTCAGCGACTTCGAGTACACGAACCTGGGTGTAGCGGATTGCATCCGTGAAATAGTCCACATTGACCGGCTTCACGTAGGCTTTGCGCTTGTCGAAGTCCAACTGCTCGACGTGGTACTGCTGCCCTTGGTGGATGTAGATCGCCTTTGGATGCACGGTGGTTAGTGCTGATGAAAAATCAACTTCGCCGATCACCTCCGGCTTGCCATTCTCTTCGCCAGTCGTATCGATGATGACGAAATTGTCTGAGGTAACAGATCGCAAGCTGACGGTGTCAGCAGGGTACGCTTCGTCCATCCAGTGCCAATCGCCTCCACTCTGATGCAGGAACCCTGCTTCTCCCAGCTGTTCGCAGAGTTCTGGAAGATCGACGTTGCCGAAGCGTTCATCGGGTGAAATTGGCAGTTCGAACGCTGCGCACTTCAAATGATTGACGAGAATTTCAAGGTTGTCCGGATGGATATGGGCATGCTCGGGTGACCTTCCGAAGAAGTAATCGGGATGTTGCACGATGAATTGATCAAGCGGAGCGGATGATGCGACGAACACTGCGCATGAACTTCCGGTGCGTCTACCGGCGCGACCGGCCCTCTGCCACGCGGAGGCTATTGATCCCGGATAACCCGCCATTACGCATGCATCGAGAGAGCCGACATCGATTCCCAGTTCCAGAGCGTTGGTGGCTACAACTCCCAAGATGCGTCCGTCGCGCAGGCCGCGTTCAATCTCGCGACGTTCTCCAGGCAGATATCCTCCACGGTAGCCACGAATGGGTTCCGCTTGGCCGGGCTTCGGAAGATTCGCTTGCTGCAAATACGTGAGCAGAACCTCCGTGTGCAGCCGGCTATTGGCGAAGACGATGGTCTGCAGCTTGCGGGCAAGAATTTCATTCGCCACTCGTGTTGCCTCATTGATGTAGCTTCGCCGAATCCCTAGGCTCCGGTTCACCATCGGTGGGTTGTAGAAAACGAAAAGCTTTTCGCCAGCGGGTGCTCCGTTCTCTTCGACGACTTCAACATCTTCCTCGATGAGTTGAGAAGTCAGTTCGCCGGGATTTGCAATCGTTGCGGAGCAGCAGATGAACTGCGGATCGGAACCGTAGAATTTCGCGACACGTTTCAGTCGCCTGAGCACATTGGCGAGATGGCTGCCGAACACCCCACGGTACGTGTGCAATTCGTCGAGGACGATGTAGCGCAGGTTCTCGAAGAGCCGCATCCACTTTGTGTGGTGCGGAAGGATTCCGGTGTGCAGCATGTCCGGATTGGTCAGGACGATGTGCCCGCGCTCCCGAATCGCTTTTCGTGCGTCACTCGGTGTATCGCCGTCATATGTGAATACTCCAAAACTGTCGTCGAGCCGTCTCGCAAGATCCTGCAACTCAGCCAACTGGTCCTGGGCAAGCGCCTTGGTTGGAAACAAGTACAGGGCGCGAGTGTCGGGATTCTCCAGCACCGCATTCAGGACCGGCAGGTTGAAGCAAAGCGTCTTGCCCGACGCCGTCGGCGTCACCACTACGACGTTCTTGCCATCTCGCACAAGCTCAGCGGTCAACGCCTGATGTGAGTACAACTCCCGGATTCCCTTGACTCGATATGCCTCAGCCAAGGCACTTGTCACCCAGGCTGGTATAGGACGAGACTGGGCATCTCGGGCCGGGATCTGCCGCACCGCAGTCAGCACTTCCTCTTGGCGATATCGCGCGACCAACGAGCCGAGAATGTTGTGCACGGTTTCGAGACTTGCTGGCGTTCGCGGGGCTAAAGACTGGAAAGCGGACATAAGGTACTCCGGTCGTATTCGCCTTCTATTCGCCTAGCCTAGCACCTCCCGCAACGCCTGCGCAATACCTACCTCTCACCGGGTCTCACCGGGGCCCACATGCGAATTGAGGGGCACTTCCTGCGGAGGTGGGTCGTATTGCGCCAGAGTTTAATAAAAATCTACTAGGAATGCGCAACGCGAACTTTGACAGCGTAGATGATCAATAACCGCGATGTCTGCACTAGCATCATGCCGCGTAAGTCGAGTTGACTTGCGCGGCGGCCTCTGTGGCTCTGTTGTTGATAAATTCGGCGGCACGTTGTGCATGGGCGGCGGCGGTGAACACTGCTCGGTTGTCAGTAGCCAGCAGTTTCAACCAGGTTGCGATATAAGACGCGTGATCTTCGCGCGGTTCCAGAGCAAGCTCCAGGTCGGCGCACAGGAAAGCGGCCCCAAGTTCGGCAACCAGTTCCTCGACAGCGTAACCTTCGCTTCCGAAGCGATGCCCGCCGAAGTCACGGTCGAGCCGGGTCTTGCTGCCCGTCCAGTGAGTGCATTCATGGGCAAGCGTCGCGTAATAACTGTCTGCGTTTTGGAAACTCTCGAATGGCGGCATCTGGATCGCATCGGCGGAGATGCTGTAAAACGCACGATTTCCGCCATGTCGAATGGTTGCTCCCAAGGCTACGAAGTACTCTTCTGCGTGCTCGATGCGGGCCACAGGGTCGAGTGTAGGTGCGGCTTTCGCGTAATAAACTTCCGGCAGGCCTTCGATCTGCTCGACATTGAAAACGGTGTACCCCTTAAGGAATGGGATTTCCCGGTCGGTTTCGTCGCCCGTCTTTTCGTCGGTTTCCTTTCGGGTGATGCTGTCCGCGTAGACGACGAGCGAGCCTTTCTCGCCCTTGCGGATGTGGGCGTCCAGCTCCGATGCCTGTTTGAACGTCATCCAGATGGGAGCCGCGAAGTTCTGCGCCATGGCGCTCGCCCACAGAGAGAGAACGTTGATTCCGCTGTAAGGCTTCGCATTGTGGCGGAGTGGGCGGGTAATCCGTCCTGCCGCATGTTCGGCATTCCACGGCCGAACCCAAGGCCTCACGCCTTTTTCCAAGTGGCTGACGATCTGATTGGTGATTCGGGTGTAGATGTCCTGCTTTTCGGTTCGCTGCATTGTTTTTCTCCTTTACGAGCGTTTAAAAAACTTCATTCCCTCGTAATGGAGAGGTGTTGTGCAGAGCGGCCCGAGCAGTCATAGGGCAGCCGGTTTGTGGCTGGCGACAGCTTTACCCTTGACGGCGGAAAGGGCCGTCTCTGCTATGGGTTTCGAACGAGGGTATGAGGGGTTTAAAACGCGGAGAGAACAAGGAGCCTAATAATAAGGATGACCGCATTTCAGAAAGCAGAAGCGGCTGGTGGATCGCGCATTTGCCCGAAGATCACCCACTGGCAAAACAGCACACGTCGCTTTTACAAGCGACTAATTCGATCACATGGACTTCAGCTCACAGCCGCCAGCCGGCGGTTTCGAATGGACTACGAATTTTACTTGTACACGGTTACGACAGCGTCCACCATATAAAGGATGACGATCTGAAGTTGCTGTCGGTTCGCTGGTCAAAGGGGACCGACGCGCTCGATGCTGCAAGGAGCGAACCAAAACTCTCAGGACGGTCTGGCTTGTGGGGCTGATTGGCTAGGGCTTAATCCTTCTCAGCAGCCTCTTCGACGATTCGCACAGCGGCTTGGTTGAAGTCCTCGCGTGGTTTTTTCCCCTGATTCTGGGGTGGACGGTGAGACGACTTCTCGTCGAGTAGATCAGCTTCTCTCTGTGCTTTATCGGCTTTTGTTCGTTTCTCTGACATAAGCACAGTTTCCCACATCCCGGAGTCAGACGCTAGGACCTGTGGATTTCAAACTGCACCATTAGCAGAAGGTCCGTGAGATTGACGAATCGGCCAAAGCTGCTGACGGCTTTGGTGAACGCCTCGAGAGACTAGCTCGTCTTAAACGGGTTGAGAGTTCCTACGTCCAGCTGCCTGAAATCCCCTTCGTTTCTGGTGGCAACGACCAACCGATGCACGCGGGCCGTGGCAGCAATCATAGCGTCCTCGATCAACCGGTCAGGTCTTTGGTTCATGATCCGACCCCACTCCCGAAAGCACGGCGTATCCATCGGCAGTATCTGATACGAAGCGGCCACCTGATCTGCCCAAGACTCGATGTCGATAGCCTTAGCTGGATCTTGGTGCCGAGTCCGCTCAATTCCCGCTTGCAGTTCGCCTATCGTCACGGCTGACAAAAACAATTGCTCCTCTTCCTGCTTGTTGAGCCAAGCTAGCACTCCGCCATGTGGGCGTGGCTTTCGCAGCTCGGAAACGATATTGGTATCTAAGAGGTATCCGTTCACTTGAACTCCAGCACAGTCCGTCGTCGCAACTTGTGGCGCTCCGGGATCAAATTCTTAAAGCGAGCTTCGGGAGCCAACAACAAGGCTTTGAGGCCGGGACGCGCAGCCCGTTGCAAGCGGTTCCACTCTCCAATCGGTACGAGGATGGCGGTTTCGATTCCGCGCCGGGTGACAACTTGGGGTCCCTTCTCGATGGTTGCGTCCAAGAATTCGCTAAACCGCGCTTTCGCATCCTGAACTTGCCACGAATTCATGCCCCAATCTCCTTGCTCGATGCTCGTCATTGTAGGGGCTAGTCATATGACTAGTCAATAGAAGATTCACAACAGAACGCCAAATTGGCGACTGATCGGACGTTAGTCACCGCCAGTTTGATTTCCTCTGTTCTGATCATGTTTTCAACCACCTGCCGAATTATCGTTTTCGCCTGTGTCCTAGAACGTGCCGCGGACGTGCCTATGTGGTCGTCTGCACGGACGATCCATTTGTTCGATTCAGGGCGGCTCGGACAATCTCAAGGTCTGGATGTTGATACTGCATGGTAGCTCTGACATCTTTATGCCCCATTGTCGTCATTACCGCCGCTAGATTGCCGGTATTGCTTAGGACCCTTGTCCCGTAATCGTGTCGTGCGCAATACAAGACGAGATTCTCGGGGAGTTGAGCCTTCCGGCGTGCGATTCGGAAAGGCTTTCCCAGGTCCATCAAATGACCACACCGTGAACGAGCGGAAGGAAACAGGCATCCCTCCACCTTACCTGCGGCGCGGGCCCGGAGCACTTCGTATGCCCGATCGCTCATCGGGATCATTCTTCTCCCATCGACAGTCTTGCTGTCTGGCACGAAGATGATTCGATTGTTCCAATCCAGATTTTCGGTACGGATACGATAAAGCTCTCTCCCGTTCCTCATTCCCGTGTCCCTTGCGAGAATGATGACATCCCGAAACAGCTCGAACATCTCAGGTTTCCAATTGCAGGATTTAGCAGCGGTCAGTAACTTCTCTTCAGCATTATCATCCAGCCTTAGTTTGCGTCCATGCTCCGGCCACAGCTTGAATTTTGGAATCTTGATGAGGAGATTCCACTCTTCTCCCTTGTGGAGCATCCGGCGCAACGTTCGTAATGCACAGTTTACGTTCGCTGCTGAACCGCCGAAACGGAGGACCTCCACATGGTCCTTGGTTATGTGGTCAAGACGCATGCCAACGATGCATGTGCTGGACAGCAGTCGCCAGCCATTTGCGTAGTATTTTCTTGTCTTGCTCGCCAGACCTGCTGATTCGACCCAGCCTCTGAACCGGGTCGAGAGCTCCTGCAGGCTGGGAGCCTTCCGGTCCAGCAGACCCGTACCTTCAATTGCTTGTGAGAACCGCAAAGCGGCAATCCTTCCGGCCCTCTTTTTGTTGGTCTCTTTGGTAGACCCTCGGTACCGTTTGCCGCGAACCTTGAAGTCATACCAGTAAAATCGAGAATCTTTCTTTCGAAACAGTTCCACGAGTTTCCTCCATTGCAGCCCGCACGGAGGCGCTCGTGTGCTCCTTTTCGAAGGAAGGAGAACAAGAAGATGTTAGCTTATGAGGCTTTGCCTTTGCTAACGGCGAAGTGGGGCGCTCTCTCATAATGCATTGAGGGGTTTTGAGTGAAATCGGGATGTTTCAACAATCATCGGTCCGAACCTGAGTTCCTGCACGCATCAGCGCATCCAAAACGGGCCACACTAATCGGCCTATGAATGATCCGAGCGCCTCGCTCATGCAATTTCTCAGGTGTTCGGTTTACGATCAGTTGTCGCCTGAGTCCTGACGATCTTCGCAGGCAAAGCCCCGTGCGAGATCCAAGTGTCACGAAGTTGGCCAGTAGACCCGTAACCCGCCATCCGGATGTGGGCCAATCGCCAAGCCTCCCAGGGACCGGAAACCGGCGGCCAACCCGCCTACAGCCACTCCTCCGACCGCGAGTCCTCCCAAGGCCACTAAGCCCAAAGCCAACCCGCCGACGCTGACGACCCCGAATCCCAAGCCTCCGACTGCGATCACCCCTGCCGCAATCGCACCGACGGCAATAATGCCTACCGCAACGTCGCCTACCGCCACCAAGCCTACGGCGCGCCCGCGGTTTTGGTTGGACCGAGCGTCAGGGCCGAACGCAACTGAGATCACGGGAACGTTGCCGACCATCACGCTGGATTGATATCGCATGATTCCTTTACGGACTCACTCCAGACTTTGTTCCCACTTTCTGGCCGCAATGAAGACAGTCTGTCCGACGTGCAGTCGCATAATCGAGCCCGCGGAGATCCGCCGCGTTAACTTCGAGGAGATGGTGTGTCCGTCGTGGTTCACAATTGCGGGGGAGGCACTCAGAAATAGGGTCAATGCGTGATAAAGAGATGTTACGCCAGATGGTGGGCTGTCCTGATCATAATTGCCTGCTACCACATTGACTGACCTTGAAGTTTACAGGTTCAGGAAGTAGACGGGTGCCATTGCAGCCAGCACAGCTCCGGCCTGTAGCGCAAGCACGCGCAGCGTCTGCTTTGGCGCTCGCGGTAGCCACTTGATGGCGAAGTATGCCAGCACGGGAAGCTGTCCCGCCATGAGAAGCTGCCATAAATGAGCGATTGAACCCTCGTCAGCCTCACGCACGAGAGCACCCTGTCGCGTGGCTCGGCCATAAATGTAAGCCCCGCCAAGAAGCGCCAGTGCCATCAGAGACATTGCAACCGGAAGAAATGCACTCGGCTTTCGGACCATAGTGCGAAAGGATTCACTCATCGTCGTAACCGTCTCAGCCTAAAAGCCCAGCGCAACCATCTTACTCCCGCGTTGAAGTCAGTTGTAGCTATCAGGCGTTTACAATTAGAACCCCTCAATGAGCATTATGGCGAGTACGGTCATCTCGCAGGCTTCCGCAAAGCCGCTCCGAGTAATCTGCCTGGTCCAGGTTCTTGCACAAAAGCAACAATCCGAACATTTCTTGGATCCGTACCGGGCTTGAGCTTCAACTGAACACTTTCGTCAAAGGTCTTTCCCCTCGGTAGCTTTCCTATCTTTGTGAGTTGCAGCACGACCGCAACGTGCGTCAAGTGTTGGCCGCCGTTTTCGCCGCGCAAGACTTGCGACTCGACGCGATCGAGAGCGACAGCCACAAGGACGTCGGCGTTTTGTTTCTGGGATTTGCCGTCAGCTTCGATGCGCATTCGAATAACAGCTGGATTTCCGGCATCAACGTTCACCTCGCTGATGTGTACAGGCACCTTAGGTACGGCGGCAGCTTTGTGAAACACTTTGTCCGCCTGTAGCGAATCGTTAGCGCGCATTTCGCTGGTTCCATCCACGATGATCTGGGGAGTGTACGGAGTCTTAAGCCCAAGGGCGCGGACATAGGCAGCCTGGCGTTCCGTTAGTGCAGCTGAGGAGTTTGGATCTTTCCAGCCGTCATGGTCCCAATAATCCACGTGTTCACTCAGGACGATGAATTGCGCACCAGCAATGGGCGGGAAAGTGTCCATCCTTTGGAGGAGGGCGTCCGCGGGAGGACAACTGGAACAACCTTCAGAGGTGAACAGCTCAACCAGAATGGGAGGCGCATCCGCGCTCGATATCTCCGGGGTGGAGGGTTTGTTTTCGACCTGCCGAGCCCGCCCGTCGGCGGTAGGCGCCGTTTGCAGGAATGAAAGGCCAAAGAACAAAACCGCGCACGCTGACGTTCGCACTGAGCCGCATCTAGACATGGCAATGATATTGGATGAGAAAAATCCCAGTGGCAATAGCCATTCGACAGGATTTTATGCTGACCACGATGCTCTGCCGGTCCTCACCTGCGACAGTTTGGGGTCTGAGTGCCCAAATAGTCTCCAACCTAGAATTTCTCCGGCCGCGTAGTTGATGTAATCGCATTATAAAAGGGCGCCCCTCTTGGAGTAGGTTGTGTGGTTCGAACCATCACCTACGAAAAGGAGCACCCTAATGGACAGCGAAAAGTATATTGGGCTCGACGTTCATCAAGCAACCATCGTGGTCGCGGTGACGGATTCTACTGGCAGGTTGGTCATGGAATCTATCCTCGAGACCGAAGCGGCGACGATTCTTCAGTTCTTCGCGGGCTTGCGCGGAACTTTATCGGTGACCTTCGAGGAAGGAA
>Ga0208686_1000783_pt1 | contig 14046 bp, 11 predicted proteins | sample June2015DPH_6_50_FD_184694 | JGI IMG/M metagenome (GOLD analysis project Ga0208686, IMG submission 184694) | Peatland microbial communities from SPRUCE experiment site at the Marcell Experimental Forest, Minnesota, USA - June2015DPH_6_40... | ecosystem: Environmental > Terrestrial > Soil >... | reverse complement strand
TCCCGGCAGAGTTCTGGGCGGAGCTGAAGGAGCGCAAGCTCATTGAACAGGACGCGCCTGTTCCCGCCTGACGGGCTCGTGGAGATCGCACGACGCGATGTCCATGCAAAATGACTGGTTGTCTTCCAAGCCGCGATGAAGAATGGGTCCGCTGCCCCGGGGCTTCGCCGCTGATGCGTATGACTGCATCATGGTTCCGATCTCACGGATCCAGCCGCCGCTTTCAAGCCGCATGTGTGAGTCGTCGAACGAAAAGCGCAGGTTTGGCAACGTGCCGTGATCGGTGGCAGGCGGCGAGATGATGTCCGGGTTCTGCTGCATCCGCCCTGGATTGTTTGGGCCCGGATTGCTTCCGCCGCGGCCGGGCCGCCGGGGCTCGAGCACTTGCTCGTCACTCTGTGCCTGAGCTAGCGTCGTCGCGGTCAGCATGCCTCCTGCCGCGGTTGCGGCCAACATGACTCGGCGCGAAATCTGATTTTCTGCAAGACTCGTGATGCATCCTCCTTGGGGCGCCCGGCTTCGGGCTTGATTTGCACGTTGTGTATCCAACTCGCGGTCTGCAGCCTCCTTATCCGCGGCGGCGGCGAAGCCGCGTGTCCTGGTGCCGAAGCAACGCGTCACGAGCTTATCACCGACCTTAGCAGGCCGCGAACGTACGCTTTGGAGGCTAAAGTCGCAGGTCTCTGGAGCTCCTTCGTTGGAAGCCCCTTCAGCCCCATCAGATATTAGCGCGCTTGCGCGTTCGCGCTTTCGCCGGATGCGGTAAAGCACTGATAGAGGTTTGGTGGCCGGGAATGTTCTCGTCGTGGGCACGGCATACAGCTATCCCATCACTGCTCGATTGGAGTGCACGAAGGGAACCGCCGCTCCGAAAAGAGGTTGTCCCTACAGCGTGACTTTCATCAAACAGTAACATCGCGGTAGAGCTAGAACCCTCATGAGCGGCGCAGCCAAAGCGCTCGCCGGACGATACGCGTTACGCGGGGTCGGGCGAGCCCAAGAACTCTTCAGGTTTGATCCTCAGACGTGACGTGGTAGCGCGATAATCGCCCGAAACGAAGATGTCTCCGCGATGTCGTTTATCCTCCAAATGCTTTGCGACTCAAAACTTAGCTGACGAAAAAGACCTGCCTTTCACCAGTAAAAGACTTCCTGCCGCCGCTCGAAGCACCCACGATGGTAGCGTCAATTGTTCTGGAAAGGGTACTGAGGTCTGTGATTTGCTTTCGTGGGTAGAGGCCTTCTCAAGCGCAGCAAGAAGTGGGTGGAGAAAAGACCTGCCCGCTACACCCGAATGCCGCTCGCGAGGATTGCGTCTGCGAGTTCGGCGGCAGGTCCGCGTATGGTTCTGCCGGTGCCGAGCAGAACGAACTCGACGGTGCCGAGGCCGGGCAGACCGTGACCGCTCGGGATCTCGGCAAGACCCGTCGGGATCAGCCCTTCCGAGAAAATCGTGACGCCGAGCCCGGCGAGCGCCGCGGCCCGCAAGCCGCTCAAGCTGCCGCTCGTGCACACGATGCGCCAGGGACGACCGCACCGCTCAAGCGCGGCGAGAGCAATCTCGCGGGTGATACTGGGTGGTGAATAGAGAATCAGCGGTACAGGCGTTGAAGGATCAAGTCGTCGCAGATTGCCGGACACCCAGGCTAATCGATCGCGCCAGACAAGACGTCCGCGATCATCGCCCGGACGACGTTTAGCGCAGACGAGGTCAAGCTCTCCGCGCTCAAGTTTCTCGTTGAGCTCGCCGCTCAGGCCGACGGTGAGCTCGAATTCGACCAGCGGATGAGTGCGGACAAATTCCCGCAGCACTTCCGGCAGAAGCGATGCGGCGAAATCCTCCGACGCGCCGAACCGTAGCCGACCGCGCAGCTGAGAGCCCGCGAAATAGCGCTCCGCCCGTTCGTTTGCCGCCAGGATACCCCGGGCGAACTCGATCATTGCCTCCCCGTCGGCCGTCGTTGTCACCGAATGGGTATCGCGGACGAAGAGCCGGCGCCCAGTCTCTTCTTCTAGCTTGCGGACATGCTGGCTGACCGTCGACTGGCGCAAGCCGAGGCGCTCGGCGGTCCGGGTGAAACTCCGAGTCTGGGCGATCGCCAAGAAAGTCTGAAGCAAGACGGGATCCAGCATGGTCTATCATCATGATATTCGATTACAATAATCGAGTTATTCGGTATTCACAATGACCAACTTGCGCTGATATCAAAGGGGCGATCGCTGGAAAAGAGGCTTCCATGACGTGGTTCCGCTCCATTTGGTTACGCATCGACCGGTTCCTCGCCGCTATCTTGTTGACCATCACTTTCGCCTCTCTCATGCCGGCACGCGGGGAAGCGGCCGTGGCAGTCGGCTGGCTAACGGATGCCGCCATCGCATTGCTGTTTTTCATGCACGGCGCGCGGCTTTCGCCCGAAGTCGCGCTTCTTGGAGCGCGGCAGTGGCGACTGCACACGATGGTGTTCCTGAGCACGTTCGGGCTGTTTCCGCTGCTCGGATTATCCGCGCAGTTCCTGGCCCCAACTCTCCTCCCCCCGCCGCTCTGGGCCGGGCTGATCCTACTTACCACCCTGCCCTCAACGGTGCAGGCCTCGATCGCTTTCACGTCGGTGGCAGGCGGCAACGTGCCGGCGGCGTTGTGCAGCGCCTCCGCATCGAATGTTCTGGGCGTTTTCCTAACCCCGCTAATTGCCGGATTCTTGCTCAGCCGTCACGGCGTCGACCTCTCTGCACGCTCGGTTGTTGCCATTGTCGTGCAGCTCCTGCTGCCGTTCGTAGCGGGCCAGCTGTTGCGGCCATGGATCGGCGAACTCATCATGCGCCATGCGCGCGTGCTGAAGAGCGTGGATTATGGGTCGATCCTGCTCATCGTCTATTCGGCCTTCAGTCAGGGCGTCGTGAACGGTATCTGGCATCAGATTGAAGCGACTCGGCTCCTGCAGCTCGCACTCGTCGACGCCGCGCTGCTTGCGACCGTGATTGCCATCCTGACTTTTGCGAGCAGGCAGCTCGGCTTCTCGCGCGCTGATGAAATCACCATCGTCTTCTGCGGATCGAAGAAAAGCCTGGCGAGCGGCCTACCGATAGCAACCTTGCTGTTCGCAGGGCAGGTCGAGCTTGTGATCATTCCAGTGATGGTGTTCCATCAGATTCAACTCATGGTCTGCGCGTCGCTCGCACGGCACTACGCAGCGCGCGGGGGAGTGAATGTACGGAGCGGCCCTGACTACCGAACAACGTCTGTCAGTTTCCGATGATTTCTCTTTGAGGAGGTATGGATATGGTCAAGGATGCCAAGGAGCTGCGTTCCAACCCCATCGGCGCAGGGTCCGCGAACGGAGCAGCCATTCGCACCACAAACCCGGGCTCCGTCGGATTCATCGGTCTCGGCCGCATGGGCACAAACATGGCGGCAAACCTCGCCGCCACAGGACGTCGGGTGATTGCATATGTGCGTCGCGCAGATCAGATGGACAAGCTCGCAGAGCTCGGTCTCAAGCCGACAACGAAAATCACCGATCTATTCGACTGCGAAGTCGTCATCAGCATGCTGCCAGACGACGATGCCGTTCGCGACGTCGTAATTGGGCGAGAAGACCTCGGCATCGACGGTCTCGCCTCGGGATTGCAACGCGGCGCAATTCATCTTTCCATGAGCACAATCAGCACAGCCACCGCGTCCGACCTTGCGACGGAGCATGCCAATCATGGGCAAGGCTATGTCGCAGCGCCGGTCTTTGGAAATCCGGATGCCGCCAAGGCGCGGCAGCTGTTCATTGTCGCCGCCGGTGCCCCAGCCGATGTCGAACGCTGTCAGCCGCTATTCGACAGTCTCGGACAGAAAACATTTGTGATCGATACCGATCCCGGGCACGCAAACCTCGTCAAGCTGCTCGGTAATATGATGACCGCGACCACGCTGGAGATCTGGGAGAGGTCGTCGCGGTGGCTCGCAAGCGCGGACTCGATCCCAAGTCTTTCCTCGATATCATGACGAGCACGATGTTCGGCGGGCGGGCGCATAAAATTTACGGCGATAAGATTGTCAGACAGGCGTATGCGCCCGGATTCCTCATGCCTCTGGCATTCAAGGACGTGCGTCTGGCGCTTGCCGAGGGGGAAAGCGCGGGCGCGCCGATGCCATCGGTAGGCGTCGTACGAGACCGGATGATCACTGGAATTGCGCGTGGCCACGCCGATCTCGATTGGTCTGCGCTCGGATTGATCGCCGCAGAGGAGGCAGGACTTCACGTCGCCCCCATGCAATCCAGCGATATAGTGGAGTCTTCATCATGACGACAATTCGGATTAACGGCACGACTCGCGACGTGGGTGCCGATCCACAAATGCCGTTGCTTTGGGCAATTCGTGACATTCTTGGACTGACGGGCACCAAGTTCGGCTGCGGCATTGGGGCTTGCGGCGCTTGCACGGTCCACATGGATGGCCAGGCGGTTCGTTCCTGCATCACCCCGTTATCGGCGACCAACGGACACGAGGTCATCACCATCGAAGGTCTCAGCTCTGACGGCAATCACCCGGTCCAGCACGCTTGGCGCACGCACAACGTTCCCCAATGCGGTTATTGTCAACCCGGCCAGATTATGCAGGCCGCGGCACTGCTCCGGCAAAGCCCGAAGCCTACCGATCAGCAAATCACCGATGCCATGTCGGGCAACATCTGCCGGTGCGGCACCTATCTGCGGATCCAGGCGGCCATCAAGTCAGCTGCGGAGGCAATGTAATGTCTACGATCGTGAACATGAGCCGGCGCGACGTCGTCAAGGGCATCGGCGGCATAACTGGCCTAGTGCTCGGCTTTCATATCGGATCGCGTCCTTTCCCGTTCGCCGAGGCGGCGACGATGAAGACCTTTAACCCCAATGTCTATCTCGCTATCGACGAGACCGGGCTGGTGACGATCGTGGCCCACCGGTCGGAAATGGGCACCGGGATTCGCACCGGATTGCCTATGGTCCTCGCCGACGAGCTCGAAGCCGACTGGATGCGTATCAGGATCGTTCAGGCCCAGGGCGATCCGAAATACGGTGATCAGAACACCGATGGGTCGCGCAGCGTGCGGCAATTCTATCAGCCGATGCGCGTGGCCGGCGCCTCGGCGCGGCTGATGCTCGAAGCCGCCGCGGCGTATATGTGGGGCGTCGACGCCAAGGATTGCCGAGCGCGCAACCATATGGTCGAGCATATCACAACCGGCCGGCAGCTTTCCTTCGGCGATGTTGCCAAGGTTGCCGCCACGCTGGACGTACCGCCCGCCGATCATATGGACCTGCGGTTCAAGCCGGCGAGCGAACGCCGTTACGTCGGCAAGTCCATTCCGATCGTCGATCTCGATGATATCGTCCGAGGCAAGGCGACCTTCGGCATCGACGTCGTGTTGCAGGGAATGAAGTACGCGTCGATCGAGCGCTGCCCGGTCTATGGCGGCAAAGTCTCCACCTTCGACGCCACGGACGCGCTGAAGGTCCCTGGTGTCGTGCAGGTGGTGGAAATTCCGGCAACGCCGATTCCGTCAGGCTTCTATCCACTGGGCGGCGTTGCGGTCATTGCATCCAACACCTGGGCAGCACAGCAGGGTCGCCAGAAACTCAAGATCACTTGGGATTTTGGCCCCAATGCGAGCCACGACTCGATCGCCTATCGTGCGCAACTGGAAGCGACGGCGAAGCAGCCCGGTCATGTCGTGCGCAGCGAGGGCAATGTCGACGACGCGATCACCTCCGCTGCACACCACATCTCGGCTGATTATTTCGTACCGTATTACGCACACGCACCAATGGAGGTGCCGACGGCGGTCGCGAATGTCGTTGGGGACCATTGCGAAACCTGGGCGCCGACACAGTTTCCGCAGGCCGCACGGACGCTCGTGTCGGAGGTTCTCGGCATGCCGTATGAAAACGTGACCGTCAACGTGACCTTGCTAGGCGGCGCGTTCGGTCGCAAGTCGAAGCCAGATTATGTTGCCGAAGCCGCGCTGCTGTCACGCCAGTTCGGCGCGCCCGTCAAGGTGACATGGACCCGCGAGGACGAGATCCAGCATGACTATTATCACGCGATCTGCGCCCAACATCTCGAAGCTGGAATCGCAGCGGACGGGCGGGCGACCGCATGGCTTCATCGCACGGTGTTTCCCGCGATCGAGGCAACCTTCCAGCCCGACGTGACCTATGGCAGCGGCGGCGAGCTCCAGCAGGGCGTCACCGACATGCCCTACGCGATTGCGAACGTGCGCTGCGAGAACGGGCCGGCCGCCAACCATGTCCGGATCGGTTGGTATCGATCGGTCTACAACATCCCCCACGCCTTCGCAGCGTGCTCGTTCGCGGACGAGCTTGCTCACACGGCCGGAAAGGACCCGGTCGAATATCTGCGGCAATTGCTTGGCGATCCGCGCAAGCTCGATTTCACCGCGATGAATGTCGACTATCCAAATTACGGCGCTTCGCTTGATCTCTATCCGGTCGACACCGGCCGGCTGCGCGGCGTTTTCGACCTCGTCGTGCGCAACAGCGAATGGGGCCAAAAGCTGCCGCCGCGGCAGGGACGCGGCATCGCAATTCACCGCAGTTTCCTCACTTACGTGGCGGCGATTGTGCATGTCGCTGTCGGTAACGACGGCGAGGTCACGATTCCCAGGGTCGATGTGGCGCTCGATTGTGGTCTCGTTGTCAATCCGGATCGGGTGCGCGCGCAGTTCGAGGGCGCCGTAATCATGGGTATCAGTAACGCGCTGTTCAGCAACATCAGCATCAAACAAGGAAGGATCGAGCAAAGCAATTTCAGCGACTATCTGGTCGCACGCACCGATATTACGCCGGACACGCGTGTCTACATAGTGGACAGCGATGCTCCGCCCGGCGGGGTGGGCGAGCCGGGAGTGCCGCCTATCGCGCCGGCGCTGTGCAACGCGATTTTTGCAGCAACGGGAAAGCGCATTCGCGCACTGCCTGTCGACACCTCGCAACTCAAGACCACCTAACCACGAGGCCCGAGAGGAACAGTATCATGGCGCGTAAAACAGAAGCTCTCGAAATCGATATGGAGTTTTTCTCCATTGCCGGCACGCCGTTGACAGTGCCGCGCGTCGCCCTCGGTACCTGGGCCATCGGCGGTTGGATGTGGGGCGGCACCGACGAGGCGGAATCTGTGTCCACGATCCGAGCGGCGTTCGACCACGGCATCAACGCCATAGACACCGCGCCGGCCTATGGATTCGGTCGATCGGAGGAAATCGTTGGCAAAGCGATAGCCGAGGGTCGCCTACGCGATAAAGTAGTCATTGCCACCAAGGTCGGCCTCGAATGGCAGGGCGGGAAGGTATTTCGCAATGCCAGCCGCGCTCGCATCATGCGCGAGATCGAGGACTCGTTGCGCAGGCTTCGAACTGATTACATCGACGTCTATCAGGTTCATTGGCCCGACCCACTTGTGACGATCGAAGAAACCGCCGAGGCGATGCAAACGCTGTTTAGGCAGGGAAAGATCAAGGCAATTGGTGTCAGTAATTTTTCTGTCGAACAAATGGAACGCTTTCGCAGTGTGGCACCGCTACATGTGCTGCAGTCGCCCTATAATCTGTTCGAGCGTGGCATCGAGGCCGAGCTTTTGCCCTACTGCCGCACGAATAAAATCGCAACGTTCGGCTATGGCGCACTGTGTCGAGGGCTTTTGACCGGTCGGATGCAACCGAATACCGTTTTCACTGGCGACGATTTGCGACGCACCGATCCGAAGTTTCGGGCGCCCCGGTTCACGCAATACCTTCACGCCGTGCAAAAGCTCGATCGGCTCGCCAAGGAGCGTTTCGGAAAACGCGTCATTGAGCTAGCGGTGCGCTGGATGCTCGATCAAGGCGTCACCACGGCGCTGTGGGGTGCGCGTCATCCCGATCAACTGCAGCCGGTCGACGAGGTGACGGGCTGGCGGCTCGGCACTGTCGCGAAGGCCGAGATCGATCGGATCCTGCAGGAAACGATCGCCGATCCGGTCGGCCCAGAATTCATGGCGCCACCGATGCGTGCCGCCGCTTAATGCAGCGACTGCTGGCTGTGACGAGAGTCAGCTGGGAACCAGCCATCGGCCGTATGAGCATTCCGGATTTAGCCATAGGAGAAAACCTATGAAACTCGGCATCATCGGCTCCGGGAACGTCGGGAACGCCATTGCACTGGCGGCGGTAACGCGGGGCAGCGCGCGTGAAATCGTGCTCGTCAATCGCACCAGCAAGACGGCAGAAGCCGTGGCGACCGACATCCGCTATGGCACGCCGCTCTGCCCGAAGGTCGATATCAGGCACGGCGATTACGACGCGCTTGCCGGCGCGGGCGCGGTGCTTATCACGTCGGGCGTCAACGAGAAAACCGGCGGCGCCACGGACCGCACCGATCCGCAAGGGCGGCTCAGGCTGCTCGAAAAGAACGCTGCGATCTATCGCGACATTGTCCCGCAAATTGTGCGCGCTGCACCGAACGCAGTGCTGGTGGCGGTCACGGACCCACCTGACCCGCTCGCCGATATTGCGCGCGATGCGGCAGGTCACGACCGCGTAATGAGCACAGGGACATTCCTCGACAGCCTGCGCTTTCGCGTCCATCTCGGAAAGCATTTTGGCGTGGATCCCCGGTACGTGGAGGCGCAAGTGATCGGCGACCACGGTACCTCGCAGGTTTTCCTGTGGTCGTCTGCATGCATCGCCGGGGTGCCGGTGGCCGAACTCTTTAAGGAGCGTGGCGAGAAGCTTGATGACGTGCGCACGCAACTGGAAAACGACGTGCGCTACGCCAACATCACCATTATTGAGGGACACGACGCGAGCCAGTATGGCATCGGTATTGCCTCGGCGCGGATCGCAGAAATGGTGTTGCGCGACGAACGCGCGCTGATCCCGGTCGGCAGTTACCAAAGTGCATTGGGCGTCACGCTCTCGCTGCCGAGCGTCCTCGGCCGCGTCGGCGTTGTCGCGGTTTTCCAGCCTGACCTGACGCCCGACGAACGAAGCAGGTTGCAGAGGAGCGCGCAGAGCCTGAAGAATGCGTTGGAAGCGGTCAAGAAAGGATCAACGCCATGAAGGACCCTAAAATCGTCGACGAAGCTGACGATGAGATCCACTGGGGAGTTTCAGACGAGGAGCTGGAGGCTTTTTCAAGTGCGGGCAAAGCAGCTATTATGACTCTTTACCACGCCTCTTACTGCTTCGCTTGCCCATCGTGAGTCTTGTTGCTTCGCTTTTCCATAAGAAAGAGGAGGATTCTAAATGATCCGCATCTCGATCTTAGTGGCATTGGCGGCGTCGCTGACCGCCGCCGCCGTGCAGGCCGCCGACGCACCTGCGGAAATCAAACTCGGGACCCTCTATGCCTCCACCGGCCGCTTTGCCAGTCTTTCCATGCCCCTCCACTACGGCCTCAAGCTGTGGATCGATCAGAAGAATGCGGAGGGCGGGGTCTACGTCAAAGCATTCGATAAGAAAATTCCACTTAAGCTCATCGCCTATGACGATCAGAGCAATACGTCGACCGCCGCCAGGCTCTACAGCCAGCTCATCAGCCAAGACAAAGTTGACATTCTGGCCGCAGATTACGGTGCGCCGCTAACCTCGGTCGCGGTGCCGATTGCCCGCGATCACAAGATGCTCTTGATCGACCAGACCGGCCTCGACGCGACTTTTTTTACGTCCGATAATCCTTACATCGTACTGATCGATGAACCGGTTTACAGGGTTTGGCCGAAGCCCCTCGCCGATCTTCTCACCCACGATGGTCCCGGTTTCGGCATCAAGCGGGTCGCCATCCTCTACTCCAGAGACAACTTCACCGGAGCGCTGGCCAATGCGCTGCGCAAGTTCATTAGTGACTCGAATTCCGGCCTGGAGATTGTTTTCGACGAGGGTGTGTCCACTGAGACCTCGAACTACACGGTGGCGCTCAACAATATCCAGACGACTGATCCCGATGCGGTCGTCGAGCTCGGATACGAGGAGAACGACATTAACTTCCTGCACAATCTGCGGGACAGCGGCGTTAAGTTCAAGTTCCTGTTTTGCATCTATCCGACCGTCCATAAAGAGCTGTTCGAGAAATTAGTCGGCAACGAGGCGGTGGACTACGTTTTCGGCTACGTGACGGCCTCGCAAATCTCGCATGAGCCCAACTTCGGCATGTCGCTGAAAGAATATAGTGCGGCTTGGCACAAGAAGTACGCGGACTTGCAGCTGGAGTTCAGCTTCAATTCCGTGGCAGGCTATACGACCGGCGTCGTGCTCGAAAAGGCGCTGGCAACGGCCACTAGTCTCGATCAACTGGAATTACGTAAGGCGATCTTCAGCCTTTCGGGCCAGTTGAAGACGATCGAGGGTGAGTTCAAACTCGATCCGGCTACAGGAGCGCAGGTTGGCGAGTTGTCGGCGCTTGGGCAGTTGGTGCCCGGCGACAACGATCATCTGAATCTCGTGACGGTCTGGCCGCTCGACGTCGCGAACGGAAAGCCGATCTACCCGCGCCCCTGACCACGGAGCCGTGGTCGCAGCCTAACCTGACGCCTGAGGAACGGAGCAGGCTGCAGAGAAGCGCTCAGCACTTGTGCTGGAGGTGAATTATGAGAGGCGGGTGGACGAAAGTCGGACTGGCCGGCGCGGCGATCGTCGCACTGTCCGCCGGGACAGTCACCTACTTTGGGCCGGATCGAGATCAAGCGGCGCCAGCGCCAGCGGCTGTCCAGCCGGTTCCCGTCATCGCCACGACGGTCGAGCAGCGTGACGTGCCGATCATATTAACTGGCCTCGGCACGGTCACAGCCCTGAATACAGCGATGGTTGGCAGCCAGGTCACCGGGCTGCTGACCAGCATTGACTTCCGCGAAGGTCAATTGGTCAAAAAGGGCGAATTGCTCGCCCAGATCGATCCGCGCCCTTACCAAGCGCAGGTGGATCAGGCGGAGGCCACGCTGAGTCACGACCAGGCCAATCTCAAGAATGCGCAGCTAAATCTTGAGCGCTACAGAGGTCTCGCCGCCGAGAATTCCATCGCGCATGAGCAATTCGACAACCAGCAGGCCACGGTCGAGGAACTCAACGCGCAGATCAAAATTGACCAGGCGGCCATCGAATATGCCAAGGCTCAACTTAGCTATACCTCGCTGGTTGCTCCATTCGACGGAGTCACCGGATTCCGCCTGCTCGACGTTGGCAACATCATCCATCCAGCGACTTCCTCGACAACGGTTTCCTCAACGGGCTTCACGGCAACAACCTCCTCGGCAACAGCTCAGTCCAATCAATCTACGTCAGACGTCTTGGTCGTGGTGACCCAGGTTCAGCCGATCAGCGTGATTTTCACTCTTGCCACGACGAACATAGCGGAGGTTCAGAGCGCCATGGCGAAAGGGCCGCTGCAAGCCGTCGCCTTCAGCCAGGACGACACGACGCAGCTCGATACCGGCAGCCTTCTTGTGGTCAATAATCAGGCCGATCCCGGCTCCGGCACGGTGCAGCTCAAAGCGGTGTTTCCCAATCAGCAACGTCAGCTTTGGCCCGGCACGTTCGTCAACGTGCGGCTGGTGACATCGACGCAGCACGATGGCCTTACGGTTCCGCTGGACGCTGTTCAGCAAGGGCCGCAGGGTTCGGTTGTCTTCGTGGTTGGTCAGGACCACAAGATAGCGATACGTCCAGTTTCGATGCGTCAATCCTTCAAGGGTGTCGCGCTCATTGAGAAGGGTCTCAAGGCCGGCGAAACCGTGGTGGTTCGCGGCCAATACCGCCTGTCACCCGGTACGCTAGTAACGCTCGCGGATCCGAACGACCCTGACGCTGTGCCAAACCCCTCCACGGCGAGTTCGGGCATGCTGCCATGAATCTTTCTGCTGCCTTTATACGCAGGCCGATAGCGACAGCCTTGCTGATGGTGGCAATCGTGTTGCTCGGCATCATCGGCTACGAGCTGTTACCGGTTGCGGCTCTGCCAGACGTCGATTCGCCGACGATCCAGGTGACCGCGCAACTTCCTGGAGCGGACCCGCAGACGATGGCGTCCTCTGTCGCCACGCAACTTGAGCGGCAGTTCGGCCAGATCCCCGGGCTGACGCAAATGACCTCGAGCAGTGCTTTGGGTTATACGCAAATCACGCTCCAGTTCGGCCGAGACCGCACCGTGGACTCGGCCGCCCAGGATGTTCAGGCGGCGATCAATGCGACGGCCGGTGATTTGCCCGCTTCGCTCCTCAATCCGCCGATCTACCGCAAGGTCAATCCGGCCGATACGCCGATCCTGCTCATCGCACTCACCTCGGATACGCTTCCGCTCACAAAGGTCAGCGACTACGCCAACAGCATCCTGGCCCAGAAGTTGTCACAGGTGCCTGGCGTCGGGCTTGTCGGCGTTGGCGGCTTGCAGAACCCGGCGATCCGGGTCCAGGTCAACCCGGCGCAGGTTGCCGCGGAGGGGCTGGATCTTGAATCCGTGCGCACGGCTCTTACCAACAGCACGGTCAACCAGCCCAAGGGCACCCTGTACGGCGGCCAGCATGCCTTCTCTTTGCTGACCAACGACCAGCTGATGACGGCGACCGAGTTCAACGATTACATCTTGGCTTACCGCAATGGCGCCCCCGTCCGCGTCCGCGACATCGGCCGCGCCGTGGTTGCGGCGGAAGACAAAACGCTCGCAGGCTGGTTGGGTACGCACCGGGCGGTGCTACTCCAGGTCCAGCGCCAGCCCGGCGCCAATGTGATCGAGACGGTGGACCAGATCAAAAAGGTACTGCCGCAGCTCCGGGCATCGCTGCCGCCCTCAGTCAAAGTCGAAATCGTGTCCGATCGCACGCAGACAATCCGCGCCAGCGTCGCCGACGTTAAGTTCACGCTGCTCCTGACCATCGCGTTGGTCGTCGGCGTCATTTTTCTGTTCCTGCGAAAGCTTTGGGCCACGGTAATCCCGGCAGTCTCCGTGCCACTGTCGCTGATCGGCACTCTCGCCGTGATCTACGCGCTCGGCTATAGCCTCGATAATCTCTCGCTGATGGCACTGACAATCGCCGTCGGCTTTGTGGTCGACGATGCCATCGTCATGATCGAGAACATCGTGCGGCACATCGAGGGCGGAGCCACGCCAATGCAGGCCGCACTTAAGGGTGCTGGCGAGATTGGCTTCACCATCCTGTCGATCTCGATATCCCTGATTGCCGTGTTTATTCCGCTGTTCCTCATGAGCGGCATCGTTGGTCTGCTGTTTCGCGAGTTCGCTGTCACCGTCGCGGTGGCGATCGCCGTCTCGGTGGTGGTCTCGCTGACCTTGACGCCGATGATGTGCGCCCGCCTGCTGTCGCCTGAAGGCGGCGGAGCGGGGTGGCTCTCGAGGGCGCTCGAGCACTTTCTCGAAGAGCTGGTCACGGTTTACGACCGGGCACTGGTCGTCGCTCTGCGTCATCGCCGAGTCACGCTGGCGGTCATGATATTCACCGTCTGCGCGACAGGCGCGCTCTTCCTGTGGATTCCCAAAGGATTCTTTCCGCAACAGGACACCGGCATGATCCTCGGCATTTCCGAAGGCGCCCAAGACATCTCCCCGCAAGCGATGATGGAGCGCCAGGAAGCGGTGCTCGGCGTCGTGATCAAAGACCCAGCGGTTGCCTCGGCAATAGCCTATATCGGCCCCGGCGGCTCTACCGTCACCGAGAATGACGGGCGCATGTTCATCACGCTCAAGCCACACGGACAGCGGAGCGCCACTGCGGACCAGGTAATCGCGCGGTTGAACCGGGCATTGCGGCCGGTGCAGGGCATCACACTCTACATGCAGGCCGCACAAGACATCAACGTCGGCGCCCGGCTTTCCAAGTCGCAATACCAATATACACTCGTTGCTGTTGACAGCGCAGAGCTCAATCATTGGGCCCCAATTCTGCTGCAGAAGCTGCAGGGATTGCCGCAATTAATCAACGTCGCTAGCGATGAGCAAAGCGCCGGCCAAACGCTGAAAGTCGAAATCAACCGGGACGTGGCGTCGCGTCTCGGCGTCAATCCGGCGGTTG